>LXNJ01001781.1_pt1 | contig 12399 bp, 8 predicted proteins | sample 809081 | NCBI WGS metagenome assembly LXNJ01 (sample SAMN04870510, study PRJNA318959) | sponge metagenome | biome: sponge; feature: marine sponge reef; material: water | host: Petrosia ficiformis | place: Greece: Milos, Mediterranean Sea | collected 2013-05-29 | depth 5-7 m
ATTTGCAGACGGGCTTGAACAATTCATTGAGAGGCAGATTCTGCTTCTGGCTCACCCCGGACCGGGATACCGGGCTAAGCGCGGAAATGGCCACGATCGGGTCCCTGTCGAGGTACGCGGCGCCAACGCCAAGCACAAGATTGCACGCGCCCGGGCCCAGCGTTGCGAGGCAAACGCCAGGCGTCTGCGTGAGGCGCCCGACTGCGCTGGCCATAAAGGCGGCGGCAGCCTCGTGACCGGTCAGTACGAATCGGATTCCGGTCATCTCCAGCGCGTCGATCAGGTCCACAACCTCGCCGCCAGGGTGGCCGAATACGTACCGTACCCCACCTTCGTACAGGGCTTCCGCGATAGCGGCCGCACAGGATCGCATGGACTTGAGGGCTCCCGGTCGATTTCAGAATCACGCAGTTTTAGGCCCTGACCGGCAAGCCAGTCGGAAGTGCCGGCCCATTCGCAGACGCCCTCCCGGGTACGCTGCGGCGTCCGAAATACCCCGCCATTCCGGGCAAAACCGGCCGCCGGGCTACTCATAGCCTATCGACGAACTCCTGATTATGACGCCTGAGCCTGGCATCGCTGCCCAGCGCATAGTGCCTGGACATATCCGGGGAGTACCTGCTTGCCGGCGGGCGCCGTCCCAACGCTTCCGCGATTGACCTGACGTGATGTGGCCCGGCCCCGCAGCAGACGCCGATGTACCGGACCCCCATTTCGAACACTGTGCGCGCAAATGCAGCCATCTCATACCTGTGACACGTAAAGGGATCCAGCGCCGTGGGAAACGAACGTCCCTCCGGCGGGGCATGAAAGCCGGTTTCCTCCAGCGACTGAAACGTCGGTTGCTCATCCGTCGTGCGATACGGTACGGGCAGTGCCGCCACGTGGCACGACACCGAACACCGTATGCGTTCAACGTCGGGCAGCATGGTCCGCGGTCCCCTGGTGCAATTCACCCCCACGACGTCAACGCCTGCCTGTTCAAGGCGTTTTGCGGCCTCATCCAGCAGGACGCCATCCCTCAACCCTTCCTCGCGATGGTGCGCAAAGGTTACGACAACCGGCATGCCGGCGCGTCTGATGGACGCCAGCGCCAGCGCCGCCTCGCCAAAAAAGGAGAATGTCTCCGCGATCATGAAGTCGACGCCTGCCTCGGCAGCCCATGCCACCTGTTCGTCGAACATCGCCGCAACCTGCGCATCCGTTTCGCGATCGGCCGGGTCCCACACGTTTGTATTGCAAATGTTGCCAGCCACCAGCGGGCGTTCTCCATCCACTGAGGAGGCCACCGATTGTGCAATCGACAACGCGTTTTTCTGCAGGGGTTCCAGAAGGTGTTCCCTGCCGATGATGCGCAACTTTTCGCGGTGCCCGTAATAGGTAAATGCTTCGATCACGTCGGTGCCCGCACGCCAGAATTCGCGATGCAGCCCGGCCACGACGTCGGGATGCTCGAGAACGACCTCCGGGACGAATGGCCCCGCCTGCAGATATCCCCGGCGCTCCAGTTCGAACAGGTACCCCTCGGCGCATATTACCGCGTCTTCGTCAAGCCGTTGCAACAGGCCCCGGGGGTTTTTCGACGCACTTGCGTTCATCAGGACGGGTCCTTCGGTTTTCCTCATCTGTTCATTGGGAAGATACCCTCGCCGGCGACGTCGGTCCGGCGCCTCCCAGAACCGTCTGGCCGTCGGGCGTATCCAGGAACCGGCGAATCACGTTACGTGTGATCGTCGAGACGTTGTTCGCATATCCGTTGTGGGAGAGGCTGCCCGTCCAGGTTACGGAGCCCGCAGAAAAAACCGCGCCTCCCCCCGCATAGTCCATTATCGCCACGTCGGCTGACGGAGAGACGTGCGTGCGCCGGGCCGGGATAAGATCGGGATGCGCCGCCCGGGCAAGTACGACCGGCTCAGGCGTGAACCGGTCCCACGCCCAGGCCTGCATGGCATCCATTTCAAACCCTGCCGCGCTTCCCAGGTTCAGCCCGAAGTCTCCGATGACCTCGTCCCGCCCCACGCCGTGGAACACCCATGCGTATCTCGCGTCCAGGCTTGACGGAAGCCGCCGGAATCCCCGATTTCCATCGGATTCGATCCAGGCGTTGGACGCGTGTTCCACGCCGACCGTCCGCCGCGGCGGGCGCCCGCGTCTTGCCCACAATCCACCGAGTTCGAGTGTCGTGCTGTGCTGGGACTCCCCGGGCGCCGGATCGTACGTCGGTCCGTAGTCGCCCTCTCCGCCCCGGCGAAGTTCAATCAGGTACGGCCGCCGTGGGTCGATGGACACCACCCAGTACAGGCCGTTGCCGCTCAGATAGACGAGGCGGCCCCCGTTTCGCACATAGGCCGCCAGGCCGTCGATCATGGTTTCGGTGTGGTATTCGGGATGGCTTCCCATGATTACGCATCGATAACCGGAAAGCAGGTCCGCGCCCCCGCGGTGAAGGTCTTCGTCTGCCATAACATCGTATTCGAACGCCTGCGCCTCCAGCCAGTCGATCAGGTAGAGGTTCGCCGTAATGTTGTGGGCGCCCCAGTTCTGGAATCCCGCGCCGGGATTCCATCCCCGAGTGGGTTGAAGGCGCGAGTAATAGTAAACCGTCGACCCGTCGCTGTGCACATCGTACGTGCACAGCGTTCGATCCAGAACACCGTCTTCAGTATAGCTGAATGCGGCACGGTTACTCCCGTATGCCTGCCACGTAAGCGTGGGAATCAGACAGGCCAGTTCGGACCGCGGCGCCTTCGATGTCACGATAAAAGGCACGAAGAGTGTATCCGAATCCGTCCGGGCCCGCAGTGCATATATGCCGGACCTCGCGTGGGGTGGTACCGCAACCGAAAAAGTCGTCGGCCAACCTGCATCTTCCAGGTCGTCTTCGTGCAGATAGATCGCATTGTAATCGTCCGGCTGATCCGTATAGAGCCTGGACGGCATTCCCCCCCAGAATGGCCCCGTCACCGCACGTCCCGGCGCATTGACGGCAAGCCCGTGGTTCCTGTTATCGGACAGATCGACGACCCGGGGGCCGGTCACCTCCTGGCCAAGATGCCAGCTTCCAATAACGGGGCCGAGGGTTGATGGGTCCTTTCCGCACGCAAGCGCCTGGATTCCCTTGTGATCGAGCGCGTCTCCGAGAATTACGGGGTGCGCGATCTTGCCCGTGAAGTGAGCCCAGTGACCGCCGTCTCGATCGGGGTCCTCGCACGCGCCGAACAGCAACGGCGCGTTACCCGCGTACACCGTACCCTTCCGGATTACTTTTGACGAAAACCCCAGCGTGTCACGCGACGAGCGGGTTTCCACCACGCCCGCCGTATCTCCGACCTGCTGGTAGAGACGGATTTCACCAGGGTCGGGACGGTACGAGAACGCCACGAACTGCCAGTTGCCAACGTGGATGTTCTCTCTGGCCGTCGCCCAATGCGCCGTCCTCCCGTCGTGAGACACGGCAGCCGTCAGAAACCGCTCGCCCGCAAAAAAAATTCCGTAGCCCAGGTTTTCGCGCGCCCACTTCACGGCAAGAGCCCGCCAGCCGCCGCCGCCCAGCGTAGGCTTAAACCAGAGGCCAACGGTAAACGGACCTGTCGGATTCAGGGCGTCGGCATTGGGAATCTCTACGAACGAACCATAATCCGTAACCTGGTTGGAAACCTCAATCCGATCCGGCTGCCCCCATGAAACGTGTTCTTCCCGGTAACCCGGCCCGTCAGGGTTCGGATCGCCGTGAATCAGCCGCGACAGGTTCACCTTCACTGTACCTGGAGGGCCGCCCAGTTTAAAGGCGATCTCCGCTCCGACGGGCAGGGTTAATTCATCGGCGTAGCCCTCCAGCCCGAGCCCCGGGACGGGCGACAATTTCTCGAATCGAGGATTGGACAATATTTACACCTTCACTTCAGTCGCACTGCGTTCGTGGGCCGGACATTGACAATCGACGCCGGCTCCAACATGCCGCCCGTGTTCTGCAACGAGCAATTGACGGCAAAGGTCACCCCCCATCCCGGAGGTCCTCGTTCCAGGGAGACGGATTCCTCTTACGCGCCGAGGAATCGCCTAAATATACCTCACGAGCCCGCCGTCGACGTCTATGGAAGCTCCGGTAATGTAGCTTGCCCGTTTGCTTGCCAGGAAAGTCACGACTGCCGCAATCTCGTCGGCCTCCCCCACCCTGCCCAGCGGTGTCTCCCGGCTTGCCTGCGCGTAATATTCCTCCAGCTCCGCGTCCGGCGCGAAATAGTCCAGCGTACTTCCCCATGCCTGGCTCTTCACGTTGCCGGGATTCACACTGTTTACAAGGACACCGTACTTCGCAAGATTGTCCGCAAGACCTTTGCTGAACGCCAGACATGCCGCTCTGTCTGTGCTGTTGGCGATGTATTCCGGCGCGATCTGACGTCCGACAATTGAGTTGATGTTGATGATCCTGGCCTGTGTGCTTTGTTTCAGATACGGCAGTGCGGCACGCACGCAGCGCATGGCCGCGAACAACTTCACATCGAGGTCCGCGCGCCAGCGAACCTCCTCCACGTCTTCGAACGTTCCGGGTAGCGCGCTGCCCGCGTTGTTCACCAGAATATCCAGGCCACCCAGCGCGGCGGCGGCCTGTTCCACGAACGCCCGGATCTCATTGGCGTCCGTTACATCGGCGGCGCCCGCGAATACGTCCACACCGGTTTCCTCCCGGAGCGTTGCCGCCGTATCATCAAGATCACGGGCCCCGCGTGCGCAGATTGCAAGGTCGGCGCCTTCCCCCGCGAGTTCAAATGCTATTGCACGGCCGATTCCCTTGCTGCCGCCCGTCACCAGCGCCTTGCGGCCTTTCAGCCCGAGATCCATCAATACCTCCTGTGTTCCCGAAGACAGGTGCAAGGGCCGGCCGCCTGTCTGCGTGCACCGCACAGGCAGGCAGGCCGGATGGGCTTTTTCAGCGGGCTGCTAATACATCGCACCTGTCGTCACCCGGATATCCTCCCCGTTGATTCCCCGCGCCTCTTCCCGGCACAGATAGACGACCAGGTCGGCGATTTCCTCCGGTCGCAGGAATCTCCCCTGTGGATAGGATTTCATGACCTCCCCGCGCATGGCTTCAGGTGAAAGCCCCAGGTCTTCCGCCCACCGATGCAGATGCATCATCCCCGATGGCGTCTCGATCGACGCGGGGCTGATCGTGTTGGCCGTTATATTGTGGCGTGCCACCTCCAGCGCGAGGGATCTGCTGAACCCAAGCAAGCCGTGCTTGGATGCTGCGTACGCACTGTAATTCGACGTGCCGATATGGGAGTTGGTGGAGCCGATGGATACGATACGTCCCCAGCCGTTTTCAATCATATGGGGAAGTGCGTAGCGTGTGCACAGGTAGGGTCCGAACAGATTCACGTCAACCACGCGTCTCCAGGCCTGGTTGTCGTGATCGAGAACCGGATGTATTACATTTGTGGCAGCGTTATTGACCAGAACGTCCAACCTGCCGAAGGCCCTGACGGTCCGGCCGATCATATCCGCTGCGTCCGTTGTCGAACTCACGTCTCCGTCCAGACCGATGCACTTCACGCCCGTTTCCCGGATTTCTCGCCGGGTTGCATCGATCTCATCGACGTCCGCGAAGTATTTTACTTCGCACGCCACCCGCTTCACGCGCCGGCTGCTCAAGGACAAGATGCAGACGTCGGCTCCGCGAACCGCCAGCCGCAACGCGATGGCCCTGCCCAGTCCACTCGCGCCTCCGGTGACAACTGCGGCGCGCCCCTTCAGGAATTGATCGTCCATATTGCAGTTCCCGCCCCTGCAGATACGGAATGCGCTCTGACGCAATACGCCGCTCATACGCGCCGGGCACGTATAGGGCGGATACCTTCACGTGGCGTACCGGCCCGCGCGACGTACCGAAACCGGCATGGCTATGGACTCCGTCCGCCGGCACTGATCTCCAACAGGTACATCACCATCACGTTGTCCTGACCGAAACTCAGGTGAAAGGCGTCCGACAATTCAGCGACACGCCGGATTTGATCCTTATTTTCATCGAATAACGGGTTGAAATGAAAAAAGCTGAAGTCGATGACCTTCGCTTCCAGTCCCGCGGCCGAAACCAGCTCTGACGTCCGAATCTGACTCAATGCCGAAATCTGCATCACGTAGGCGATGCCGTTGTCGGCGAGCATGTCCGGAAGCAGAGCGACCAGGTAATCCAGCAGATTCCTGCCCCAGAAATCCGCGGGCCTGTGTCCGGTTGTCTGCCGGGTCGGATCCACGGGCATCTGATAGAGGCTGCCGATCACCAGGTCATGGCGTTCTTCCGGAATATAGGTGTAGAGGTCCTCAACCCGTCCGGAAACCCGGTCGGCCACGCCGTTGCGAAAAGCGTTCGTCATTGTGTTGGCAATGGCTTCTTTCTGAATATCGATTGCCAGAACCTGTTCCGCTCCATTCAAAGCCAGTTGCACGGATAGGATTCCGGTGCCGCATCCCACGTCCAGACAGCGTTTGCCCTGACCGGCGCCCGTTCGATAGAGATGCTTCCAGATCAGAAAGCTGCCCTGAGTGGGAGCGAACACGCCCGGGTCGCGCACGATTTCAGGAAATGGCAGCGGAAAGAGCGTCCTCCCGTCCTCGTCCGCCCATGGCCCCGGGACGACTGCATCCTCCATCTGGCTTCCGGACGCCGGGGATGCCTGCGGCCGGACTCGCTTTCGGCCGGGCTGCGTGCAGGCGAGGGACTTCCTGGCTTCGGCAATATGATCCGGTGTGACGCCACAGCACCCGCCAACAATCTGGGCACCCTCTTCTCTCCAGGCCCTGGTCAGCGCGGCAAAGCGCCGGGGTCCCACGGTCTCGTCAAACTTCCAGCCCGGGTCCAGGTAACGCCCCAGGTTCGGGTACACGCCCAATGGAAGATCCGTAAAATCCCTCAGCCACGAGATCATCCCCGGTACGTGTTCCACGGGCAGGCAGTTGATCAACAAAGCACCAATTCCCATTCGTTGGAACCGCCCGGCAAGTCTGCCGAAATAATCCCCCTCCGGCCCTCCCCAGTGCTGTCCGTGCACCCCGCACAGACCCTTTCTGCAACGTCGAAAGCTCAGCCATACCGGAATCCCTGTCTGAATCATCATTTCGACCGCCGGAAGCGTCAAGTCATCCCGGACGATCGACATTGTCTCCATCAAGACAAGGTCGGGCGGTTCGTCTGCAAATACCCTTGCCAGCAGTTGCAGACGCTCCAGCCGCTGAGGCGTATCGATGTCTCCGTTCACGCTGAAGGCAACGGCGCACTCGTCTTCCCTGCCCAACTCCTGATTCGCCTGGCGAGCCAATCCGATGCCGCGTCGGGCCACGTCCATCCAATGCGAAATCCCCGGGTCCGGCGTCGGCCCGTCGTGGCCAATTTCCGTTCCCTCGAGAATTCCCCAGGTGTTCGTTGAGATCACGTCACATCCGGCTTCCACAAAGCGCCGGTGCACCTCCAGCACGGTATAGGGTTGATGGTACAGTGCCCACGTGCCCCAAAGGCTGTGGTCGCTTATGGCGTGATCCTGAAGGCCCATGCGGTCCAGTTCAGTTGCAACACCGCCATCCAGAATCACACAACGGTCCTCGACAATGGATCGCTGGATGCGGCGGTAGACTGTTGAGAAAATGCCTCCCATGTAGAATACGCTCCGATGGGCCGGCGGCCCGGCCGTCCGTCAACCGCTAATGCGCGTTGGAAACGACGGACACCAGTCTCGCTGAGGGGCCATCGCACGGGGTGACGCGATCCCGGAACAACCCCGCCAAAGATAGCCCGGATTGGCTGAATGCACAAATGCAATTCTCATATACTTCACGTCGCCGGTGACCCGTAAGGCCGTCGGCTGCATTCGAATGTCACTTCGATTCCGTGAATGTGTGAACAAAAAAAATCCCGGTGTTCTGAACCGGGATTTGAAGGCTAATTCAGTGAACAGGCGCCGGGGCCTCTCGGGTCTCCGCATGTTCCGCATGGTCCCGGGAGGGTGCTCGCATCGGTTTGCCCACCGCCGCCGTTTACAGCAAATACCGATAGCTGTTTTTCGAGATCGCTGCTGCCGCAGAACGGGCAGGACGGTTCCCGGCCGCCCTGTATCAGCGTCTCGAAAGGATGACGACAACTGCCGCAGATAAACTCGAATATAGGCATCGCCTTCTCCTCATTGCGCGACCCGTTCGGGGTGCGCGTACAGGTTGAAACTCTTACGTCGAACGAATCCCGCCAGGGTAATACCCACGTCGGACGCAAGATCCACCGCAAGAGAACTGGCCGCGGAGACACTTGCAACAACGGGTATTTTCGCGACCGCCGCCTTCTGTACGATTTCAAAACTCGCTCTGCCGCTCACGGCCAGCAGGACCGGCCCCGCAGACGCGCCCACCAGACGGTCGAAAAGCAGGGCGCCCACGGCCTTGTCCATGGCATTATGGCGGCCAACATCCTCGCAACACACAAGCGTACGGCCATCCCGGTCGAACGCGGCGGCGGCGTGCACGCCGCCGGTATGGGTGAACGTGGGCTGAATCCGTCTCATCCCGTCTATCGATTTAATGAGCAGTTCCGCCGGAATCTCCGGCCCGGGCGGCAACACGGAACATCGCGCCACCAGGTCCGCAACGTCCTGTCGACCACAGACACCGCACGCCGACGTGGTAAGGGTGCCGCGACGGCTGGCGCTTACCCGTTCGATATCCAGATTGTGCCCTGGCGCGGGGAGTACGTCGATGGCGTTGCCGTATCCTTCGGTCCCGGGTCGTCCGCAGTGAAAGACCCGCCCCACGTCCTCGATTGACGCGATAATCCCCTCCGAGAACAGAAACCCCACCGCCAGCCGTGCATCTTCTCCCGGCGAACGCATGGTAACGGCAACCGGATCCCCTGCAACGCGGATTTCCAGGGGTTCCTCAATTGCGAGTTCGTCGTGGATCGAACGCGGCGGACAGCCGTCATCCATCCTGGAAACGACACGCTGTGTAATCCCCGGATTCAACATTGTCCTCAGGATGTATGTGGTTCCGGTACAATCGCTTCGATACGAACCGGACATACCTTCAATTCGGCTGTCTCCGTGACCGGATCGTAGCCAGACCCTGTAAGTACGTTTACCGGAACGTCATTGAAACCAAAGCTTGCGAACACAGTGCCTTCAGGTGACTGCCGGGTCGCCTTCACCTTGATTCTGATGGAACCCCGCGCGCTGGACATTTGACACCAGCCGCCGTCGGTAAGACCCCATGCCGCCACGTCCGACGGATGCACCTCCAGCGTCTCTTCGGAAAGGAAATAGTCCATCCCCGCCGCCCGCCCGGTTTGAGTCCGCGTATGGTAGGCGTGCAACCTGCGACCGGTCGTCAGCCAAACAGGAAAGTCGTCGCTGACTGTTTCCGCCGGATTGCGATAGCGATGTTTCGTGAAGATACCCCGGCCGTTTGCAAATTCGCCTTCGTGCAACATCGGCGTGCCTGGATGCGCAACGTCAGGGACCGGCCATTGGTACTCGCCGTGCTCTATCCGGTCCCAATCCAGCCCGGCGTATATTGGAGACATGCTGCACAGCTCGTTGAACACGTCTTCAGCAGTAGCGAATTCGAATCCGGGCGTTCCCATCCGTTTCGCAATCTCACTGATGATCCACCAGTCAGGACGGGCTTCTCCGGGAGGCGGGACCGCGGCACGCAGCCGCTGGACGCGCCGCTCCGTATTCGTACACGTCCCGTCCGTTTCGCCCCAGGCCGTTGCCGGCAGCACCACGTCGGCAAGCTCCGCCGTTTCGGTCAGGAAAATGTCGATCACCACCAGATGGTCGAGGCTCTGCAACGCGTGTGTGCAGTGTGCCCTGTCCGGATCGGACACGACCGTGTTTTCGCCGTCGATCAGCATCGCACGGATGAGGTCGCCGCACAGGTTCAACGCCGCCACCTTCGTAATTCCCTTTTCCGCTTCCAGACGCTGGCCGTAAAGCCGCGAGAACTTCGCCGCATTCTCCGGGTCGTCACACGGCTGGAATCCGGGGAATTTATCCGGAATGGCTCCTGAATCGCCCGCGCCCTGGATATTGTTCTGGCCGCGCATCGGATTGATGCCGGTGCCTTCTCTCCCCAGGTTTCCCGTCATCAGTGCCAGGTTACACAGGCTCTGGACATTGTCGACGCCGCAGATATGCTCGGTGATTCCCAGCGTATAGTAGATCGCACCCCGGTCTGCCATCCCGTACCAGATCGCGGCGAGTTCGATATCTTTCGCGGGCACCCCCGTGATCCGCTCGGCCCATTCCGGGGGATACTCCTTGACATGTTCAAGCAAGGCTTCGGACTTCACCGTCCGGCTTTCAACAAATTCATTGTCGACCAACCCTTCCCGTGCGATGACGTGGGCCATTGCCAGCAGGAGGGCGACATCCGACCCGACCCGAAGCGGAAGATAGAGATCCGCCATTCCCGCCAACGGGATGCGCCGTGGATCGGCCACGATCAGCTTTGCGCCGCCCCGCGTTGCTTTCTTCAGTCGCGTGGCCGCCACCGGATGACACTCGGTCATGTTCGTCCCGATGCAGAAGAACACATCCGGCTTGTCCATATCGACCAGCGGATTCGACATCGCGCCCCTTCCGACGGTGGCTGCCAGACCGGCAACCGTTGGGGCGTGTCAGGCACGGCTGCAATTGTCTATATAATTGGTTCCGAATCCGGCGCGGATAAATTTCCCCATCGCGTACGCAGCTTCTGTAGGCGCGCGACCCGACGCCACTCCGTACGTGCTGAATTTCCCATGCTTCGCTCGAGCATCGGTGAAACCCTGAGCCGCGCGACCAAGGGCCTCCTCCCAGGTCGCTTCGTGCAATCGGTCGTCTCCACGGCGCACGAGCGGCACCTTCAGTCGATCTCGGTGATGTACGAAGTCGAATGCAAACTGTCCCTTTACACAAAGCGCCCCCTGGTTCGCCGGGCCGTCCATCGCAGGCTGGATGCCCACGATTTTCTCCCCCTTGGTCATTAAATCCACGGAGCACCCCACCCCGCAATACGGGCAGATCGTACGCGACTTTTCAATTTTCTCCGGATTCCCGGAGGCCCGCAGCGCCTTCTTGTCTGCAAGCGCGCCCGTGGGGCAGGTCTGAATGCACTGCCCGCAGAACGTACAGGACGATGCTTTCAGCAGGCCATCGAATTCGGTTACGATCTGCGTTTCGAATCCGCGGCTCATCACGCTGATCGCGTCGTCACCCTCCTGTTCGGCACACACACGAACGCAACGGTAGCATGAGATGCATTTGTCGTAGTCCCGCAACAGAAACGGATTGTCGTCCTCCACCTTGCTGCGACCGGAAAGCGCACCACCAAACCTGCCGGTCCGCGCGCCGTATCGATCCACGAGCGTGGAAAGTTCCTGCGAGGCGTAACCGCTAAGGGGGTCCACGTCGATCTCGGGGTTTTCGGACGCCACCATCTCCAGCAACACCTTTCGATACTTCCGTATCGCATCCGTTTCCGAGTGAACGACCATCCCGGACGTCGCGGGGGTGGCACAGGAAGCCACGGGAGTCCGGGCGCCCTCCACGTCGACCACGCAGAGGCGGCAGCTTCCGAAGGGCTCCAGCCGGGCGTCGTAACACAGGGTGGGCACAGGTATCGAGTGCCTCTGCGCGACGTCGAAAACAGTCTCCCCGTCGGAGAACGAGACCTTCTCGCCGTCAAGGGTCAACGTGGCCGTACTGGTTTTATCCGTGTGTTCAACCATCACTCCCCGCCTTCCCGGATCCGGACACTGCGTCAGCACCCGACCGGACTACTGCCGTAACACGTGCCTTTCGACCTGATCCGGAAAATACTTCATCAGGCTCTCCGTCACCAGAGGAGCCGCCGTGCCAAGGCCGCACGCGCTGGTGGCCATCATGGTCTGGCCGATATCATGTACTTCCGCCCGCCATTGCCCCGCCTGCGCCGGCCCGTCAACGCCGTTCAGCCGCTCGACCAACCTGCGCGTGCCGATGCGGCACGGAAAACACTTGCCGCAGGACTCGTCCGCGAAAAAGGCCATCGCGCCGTGCGCAACCTCGACCATGTCCCTGCTGTCGTCAAAGACAATGATGCCCCCGGCGCCAAGAAAAGAACCGTAACCCTGGAGGCTGGGTTCGTCGAGAGTCGCTTCCAACGCGTCAGACGCGAGAAAGCCGCCGGACAATCCCGCCATGGTGACCGCCTGGATGTTCCTGCCGTTAGGTGCGCCGCCGCCCCAATCGTAAAGGAGCGTTTTCAGTGGTAAGCCGAAGGGGACTTCGTAATTGCCGGGAATCGCGATATCGCCCGACAGGCTGATGACTTTGGTGCCTGGCTGGCCGTTCAATCCGAGACTCCGGTACCATTCTGAGCCCTTTCGGATGATTT
>LXNJ01001782.1_pt1 | contig 12394 bp, 10 predicted proteins | sample 809081 | NCBI WGS metagenome assembly LXNJ01 (sample SAMN04870510, study PRJNA318959) | sponge metagenome | biome: sponge; feature: marine sponge reef; material: water | host: Petrosia ficiformis | place: Greece: Milos, Mediterranean Sea | collected 2013-05-29 | depth 5-7 m
GGCCGGCACCATCTGCATCACGCTGAAGTTGCCCCGCCCCGGATAGCGCATCAGGCAGGTGTTGGGCCACACCCACCACACCGCGAGGTCCTTGACCGTGGATCCCGCGACGTCGTAGGCCGCGTTGTCGGAGTAGCCGGCCCTCGCCATCTGGCTGGAGTAGATGCCGTGGGTGGCCACCCGGTAGGTGTCCATCTCCACCAGCGTCACGAAGTCGGGGTGGGCTACGTGGCAGTGGTAGCACTCCAGGAAGTTGTCGACCACGTTCTTCCAGTTGGAGGCGATGTCGTAATGGATGCGACGGACATGGGTGAGTTCCTCGACGTCGGGCGCGCAGCGGGCGATCTCCTCGCCGAGGCCCTCTGACTGCTCCGCCAGCGACACCGCTCCGGGGTCGAGATTCACGTACACGAAGCCGCCGAACTCCTCGACCCCGATCTCGCGGAGACAGACGCTCGAACTGTCGAATCCGACCACGTCTGAGGTGCGCCGGGCCTGGGCCAGCCGGCCCGTCAGCTCGTAGGTCCAACCGTGATACGGGCACACGATGCTGTCGGTCCGGCCCGATCCCGCCAGCAGCTCGTGGGCCCGGTGCTGGCACACGTTGTAGAAGGCCCGCAACTCGCCGTCGTGGCCCCGCACCAGGACGACCGGCATGCCGGCGACATCCAGGGCCGTGTATGAGCCCGGGTCGCGCAGCGACTCGATGTGGCCCACCCACTGCCAGGTTCGGGCGAAGATCTCACGCTGCTCGATCTCGTGCCAGCGAGGCTCGGTGTAGGCGTCGGCGTGCAGCGACATCGACCGGGTCGGATCGGGGTCGTAGCCCGAGTCGATCGGCGCCGCTCGGACCGCGCCGCCGTTGGAGGACGCCAGTTGTGGGGAACCGGTTTCTGTCGCGCTCACAAGCGCCACTCTAGACAGGGCCGGTCAGCGCTGGAGGTCTCCTGACCGACCGCCGGACGGGCCTCGGCTAGCGTCGGGCACATGTTTGATCTGCTCATCCGCGGCGGCGAGGTGATCGACGGCCGGGGCGGGCCCACGCGCCGGGCCGACATCGGCATCACCGGAGACCGGATCACGGCCATCGGGAGCCTGGTCAACGGAGGGGCTGAGGCGGCGGCCACCATCGACGCCACCGGCCGGGCGGTGACCCCGGGGTTCATCGACGTGCACACCCATCTCGACGCCCAGGTGTTCTGGGACCCGGACCTGTCGCCGTCGCCGCTGCACGGCGTGACCACCGTCATCGGCGGCAACTGCGGGTTCACCATCGCCCCGCTCGGCGACGACCCCGCCCATGGCGACTACCTGATGCGGATGCTGGCCCGGGTGGAGGGCATCCCCCTGGAGGCGCTGCAGCAGGGCGTGCCCTGGAGCTGGCGGACCACCGCAGAGTATTTCGACGCCATCGACGGAAATGTGGCGGTCAACGCCGGGTTCAAGGTGGGCCACTCGGCCCTGCGACGGGTGGTGATGGGCGACGACAGCGTGCGCCGGGCCAGTACCGGCGACGAGCTGGAGGCCATGAAGGCGCTGCTGCGCGCCGGCTTGGAGGCCGGCGCTCTGGGGTTCTCGTCGTCGTGGTCGCGCACCCACAACGACCCGATGGGCAACATGGTGCCCAGCCGCTGCGCCGAGCGCGACGAGTTGGTGGCCCTGTGCTCGGTGCTGGCCGACTTCGACGGCACTTCGGTGGAGTTCATCCCCGAGCTGGGCCCGTTCGAGGACTGGGCCCTGGAACTGATGTCCGACATGTCGGTCGCGGCCCGCAGCCCCCTCAACTGGAACGTCATGACGGTCACGGCCCGGTCGCTGGAGTTGAACCGGGCCAAGCTGGCCGCTGGCGACTACGCCGCAGAGCGTGGCGGCAAAGTCGTCGCCCTCACCGTGCCGCAGATGCTGTCGCTGCACCTGAATTTCAACAGCGGCTTCGTGCTCGATGCCCTGCCCGGCTGGGAGGAGGTGATGCTGCTACCCAAGGAGGACAAACTCCGCATCCTGGCCGATCCGGCCGAGCGCCGCCGCCTCAACGATCTGGCCCAGGGCGACCATCCACTGCGGGCGCTGGCCCACTGGGAGCGCAAGGTGGTGTTCCACTCCCCGTCGCCCGAGAACGACGGCTGCGCGGGCCGAACGATTGGCGAGATCGCGGAGGAGCGGGGTCGGGACCCCTGGGACGCGCTGTGCGACATCGCCCTGGCCGACGACCTGGAGACGTCGTTCGGGAATCCGGCCATGCCCGAGCCCACCGCCGACTGGGAGGCACGAGTGGAGATCTGGCGCGATCCGAGGGCGGTGATCGGCGCCTCCGACGCCGGTGCTCACCTGGATCTGTTCCTGACCGCCAACTACGCGACCACCATGCTGAGCGAGGCCGTGGTCAAGCGAGGACTGATTCCCCTGGAGGAGGCCGTGCACCTGCTCACCGGGGTGCAGGCCGACCTCTACGGACTGGCCGACCGGGGAGTGCTGGCTGAAGGGGCCTTCGCCGACGTGGTAGTGCTCGATGAGACGAGTGTCGGCTCCGGGCCGACGACGTTCCGCGCCGACCTGCCGGCTGGGGCCTCCCGCCTCTACGCCGATGCCACCGGAATCGAGCACGTGATCTGCAACGGCGCCGAGATCGTCCGCGGCGGCGAATTCACCGGGGCCCGTCCCGGCACCCTGCTGCGCTCCGGCACCCACACCACCGGCCCCAACCTCGACTAGGCACAGGTTGGCGTAGAGGCGCTCAGGCGGGGTCGGGCATCTCGGTGGTTCCGTAGCCCGAGTCGACCACTCCCTCTGTGTAGAACGCCTCCCACATGAGGCCGTCGGGGTCGGTGACCCAGGACTTGTGCTGGAGCTGGTAGCCGCACACCAGATCATCCTGGTCGGCGCGGGCCATGCCGGCCGAGTCGATGTGCTCCCGGAGCTGCTCGAGCTCAGGGTGCGACTCGACCTGGATGCCGTAGTGGGCTGAGCCGCCGCCCTCACAACCGTGGGTGTCGAGCGAGAAGTTCACCCGCGGGTCGTCCAGCATCCACTTGGCGTAGTCGGAGCGCCGCAGGGTGGGTTTCGCCCCGAACAGCCGGGTGTAGAACTCGATCGATTCTTCGAGGTCGTCGACCTGCAGTCCGATGTGCATCCGTCGCATGGCTCGTCACCCGCCTCTTGTGACCCTGCCCTGGATGCTATCGGCGTCCTCCAGGTCGTCGATGTCGGCGACGAAGTGCCGGGCGTTCTCGTTGTGCTCGGCCACGGTGCCGATGGTCTTGGCCTTGGCCGTGCCGCCCCGCAGGGCCGCCAGGGGGTCGGTCTGGTCGCCCACGTAGCCCAGGGCGAAGGCGCCCTGGGTGTAGCCCATCATGCGCAGCAGGTCGTCGTCGAGGGTGCGGGCGATCTCGGGCGGGCACGCCAAGTACTGGTTCTCCTCCTGGCGGACCCAGCCCACCGCGTAGGTGATGTTGACGCCCCGGCGCACACCGTCCGAGGTGTTGGCCCCGGCGCCGTGGAGCACCTTGCCCTCGTAGAACAGCACGCTTCCCCGGCCCATCTCGGCCTGAGCACCGGCGACCCCCGCCGCGGCCTCGTCGTCAAGAACGGAGGTTCCGGGCAGGATCCAGGTGGCCCCGTTGCCGGCGGTGAAGTCACTCAACGCCCACATGGTGTTGCACTGCACGTGGTAGTCGGGGCCGAAGTCGAAGAAGTCGAACGCCATCTCGTCGCGGTGAAGCTTCTGTGCGGTCTCGCCCGGCTCGACCGAGATGATCTGGGTGAGGTGCAGCTGCACGGTGGTGGCGTGGCCGAGGAAGTGCCCGACCGTCTGGACCGCGAGAGGATGCATGACCAGGGGACGGACCGACGGGCAGCGGGCCACCAGCGCGCCGGTCCGCCGGGTGAACCGGCCGTCGTATTCGTCTCGCCCCCCGGCAGAGGCCTCGATATAGGGCATGGCCTCCGCCTTCAGGCAGTCCAGCAGCGCCGGATCGGCCACTTCGTCCACGATGGCGTACCCGAAGCGACGCAGATGGTCGCTGACCTCGCCCGGATCGACATCGGCAGCGAAATGATGCAGGCCCACGGCGGGCATCGTAGGCCCGCCCGGTGCGTCCGGCCCACGGCTGCACACGGCGCTCAGGCTGCGCCAGCACGATCCGATGACGGTGACGCCGATCGCCTAGCCTCGCCGCATGTCCGGCCCAGACGGCGCTCCACCCGCCAGGGCAGCCACCCGGCTGGTGGTGCACGCCGACGATGTGGGCATGAATCACGGGGCCAACCGGGCCTTCATCGAGCTGTCGCATTTCGGCACGGTCACGGCGGGCTCGGTGATGGTGCCGTGCCCGTGGTTCAGCGAGATCGCCGAGGCCGCCGCGGCCGACGACCGGCTCGACTGCGGCGTCCACCTGACCCTGAACTCCGAGATGACCCACTATCGCTGGGGGCCGATCACCCGGGCCGGCGCGTCCTCGGGGCTCCTCGATGATGACGGCTATCTGTGGCCCGACGTGGCCTCGGTGCGGCGTCACGCCCACCCGGAGGCGGTCGAGGCCGAGTGGCGGGCACAGATCGGCCGCGCCCTGGCCGCAGGCATCGATGTCACCCACTTCGACACCCACATGGGCTCGGCCCTGGCACCCGAATGGTGCGACCGCTACGTGGCGCTCGGGACCGAGTACGGCATCCCCGTGCTGCTGACAAGCGAACTTGCCGCATACGGACCCAACAATCACCTCGCCGGCGCCGGCCATGGCCCCTACCGGGAGGCGGTCGCCGAAGCTAGGGCCGCGGGCATGCCGGTGTTCGACGAGGTTCTCGAAACCGACTTCTCGCGGCCCCGAGACCGCGCCGCCGACTACCAGGCCATGCTGGACAGCCTCGACTCGGATCTCGTGTACTGCGCCTTCCATCCCAACGCTCCCGGCGGCGCCGAGATCGAGGCCATCGAACCGGCCAAGTTCCATGTCCGCACCGACGAGTACGACCTCTTCGGCACCGCCCGGTGGAGGCAGTGGCTCGAATCCCGGCCCTACACCCTGACCGGGATGCGCGAGCTGAGAGATGCCTGGCGCGCCTGCCGCGCACGATCTGAGCTGGCTTGCGGAGGCGCCCCGGCCTCTGGCTAGAGTCAGCGGACTTGCATCGTCCTCTCGCTGCTGCGTTGGGATCTGCCGTCGGGTCGGAGCGCCCGGATGAAGCCTCGCTCCCTTCGCTGCTGTCAGCCCCGGCTGCAGCATTCCCCCGCAGAGCGAAAGGAGCTCGCGTATGAATTCGCCCGCCCCCATGGCCGGAGCGCTGCAGATAGCGGCCGCGCTGGTCTTCCACCTTCCAGGTGCCCGACTCGAGCTGACCAGCCCGGACGGCCACCGCTGCTCCGTCGGCCCGATGACCGATCCCCGCTGCACACTGCACCCCGCCGAGTTCCGCGAGCTGGTCCTCGCCTCGGGAAACTGCGAGCTTCTGGGCACGCTGATGGGCCTGGCGCTGGCCGAGGAGACGACCATGACCCTGACATCCTCCGTCGTGGACATGAGTCATCTCGGCGCCGGCCTCTACCAGGTGGCGGGCTGCGAGTTCACGTCATACGCCTTCACCACGCCACTGCCCGCCGGCCTGGTGGACCGCCTCATGGTGACCCTGCCCGCCGCGCTGTCCGGCGAGCCCGGGCGGGACGACCCGGACACCTACGGCGACGGGGGAGTGACGGTGTGCGTCAGCCTCGTGCGCGACGACGGCCTGGGAGTGACCCTGGTGGTGATCAGCCCCGGCCGCATCGACGATTCCGTCCGATGCGAGACCATCGCGAGAGCCGCGGTCTCGGCGTGCCTGGTCGCGGAGATGGAGCACTTCAGCGCCCTGATGGACGAGGCGCCCTCCTGACGGCGTTCGTGCCGCCCATCCGCGCCCGGCCTCTGACAGGGGACGCTCAGCCGTTGGGCAGCAGCACGGTGCGGGCCTCGGCACCGGTCCTGAGGGCGTCGAAGGCGCCCTGCAGGCCGTCGAGGCCCGCGGTGCGCGAGATCATCTCGTCGAGCTTGAGGCTGCCCCGCAGGTAGAGGTCGGCAAGCATCGGGAAATCCTTGCGAGGACGGGCGCCCCCGGCCCGGATGCCGAGCAGGCTCTTGTTCTGATGCAGGTCGAGGAACGGGTAGGTGACCTTGGCTCCCAGATCCGGCACCCCGACCGCGCAAACGTTGCCGCCGGGGCGGGTCATGGATATGGCCTGGGCCAGCAGCGCGGTGCTGCCCACCACCTCGAAGGCGTGATGCACCCCGGAGGGGCAAAGGGACTTGACCGCGGCCACCGGGTCGAAGTCGTCTCCTTCGGCCAGCACGAAGTCGGTGGCCCCGAACTCGCGGGCCAGCGCCTCCTTGGCCGCGACCCGGTCGATGGCGATGATGGCGGACGCCCCGACCAGCTTGGCGGCCTGGATCACGTTGAGCCCGACCCCACCGGCGCCGATGACGGCCACGGTGTCTCCGATCTGCACCCTGGCCCGGTTGAACACCGCGCCGGTGCCGGTCGCCACCCCGCAGCCGATCAGGGCCGCAGCAGCCAAAGGCATCGCCGCGGGGATCGGGATGCACTGGTTCTCGCCAACCACGGTCTGCTGGGTGAACGCCCCGATGTTGGCGAAGTTGTAGACGGGCCGTCCGTGCTCCGCGTAGGGCTGGCTGAGAGATCCCAACGCCACGTTGGTGCAGTTGCCCGGATCGCCGCCCTCGCAGTCACCGCAGTGACCGCAGTTGCCGAAGGTGGACAGGACCACGTGGTCGCCGACCGAGCAGTAGGTGACGGCCGACCCGACCTCGAGCACCACCCCGGCGGCCTCGTGTCCAGGCACCAACGGGGTGGGCATGTAGTACTTGCCCAACACGCAGCTCAGGTCGCTGCCGCACACCCCGGCGGCCCGGACCTCCACCCGCACCTGGCGGGGCGCCAGCGACCCGACCAGCTCCAGGTCGTGGGACAGCCGGACGGTGTCCTCTCCGGTGCCCTCCAAGATCAGTCCGTGCACGGCGGTGCCTCCTAGGTCTCGATTCAGATGCGCAAGCTGCGGGTCGCCCGAAGGCTAGATGTGAGCGGGCCCGTGCCCACGGTCTAGGCGTGGGCCCTCATGCGCTCGGCCGCTCCCCAGCGCTCGGCCGCGGCGATGGTGCCCTGGAACATCGCCTTGAACCGGCGGTGGATACGGAGCTGATCGCCGTACTGCACCGTTTCCATGAAAGGGATGTGCGACACCGAAGCCCAGAAGAAGGCGGCCCAGGCCAGATCCTCCTCCAAGTCCTCCGCGCTCCACTGGGGCCCGCCGGCAGACGCCAGCTCGCGGCGGTAGTGGTCGAGCAGCTCGGGCTCGCGGGCCAGGGTCTCGTCACTGTGGCTGGCCATGAGCAGCCAGGCAAGGTCCATCCCGGGGAACGAGCGCATCGGTGACTGCCAGTCCACGATCACCGGCCCGTCGTCCCGGAACAGCACGTTGTCGAGTTCGTAGTCCTGATGGATGAGCGTCCAGGGACGCTGTGCGAAGCGCCCGAGCCACTGCGGGACGTCGGCCAGGAACACGTCCACCATGGCCGCGAGTTCGTCGGAGTGGTACTGGGGGAACTGCTCGCGGAGGTTGGCCCAGCTCTCCTGGGCCCGCGGGATGCCCGCCAGCAGCGTCGGGGCGCTCCAGTCGATCAACCAGTCCTCTTCATTCAGCGCTGCGTCCATCCAGTAGACGCCGTGCATCCGGGCCAGGCCGCCGACCAGCGTCTGCATCCTCTCGAAGCTGGTGCCGTCGAGGATGTCGCCCTTGGTGGCCGGGTGGATCCGTTCGATGACCAGGGTGGCGGCGTGGGTCTCGGGGTCGAACAGGTTCACATAGCACTCGGGGATGCTCATGTCGGCGCGAGCCGCGACCTGTGTCGCCAGGTGGTTGTAGAAGCCGTGCTCTCGCTGGTACGACACCATCACCTGGGCATTAAGGCGGGCGAACTCGTCGTCCTTGGGGCACTTGGCCACGAACTCGGCGGGCAGGTCGGTGTCGCCTCCGTAGGTCACCGACACGATCCCCACCTCGCCCATGGCGCCCATGAAGTCGTCCATCGGCCGCACCTCGACCGTCGAGACCGGCGGCGGGGCGTGCCCGGCTTCGGCGAGCGCCTGTTCGAGCCATTGCGGAGTCATGTCCGACAGTGAGTTGAGGATCTCGGTCATCGGTTCTCCCCGGTGTCCGGCACCCATTCGGGGGTGCGTTTGTTGAGAAATGCGTCCATGCCCTCGGCCGCCTCCTCGCCCGCGAACAGCTCGGAGGAGAGCCGTTGCGCCCAGGCGAGGGCGTCGTCGAAGGACATCTCGGGGACTCGATCCACGAGTTGCTTGGTCGCGGCCAGCGCCGACGGGCCTCCCTTGAGCAGATCGGCCACCACCGCCTCCACCTCATCGTCGAGGCTCTCGGCGGGGAGGGCCGCATTGATCAGGCCCAGGCGGGCGGCCTCAGCGGCATCGAAGCGGTTGCCGCGCAGGAACGCGGCGGCGGCCTCGGCCCTGCGCATCCTAGGCAGGCACAGAACCGAGATCATCGCGGGCGCGACCCCCACCCGCACCTCGGTGAAGCCGAACTTGGCGTCGTCGCGAGCGATGGAGATGTCCATGGCCGCGGCCAGGCCGATCCCGCCGGCAACGCAATGGCCCGCGATGCGTCCCACGTAGGGCTTGGGGGATCTCCGGAACCGCCCGAAGACATCGCCGGCCTTGATCCCGACCGGTTCGCTGCCCGCCCAGCGGTCGGAGCTCTCACGCAGATCGGCCCCCGCGCAGAACACCCGCCCGGAGTTGGTGAGCACGACCACCCGCACCGCCGGGTCGGCGTCGATGCCGTCAAGCACCGCGGTGAGTTCTGCCAGCAGGCGGCGGCTCAGCGCATTGCGGTTGGCCTCGTCGGCCAGCGTGACCGTGACCACGCCGCGGCCGTCTCGGGACGTCTCGACCAGGCTCACCACTCGCTCCGGTCCCGGTTCATGGCCGGCCCGTCCGTGGGCGGGCCGGCGTAGGCCTGAGCCTTCGACATCCAGTCGACGGCGTGCTCGCCGGCCACATGCAGACCGATATCGGCAACATGGCGGCGCTGGGTCACCACCAGGCAGAAGTCGAGGGCCGGTCCCGCGACCGTGTTGTCTCCGGCTGCGCCGGCGTCGCCCCAGGTCCACGTCTCGCCCGCAGGGGCGCTGAGCTCCACCCGTACATCCCCCTCGGGAGCAGGCTCGCCCCGGTTGATGTAGGTCCAGGCCCGGGTGATGTAGCCGAGTTGGGCCACATGGCGAAGCCTGTGGGTGGGTTCGCGTTGCGCGCCCACGGTGTCACAGACATCGGTGCCGTGGGCCCATGCCTCCATAAGGCGCGCGGTGACGAACGACTTGGCCCCCATAGAGGGCCCGTACCATTTCACCCGGTCCCGCTCGCCGAGCGTGCCAGCCGCCTCAGCCAGTTCGGCCCGCCCCTGCCGCCAGGCTTCCAGGCGTTCCCCCGGGGCCAGTCGGCGAAACTCGCCTAGGGTGAAGTCGTCACCTGAGGTCTCGCTCACCAGCGACGCCTCCGTCAGCTTGCGTGCCTCCATCGAGAATGCCTCGGGGTCGCGGATCGCGAGCGCGGCTGCCCGGTCAAAGTAACGCAAGTGGCCGATCTGGTCGCTCACCGACCAGCGGGGGCTGGGGGTGGGAAGGTCCCAGTCCCGGTCGTCGAGAGGCGCCACGATCTCGTCGAGGCTCTCCTGCTCGTCGAGCAGGTCCTCCAGCAGGTCGGCGAGGTTCACAGCTGGCGAGTCCCTTCCCAGGAAGATAGCTTCCTAGGAAGATACCTCACTGTGGGCGTGGGCGCGCCGAACCCGGCCGCCGACTCGCGGGCGCCCGGTGCACTCAGCCTCCGAGCAAGCCCTCGGGAACATCCACAACCCGAGCCCGCAGCCATTCGCCCAGGCTCTTGGCCTGCGGGTCCTGACGGTCCGAGGCAGCCACGCCGTCGCCGAGCAGACCGTGAATGACGAAGTTGAGCGACCAGATGTTGGGGAGCCGATGCCGGTCGACCCGCAGCGGGGCGGCTTCGGGGAGCAGGGCACGGAGCCGCTCGGTGCTCAGGAACCCGTCGAGCCAGTCGAACGCGTCCGCGGAGCGGGTGAACACTCCGAGGTTGGCGTTGCCGCCCTTGTCCCCGGAGCGGGCGCCCGCGACCCGGCCCAGCGGCGAAGGCACGGTAGGACCCCAGTTGCGGCCGTCAGCGGGCGCAGCGGGGGAGAGGATCGGCGTCACGGGCTCGGCCGCTGCCGGCACCGGATCGACGACGGTTCGCTCGCCGTCGAGGAACGTGACGTACTGGGGAACCGCCGATGCGGGCACCGTGGCGGGCCGGTAGATGCCGAAGGCCCGGGGCCGGGCCACCGACCCGGGCGAGAACATGCCCGGGATGGTGGCCAGGGCCAGCTCGTTCATGGCGTCCGACAGGGTTCGGCCGAGGCGATCCTCGTCGTGGTCGAACACCCTCAGGCGCCACACCGCGGTGGCCTCCTCGTTGGTGGCCGGGTCGATCTTGTCGGTTCGCACGACCTGCTCGGTGACCTTGGCGTAGTCGCCCCGGTCATGCGGGCAGGCCCGCCAGAACGCCTCGTGCACCAGGGCGGCCTTGGCCTCGATGTCGAGCCCGGTGAGCCCGACATTGATCTCGCTGCGGTAGCCGCCCATCTCGTTGGTGGCCACCTTGAGGGTGGGCGGGGGCGGCTCACCGCGCACCGAGTCCATGAGCACCCGGTCTTCACCGGACTGGGTGAGCCGGATGGTGTCGAAACGGGTGGTCACGTCGGGCCCGAGGTAGCCGGGGGCGTCGATCTCGTAGAGCAGCTGGGCGGTGACCGTGCCTACGGTGACCGCCCCCCCGGTGCCGGCGTGCTTGCCGATCACCGAGGAGCCGTCGGCCGCGATCTCGGCCCACGGGAAGCCGGTGCGGGCCATGCCCTCGACCTCCGTGAAGAACGAGTAGTTCCCGCCGGTGGCCTGGGTTCCGCACTCGATCACGTGCCCGGCCGCGACCGCGCCGGCCAGCGCGTCCCAGTCGTCGATTGCCCAGTCGTGGTGCCAGGCCGCCGGGCCGCAGGCCACCGCGGCGTCGGTGACCCGGCCGGTCACCACGATGTCGGCGCCGCGGCGCAGTGCCTCGGCGATGCCCCAGCCGCCCAGGTAGGCGTTGGCGGTGATCAACCCGGTCGTGTCCGTCATCGGCTCACCGGTGGCGAAGGACCGCAGCGTCACTGCGTCGGCTGCGCCGGGATCCAGCCGCGACATGAGATCGTCCCCGTCCACGAAGGCGATCCTCGGCGTCAGGCCCAGGCGGTCGGCGACCTCGGCGACCGCCCCGGCACAGCCGCGGGGGTCGAGACCGCCGGCGTTGGACACCACCTTGATGCCGGCGTCGAGGCAGGCGCCCATCACCTGCTCCATCTGCTTGACGAAGCTGCGTGCGTAACCGCCCCCCGGTCGCTTCTGGCGGGTGCGGGCCAGGATCAGCATGGTCAGCTCGGCCAGCCAGTCACCGGTCAGGACGTCGATAGGCCCGTCGTTCACCATCTCAGCCGCAGCCGAGAGGCGATCCCCGTAGAAGCCGGAGCAGTTGGCGATCCGGATCGGTTCAGCCATCGGGCGTCTCGGCCGCCTCGAACACCAGCAGCGGGGTGCCGTTGTCGACCTGGTCTCCTGGAGCGACCAGCACCTCGGTCACGGTGCCGTCGCAGGGAGCGCTCACGTGGTGCTCCATCTTCATTCCCTCCATCACCACCAGCGTGCGGCCCGCGGCGACCTGCTCGCCGGGCTCAACCCGCACCTCGACGATCACCCCCGGCATGGGCGCTGCGAAGCCCCCGGTCGCCTGGCCGCCCTCGGGAGCACCGAAGCGGGGCAGCACCGCCACCGTCACGGTCTCAGAGTCGCCGGTCAGGTGAACCCTGTCGCCGTCGGCGGTGACCGCGTACCCGACCCGGCGGCCGTCCCACTCGACGTCGAGTGCCTCGGCCGACCAGGCCCCGATCATTGCCGGAGCCTCGGTCGCGTCGTCTGAGCACTCGGCCCGGACCACGAAGGAGCCGTCCCGCTGGGGCCGGTACGAGACGATCACCTCAACCGGACCCGCGACCGACTGGACAGTCAGTTCCACCCGCTCGGCCGGGATACGGCCGTGACGCCATCCGCTGGGCATCCATCCCAGGGTCCAGGCCTGGAGCCGCTCGGCGGCCTGGAGCCACATGGCGGCGCCAACCGCAGCCCGCTTGCAGTCAGCGACCGGCAGGGTGGCCCCCCGGCTCGGGTCGGCTCGCTCTATGAAGTCCGTGGTGGTGTCGCCGGCCAGGAACGCCTCCGACCGCAGGACGGAGGCCAGGAAGTGGCGG
>LXNJ01001783.1_pt1 | contig 12393 bp, 8 predicted proteins | sample 809081 | NCBI WGS metagenome assembly LXNJ01 (sample SAMN04870510, study PRJNA318959) | sponge metagenome | biome: sponge; feature: marine sponge reef; material: water | host: Petrosia ficiformis | place: Greece: Milos, Mediterranean Sea | collected 2013-05-29 | depth 5-7 m
GGGAAGACCGGGGAGGGGGAGGCCGGGGAGGGGGAGGTGTCGCGGGCCCTGCGGAATGTCACGGCGACGCAATCGCCGATGCCGAGGCCGTTCAGATCCGGCGTGCTGGCCCGGAGCGTCTCACCATCGCTCTCGACGAGCACGGAGAAGCGGTCGCCAAGGAAACGGATGTCGGTGACTCGCGGTCCCGAAGGCACCTTGCGGAAAGACACCGCCGCCGGCCGCACGATCACATCCACATCGCCATCGCCATGGTCTTCGGCTTGTTCCGAAACCACGCCGAAGACCGTGGTGACGACGCCCTCCGAGGCGATCCCGCGCAGGTGCTGCGCACCCCCGAACAACTGCGCGACCGTGCGGCTGGCCGGGAATCGCCAGATTTCCGTCGGGGTGCCGGCCTGGACGATTCGACCGTGGTCGAGGACCGCGATGCGGTCGGCGAGGTCCAGCGCCTCCTCGGGGTCGTGGGTCACCAGGAGCGTGATGACGCCCGCCGCCCGCAGCGCCCGACGGGCGTCCTCGCGAAGTGACCGTCGGAGGGTGGAGTCGACGTTCGTGAAAGGCTCGTCGAGAAGTACCGCCCGGGGCGCGGGCGCGAGTGCGCGGGCCAGCGCGATGCGCTGCTGTTGACCCCCGGACATGGTGTCCGGAAAGCGGTCCGCGAAGGTGGTGAGACCCACCGAGTCCATGCACTCGTCGGCGATCCGACGGCGTTCGGTCGAAGCCAGCCGGTCCAAGCCGAATTCCACGTTCTGGCGCACCGTGAGGTGGGGGAACAGGACGTGCTCCTGGAAGACGAGCCCGACGGGCCGGTTCTCGGGCGGCGGATCGCAACCCGGTTCGCACAGCACCTCGGCGTCGAGCCGGATGGATCCCGACTGCAGCCGTTCCAGCCCGGCGGCGAGGCGCAGCAGGGTGCTCTTGCCGCTGCCGGACGGTCCCAACAGGCAGGTGATCTCGCCGGCACTCGCGACCAGCGAGACGTCGTCGAGGACCGGCTCCGCGCCGTAGCGGTGGCTGACGTCGTGGAATTCGAGGCCCATGGCGGCGGGAGCATACGCGCCTTCGGACGGGCATGGGACAATACGGCCCATGAACCGTGTCTGGGCGGTCGGCTCCTGGGTCATCGCGGGCCTGGTGGGGTTGCCCATCATCGCCGTGCTGTGGTCGCTCACGGGGGGCGGCGGCGAGTCGTGGCCGCATCTGCGCGACACCGTGCTTGCCGACTACACCGTGAACACCGTGCTTCTCGCGCTCTCGGTCGGCTGCATCACGGCGATCATCGGGGTCGCCGCCGCATGGACCGTGGCCACGCGCGACTTTCCGGGTCGTCGGATTCTGTCGTGGGCGCTGGTGTTGCCCCTCGCGGCACCGGCCTACGTCGTCGCCTACGTGTACACGGACCTGCTGGAGTTCGCCGGCCCCGTGCAGCGGGCGCTGCGTTCGTTGACGGGTTGGGCAGCGGGCGACTACCCGTTCCCGGCCATCCGTTCCCTGCCCGGCGCGGCCATCGTGCTGGGTCTCGTCCTCTACCCCTACGTGTACGTCCTTGCCAGGACGGCGTTCATGACACAGGCGTCGTCGTTGTTCGAAGCGGCACGGGTTCTTGGCGCGTCCCGCCGACGGGCTTTCGCCCGCGTGGCCTTGCCGGCGGCGCGGCCGGTGGTCGCGGGGGGCGTGGCGCTGACCATGATGGAGGCGGTGGCCGACTACGGCGTCGTCGACTACTTTGGCGTATCGACCTTCACCACGGGAATCTTTCGAACATGGTTCGCGCTCGGCGACCGGATCGCCGCACTCCAACTCGCGGCTTGCCTGTTCGTCGTCGCCGCGTTGCTGGTGTTCGCCGAGCATGCTGCCCGTCGTGGCCGATTCAGCAACCCGGTGGCGCGGGATGTCGCCGCGCCGCTGATACCCATCCGTGGCATTCGAGCAGCCGTCGCCAGCATCGGTTGTGCGTTGCCCGTGATCCTGGGCTTCGTCGTGCCGGTGGCCGTGCTCGTCGGCCATGCGGTCGACGTGGGCGACCCGCTCCTGGGACGTGGCTTCGGTCGCTTCATCGTCAACAGTTTCGGCGTCGCCGGGGCGACGGCGGTGGTCGCACTGGCGTTGGCGCTGTGGCTGGCGCACAGCCAACGGGTGGGTCGAGAGCGTTTCACGGGCATCGCGATCCGCGGCGCGACCCTCGGCTACGCCTTGCCCGGAACGGTGGTGGCGGTCGGCGTTCTGGTGCCGCTGGCGGTGGTTGACCGGGCGGTCGCACGTTTCGCCGTGACGCATCTCGACCTCGACCTGGGGCTGGTGCTCACCGGTACCGTGGCCGCTCTCGTGTTCGCATGCGTGGTCCGCTTCCTGACGGTGGCGTACAACACCTGCCATGGGGGCCTGGAGAAGGTCCACCTGCTCCTCGACGATGCCGCGCGTACGTTGGGCGCCGGGCCGCGGCGTGTGCTCCGGCGGGTGCACGTGCCCTTGATGCGCGGTGCCATCGCCAGCGCCCTGCTTCTGGTGTTCATCGACGTGATGAAGGAGCTGCCGGCGACCCTGATCCTTCGGCCGTTCGATTTCGAGACGCTCGCCACGCGGGTCTATCGGCTGGCCTCCGACGAGCGTCTGGCCGAGGCGTCGACCGCGGCCCTGGTCATCGTCTTGGTGGGCGTACTGCCGGTGGTGCTGCTGAACCTTTCCGCGATGCGCCGGCGAAGGACCGCGTCCGGTGCCGACGCGGCCGGTGTCGGGATCGGTCCAAGCGATGGATGACGAACTCCGGCAGGCGATCGACAAGGGCCGCTGGCAGCGCTGCCGGGAGCTGATCGTCGATGCGGCGGCCGAGACGCGGATGCAGATCGGCCTCGGCAGAACCTCGGATCTCACGGCGCTGCAACTCGCGGCGATCCATGACGAGAAGGCGGCCCGGCGGATGCTGGCGAGGGGGACTGACTGCGATCTTCACAGCGCCTGCGCTTTGGGCGTGGTCGACCGCATCGCCGACGCGACCGAGGACGAGCTTGGCACCGTCGCCGAGGGGCTGACGCCCATGGGATTCGCCCTGGTGCGAAGCCGGCGTGCGTCGGTCGCGGCGCTGCTGCGGGCGGGGGATGATCCGAACCGTCCCCTGCAGCGCATCGGCTTCTTCGTCTGGGAGACGGAGGCGTTGGCTGCGGGACATGGCCGTTGGCTGCCCCTTCACGCGCCTTGCACCCATGGCTACGCCGACGATGCGCCGCGGATCGCGGCCTGCCTGATCGATGCGGGTGCCCGGCTGGACGCCCCGAGCCCGCTCGGCGCGCTGCCCATTCATCTCGCGTCGATCTACGGCTGGCGCGGGGTGCTCGAGACGCTGCTCGTCCGCGGGGCGGCCGTGGACGCGCGCACCGTCGCCGTCGCCGATACGGTGTGGCGCATGTCGTCGCCCGACTCGGCCGAGCCCTCGACGCGGCAAACGCCGTTGATGGTCGCCGCGCACGAAGGTGCGGTGGTCGCGGGGCGGTGGCTGCTGGACCACGGTGCGGATGTCAACGCCCGCGACGCCGCCGGCGGCACGCCATTGCATGCGGCGGCGGGTGCATGGTGGAACGAGAGCGCTGAATTCGTCGCCATGCTGCTGGCCGCCGGAGGCGATCCCGGCGCGCGCGACGCCCGCGGGCGGACACCCCGGGACCTGGCCGTCGACCGGGGATACGCGGCGTCGGCCGACCTGCTGTGAAGTCCGATGGGCGCGGTCGCGTTGCCGTCGTGTGCTGAAGCGGCGTCCGCCGATCCGGCGCGACTGGTAACATCGGGGCATGCTGGCTGAATCGATACCGGCCCAACTGCGCGAACTCCGGTTCGACAACCGTTTCGCCACGGAGCTGCCGGGTGATCCGGAAGCCCAAAACTTCCGCCGCCAGGTGGCCGCCTGCTATTCCCGCGTCGCGCCGACCCCCGTGCGTGAGCCGCGGCTGATCGCCTGGTCGCCCGAGACCGCCGCCTTGGTGGGGATGCCCGCGGAAGTCGGCGAGACCGGATTCTTCGCCGAGGTGTTCGCAGGCAATCGCCTGCTGGAAGGCATGGATCCCATCGCCACCTGCTACGGAGGACACCAATTCGGCAACTGGGCGGGCCAACTGGGAGACGGTCGGGCGATCAACCTCGGCGAGATCGTGAACCCCGAGGGCGAGCGCTGGACGCTGCAGCTCAAGGGTGCCGGGCCGACGCCCTACTCGCGCACCGCGGACGGTCTAGCGGTGCTGCGCTCGTCGCTGCGGGAGTTCCTTTGCAGCGAGGCCATGTTCCATCTGGGCGTGCCGACCACGCGCGCCCTGTCGCTGGTGCTGACCGGCGAGGAGGTGGTCCGCGACATCCTCTACGACGGCCATCCGGCGGCGGAACCGGGCGCCGTGGTGTGCCGCGTGGCACCTTCGTTCACGCGTTTCGGCCACTTCGAGATCGCGGCGGCGAGACGCGACGCGGATCTCCTTCAACGCCTGGTGGACTTCACCATCGCCACCGACTTCCCGGATCTGGCTGGGGAACCGGACCCCAAGAAGCGCACGCTCGCCTGGTTCGCCGGGGTCAGCGAACGCACGGCGGTGATGATCGTCGAGTGGATGCGCGTCGGCTTCGTGCACGGTGTCATGAACACCGACAACATGTCCGTGCTCGGCCTGACCATCGACTACGGCCCCTACGGCTGGTTGGAGGGATACGACCCGACCTGGACGCCCAATACCACGGACTCAGCCACACGCCGCTACCGGTTCGGCGCACAGCCCGCGGTGGCGCAGTGGAACCTGCTGCAGTTCGCCAGGGCCCTCTTTCCGATCATCGGGGAGGCGGAACCCTTGAACGAGGTCTTGAACGGCTTCGAGGGACGCTACACGGAGCTCTCCGAGGCAATGGTGGCTCGGAAGCTCGGGTTGTCCGAGTACCTGTCCAGCGACGAGGCGCTGTGCTCAGAACTCTTCGCCCTGCTCGGTGCCGTGGAGACGGACATGACGCTGTTCTTCCGCAACCTGGCGGCGGTGGATATCGACCATATCGCGATCGATCCCCTGATCGAGGCCTACTACGAGCCGGCCGCCATCACGCCGGCCATTCGCGAGCGCCTCGAAACCTGGTTGTCCGCGTACGCCGGGCGCGTTCGCGGGCAGGACGGGTCGGAGGCCTACCGGCTCCAGCGAATGAACGCCGCCAACCCGCTGTTCGTGCCGCGGAACTACCTGGCACAGACGGCCATCGACCAGGCCGAGGCGGGCGACTATTCGGTTCTCGCGGAGTTGATGGACGTACTGCGCCGCCCCTACGACGAACAACCCGGCAAGGAGCACTTCGCCGAGAAACGCCCCGAATGGGCGCGTCACCGTGCGGGGTGTTCCATGCTGTCGTGCAGTTCGTGAGGGCGATCCGATGATCTGGGATACTTGGATGCGGCAGACGTGTCGGTTGTTCCGCCCTGGCCGCCGGGTGGGCGCAGCAGCGCTCAGCTGGGTACTGGTCGGCGCCGCCGTGTCGGCGGCGTGCTCCGAGCACGGCACGGTGGGCGGCGAACCGGGTGAGGAGACGCCCATGGATCGGATGATTGCGGAGATCCAGCGGGACGCCGGGCATACGGCTTCGTACACGGGTGTCGACCGCATAGGCACCGCGGTGATCGGCGCCCTGCGCGCCACGGCGCGCGAGGAGTTTGTGCCGCCGCGCAGCCGTTCCCTCGCCTACGCCAACCACCCGTTGCCGATCGGCCACGGGCAGACCATCTCGCAGCCGTTCATCGTGGCCATCATGACCGAAGTCCTGAAGCTCGCCCCGGATCACCGCGTGCTCGAGATCGGCACGGGATCCGGGTATCAGGCGGCGATCCTGTCGCGCCTGGCGGCGGAGGTCTACACCATCGAGATCGTTCCCGAGCTCGCCGCGAGCGCGCGTGACCGCTTGGCGCGGCTGGGCTACGAGAACGTTCGCGTCCGCGCGGGCGACGGCTGGTACGGCTGGCCGGAGCAGGCACCGTTCGACAGCATCATGATCACCGCGGTCAGCGACGAGATCCCGCCGGCACTCGTGGAGCAACTCGCCGACGATGGCCTCCTGGTGATGCCCCTGGGCGCCGAACACGGCTTCCAGGAGCTGGTCGTGTACGCCAAGCGAACGGGAGAAACGAGGCCCCTGTTTCCGGTTCGATTCGTTCCCCTCACGGGCAACCGCTGAACGTTCCGTCGCGTTCTTTTGCAATGAACCGCCTCGCCGTGCCAGTCTCGTCCGCCTGTTGCGTTGCTCGGACACGTCACGATGGGCGTTGGTGAATCCTGGGAGGAACTGGTCGGGCCGTACCGCGAACTGCTCGCGGGGATCGGCGAGAAGCCGGATCGGGAAGGCTTGAGATACACGCCGGAGCGTGCCGCGAAGGCGTTGGCGTTCCTGACCCGGGGCTACAACCAGAACCTCGAGCAGGTGGTCAACAACGCCCTGTTCGAAACCGATCTCGACGAGATCGTGCTGGTCAAGGACATCGAGTTGTATTCCCTGTGCGAGCACCACGTGCTGCCGTTCATCGGCAAGTGCCACGTCGGCTACCTGCCCCGGGGCCGCGTTCTCGGGCTGTCCAAGGTGGCGCGCGTTGTCGACATGTACGCGCGTCGGCTGCAGATCCAGGAGACCCTCACCCAGCAGATCGCCAACACCATCATGTCCGTGACCGACGCGGCGGGTGTCGGCGTCGTCGTCGAGGCGCAGCACCTGTGCATGGCGATGCGGGGCGTGGAGAAGCAGCACTCGACCATGAAGACCTCGGTCATGCTCGGCAGCTTTCGCGACAACCCACCGACGCGCGCGGAATTCCTGCAGTTGCTCGGCACTCCCTGAGGAGCGATCGGCGTGGTCCGGTATCGGGTTGCCGTCATCCCGGGCGACGGCATTGGCAAGGAGACCGTGCCGCAGGGCATTCGGGTCCTGGAAGCCGTCGGTGCCAAGTGCGGCATCGACTTCGAGTGGGACCACTTGGACTGGGGCTGCGAGCGGTACGCCCATACCGGGACGATGATGCCGGGGGACGGTCTCGACGCGATCCGTCACCACGACGCCATCTTCCTCGGCGCGGTGGGATTCCCCGGGGTGCCCGACCATGTCTCGCTGTGGGGCTTGTTGATTCCCATCCGGCGGCGTTTCGAGCAGTACGTCAACCTGCGCCCCGTGCGCCTGCTGCGCGGCGTCGAGTCGCCGTTGCGGAATCGGACGGCGGCGGACATCGACTTCTGGGTGGTCCGAGAGAACAACGAGGGCGAATACTCGGAGATCGGCGGTCGGCTGTTCGCCGGCACCGACGACGAGATGGCGATGCAGGAGAGCGTCTTCACCCGGCGCGGCACCGACCGCATCATCCGCTACGCCTTCGAACTGGCCCGGCGACGACCGCGCCGCCAGGTCACCTCGGCGACGAAGTCCAACGGCATCATGCACACCATGCCTTTCTGGGACGAACGTTTCGAGGCCCTCGCCCGGGACTACCCGGACATCGCCACGACCAAGTTCCACGTCGACATTCTCGCCGCGCAGTTCGTTCTGCACCCGGACTGGTTCGATGTCGTCGTCGGCAGCAACCTGTTCGGCGACATCCTCTCGGATCTGGGGCCGGCGGTGGCGGGGACCATCGGCATCGCGCCGTCGGCCAACATCAACCCGGAGCGGGAGTTCCCGTCGATGTTCGAACCCGTGCATGGTTCGGCACCCGACATCGCGGGTCAGGGCATCTGCAATCCCATCGGCCAGATCTGGTCCGGCGCGATGATGCTCGAGCACTTGGGACATCCGGAGGCGGCCGCCGCGGTGGAGACGGCGATCGAGGCGGCCCTGGTCGAGCCGTCGGTATTGACCCCCGACATGGGCGGTAAGGCGACCACCGAGATCCTCGGCGGCGCGATCGCCGACGCCGTCGGCGAGGCAAGCCGGCGTAGGGCGACGCCCGTGCTATAGGGTCGCGGTGATCTCGCCGAGCTTGCGGGTCAGGATGCGGTTCTCGCGGTAGTCGATGGGGATCACCACGAGGCTCGGCCCGGGCTCTCGGAACGAGGTCTCGAGGACAGTCTCCAAGTCGCGGCTCGCCGCGCAGTAGTAGCCGTTCCAGCCGAAGGCACTCGCGAGTTCCAGCCAGTCCGGGTTGCCGAAGGAAAGATCCGTGTGGCGCCCGAACTGGTTCTCCTGCTTCCACGCGATCAGGCCGTACTCGTTGTCCTCCCAAACCAGAACGGTGAGTTCGCTGCCGAGGCGTTTCGCCGTTTCCATCTCCTGCACGTTCATGAGGAAGCCGGCATCCCCCGACACGGCCAGCACCCGGCGTTCCGGGAACACCAGATTGGCGGCGATGGCACCGGGCAGCGCGAACCCCATGGAGCAGAACCCATTGGGAATCAGACAGGTATTGGGCTCGTGGCAGTGGTAGTGGCGGGCGATCCACATCTTGTGGGCGCCCACGTCGGACAGCAGGATGTCGTGCCGGCCGAGGACCGAGCGGGCGTCGATCAACGCCTTCTGGGGTCGTATGGTGCCCTCGGTGTCGTCGTCGCCGTGCTCGGCGATGTCCGCGCCCATGTCCCGGCGCAGCGCGCGTTGGCTGCCCAGATCGAAGGTCAGCCCGCCGGCACGGTCGACGCGTTCGTTAAACATCCACAGCAGGTGGGCGAGGTCGCCGACCAGTTCGACCTCGGGGACGTAGTGGGCGTCGACCTCGGCGGGCAGGAAGTCCGCATGGATGATGCGTTTGTCGGCGTCGGGGTTCCAGAGGCGCGGATGGTATTCGACCATGTCGAAACCCAGCGAGATGACGAGATCGGCCTCGTCGATGGCCAGGTTGACGCGGTCGTGGGTGCCGAGGCCCGCCGTGTAGAGGCAGTAGTCGGCATCCAGGTCGACACAGCCCTTGGCCATGAACGTGCTGACCACGCCGATGCCCGTTTTCTCGCAGAAGAGCTTGAGTTGGTGGCTGGCGCGTCGCCGGATGCAGCCGTTGCCCGCCAGGATGACCGGCTTCTCGGCACTCTCGAGGAGTTCGAATGCCTGGTTGACGATCTTGTCGTCGGTCACGGGACGCCGCCGGCGACGGGGCGGGATGGGTGACGCTTGGGTGTCGAGCTTGGCGATGTCCTCGGGCAACTCGATGTGCACAGCGCCGGGCTTCTCGGTGGTGGCGATGCTCACGGACTTGCGCACGATCTCGGGAATCGCCTCCGGCGTGCGAACGGTCTCCGCCCACTTGGTGACGGGTTCGAACATCGCCACCACGTCCATGACCTGGTGCGACTCCTTGTGCAGGCGGTGCGTCGTTCCCTGGCCGGTGAGGACCAGCAGCGGCGCGCGATCCATGTTCGAGTCGGCGACGCCAGTGATGAGATTGGTGGCGCCGGGGCCGAGGGTGCCGAGACAGGCGGCCGGATTGCCCGTCAGGCGGCCATGGACTTCCGCCATGAACGCCGCGCCCTGTTCGTGCCGGGTCAAGACGAAACGGATGCTGTCCGAGCCTTCCAGCGACATCATGAAGTCGGCGTTCTCTTCGCCGGGGACACCGAATACGTACTCGATGCCTTCGGCCTCGAGGCATTTGACGAACAGGTCGGACGCTTTCATAGGTCTTCGATCTGGGTTCGATCAGCCACGTCGACTACTCCCGGTGGCTGATTGGTAGACGGCGTCTACACGATGCCGCCCATGCATAGGTACTTGACCTCCAGATATTCTTCCAGGCCGTAGTGGGATCCTTCTCGACCGATCCCGGATTCCTTCATCCCGCCGAAGGGGGCGACTTCCGTGGAGATGACGCCGACGTTGACGCCGACGATTCCGTACTCCAAGGCTTCGCCGACGCGCCAGATGCGACCGATGTCGCGGCTGTAGAAATACGCCGCGAGACCGAACTCCGTGGCGTTGGCGAGACCGATGGCCTGTTGCTCTGTTTGGAAACGGAACAGCGGCGCGAGGGGGCCGAAGGTCTCCTCGCGGGCGACCTTCATCTCGGGCGTCACGCCGGTGATGACCGTCGGTTCGAAGAACGTGCCGCCGAGCGCGTGGCGTCCACCGCCGGCGACGACGCTGGCGCCGCCGTCCACGGCGTCGCGGATATGCTCCTCCACCTTCTCGACCGCGGCCATGTCGATCAACGGACCCTGTTCGACCTCGCCCGAGAACCCGGGGCCCACCCGCAGGGCGGCGCTTGCGGTGGCGAGCTTGGACGCGAACTCGTCGTACACACCGTCCTGGACGAGAAACCGGTTCGCGCACACGCAGGTCTGGCCGGTGTTGCGGTATTTCGAGGCGATGGCGCCTTCCACGGCGGCATCCACGTCGGCATCGTCGAATACGATGAACGGGGCGTTGCCGCCGAGTTCCATGGACACCCTCTTGACGGTTCCGGCGCACTGCTCGAGCAGCAGCTTGCCGACTTCGGTGGAACCGGTGAAGGACAGCTTGCGCACGATGGGGTTGGCGGTGAGTTCGCCGCCCGTCGCCCGTGACGGACCCGTGATGACGTTGAACACCCCCGGCGGAATACCCGCCCGGGTGGCGAGTTCGCCGAGGGCCAGGGCGGAGTAGGGCGTGGCCGAGGCCGGTCGGGCGACAACGGTGCAACCCGCAGCCAGCGCGGGTCCGGCCTTGCGGGTGATCATGGCGTTGGGGAAGTTCCACGGCGTGATGCAGGCGACGACGCCCACCGGCTCCTTGGTGACGACGATGCGCCGGTCGTTCTGGGCTGCGGGGATCACGTCCCCGTAGGCGCGCTTGGCCTCCTCCGCGAACCACTCGATGAACGAGGCACCGTACAGAATCTCGCCACGCGACTCGGCGAGCGGCTTGCCCTGCTCGGCGGTCATGATGACCGCCAGGTCCTCCTGGTGCTCGAGCATCAACTCGTACCAGCGGCGCAGGACGTTCGCCCGCTCCTTGGCGGTCAGCGCGCGCCAGCCAGCGTAGGCTTCGTTCGCCGTTTCGATGGCGCGCCGTGTCTCGGCGGCCCCGAACGCCGGAACGGACCCGATGGCCCGGCCCGTTGCCGGGTCGGTCACCTCGAAGCTGTCGCCCGAATCGGCGTCCATCCAGTCGCCACCGACGTAGCACTGTTCGCGGAACAGCGTGGCGTCGCCCAAGAGGACGCCCGCGACGATCTCGGCGGTGGCTGCTGCCATGGTTGGGGTCCTTAGATCCTCAGGTGCTTGATTCTAACGCCAACTCACGGGGTGATGCGGGCACGATGGTGCTAATGTTGAACGTGATGGCCAAGGGCATCCGGAGAGCCACGATGCGAATTATCAAGGTGTTGCCAATCGTTCTTGTGAGCCTCTTGCCGATGCGCGATGCGTTGGCTGAACCGCCGAGCTTGGCTGCCGCGGCACGGAGTTTTCTGGCTGCCCTTGCCGAGGATCAGCGGGATGTCGCCTCGTGGGCCTTCGATCACCCGGAGCGCGAGGCAATCCGTTTCGCGCCGGTACGTCTCGAAGGGGCGCGGCACGGCCATCTCGAACCCCGCGCCAAGGCCGAGGGCGAGGATCTTCTTGCCAGGCTCATGTCCCCCAGGGGGTACGAGAAGTCCAAGGCGATCCGCCTGTTGGAGCGGGACCTGCGGGTGCTGGAGTCCGGTTGGGAACAGGTCAACGATTTCAGGGATCCCGAGCGGTACCACTGGGCGTTCTTCGGCGAACCGGAGGCGGATTCGAACTGGGGCTTTCGGTTCGAGGGGCACCACCTGTCCATCAACGTCACCGCCGCCCCGGGGCGGGTCGCGGCGACCCTGCCCCTGTTTCTCGGCGCCAGGCCGCGCCTCGCGTCTCGTGGCATGCCGTCGGCGGGCGTCGCCGCGCTCGGCGTGGAGGAGCGTTTGGTTCGGGAGCTGTATCGAAGTCTCGCCGGAGACCAGCTGGAAGCCGCGACGCTGCCCTACAAGGCGGAGCGCGGCCACATGCTGGGTCAGGTCGCGACCCTCGCCGACCCGCCGCCCAAAGGCTTGCCGCGATCGGCGATGACGGCCAGGCAGCAGGCGTTGCTCGACGAATTCCTGGCGCTCTTCACGGGTCTTTGGAACGTCGAGATCGCGGCGGCGCGTGAAGCCGAGGTCGCGGCGGCGCGCGACGGCTTGCACTTCGCCTTTGCGACCCTCGACCAGCCGCCCCATGACCCGTTCTACGTGCGCGTTTCCGGCCCCGGCCTACTGATCGAAATCGACAACACGGAAGACGGCGATCACCTGCACGCCGTTTGGCACCGTCCCGGCTCGGACTTCGGCCGGGACCTCATGACGGCGCATGTCGAACGTCATCAGACCGGTCTCTCGGGGGCGAAGCTAGCCCGCATATCTCACCAGGTCGCTTGTGCGAATGACGAATGCTTAGGAAATCAGTTGCTTGTATCGGAATCCCGCAAATCGCCATTTGACAGACT
>LXNJ01001784.1_pt1 | contig 12392 bp, 13 predicted proteins | sample 809081 | NCBI WGS metagenome assembly LXNJ01 (sample SAMN04870510, study PRJNA318959) | sponge metagenome | biome: sponge; feature: marine sponge reef; material: water | host: Petrosia ficiformis | place: Greece: Milos, Mediterranean Sea | collected 2013-05-29 | depth 5-7 m
CTAGGTCCCGAACACGATCTCCGCCTGGGCCCCGACCTCGATCTCCATCTGCGAGAACCAGCCCTGCGGCACCTCCAGCGCAAACATTGCCGGGCCGGAGGAAGTGTAGAGGCGCGTGCTCTCGGGCTCCATCTGCTGGATGTCGATAATGCGGGCGTTCGCGTCCAGATAGGCGATGTCGAGCGGGATGTAGGTGTCCTGCATCCAGAAGGACCGGACTTCCTCGTCGTCGAACACGAAGATCATTCCGGCGCCGGGCGCGAGGAAGTCGCGGTCCTTGAGCCCCTGGCTGCGTTGATCCGGCGTACGCGCGACCTCGGCCACCACCGTATCCGCGCCGATGATCACCCAGGCAAGGTCGCGGCCGGGGCCCGCCGGAATGACCGCCTCGGACGCCTCGGACCCGGACTGCGCATCGCCCTCGGACCCGTTCGAGCGACAGCCCAGCAACGGCAGCGCCAACAGCAACAGAACGAGAAGCGGACGGCGGGGCTCCGGAAACAGAAGGAAGTGCGGGGACCGTGGCCGGTTCCGGTCGCGAGACTTATGACGCGCGGATTGGGAGAACATCGATTGCCTGCCGAGGGTGGGTGGATCGTCGTATCCGGATGCCGATCGGGCGTCGACACCGTCCGGCGCACCGGACGGACACGACGTTTCCATCGATTCGACAGCAATGATAACTTATGGATGTCTTCGCGGAAGGGCGCGCACGAACGACAAGGCCCGGGAATCGGCGTGTCGGTCTTCCGCAGGCCCGCTCCGAGCAGACCGATCACCCAGGTACAGGAACCCGCATGCTCGACCCCGAACTCCTCGACATCCTCGTCTGCCCCGAAACCCGCACCCCGCTGCGCGTGGCCGACGACGATCTGTTGAGCGCCCTCAATCGGGCCGTCGAAGGGGGTGCGGTACGGAACCGGCGCGGCGAACTCCTGACCGATCCGGTGAAGGCGGGCCTGGTCCGGGAGGACGGCGCCGTCCTGTACCCGATACGGGACGGCATTCCCATCATGCTCATCGACGAAGCCGTCGCCGTCGACAACCTCTGACGCATCGGACGAAATCCCGCCATCACTCGAAGGCGCCCGGCTCCGTAATGTCGCGCCTGGGGGAAACCACACTACCTCATGTCCCTGATCGGCTTCCACCGCTTGCTCATCTACTCGGGCATCACGTTCTGCCTCGCATTCGCGGCCTACGAGTTCGTCCAGTACTCGCGCTCGTCCTCTCTCGGCGATCTCCTTCTGGGGATCGTCTTCCTGACGCTGGGCATCCTGCTCGCGTACTACCTGTCCCGGCTGGCGGACTTTCTCGCGGGCAGGAGGCGGTAGCACCGCCACCCGTCCCGGCGAAGAGACCTCGCGGGCGGGATTCCTTCCACCGGCCCTTGCCGGCTCACTTCCTCCGTCTCGCCGGAGCCCTGTCGCCCGCGTATTCTGTTAGGGAGGTCGGTCAGGCCGCTGCCGTTCTGGCCACGTCAGGGAATCCAGGGGAGGAACGACCCATGCGCGGCATCACGTTTTCGCTCGCCATCCTGCTCGCCATCGCCGGCAATCCCCTCGCTGGCCATGCCCAGTCCTTCGACCTGCTGATACGGGGCGGACGGGTGATGGACGGGACCGGCAATCCGGCGTTCGTGGCGGATGTCGGCATTGCCGGAGGCGAGATCGTTGCGGTGGGCGACCTGGCCGGGGCGAGCGCGGCGCGCGAGATCGACGCCACCGGCCTCCACGTCACGCCCGGCTTCATCGACATGCATTCGCATGCCGACCGCAGCCTGTTCAACGGGGACATCGAGATCCGGCCGGCATCCAACCTGGTCGCCCAGGGGATCACGACCGTCGTGTTCGGGCCGGACGGGCGAAATCCCGCCTGGCCCCTGGAAGATGAGATCGCCGGATACGAGAACGGGGGCACGGCGCTGAACGTGATTCCGATGGTCGGCCACGCCACGGTTCGGACCGTCGCGATGGGCGACGACTACGAGCGCCACGCGACCCCGGACGAGATCGCCCTGATGGTCGCCGAGGTCCGCAAGGGGATGGAAGCCGGAGCCTGGGGGCTGGGCGCGGGACCCGAGTACCGGCCCGGACGCTTCTCCACGACCGAGGAGATCATCGCTCTCGCACACGTGGTGGCCGACTACGACGGCTTCTACTACTCCCACCAGCGCAGCCAGTCCCCGCTTCCGCTGTGGCTCACCCCGAGCATCGTGGACGAGTACACGCCGCCCCCGACCTGGCCGCCGGGCTGGAGACTCACGGCCACCGACGGCATGCACGAAACCATCCGCATCGGGCGCGAGACCGGCATCCGCGTGGTCGGCACCCACATCAAGGCGAAGGGCCCGACCACCTGGGGCCAGTCGGCGACCGACGTGGCCGCGATCCGGCGAGCCCGCGCGGAAGGCGTCCAGGTCTACCTGGACCAGTATCCCTACGAGACCTTCGGGGGCGGCTCGGCCGTGGTCATCCCCGCATGGTACTACGCGCCCCCGGGCGAGAGCCGGGAGGGCGGGCTCGACGATCCCAGGTGGCGGGGCGGCGACGACGACCTCTTCGGGAACTACAAGGAGAACCTGCGCGCCCATATGGAAGACCCCGACCTCCACCGTGGAATGGTCACGGACATCGAGTACATCCTCGACCTCCAGGGCGGCGCGGACCGGCACATCATCGTCATCTCGCCGCAGGACGAGTCACTCGTCGGCCGCACCCTGGCGGAGGTTGCCAGGGCCAACGGGCTGACGCCGGTGGAGCAGGTCATCCACTTCGCGCTCGACAGCGAACCCTCGCTTCGCTCGGGCGTTCGCTTCCGTCCCCTGGCGGGAAGCCCGGAGGATGTCGAGCGCTACATGCGCCAGGACTTCACGGCGACCGGCACGGATGGGGGGATCGTCCCGAACCCGGCTCCCGGACAGCATCCCCGCTACTATGGCACCTACCCGCACAAGATCGCGACCTACGTCCGCGACAAGGGCACGATCACGCTGCCGTTCTTCGTGCGTTCCTCGACCGGCCTGCCCGCGCAGATCATCGGGCTTCCCGACCGCGGGTACATCCGTCCGGGACAGAAGGCCGACCTGGTCGCCTTCGACTATCCCCGGGTGCAGGACCACGCGACGATCCTCAATCCGGGCGGCGGAAACGAGGGCATCGAGTACGTGTTCGTGAACGGCGAGGCCGTGGTCGACGGAGGCGAGCTTACCGGCGCCCTCCCGGGGCGGGTGCTGCGGCGGCACGAGGTGCGCGGGCGGTAGGAAAACGCGGACGGTTCGCAGGCCGCTCGCCCAGGCCACGCCACGGGCCCGCCGACTCCCGGCAGGGGTTCGCGCCGCTCATCCAACCCGGTCGTCTGGCGCCGGCGTCCCCTCAGGCCGTCCTGTCGAGCGGATTCGCGGCAAAGGCGGCGCGCAGCTTCGGGTGCTTGCGCCACAGATAGTAGCCCATCCCGCCCGCGGCCAGCACGTTCGCGAAGGCGATCGAGGTCCAGGCCAGGGGACCCAGCAGGAACTCCGCCCCGAGCGCGATGAAGCCCATGAAGGCGGCCTCGAAGGCGACGAACAGGAGCACGGCGCCGAGCAGGAGTGGTGGAACTTCCTCCGCCTGCGTAAGGACGGCCGACGCGACCACCCCCATCACCGCGAACGCGCCAAGGTGCACGGCGGAATAGCCCACCACCGCCCCCATGTGGATCGAGACGGCGTCGAGGTCGGTGACCCCGAAGAACAGGGCCGAGCCGAGGGCGCTCGGCGTGAAGAAGGGCTGACCCGAAACCGCGTCGAAGATCAGGAACCAGACGGCCACCACGGCCGCGCCGATCAGGCCCGCGACGATCCCCTCCGTCAGGATGTGCTGGCGGCGCATGATCGACCACCAGTGAACCTCCGGGGCCGCCCCCATCATGTGCAGGTAGCCGACCAGCGTTACGCCCGCGATCAGGTTGCCGGTCAGATACTCCAGCCAGCCCAGGTTTTCGACGATGTCCACCCCGGTCACCGCTACGCTCGCAAAGAACACCAGCTCGTACAGCACGAATCCGACGATCAGCCCCGCAAGCACGCCGGGCACCGCCTTGATCCTGCCCAGCAGCCAGGCGACCGCCACACCGGCCAGCGCGAAGAGCGCCAGGTGAATCACGGAGTAGAGCACGATGTTGCCCGGAGCCACGGCGACCGTGTCACGACCCAGGAGGGCGGCTTCCAGGAACGCCGGGGTGCGGAAGGGCTGTCCCTGTGAGGCGTCGATGGCCAGAAACCACAGCGCCATCGCAACGGCGCCGAGCATGCCCGACAGGGCTCCCGGATAGAAGAACCGCTTCATGAACATGGACTGCCTCCTTCAGTTGGACCGGCGTAGACCAGCGTCCCCGAACGCGCGACATGGCCCATGGCTATCAGTGAGGTTGGGCCCGGAGGACCCGGTGCCGCAAGAGTGGGCGGATCCCGCCACCAGAAAGCCCTGACCGCGCCGCACCGGGCACGGTCAGGGCTTTGCGTGGCTGTTGGAGAGCGGCGCGGCTCGCTCGGCCGGCGGCCCTCCTCGCCGTCAGCCGATCAGAACTCCGTCAGAACGGCGATCACCAGAATCACCGCCAGCGGCAACGGGCTGGCGGCCAGGATCCACAGCCGTTTGGGCTCGAATTTCAGGTGCATGTAGTAGAGGGCCACCAGCAGGGCTTTCCAGAGCGCCATGAGGATGAGCCCGGTGGCCAGCAGCCACTGCGGGAGGGCGAGGAATGCGTACCCCACCTCCGCCATCGTCAGAACGAAAAGTATGAACCAGATCAGGAAGTACCTGGGTTGTTCCCCGTTGCCTGCCATCCGGGTGTCTCCTTGGTTTCAGGCGGCGGCCCGCCCCGATGATCAGATCAGGTAAACGATGGTGAACAGGATGATCCAGACCAGATCCACGAAGTGCCAGTAGAGACCCATGATCTCCACTGCTCCGTAGTTGTCAGCCGAGTACTTGCCCTGCCACGCCCGGTACAGCACGAACCACATGCACAGGATTCCGATCGTGACGTGGGTGCCGTGGAATCCCGTCATCGTATAGAAGGTGGCTCCGTAAAGGGCCGCCCCCTCGATTTCGTGCGCCACGCCGTACAGCTCCGCGACGGGAACGAATCCCTCCTGGGCCAGCAGAATGTACTCGACCACCTGAACCCCGACAAAGAAGGTGCCGAGGAGAATCGTTATCAGGAGCCAGAACCTGAGCCCCTTCTGATCGCCCTGCGTGATCGCGGCGTAAGCCTTGACCATCGACACGCTCGAACAGATCAGGACGAAGGTGTTGAAGGCCGTGAGCGGCACGTTCAACACCGCTCCGGGCTCGGCGAAATGATCCGGATGGGCGAATCGCAGGATGATGTACGACCCGATCAGGGCCGTGAAGAACATCACTTCCGACAGCAGGAAGATCCACATTCCCAGCTTGACGTTGTAGACCATCATCCCCGGCATAGGGTGCCGGTCGGCTGTCGATGCGGCTGCTTGGCTCATGCGTCAGCTATCTCCTGAAGTTCCAGGTCACTGGAGAGAATGCGGCTCCGCCGACGAAACGAAGACGGGCATCGGGCTAGTCCGCCACGGGCTGGGGTTCGGGAACAGGCGCGACCGTCTCGCTGGGCGGGGGTGCATCCTGCAACCAGTAGTCCTCTTCCACATCCGGCGCGGAGTACTCGTAGGGCCCGCGATACACGATGGGCACCAGCTCGAAGTTCCCGTGCGGCGGCGGCGATGGCACCGTCCACTCCAGGGAGTTGGCCTTCCACGGGTTGTTGTCGGCCTTTTTCCCCTTCCAGATGCTGATGATGAAGTTGAGGGCGTAGATCGCCTGTACCGCCACCAGCGCGAAGACGGCCACCGTGATGAACTGGTTGATGGGCTGCAGGGGCTGCAGGAACTCGTACTGCGTGGGATCGTAGATGCGCCGCATGTGTCCCTGGATCCCGATCGAGTGCATGGGCCAGAACACGAGGTTGTACAGGATCAGGGTCAGCACGAAGTGAATCCTGCCCCAGGTCTCGTTCATGAGGCGGCCGAACATCTTCGGGTACCAGAACGTGATGCCGGCGAAGATCGCGAACAGGCTGCCGCCGAAGAGCACGTAGTGGATGTGCGCCACGATGAAGTAGGTGTCGTGGATGTAGACGTCGACCGGGGTCGACGCCATGAACACGCCGGAGAGCCCGCCGATGATGAACATCGACACGAAGCCCAGGGCGTGCAGCATGGGGGTGTGCAGGTGGATGTTCCCCTTGTAGATGGTCCCCAGCCAGTTGAACACCTTGATGGCCGACGGCACCGCGATGACCATGGTCGTGATCATGAAGGTGGTGCCGAGCATCGGGTTCATCCCGCTCTGGAACATGTGGTGCCCCCACACGATCCAGGACAGGAAGGCGATGGAGACGATCGCCAGCACCATGGCGTGGTAGCCGAAGACGGGCTTGCGCGCGCCGTTGGCCAGGACGTCGGAGGTGATGCCCATGGCGGGCAGGATGAGGATGTAGACCTCCGGGTGTCCGAAGAACCAGAACAGGTGCTGCCAGAGGAGCGGCTCGCCGTCGGTGGCCGGCAGGAAGAACCCGGTCCCGATGGTCTGGTCGAAGAGCAGCATGATCAGCGCGCCCGCCAGGATCGGAATCGCCAGCAGGATCAGGATCGCGGTGATGAAGAGCGCCCAGGTGGCCAGCGGCATCCGGAACCAGGTCATCCCCGGCGCGCGCATGTTGATGATGGTCGTGATGTAGTTGACCGCGCCCGCCAGCGACGCGAAGCCGAGGATGGTGAGGCTGATCAGCCAGAGCTGCTGCCCGAGGTAGACGCCGGTGTATTCACCGCTCGCGCTGAGCGGGGCGTAGGACGTCCATCCCGCGCCGGCCGCGCCCCCTTCGACCGCGAAGCTCGCGAGCATCAGCAGCCCCGCCGGGAACGCCATCCAGAATGACGCCATGTTGAGGCGCGGGAAGGCCATGTCGTCGGCACCGATCTGAAGCGGGATCAGCAGGTTGCCGAAGACCCCCACCAGCAGCGGCATGATCGCGAAGAAGATCATGATGGTGCCGTGCATGGTGACCAGCGAGTTGTAGAACTCGGGCAGCATGATGGCCCCGTCGGGCGTGGGCGCCATCATCTCGTCGGGCAGGAGCATGCCTCCGGGCATGGGCTCGCTCGGGAAGCCCAGCTGCCACCGGATCATCATCGCCAGCAATCCCCCCACGACCAGGAAGAACAGGCTCATCAGGAGGAACTGGATGGCGATGGTCTTGTGGTCGGTCGAGAAGATGTAGCGCCGAATCCACGGCATCTCGTGGGCGTGCGCGTGCGCGTCCATACTACTGGTCCTCCTGATCGTCGGCGTCGGCGTCGGCGTCGGCGCTCTGGGAGGCGACCCACGCTTCGAAGTCGGCCGCCTCGTATACGTTGAGGGTTCCGCCCATGGTCGTATGCAGATTGCCGCAGAGTTCGGCGCAACCGATGGGATACGCGCCCGCGGCCGTCGCCTCGAACCAGACGGTGATGTCCATCCCGGGCACGGCGTCCTGCTTCACCCGCATCTCGGGCAGGAAGAAGGAGTGAAGCACGTCCTCGGACCGGAGGGTGATGTTGACGGCCTGGTTCACCGGGACGTGCATGATGTTGATCGTCGAGATGTCGTCGGCGGTGCCGGTGACCCCGTCAGCGCCGGCGTAGGTGATCTCCCATTCGAACTGCTTCGCGTTGACGATGTAGTCGAGGGCGTCGGCGGGCACGCTGTCCGGGTTCTTCATCATGTTCCACGAAGGAATGCTGATGAACGCCAGCCCCAGCACGGCGATGAAGGGGACGGTGGTCCAGATGATCTCCGCCTTCGTCGACCCGTGGATGTAGGTGGCCTTCTGTCCGTCTCGGCGCCGGTAGCGGATGACGAAATAGACCAGGAGCGCCTCGGTGATCACGAAGACCACTCCCGTTACCACGAGGATCGCGTAGTACAGTAAGTCGACGTCCGGCCCAAAGGTGGAAAAGCTTTCGGGGAGCATCCAGCTCATGTCGGTGTTCTCCTGCTCGCTGCCGGTAGTGATGCCGGCCGGGCTGTGTACCCGGTCGCGTGCCGGGCGGGCGCCCCCCCGGGGAGACGCCCGCCCGTCCTCGGCGGCTCGTGTCTAATGGGTCTCGGGAGCGAGAGCGTGGGCTCCGGGACCGTGGGGATCGATCGGCTCGCCCATCGGCACCACGGCGTTGGCCGCCATCGCCTCCGAGAAGGAGAAGCTCACCATCGCCGTCTCGGCGGTGGTGACGGTGACGCTGGCGGTCTGCGTTCCATAGCGTTCGTGCCAGGCCTCGACCACGTACTCACCGGGCGGGAGCATGCCCAGGTCGGCGCCTCCCGCCATGTCCGTGACCCCGTGGAAGGGGTGATCCAGCACGCCCACGTAGGCGCCCATCCAGCCGTGCACGTCGCAGCGCACCGGGACCATCACCTCGGCCATGGGGAAGCTGCGGTTGGTGTCCATGTTCACCGGCTGGCTGACGTTGAAGCCGCGGTTGGTGCTGGGGGAGGCGTTGATGTTGTGCGGCAGGCCGTCCGAGTTGCGGAAGGTGAGGTCCTGCCCCGACTGCACGCCCACGACCCGGGGGACGTAGCGGCAGCCGACCTGGTCCATCACCACCGCGCCGCCGGGCGTGGGGAAGTTCATGCCCGCGTCAACGCCTTCCCTCACGTAGACGAAGACGTTGGCGAGTCCGCCGCCGTCACCCACCACGACTTCCTCGGTCATCGGGGTGTCGGTGTACCGGGCCGCGCAATCGGGCTCGGACGCCATGTCGATCACATCCATTTCGGGCGCCATGCCCTCGAACATCACCATCGCGTGGATGCCGCCCGCGGTGGCCATGTCGACGGGAGAGGCCATCTCCTCGCCGGCGGCCTCTTCCTCCATGCCGCCGCCGGCCTCGCTTCCGCCGCCGCCACCGCACGCGATCGCGAACATCGCCGCCATCGCCATCACCGTGGCCCGGCCGCCTCCGAACAGGTCTCTCATTCCTTCCTCCGTGGTGCTATTTGAACTTCGATGACTACGCGTTTCCTTCATCCGCGCCTTCGGCGCCTTCCCGCACGCGCCTCTGGGCCCGGGCCACAACCAGGACGCCCAGCCCGGCGGTGAGCAGCGTCGCGATGAGCGGCGCGACCACCACGGTGGCTGGCGTCGGTTCCTGCAGGAAAATGTAATGCCATGAGCTGATCGAGCTCCGGGACCCCGATTCTCCGTTGTCACCGTCCCAGGCGGCGAAGCCAACCGGCACCGGCTCGCCGACGCGGAACTGCAGATCCCCCGGATCCTCGGTCTCGAGAGCGCGGCGGAACATAACAGCCCAGCGCCCCGCCGAAAACGCCGCCTCCGACGCAAGCGACTGGCTCGCGTCGCCCTGAGGGGCCATGGTGCCCAGTCCGCGGGCGTCCGCCTCCTGCGCCGCGCCGGCCGTGCTCTCCCAGTGCCACAGGTACACGGGCTCCAGGGGATCTCCCAGGAGGAAGTAGGGCTTGTCCATTCCCTCGGGGATTTCCATGGGGAACTGGACGTTCAGGCCGTCGGGTCGCGGACCCGGTTCCATGTCGCCCTCGTCGGGTCCCACCGCCGACAGGACCCGGGCCTGGAAGTCGGCCCACGCGGTATCGGGACTCTCGGAGTGGTCGCTCCAGGAGACGTGCACCGCGAGCTCGCCGCCGTCGTGCATGGCGCGCACCCACAGCCCGGCCACCTGCGGGACGAACCAGCGCGGGCTCTGGATGATCTGCCCGCCCATCGGGATGTAGAACGCCTCCGCCGACTCCCACATCGGGTCGTCGACGCCCTGCGGCAGGGGCGCATCCTCCACCAGGCCGGCCCGGATCACCTCGGTGATGCCCGGCGGGTCCTCGGGAGCGAAGCTGCGCACGTAGTGGGAGAGGTTCCACAGCTGTTCGTCGGTGATGACGCCGGCGTCGATGAGGTCGGTGAACGACGGCATCGGCGTTCCGTCCAGGCCGGTGCGCAGCCGCCGGTAGATGTCCTCCACCGTGCCGCCGCCGTTGAAGTACCAGTTCTCGGTCAAGTCCACCGAGTAGATGGGCATGCCGGTGTCGTCCACCAGCGTTGGGGAGGAGGTGCCGTCGCCCCGGCCCTCGGCGCCGTGGCAGCGATTGCACTCGATGAGCTCGTAGACCTCCCGTCCGTCGGCCAGGGCTTCCTCGGTCGCCCGGGTCGGGCTGCTGAAGGTCATGGGCTCGGGGGCCTCGCCGGTGGCGAAGAACCGGGACAAACTCTTCAGGTAGTCGACGAGCGCCAGCCGTTCCTCGAGGCTGAGCTCTTCCTCCCATCCGGGCATGGTCGTGCCCGGCATGCCCTCGTTGATGACCCGCATGATGTCGTCGTCGGTCGGCAGCTGCCCGCTCGGGGTGGTGCGGATCTGGTAGAGCGCCTGGGTGAAGTCGCGCGGCCGCGGGAGCATGTACTCCGCCGCGTAGCCGTCGCCGAGACCTTCGTATCCGTGGCAGGACGCGCACCAGCGGTCGTAGACGTCGCGCCCGAGCGCGTTGTCTTCCTGGGCGGTCAGGGGCGCCGAGCCGGCGTACGCCATCGCCGCTGCGAATACGAAACCGGGTATCATGGCAACCCGTGGACTGCTCGCTCGCGCCCGCATCAGTGCTCCTCCCCTTCGGCGCCCTCTTCCTCCCAGGTGCGCGGCTCCCAGCCGGTCTGTTCGTAGAGGTAGATGATCACCTGCCAGATTTCTTCCTCGGTAAGCAGGTCCTCCCAGGCGGGCATCGCCGAATCCCAGGGCGTGGCCTCGCGCGGCAGCCCGGGACCGCCCTTGGCGATGCGCCAGAAGACGAAGCTCTCCGTGAGCTGCACGATGGTGCCCGGATCCTGGAAGCTGAGCGGCGCGGGGTTGAAGGCGCTCGCGAAGTGTCCCTGTCCGTCCAGCGCGTCGCCGTGGCAGGGCATGCAGTTCTGGACGTAGATCCGCTTGCCCTCCTCGTAGTGCTCGTCGAAGTCGCCCTCGTGCCGGAGCGGGTTCTCGAGCCCGCTGAGGACCATGGTCTCCCCCCGGAAGTCGATCTGCCCAGGGGGCGCGGGGTGTACCGAACGCAGCGCCGCCGGCGCCGACACCGTGGGGCGCACCCGGTCGAAGGTCATGAAGGCGACCAGAAGGGGAATGGTGACCATGAGCGCCGTGCGCAGGACCTTCTGGCGCGGATCCACCATGACCCGGTGGATCGGCGCCTTGAACTGTTTCCAGCGCTCCTCCGAGTCGCTGACCCAGATCAGCACGCCCACCACGACGGTTCCCATGTATTGCAGAACCACGGTGGCGGGGACCGGGGCGCTGGCGACCCCGAAGAGGGGCGGCAGGAGCCAGATCCCCCATTCGAACACGAGGTACGCCAGAACCACGACGATGGCCGCCTGGCCCAGCGGATGCTTCCAGGGCTTGGTGTTCATCGATTCTCCTCCCTCACCGGCGCGTCTCCTATCTCTGCGATGCGAGGAACTGCACGATCGCCTCGAGCTGGGCCGCCGGGATGTTCCCGAAGATCGGGGGCATAATCCCGAGCATCGCCTCGAAATCCTCGGCCGCAGACGCAGTGGGATCGAGGATGGACGTCCGGATCTCATCGGCGGTCAGGCGAGCACCCATGCCCTCGAAGGACGGTCCGAGCGGCGAGGGCCCGGTGAGCGTGTGGCAGGTGCTGCAGGTGTACTGGGTCAGAAGCGCTTCGGGGTCGAGGTCTCCGGTCGGACCCAGCACCGAAGCGGCAGGCGCGGCCGCCACAACGCCGGCGGCGGCGGGAGCCGCGTCACCGCCGTCTTCGATGTCCGCCCCCGTGACCGTCACTTCTCCCCCCAGGGACTCCAGGTAGGCCACCAGCGCCCAGATCTGGGCCGGGGACAGGGTTCGGCTCGCGTCGATCATTATGGGAGCGAAGCCCTCCACCAGGTAGGCCGGGGGGTCCACCAGCGAAGTATGCAGGTACTGCTTGCAGTCCTGCCCGGCCACCCTGTTGGCGCAGCGCACGCCGATGAGCCCGGTTCCCTCGTGATCGGTGAGCAGATTCGGGGCGCGCTCGCCCAACCCGTGACACGCCGTGCAGCCGCCCGCGCCGTTGTACAGGGTTTCTCCCGCGGCCACGAGCTCCTCGGGCGACACGTCGTCTCCGAAGACCAGGTCCTCCGGTACGTCCGACTGAATCTGCGGAATGGCGTTGGCGACCCAGGTGAACACGCCCAGGCAGCCGATCACCACCGCCAGGATACTCAGGTTGGTTTTTAGCATCTGCCCTCCGCTATCCCTCGCCGGTTGCCGGCTGAAGTTCGCTCCGGATGCCGCCTGCGGCAGAGCCCTGCCCTGCCGCCGAAATCAC
>LXNJ01001785.1_pt1 | contig 12391 bp, 13 predicted proteins | sample 809081 | NCBI WGS metagenome assembly LXNJ01 (sample SAMN04870510, study PRJNA318959) | sponge metagenome | biome: sponge; feature: marine sponge reef; material: water | host: Petrosia ficiformis | place: Greece: Milos, Mediterranean Sea | collected 2013-05-29 | depth 5-7 m
CACGATGTCGCCGACCAGGTAGAGGGTCTCGCAGTCGTGATGCTTGAGGAAGTGAGTGAGCCGGTTCGCCTGGCAGCCCTTCGTGCCCAGGTGGATGTCGGAGAGGAAGATGGTCCGGTAGTGCGTCTTGGGCGGGTCGTCCGTTGTCTCGTCGTACCTCATGCTGGCTCTGCCCGGTCGTTGCATCGATCCTAGGCAGTCCGGGTGACACTCCGGTGACACGTTCCGGTGTAATGCACTTGCATCGCACGATGGGCAGCATCGGGTTCGACAGACCCGACAGAGGAGGCCTTGGCCGAAGCGCAATCCACCGACTGGGACCGCACCCGGGCGGCCTGGGCGGAACGCCACCGGAGGATGATGAAGACCGTCAATCCGGACCGGGAAGCGCGGGACAGGACGGGTGGCACGATGCCGGGTGCTTCATGCGGCACCCAGTCCGTTCCCAGCGAGCCACTCCGCCAAGAGCCGAACGCCGCGGGTGGTGGATTCCTCGGCGAAGCGACCGGCGTCGTCCCGGAGGTCTTGGATGCCGATCCGGCAGTGGTCGAGTTCGTGGATGTGGCCGACGAACCAGTGCTCGAGCTGCGCCGCCGAGACCTCGATGTGGAACTGCAGCGCCAGGGTGTGCCCGCCCACCGCGAACGCCTGGTTCGCGCACGCTTCCGTCGATGCCAAGGGCTCGCCGGCCGGCGGCACCTCGAAGGCCTCTCCGTGCCAGTGCAGTACCGGTGTGGTCAGGTGGCGCACCGGGCTCGACTGGCCGTGCGGCGTCAACGTCAGGGCCTGCCAGCCGATCTCCGGGGCTGCCATCGGTGCGACACGCGCCCCCATGGCCCGCGCGATCAGTTGCCCGCCAAGGCAAATGCCCAAGGTCGGCAACCGAGCGTCGATCCGGTGTCGAATCACCTCGATCACATCCGCCAGGAAGGGGAACCGGTCGCCGTCGTTCACGCTGATCGGCCCGCCCATGACGATGAGGACTTGGGCATCGCGCGCGCCCGCGACCGCATCGCTTGGCGGCTCGAGATAGTCGAACGCAAGGCCGAGTCGGTCCAGTTCGTGCGCCAGCGTGCCGAGACCCTCGAAACACAGGTGGCGGATCACCTTGACGGGTGCTGGCGGTTGGTTCGCAGGTCGGTCGGCCACTGCCGTAATATGCCCGATCCTCACGTTGCGCAGGCAACCCGTTGAACCCCATCATCCTGTACGGCTCGCCGATGTCGCTCTACACCGGTCGGGCGCGAAGCTACCTGATCAAGGCGGGCCTTCCCTACCGCGAAGTTCCGCCGACATCGTCCCACTTCCTGGCCACCGTGCTGCCGAAGGCCGGCGGTCGGCGCAGCCTGCCGACCATCGAGCTTTCCGACGGCACGGTCATCCGGGACGGGGTGGCGATCGTCGATCACTTCGAGGCCGAGCGCGGACATCCGTACTCGCCGACTTCGCCGAAGCAGCGCATCGTCAGCCGCCTCTTCGACGCCATCGGTGCGGAGGGCCTGCTGCGCCCGGCAATGCACTACCGCTGGAACTTCGACGCCGAGAACCTGGAGTTCCTTCGCTTCCATTTCAAGACCGTCTTCCCTGATGGACGCGAGCCCGCCGCCGACGACCGCATGCAGTTCATCCGCGACGTCGTCAATCCGGCGTGGGGCGTCCAGCCCGACGCCATCGAGACGATCGAGACCCTGTATACACAACTGCTCGACAAGCTGAACGCCCACTTCTCCGAGCATCCCTACCTGCTTGGCGGTCGCCCGTCGGTCGGCGACTTCGGCATGATGGCGCCGCTCTACGGGCACCTCGGGCGGGATCCGGCACCACGCCTCCTCATGCAGACCCGGGCCGTTCGGGTCTTCCGGTGGGTCGAACGCATGAACCGCCCGGAGCCGGACACCGGCGAGTTCGACGACTGCCGCGACGCCTACGTGCCCGATGACGAGATCCCGGCGACGCTCATCGCGGTTCTCAAGCACCTCGCCATCGACTACGTCCCCGAGACCCGCGCGGCATGCATGGCCATCAACGAGTGGCTCGCCGCGCAGGACGACCTCCCTCCGGGCACCACGGCGGCCCGAGGCGTCGCCGACGCGACGTTCGACCTCCAAGGCATCCCGGTCACCGCCATCGCGCAGCCATTCCGCTTCCATGTCCTAAGGCGCATCCAGGACGAGTTCGAAGCCTTGGCCGGCCCGGAACGCAGCGCCGTCCACGCGTTGCTCGACGCGTGCGACATGACGGACGTCCTGCACCTCAAGCTGACACGCGGCATCGGCCGCGCCAACAACCTCGAGGTCTGGCTCTAGCTTGACGGGGCGCGGACAGCCACGTCTGTGTCCCTGTCAGTCACATCGCAAGCGGCCCGGCCTCGCCGGGTCCTGTCCTGACGACGTCGACCCTGCCCGACTCGCGCGTCGCGGGGCCGCAACCGACCCGGCGGATGGGTCGTCCGAGTCGCGGCATCCATGTATCGCTTCGCCCCTACCGTACTCTGGTCGATGCTGCAACGGCTTGCGGGGTACGGACCGGGCGCGTAGTGTTGTGCGCGAAATCTCATCTGTGCAGGTCGCCCGAGGCCGGGCCGCCTGCCGAATACGACAATCTCGTAACGGCAGCGGGTAGCTCCCAACGCCGGAGATGAATAAGCAGGGCATCTTGCCATGTACTTGTGCAGATGGGATTTCGAGACCCGGCACCTGCGGTGCGCAAAGGAATGCCAGCGATGCTCTCCCACGAAACCCTCATCGACACCGTCCACGCAGGGGATTGCCTAGAGGTCATGGCCGATTGGCCCGACGGTTTGGCCGACCTGTGCTACGTCGCGCTGCCCCCTCTCGACGAGTGGCGTTGGAACGCGGCCGCGGCCCGCCGGGTCGATTGCATCCAGCGTCAAGCCAGCGGGCCAGGCCACGACACCGTCCTCGGGTTGCACATCGCGCTTGGCGATGTCGGCACGATGGCCTACCTGGCCTTCGTGGCGGAACGGCTACCGCGGTTGAAGCGCGTCCTGAAGCCCACCGGTAGCCTTTGCATGGTCTCCGATGCACACGTCGGGCACTACGCAAGGGTCCTTCTCGACGCCTTCTTCAACGCCGGGAACTTTCGGGGCGAGATCATCTGGGGGCGCCGCGGGGACGACCCTGACGCCGCTACGAGAACGGAACGGATCGAGAGCCACCGCATGGCCGCCTGGTACGTCAAGGACGACGCGGACCCTTCCGTCTGCCCCAGGCCCCACGTCCCGGTGGTCGCTGTCCATACGCACGACGACGATCCCGGGAGTGCGCTGGCGCTCGCCAAGCGCGTAGTCGCCGCAACGACCGTGCGCGGCGACGTCGTGCTCGACCCCTTCTGCGGCGACGCCGTCGCCGCCGCGCGCGAGCTCGGCCGCAGGGCCATCGCCATCAATGGGGATGCAAAGGCCCACGTGCGTGCGGGGACGCCCGCGCACGTCCAACGGTGACGGTGCGCGGACGCTCAAGGCGCGCGTGCCCGGTGCGCGAGGCGCAGCCCACGCACCCGGTCAGCTACCAGACGAATGTTGAGCGCAGGTACCACGAGCCGCCTTCGAAATTGGCGGCCGTGCGTCGCGCATAGGGCAGTCCGACACTCAAGCGGTTGGCGTACGGCTCGTCGATCACGTCGATGTAGGTGTCGAAGGCATTCACGAGGCCGAACGTGAAGCGGAGGTTCTCGCTCATGTCGTAGCCGAGTTCGCCGTCGATGAACACGGTCGGGTCGAGAAGCTTGGTTGGGGCTCCGCCATCGACCCCGCCGATGCGGCCGCGCTCGTCGTAGTGCTCGCCGTAGTAGTTGAGACGCACGAGGAGGTCCCAGCGCGGACCGAGCACGGTGTCAGCCGTCACCGTGAAGCGGTTGTTCGGGTAGCTCTCCTCGATGTCCTCGACGTCCGCCGCGCTCACCGGCATCAGACCGTTGACCCGCGACTGGCTGACCACTTCGACCTGGTTGTGGTTGAAGGCGACGCTCAAGTCCGTGCTCGCGCCATCGCCCCAGGCGAACTCCGTCGTCAAGACCGCGTCGAGCCCGACCACCTCGAGATCCAGCGCATTCGTGAAGAATTGCACGTTGGAGCCGATTCCGGTGTCCGGGTCGGTGTACGGCAGGCTCCGGGTCTTGAAGATCCGCCCGTCAATGCGGATCAGGTAGCCATCCAGGGTGAACTGGACGCGCTCGCCGCCGCTCCACAGCCCGACGCTGTAGTCGATCGAAGTCTCTTCGTGCAAAGCCGCCCCGCCGGCGGCAATGGCGGCCGGATGGTCCGGACGGACCGTGCCCGATTCGACCTGCAGCCCGGTGTCGTTGTCGAACGTCGTGGTCACCTTCTGCAGGTTCGACTGACCCGGCGTGGGCGCGTGGAACCCGGTGTTGACCGAGCCGCGTAGCGTGATCGTATCGTTGAGATCGTGGCGCAGCGCGACCTTGCCGTTGAGCGTGCCCCCGAAGTCCGAGAAGTTCTCGTAGCGCAAGGCGTACTGCGCCAGCGTCGCGACGGAAACCTCCTGTTCGATCTCGCCATAGACCGCCACGTTGTCGCGCGAGAACCGACCGGCGTTGCGCGGCTCGAGGCCCTTGAAGCCGCTCGAGCCCGCGCCGCGGAACGACGACCGTTCACCGGCGAAGACAGAGAATATCTCCTCGCGCCACTCGGCGCCGTAGGCCAGTTGCACGGTATCCGAGAGTCGTCGGGTGAAGTCGGCGTTGACGTTGACCTCCCGCTGCTTGAGCGCGCCGACGTCGAAATCCATCTGTCGCGGCAGGCCATTGGCCCCAAGGCCGAGATCCTGGTTGATCGTGTTGTTGAGCAAGAAGTCGAGGAAGTCCTCGCCCGCTCCGATGCTTACGTCGAACGTCGTGCCATCGCCCAGCACGCCCTTCAGGCCCGCTACCAACGACTTGTCGTCGTGGTCGCCGTCGAAGAACGGCGTGAAGCCCTGCGGCAATGCGTTCTCGATGCCCAGCGTCCGGATGGTCACATGCGCTTCATTGGCTTCGGTCAGCGGGTTGTCGCCAGAGCGGTAGAAGAACCGGTAGCGGCCCTCGGTGGCGGTGACGTTGCTGTGCAGGTAGGCCTCGAGGTCATCGCCGACCGCCCAGCCGGCGTTGATGAAGAAGCGCAGGTCGGTCGTCTGCGGCCGGCCCCAGGTCTGCACGAACGGCGCATCGTCGAACGGCGCATCCGCGCCGACACCCTGAACGCCGGCGTCGATCAGGGCTTGCGCGTTGGGGCGCTGACGCCCACGCGAGAGCCCTTCGTTGTCGACGTACTCGAAGCTCACGTTGGCGAAGCCGTCAGCCCCGAGCGCGAACCCGGCGTTGGCCGCGAGGGTCACGCTCTGCTCGCCCTCGTAGAACTGCCCGTAGTCGACGCGCACCTCGCCGCCTTGCGCCGCATCCTTCATTTCGAGGTTGATGACGCCGGCGATCGCGTCCGAGCCGTATTGCGCCACGGCGCCGTCGCGCAGGATCTGCACGTTCTTGACGGCGATGCTCGGGATCATGCCGATGTTCGGACCGTGCGAGCCCTTGCCCGCCGCCGGGACGAACTCGGCGATCAACGCCGCGCGGTGGCGGCGCTTGCCGTTGACCATGACCAGGGTCTGGTCCGGTGCCAGGCCGCGCAGCGACGTCGGCCGGACGAAGGTGTCGCCGTCGCCGGACGCCATCGGCGCGTTGTACGACGGCGCCAAGGCCCGCAGGCTGTCGGTGAGATCGGCGTTGTTGCCGATGGCGCCGATCTCTTCGGCGGAGAGGATGTCCACGGGTGCCGTGGCCTGAGAGTCGGACCGCTCGGTCTGGAACCGCGAGCCGATGACGACCACCACCTCGTCCGCCTCGGCGTCAGCCTCGGACGCTTCCTGGCCGGCGGCTGGCAGGCCGAGGGCGGCGGCCACGGCGAGAAGAGACGCGTATGCCGGACGTGACCACAGATTCATGCTTTATCTCCCAACATTCGATGGATCTCGCGCCCATGCGTTTTAGCGACCGCTCGCTCGATTCGTCGAGCGCGGCAACTACGCAGGCGCTGGCCGCGAATTGTAGCCCGTCTGTCGACGGATTGGGACGTGACGGCTTCCCGGAGCAGACTTCACGAAGGAGCGGCAGCTCGGCTCTGCGGCAACCCGGCGAGCCAACTTTCGTCGAGGTGCCCGGCCCGCGCCCGCCACCTTCGTCGAGCCATCGCCTCGGCGGCCACAGCGTCGCCGGCGAGGCGATGGGCGATGATCGCCAGGTCGATGAATACATCGCGTTGCGCGCCGCTACCGCCCAGCCTGGGCAGGTCCGAGAGCACGCCTTCAAGACTCCCGGCCGCGTCGCGGAAGCGACCCTCGACGAACGCGCCGACGGCACGACAGACGTCGGCGACGATGGGCCCGGATGCTTGGCGTCCGAGGCCGAGGACCTCATCCACGGCGGTGTTCCACGCCGCCAAGGCACCCGGTCGTCCGGCCACCGCTTGCGCCAGCGCGTGATGGACGTTCACGAAGGCAACGCCGGGCTTCGGGAAGTGCCGTTGCGCGAACGACGCGACGGCGCGCAGTTCGTCCGGCGGTAGCGGATGACCGTAGAGCGTGCAGCGCATCGCGAACGCAGCGCAGTCGATCATCGTGAACATCGGCAGCGCCTGCGATGCCGCCGGACTGACGTTGTCCAAGTAGATCGACACGGCGCGCTCGACCTCGCCACGCTGCAGGGCGAACAAGGCCAGGTGCCAACCGAGGTGGCCGTGGAGCGGCGCGGCGCGGTCGTAGCGTGGCAGCCAGGTGCCGATGAAGGCCTCTCCCTCTGCGGCCGCGCCCTGCTCGTAGTAGCCGTGAGCCCGTCCATGGACGGCGTTCGCGTTGTCGGGCGTCAACTCCAGCGCGCGGTCGAGCATCGGGATGCCGATGTCGGCTTGACCAGCCTCGACATGGGCCCATCCCAAGGACGCCAAGTACCACCAGTCATCGCCCCAGGCCGGCGCGATGCTCTGCAACAGGGCGACCTGGCGGTCGACGAAGTCGGAGAAGCCACCGAAGCCGAGCAAGCCGTAGACGCCCAGCGCGAAGGACAGCGGCACCGCATCGCGGGGGTACGCCGCCGCGTGCTCGCGCACCGCCTCGAGAGAATCGGCGAGCGGTTCGCCGTTCAGGACCATCGATACGATGCCGGCGTGGCCGCGCTCGCGTGCGGACAAGCGCTCCGCCAGGTCGCGCGCGCGACGGGCGCTTGCGCGCCCGGCCGGCGCATCGCCCGCGACCATCAATGTGCGCGCCTTGGCGCAGTGGGCCAAGGCGAAATCGGGGTCGAGGGCAAGCGCTTCGTCAATGAGCGCATCGCCGCCCGGTTGCAGGGTGAACAGGCGATCGATGGTATCGTCGTAGAGTTCGAGCGCCCGCGGCGAGGCGGTCGTGATCGCGAGTCCGAAGCGGTCTGTAGGCAAGCCGAGTGTCAAGTCCGCGTGGTCGGTGGATTATGATACGGCTGGACGGACCCTCATGCGTTGCGCCTATGCGTCTCAGCCTGCTCGTGCAAGGCGAGCCGTGCACATCTTCCGCCCCCTTGAACGCGCTCGCGTTCGCGCGTGCGGCGGTTGCCGCGGGCCACGTCATCGGGCGCGTTTTCTTCTACAAGGACGCCGCGCTGCTGGGTAGCCGGTTCGCCGCCGACGAGCAGGATCTGCGCGATGGCTGGACGAAACTGGCCGCGCAAGCAGACTTCGAACTCGCCGTGTGCATTTCCGCGGCCGCTCGCCGGGGCATCGTCGAGGAGCACTCCCTCGCGGACGGGTTCACGATCGTCGGCCTCGGGCAGATGATCGAGGCCATGGAAGAGTCCGACCGCCTGGTGGCGTTCTAGGCCGCGGCGGACTCCTCGAGATGAAGCGCGTTCTGTACCTGATTCGCCGACCGCCGGGAGTCGCGGCCGACGAGACCACCGACATGATGCTGGTCTCCGGGGTCTTCGAGCAGCCGACGACCGTGCTGTTCATGGACGACGGCGTCTATCAACTGCTGGGCCTCGCAGACCGCAAGTCATCGTTGAAGGCCCTGCCGACGTACGAGGTCAGCGACCTGTATGCGGCGGGTTCAAGCTTGGCGAGCCGAGGGATGGCCGCCGAAGGCATCGGCGCGCCGCTGTGCGTCGACGTGCTGGACGAGGCCGCGGTGCGCGACCTGATCGCGTGCCACGACGTCGTCGTTCCCGATTGACCGTGGCCACGCTGCACTTGTTGTCTGACCCGGGCGCGTTGGAGTCCTGCCTCGCCGCCGTCGCGGATGACGACGCGTTGCTCCTCCTCGGTGACGGCGTCTTCGCGCTGACCGCGCTCAGGGAGTCGCGGGCGTGCGTCGGCGCGTTGCGCGACGATGCGGCGAGTCGTGGCGTGACCGTGCCGGATCACATTCGCTCGCTGTCGCAAACCGACTTCGTCGGCTGGGTCGTCGCCTTCGACACGAGCGTGACATGGCGCTGAAGGTCGACTGCCACGGCCACCTGGCCGACGCCGAGGCGTGGTCGGAAGAACTCGCCCGCGCATTCGCCGATGACGTCGGGATCGAACTAGAAGCGGACCATTGGCGGGTACTTGACGCGGTGCGCGCCTTCCACCGCGACACCGGGGTGGCGCCCTCGATGCGTCCACTCGTGAAACTCGTGCGCGAGCGTGTCGGTGCCGAAGTCGGCTCCAGCATCGCGCTCATGCGGCTGTTTCCGCCGGACAGGCTGCGCGGGGGCAGCGCCCGACTGGTGGCCCAGATCGCCGGACTGCCGGTGCCCGAGAACTGCCTCTAGCCCGCGGCGCGGGGGATGCGCTTGCGGCGGCCGGGAATGCGGACGGGGACGTCCGCGCACCGTTAGTCGGGGACGCTGCCAAGGACGAGGTCGCGCAGGGTCACGATGCCGACGGCGTCGCGCTTCTCGTCGACCACCACCGAGCGCGACAGCCCCTGCTCGCTCAGCAGGCGCACCGCGTATCGGGCCAGCATGCCAGGTGGCAGCGTGACCACCGGCTTGGACATCACCTCGTAGACGTGAACGCGGTCCGGCGGCCGGTCGTCGGCGAGCGGTTGGGCCAGGTCGACGACCTCCACCAGGCCCACCTCGTCGTCCGTGTCGCGGCGGGCGACGACCAGTGAACTGACGTCGTGCTGCTTCATCATCGCGATGGCTTCGCCGATCGTGGCCAGGCCATCGATGACGTGGAGTTCCCTCACCATCACGTCCTGGACGCGTCGGAGGTCCTGTGCGTTGTCTTCGCTCACAATAGGCTTCCCAGTTCTTCCCGGATCGTCGGCATCTGCGTGGTGAGTCCCACGGCATCCTCGATCGCGATCTGAAATGCCATGCCCGCCCCGGCGTCCTCCTCGAAACGGCCGGCATCGCGGATCCGCTCGAGAATGTCGCGGGCGCGGGTCTCGACCACCACGAACAATACCGCGTTGCCGAGGGTGTGCAGGTCGAGGCCGAGGAAGGTCTTCCCGGGCTTCAATCCCTCGCCGCGGGCGCGGCCGATCACCGTCGCACCGGTCGCGCCGCCGGCGCGGGCGGCTTCGATGACCGCTTCGGTGCGCTCGTCGCCAACCAGGGCGACGATGAGTTTCATCCTCATGGTTCCACGTTCCTCCTTTGATTGAGTTGCATTGTCTCGGGCGCTGCGTCCGCCGGTTCTGGCCGGCGGTCCCCACGCCGACGCCGCTCGCCGAGCCATGCCACCGCCATCGCGTATCCGAGGACCGACATGATGGGGAACGCGGCGGCAAAGGCGATCATGCCGAAGCCGTCGATCAACGGGTTGCGCCCCGGCACGCTGGCCGCCAGCCCCAAGCCGAGGGCGGCCAGGACCGGGACGGTCACGGTGGACGTCGTCACGCCGCCGCTGTCGTAGGCAAGCGGCACGATGGTGCGGCCTGAGCGGAAGGTTTGCACGATCACCACGACGTAGACGGCCACGATGTACCACGGCAGCGGCGTTCCGGTCACGATCCGGAAACAGCCCAAGGCAACGCCAGTCGCCGCCCCGACCGCCACGGCCAAGCGCAAGCCCCAGGCGTTGATGGCGTTCCCCGACACCTCTTCCGCCTTCAGCGCCACGGCGATGAGCGACGGTTCGGCGATCGTGGTCGCAAAGGCGATTGCGGCCGCGAAGGCGTAGACGAGCCAGTAGTCGGTCCACGCGGGCTCGAATGGCTCGGTGACGCCAATCGCCTCGGGCGCCGTAAGTTGGCGGGCCATGGTTTCGCCGATCGGGAACAGCGCGTCCTGCAAGCCGATCAGGAACAGTGCGAGGCCGAGCAGCACGCACACGAATCCACCGACGATCCGTCGCAGGTTGGGCAAGCTGCGACGCAGCACCGCGACCTGGAACAGCACCAGAATGACGACGATCGGGGCGACATCCAGGGTCGTCGACCACAGCGTGTGCGCGAAATCGACCGCGAAACCCATCAGACCAGCCCTGCCAACGTGCCGTAGGTCAGCACGAACACGATCGGCGTCAGGCTCGCGAACGCGATCAGCCCGAAGCCGTCGAGCATCGGATTGCGGCCCTTGATCGCCGTGGCGAGGCCGACGCCGAGCGCGGTGACCAGCGGCACGGTTATGGTGCTCGTGGTCACGCCGCCGGAGTCGTACGCGATGCCGACGATCTCGACGGGCGCGAAGACGGTCATCACGGACACCAGGACATAGCCGCCGATAATCAGCCGGTGGATCGGCCAGCCCTTGAGAATGCGCAAGACGCCGATCACGATGGCAACGCCGACGGAGACGGCCACCACCATGCGCAGGCTGAAGGCGTAGCTCGACCGTGCCTCGGCATCGTCGGCGATCGCGCCGGCTTCCGACGCAACCGCCGCGGCCTCCGCCGCCACGGCGATGAGGGCGGGTTCCGCGATCGTGGTGCCGAACCCGAGGCAGAAGGCGAACGCGAACAAGGCGGTGGCACTGCCCTTGCGCGCGAACGCCTGGGCGATCGCCTCGCCGAGCGGGAAGAGGCCACTCTCCAAGCCCTGGATGAAAAGCGCCAGTCCGGCCACGACGCACAGCAAACCGACGAGCACCTCGGCGAGGTTGGGAAACGGCTGTTGCAGGACGACGATCTGAAAGAACGCGATGACCGCCACGATCGGCGCCAAGTCGCGCAACGCCCCGACAAGCCGGCCGCCGAGCAAGACCAGGAGATTGCTCACGAGACGCTAAATGGGCTGCTTAACGGTAATCGGGCGCGGAGCTTATCGGTTACGCATCGTCGCGTCTCGTCGCGGTGAACCGGTGCGTGTCGCCGTACGGGCTTTCCGGGCAACCGCAGCATGGTCTGTAACCCGACAACCAGCGCCGCCACGCAGATCCGCCGGGAATGCGACGGGGACGTCCACGCACCGTGGGGACGTCCGCGCGCGGTCAAGGGTCGACCTTGGCGACGCTCGTGGCGGCCAACCAGCCCTGCGTGCCGTCGGCGAGGGCTACGCGCAGCCAGCTGGCGCGATCTTCGACGATGGCCACCTCGGTTCCCGCGGGCAATGGGTTCGCGAAGGTCGGCGATGCCCCGACGCTGTCGGCGGAACGCAAAGTGGCGCCGTCGAGGACGACCACGGCGGCATCGCCTGCGTCCACCGTCAACAAGGCCGATGCCGTAGCCGTGAGCCACACCGCCGCTGCCACGGCGGCGAGCGCGCGACGCCATGGCTGCGGCCGACGGCGCCAGGGCACGAGGACGAGCACGGCAATCGCGAAGCCGACACCGCCGATGAGGAGCAGCTGTGCTGCAGTCAAGCGGTCGAGCCAGAACAGCAGCGAGTCCAGGGCGCCCGCCGATGCCGGACGCGGCAGCCACACCGGCAGCCGGTCGCGCAACCACTCGAGGTTGCGTTCTGCGCGCTCGTTGCCGGGGTCCGCCCGCAACGCGCGTCGCCAGGCGAGCACGGCCCAGCCGCGGTCCTGCGCGCCGAGGGCCGCATTGCCCCAGTCCACCTGCAATTCCGGGGCGGTCGGGTTGGCAAGCGCCGCGGGGCGCAACGCGTCGGCCGCCTGCTCGAATAGACGCACGCGACGCAGCCGGTCCGTTTCCGCAAGTGCCCCTTGGTAGGCCTCACGGGCAGCCCGCAAGTCATCGTCCGCCTCGGCCGGTGCTGCCGCGAACAGCAGGGCAACGAGTAGTCCTGCAGTCGCCGCAGCGGCTGGCCGGCCCGCCTTGGCCTTGCCAGTCCACGTGCGCGCCAGCGCGCGCAACTCCTCGACGTCGTCGCCGCCCAGCGGCTGCTGCGCCGTACCCGGGTCGAACGCCCGGTTCTCGACCCTTGCCAGCAGAGCATTCGCGGCGCCTGCATCGGCGCCCGTTGCAGCCGCCAGGCGGCGCACGCCGGCGACGATGGCGGGTGCCGCCCCGCGCGCC
>LXNJ01001786.1_pt1 | contig 12389 bp, 12 predicted proteins | sample 809081 | NCBI WGS metagenome assembly LXNJ01 (sample SAMN04870510, study PRJNA318959) | sponge metagenome | biome: sponge; feature: marine sponge reef; material: water | host: Petrosia ficiformis | place: Greece: Milos, Mediterranean Sea | collected 2013-05-29 | depth 5-7 m
ACGCCTTCCCATTGGGCCGGCGCCTCGCCCGCGAGGAAGGTCTCTTCCTGGGGATGAGCAGCGGCGCCATCGTGTACGCGGCGCTCGAGATCGCGCGCGAGATCGGTCCGGGCCACCGCGTCGCCGCCATCTCGCCCGACGACGGCGCGCGCTACCTGACCACCGCGCTGTACTCGCCGGAACCGTAGCACCGGTCCGTAGCGCGAGCCGACCGTGACAGCATCCCTGCTGGCAGGGGAGCTCGCCCGCCTCTAGTATTCCGATGTCTGCCCGTCGGTACATGGAGGAGCCCATGCGTGTCGTCTCTCTACGCCTCATACCCTTCATCTTCGTCCGGCCCTCGCGCTTCGCTCCTGCCGTGGTTGCCATCGCAGCCCTGCTCGCGGTGGCGTGCGCACCGGCGGACGACGGACCTCGCACCTACTTCGAGGACCCGGATCTCCAGCGCATCTACAGCCGCATGATGGAGGAGATGGCGCCGGATCGGGGATGGGAGCGCGTGCGCTACATCGCCTTCGACCGGGTGGTGGATCGCGGAGGTCCTGTGCCCGATCGGCGGGCGCACCGGTGGGATGTATGGGGTGGGATGTACCGCATGGCCGGCAACTCGGGCGAACAGGAAATCGTGGCCGTGATCGACACCAACAACCCCACCGGGAGCGAGCGCATCTGGCTTGATGGCGAGCTCGTTGCCGACCCCGCCGTTTCGGACTCGCTCGCGGATCGCGCTCACGGGAGCTTCATCAACGACACCTACTGGCTGCTGATGCCCTACAAGTGGGCGGACCCCGGGGTCAACACCGTCTATCTGGGCGAGAGGGCGATGGACGGCCGGGCGTACGAAGTGGTGGAACTCACCTTCGACGCCGTCGGACGCACGCCTCAGAACAAGTACCGCGGCTGGGTCGACCCGGACACTGGCCTGATGGCGTACTGGCAGCACTGGCGCAACGCCAGCGACCCCGACCCCGCCTTCACGCTGGCGTGGACGGATTGGACGCGTTCCGGCCCGCTCCTGCTCTCTGCGGGACGCCCCGATTCGACCGGCTACTCGCGCGTGACCTTCGAGAACATGGAGGCGTTGCTGGAGATGCCGGAAGGGATGTTCGGGGGACCGGGGGGTTGACTCACTTCAGGAGATCAAGTTGTTCATCGACTCCGCTCCGAGCTTCTTTCCAGAACTTTCGTCCCAGTTCATGCTTGCTGCATAGTACGAGGTAGTACAGCAGAACGTTCTTCTTTTCCAGCAATCGGATCGGATGAGCGTCGTCAGGCCTTTGGGGCCGATACCGGATTCTGGTCATCGCTCGATCGAACTTGTCGAGCATGAATCGGACCTGAACGGCTGAAAGCGCGGTCGTAGCGACAATCTCGCCCGATTCCGCCACGCGTGCCCTGCCAGCTCCCGAATACAGTCCCAGGTAGGCGCGCTGGGGCCATCTGTTCTTCATGGCTGTGCTGAAGAGCGAAAGATAGTAGTTGTGCAACCTGCCTTTCCGGAGCGAATGCTCCTTAACCGTCGGCATGTAGAGGCCATCGTCCTCCAGGCCTCCGGCAATCTCCGCGCCGGCGCCTTTACCGCCCATCAGCCAACGGCGGCTCGAGGCATCTCATCCCACAACCTGCCCTCGAGCTCTCTGCCTCCCGCCTTCGGCGTCCGTCCACCCCATTGCTTGAAGAAGAAAGGCACGCGGGCAGCATGGCATTGATTGCGCAGTTCGATGATCCATTCGGTCTTCATCGGTCGTCGCACGGGACCGCTCTCGCCACCGGCAATGAGCCAGTGTATGCCTGACAAGCCCAGCCTCAGCGGCCCAATTAAGGGTTCGCAGGAGAGGAAGCGCACCGTTGCCGGCACGCTGCGGAGGTGGCGAACCCGGTACGCTACCGACTGATCCTCCACAGACGCGCCCAGCCATATGTGCCCGGGGAAAGACCCCTCACCAAAGAGATCCCTGTTAGCCTTCCAGAAGCGATGGGCTCTCGCGGGACGCTTGGTGAGAACCTGGTAGGTATGCCAGTCAGCTCGGAGCATCGTCTGAAAGATGCTGCGCACAAACCTCGCCGGGACATGGGCATGAAACAGGTCGCTCATGCTGTTGACGAATATCATTCGCGGGTCGCGCCACTTCTCCGGCTGCGTGAGTCGCTCCGGCCAGATGCGCACGGCGAATGGGTCGGCGCGCGTGACGTCCGAATCGACTACCGGCGCGCGTGCCAGGTAGGCATCGCGAAGTAGTCTGCCTGCCAGGGTCGCGGCATAGCAGTTGTCGCATCCCTTCGACACCCGGGTGCATCCGGTAACCGGATTCCAGGTTGCGTCCGTCCATTCGATTCCGGTTCGCGTTGCCATTTGGTCTCCTTCACGGGACCGAACATAAGCCGAAACTAGTGTAACACTTCAGCGTTGCCCTTGGAAAGTCAGGCTCCGCTGGTCGGTCGCTCCAGGCAAGTCCGCACCGCCTGCAACGTCGTGCGTGGCCGACCCGTCTCGCCGGCCGGCGGCGCCTCTACCCCCCCTCCCCCGCCTGCTGCTCGTCGCTCGACAGCGTTCCGACGCTGCGCACGACCAGAGTGCCCGACCCCTCGTTTGTGAAGATCTCGCGCAGCAGGCTGTCGCGCGCGCTTCCAGAGATGAGATGCACGCGTGGGACGCCGCCCTCGATGGCGCTCTCGATGGCCGCCGCCTTGGCGAGCATGCCCCGGGCGAGCACCCCCTGCTCGCGCAACGCGCGGAGCTCGGCAAGGTCCAGGTAGGAGATCAGCGTCGCCGGATCCTCGAGATCGCGGAGAATGCCGGGCGCCGACATGGTGAAAACGAGCTTCGTGGCCTCGAGCGCCTGGGCGAGCGCGCTCGCCACGGTGTCGGCGTTGATGTTGAGCAGCCGCCCCTCGGCGTCCGCGGAAAGCGGGCTCACCACCGGCACCCATCCCTGGTCCAGGAAAACGTGCAGCGACGAAGGGTCGACGGAATCGATGTCTCCCACGAATCCGAAGTCCACGGGATCCGGGCCCTCCCCCTCCATGTGCATGGGAGGTCGGCGCGTGGCTGTGACCAGACCGGCGTCGACCCCGGAGACGCCGACGGCGCGAAACCCTTCCTTCCGGCAGGCACCCAGCAGCGCCGTGTTGACCTCGCCACTCAGCACCTGGGCGGCGACGCGCAGATCCTCCGACCGCGTGACGCGGCGACCCGCCACCATTCGGGGCTCGTGGCCCAGGCGGCGCGCAAGCTCAGTGGACTGGGGCCCGCCGCCGTGCACGAGAACCAGACGGATCCCCAGGGAGTTGAGGATGCCCACCTGTTCCATCAGAGCATCGATGCGCCCGGAGCCCTTCAGGACCTCGCCGCCCACCTTGAGGACGAAGATGCGCTCCCGAAAGAGGCGGACGTAGGGCGCGGCCGCGCGCAGGCCGGCAAACCCCCGGTCGGCCGCTCGCAAGCGCTTCACGTCCCCTCTTCCGGCATGGCGCGCAGGGCTTCGGAGAGCTGCGCTGCTTCTGACGCCAGTAGCGTAAGCGGAGGCATGACCCGCAGCCATGCCGGATCCGAACTGGTTCCCGCAAGGATGTCGCGGTCGAGCAATGCGTCGCGTATCTCGCGCGCGGTGGCCCTGCACTCGAACCCGAGCAGCATGCCGCGACCGCGAATCCCGAGGACGGGACCCGCAACGCAGCTGCCGCGAATCTCTTGCTCGCGCATCGCCACCCGCTGCAGAAGCCCTTCCTCGCGGATGGTGTCCAGCACCGCTTCGATGACCGCGCACGCGAGCGGTCCTCCCCCGAAGGTGCTCCCCATGTCCCCGATTCGCAGCCGATCGCCCAGAGCTCGTGACATGATCAGGGCGCTGCAGGGGAACCCGGCGCCGAGCGCCTTCGCGGTGGTGAGCATGTCCGGAACGACGCCGGCATGCTCGATCGCGAAGGGCTTTCCGCTCCGCCCCATCCCGCACTGCACCTCGTCCGCGATCAGCAGGGCGCCGTGGCGGTCGCACGCCGCACGCAGGGCTCGCACATAGTCCGATTCGAGCACGTATGCGCCCGCGATGCCCTGGATGGGTTCAAGGATGACGGCGGCGGTCCCGTCGTCGATGGCGGCCACCGCCCGGGCCGCGTCGTCGCGGGGTACGAACGTCACCTCGAACGGGGTGTCCGGGAAGCCGTACCAGCGCTCGCGGGCCCGCCAGGTCACGGCGGCGGCCGCAGCCGAGCGGCCGTGGAATCCGTGCTCCAAGGCCACCACGCGCCCGCGGCCCGTGCTTCTGCAGGCGAGCCTCAGTGCGTTCTCGTTGGCCTCCGCCCCCGAATTGACGAAGAAAACGCAGTCGAGATCGGCCGGCGCGAACTCGGCGAGCTTGTCCGCGGCGCGCGCCCGCACCCTCAGGGCGTTCACGTTGCTGGTGAACATCAGCTCCCCCGCCTGCCGGCGGACCGCTTCCAGCACCTTCGGGTGCCCGTAGCCCAGCGCGCACACCGCGTGCCCGCCGTAGAGATCGAGCAGCCGGCGCCCGTCGGCGCAGAGCAGGTACGCGCCCCGGCCCGACACCGGCTCCACCGGCAACTGGCCGTAGACCTGCGCCAGATGGCGCGCTTCGGCCTGGCGCGCGTCCGGGACGAGCGTCGGGGTTGGTGCGCTCATCTCCGCGCCCGGTGAGGCTCTTCCGCTGCGGGCGATGCTTGCCTTGGGCGGGCGTTCATATCCACGCCGGGGCCGGGGCGGTCAAGCCGGTGGTTTCGGGAAGCCCGTGCAGGACATTCATCCATTGGATCGCCCCGCCGGCGGCGCCCTTGACCAGGTTGTCGAGCGCCACCGTCACCGCCAGCGCGCCCCGGTTGACCGCGATGGCCAGATGGGCGTGGTTGCTGCCCACGACGTCCTTCAGCCTCGGCGGAACATCGACCAGGTGCACGAACGGCGCCTTCGCATAGTGGTCCGCATAAGCGTCCCGCACCTGTCTGGCGTCGACGCCGTCGAGCAGCCGCCCGTGCATCACCATGTAGATTCCGCGCGCGAACGGCCCGGAAGCGGGGACGAAGTGCAGTCGAACGCCCCGGCCGGTCAGCGCCCGCAGGATCCCTTCCACCTCCGGCGCATGGCGATGCGCGAGCGGCTTGTAGGCGAACATGTTGGCATGCCGCGTGGGGTGGTGGGTGGTCGGCCTGGGGACGCGGCCGGCCCCGGTACTGCCCGTCACCGCGCTGACCATCAGGCCGGGATCGACCAGTCCGGGGCGCATCAGGGGCATACTGGCGAGCAGCATGCCGGTCGCGAAGCATCCGGGATGACCGACGTGGCGTGGCTTGCGGGTGGTGGCGTGCTCCGGCAACAGACTCCGGAACATCGGCATGCGATCCGGGGCGCCGTGCTCGAGCCCGTACACGCCCTCGTACGCGTCGGCGTCGCGAAAACGAAAATCCGCCGAGACGTCGACCACGCTGGCGGCGCAGTGCCGCTCCTCGCATATGCCCAGAGCCCGGTCGACCAATCGGGCGCTGGCTCCATGGGCGGCGGTCGAGAAGATGGCGCAGCGGTCTCCGAGCGTGTCGGGAAGCTCCTCCAGGGACGTAAAGCGCAGCTCCGGCCACGCGCCGCGCAGGTTCGGGAAGACAGCTTCCAACGGCTCGCGCCTCCGGCTTCGCGACACGACCGCGGCCGGCCGGATGCACGGATGGGACGCGAGCAGACGCAGCAACTCGCCGCCGACGTAGCCGGATCCGCCGAGCACGATGGCTGGAATCGCCTCAGGCATGAGCGCCCAGCCCGATGCGGGCGGCGACGGCGTCTCCGAGCCGGGCGCCGTGCGTCATCGCGTTCACCCCGTCCAGCCCGGTCCTTTCCCTGATGATGTCGAGCCCGACCCTGTTGTCGGTAGCGGGCCCCGTGATGAGAGCAGGCGACATCCCGAACTCCTCCTCGAGCAGCCTCGCGCCCCCCCAGGCGGCGACCGGATCGGACGCGCACAGGAGCAGGCACGAGATGTTTGCGCGCACCGCGTCGTCCCGCAGGATTGCCTCCACGCCGTATGCCCCGAGGATTCCGTCCCCCAACTCGAACACGATCGCGTCGGGCCGTTCGGCCGCGAGCAGTCGCAACATGGTGCGCGCCAGGTTGGGCGCGTTCCCGGGCCCGGTGCTGACCACGCCGAAGTCGGTGAAAATGGCGGTGTTGCGCGCGCCAGCGTCCTCCATGGCCAGGATGTCGCGCCGCAGCGAGACCCCGGTCGCCTTGAAGGCGTCGACCACATGCCCCATGTGCCGCAGGCGCCCGATCACCGCGCATGCCGCCGCCGTCTTGCCGGAGTTCATGCAGGTGCCGGCAAGGGCTACCACGGGGACCCCTTCCAGTTCCAGTCCGGGCCGGACGTCCAGTGGATCGCCGCCCACCCGGGCCGGCACGCCCACGCGCTCGCCGAGATAGGGGAACTCCAGCACCACCCCGAGCACACGCGCGTCGAAGGGCTGTCCCAGGGAGGCGTTGACGGCGTCGCATATTCCCAGTACGCCGCCCATGTTAAGGATCTGCACGATGTCGCCCGGCCGCGTGGTCTCGGGCACGTAGCCGGAATAGCCGAACAGCGCCTTGCGGTGGCCCAGCGCGCCCACGATCACATCCCCCCGGCGCACGCGCGCCATGCGTCCGCTGGCCAGCTCGAGCTGGTTGTAGGAGGACTTCTCGTTCAGCACTTCGACCGCGACCATAACGCCCTCCTCGCTGGGAATGCGGTCGCCCACGCGGATTTCGCGGTCGGCACCCAGGTCCGAGGCCACGGACGCCAGTTTGTCGATGACGATGCTACGCATTGATCCCGCTCCGCGGACTCGTCAGCCCGGCCTCGCGGCGCAGCCGGCCCACCAGGGCGCGCTGCTCGCTGCGGTTTCGCGTCGCGATGAAGATGGTATCGTCGCCCGACAGCGTCGCCAGGACCTCCTTCCAGCCCATCCGGTCGAGGAAGAGTGCGATGCGCTGGGCGGCGCCGGTCGCGGTGCGCACCACCGTGAGGTTCGGACCTGCCGCGTGCACCGCGCGCGCATAGCTCGAGAGGGTGCGCCGGTCCTCCTCCGAGAGGTTGAGAGACCGCAGGCTGTAGCCACCCGCGCCCTTCATCGCTCCCAACCGGGCCAGGTCGCGGCTGATGCAGGATTGGGTCACTGCGATCCCGCGTTCTCCCAGCAGTCGCACGAGTTCCGCCTGGCTGGCCACTTCGCGGTCCTCCAGGATGTCCGCGATCACCGCCCGGCGCCGTGCCGGAGCTGTTCGTCGATCTGACATTTTGGCAGAGGGTCGCGGGGAATCCGTCATCGGTCTGCCATTTGGGCAGACGCCATATGACAGAATGGCATACTAATGGTGTTATGCACATGATATGCAGTCCTGCGAAATCGTCAACCCCTGCCGGTTCGACGCGGCTGCCGAATCATCATCCGATGGCCCCTTGCGCAATGCCGGTGCGAGTCCGGGAAGGCTCCGGAACGCCCCTCGCGTTCGGCGAACCGCTCGGGTCGCGCCATCCCGGACAATCTCGTGCAATTCCGGCAGTACCGGGAATGGAGAAATGCCGCCGATTCCGGCAGATTACCGGTCCTTCCAGCCGCTTCCCGCACCCGGAGGCTTCGTGAGCGATCTCACCAGGCGCGACCTCCTTTCACGACCGGTGGAGCACGTCGACATCCGCGCTTTCGACGCCCGCCCGGTCATCGACCAGTACCGGCGCACGGCCATCCAGACCCGCAACCTGGCACGTGCAGCGGACATCTGTTCCGAGATGCTCGCCGACCGGGACTGCACGGTCATCCTCACCCTCGCGGGGTCGCTCGTGTCCGCGGGCCTCAAGAAGGCGCTGGTGACGCTCATCGACTCCGGCATGGTGGATGTGGTGGTGTCGACGGGCGCCAACATGGTGGATCAGGACTTCTTCGAGGCCCTGGGCTTCCGGCACTACATGGCCCCGGGCTCGCCCGAGCATCCCGTGGTTCCGGACGAGCGTCTGCGCGAGCTGGCCATCGACCGCATCTACGACACGTACATCGACGAGAACGAATTGCGCGTCTGCGACCGGACGATGAAGCGCATCTTTGATCAGCTTCCCGCGCGCGCCTGCTCCTCCCGGGAGGTCCTGACCGAAATGGGCCGCTTCCTCGACAGGACCCACCCCGACGCGGAATCCGTGGTGCTGTCGGCGTACCGGCAGGGGATCCCCATCTTCGTCCCCGCCCTCAGCGACTCCTCGGCCGGGTTCGGCATCGTCCTGCACCAGGTCTCGGCCTCGCGCGAAGGGCGCGAATCGGTGTCGCTGGACTCGGGGAAGGACTTCCTCGAACTGGCCCGGATCAAGCTCGCCTCCCGCGCTTCGGGGCTGCTGATGCTGGGGGGAGGGGTGCCGAAGAACTTCGCCCAGGACATCGTGGTGGCCGCGGAGATGTTGCAGGAGGACGATGCCGCTTCGGCGCGGGCGCGGGTTTCGGAGGATGGGACGGGCACGGCGACGCCGGCGGAGGTGTCGATGCACCGATACGCCGTGCAGCTCACGGTTGCCGACAGTCGTGACGGCGCCCTGTCCGGGTCCACACTGCGCGAGGCCACCAGCTGGGGAAAGGTGGAGACCGCGCGCGAACAGATGGTGTTCTGCGAGGCGACGCTGGGTTTTTCGCTGCTCGCCAGCGACGCCTGGCATCGCCGGGCCTGGGAAGGCCGGCCCGCACGCAGGTTCGCGGATTGGCTGGAGGAGCGCGCGGGCGCGACGATGTGACGCCCGGCTACCCCCTCGCGATCTCCTCCGCGGCCATCAGCGACAGCGCGCAGAAGGTGAGGGTTCCGTTGGCGCAGCCGCTCGAGACGATCGTGGGCGCGCCCACCACGAACAGGTTCTCGTGGTCGTGGGTGCGCCCCCGGGCATCCACCACGCTGGTCGCCGGATCGTCGCCCATCCGGCAGCCCCCGCCGGGATGCTCGAACAGGCGTGACGCCCGCGTGCTCATCATGCGCCCGCCCGCCGCGCGCGCGAGTTCATCGAAGCGGCCCAGGAGCGTCTCGTGCGTGTGGGGTTCCAGGTCGAGGGTGGCCTGACCCGCGGCGTAGTCGATACGGGGCATCGGATCCCCGTGGCTGTTGCGCACGCCGGAGTGGAGGGTCAGGCGGCTCTCCGGGGTGGGAATCACGTCGTAGTACGACCGGATGCGGGCGGTCGCGGTGGACCGGGTGCGCGCGCGCCAGTCCGCCATCACCTCGTCGCCCCAGAGGACCCGCCCATCGTCCGCCGCAAGGCGGGCCTCCCGGCCCATGGTCGATTCCCACAGGCGGATGTCGTGACGCAGATAGCGGTCCAGCGGCCCCGGACTCGCGAAGCGGTGCGACAGCAGGCTGTTGTTGGGAAAGATCCCCGGATAGAGCCGCATGGGCAGTTCGATGAAACCGCTGGCGAACCAGTGTCCGGTCATGTAGCGGCCCACGTTGTCCGTCCTGTTGGCCAAGCCGTTGGGGAAGCGGCTGTTGGCGGACATCAGAAGAAGATGCGAACTCCACGCGTGACCGGCCGCCAGCACGAAGGTTCGGGCCCGGAACCGTACGGGCTCGTCCGGGGCGTCCTGATGAAAGCCTGTCGCGGACGCGATGCGGTCCGAACCCGATTCGAGCCCCAGCGAGCGAATCAGGGTGCGCTCGTTGAGGCGGATTCGCCCCGCCGCAAGCAGCCGGTCGAAGGCGAAATCCGGGGTGTACTTGGCGCCCGTCGGGCACACCGCGCAGGTGTCGCAGCGCTGGCACACGTTGCGCCCCTGCCACGGCTCGGTGTTGCGCGCCCACGGCTGGGTCCAGAAGGGGATGCCCGCCGCATCCGTCCACTCACGCATGCGCCGAAGGTTCCACGAGAGCGGCAGCGGCGGCATCGGATACGGCTGGGAACGGGGATCGTACTCGGGCGGGCCCTGCTCCCCGGCGACGCCCATCCGCTCCTCGGCCTCCTGGTAGAAGGGCTCGAGATCGTCGAAGGAGATGGGCCAGTCGTACCCGACCCCATAGAGGGAGCGCACCCGGAAATCCTCCGGCGAATACCGGGGCACAGCGCCCCCCCCAGTGCATCGCGGCGCCCCCCAGGACCATCGACTGGTACATCTCGCCGGTGCCGGTCTGGCCGGGGATGTGGTCGTTCGGGTAGGGATTCTCGCCGTACGCGAGCATGCGCCCCCGGGTCGCCGTTCTCTCCTCGAGAGATGCCGTGCGGCCCCCTGCCTCCACGACCGTGATGGATGCCTCGGTGGTTTCGGCAAGACGCTCCGCGACCATGGCCGCGCTGATGCCGCCTCCGATGATGCAGACGTCGCTCTCGATGACCTGGCTCATGAAGCGACTCCCGGCATCGGGGCGGGTTCGTTCCCGGCCAGCGGGGCGGGTTCGTCCCCGGCCGCCGCGAGACCCCGGCACTGCTGTTTGGCGATGGCCCGGCCGTAGCAGATGTCGGTCGCGATCGGGGAGGCGAAGAAGTGGGCCGCGAGCGCGAGCGCGACGTGGGCGGCGTTCCCCGGCCGGCCGAGGTCGGGACCGGCCCGGCGCACGTGCGGCTCCAGGACCGATCGCCGCTCAGGAACCCCGACCTCGCCGAACGAGGCCCCGAATCGCTTGCGGCTCTCGATGTCCAGCCCACGCAGCTGCGCGGCCCAGCCCGGCCGCGGATCCGGGCCCGTATAGACCGTCTCCGGCACCAGGTATGGGTGGGCCATCTCCGCCACCGGCTCCAGTCCTTCCGACCAGAGCTCGAAGGCGGCCACCGCCCGCTCGCGGCCGTCCGCTCCCAGCTCTTCGGGCAGCATCGCCTCGCCCACGGCACGCAACGTGGCCGGGAGGAGCGCGTCCGGACTCTCCGCCGACATCGGTGCACAACCTGGCAACGACACCACGGCGACCGAGGCCGCAGACTGTTTCAGGAAGGTTCTGCGTGACTCGGCCATCGGGTGTTCTCTCCTTGCGCCTGTGCGCCTGCCGGACTGCGCGCTCTGCCGCTGCGCAGGATTAGCCGCGTAAGCTCGCGCCTGTGCGCCTTCCGGACTGCCGGTCGTACGCCGGGGGTGCGGAGCCGCATTCGGACAGAGTAGGAGCGATGCGCGGGTCTGGCCAGCGATGTCGTCCGGCCTCGTGGAGATGACCGGGGCCATCCAGTCGGCGATGAGGCGCAACTCGCCCGGACGCGCCGAGGGCGAGGAATCAGAAGTATCGCCGGACCCGACGCGGGCGAGAGACGTTACCCGGGCTTCGGGGCCTCGCCGGCTGACGGCGCGGCCAACGACAGGAAGTCCTTCGCCATCTCGGGCCCGGCGGCTTCGTCCTCGTGCTTGAAGAAGACGAAGGCGTCGTTCCAGCCCTGCCGCCCGATGCGCTCCATCCATCCCCTCAGTTCATCGCGGGTGTAGCCGAGGCGGCGCATGCGCAGATAGCCCCGGGTGCCGGAAGCCAGCGGAGCGTCCGGGGGCACGCCCGGCAGCGGCTCGTCCACGTCCGCGTGCACCAGCGCGAAGTCGCGGTCGGCCAGCAGGGTTCGGACCTCGTCGTCGAACCAGGAGGGGTTGCGGAACTCGAACGCGGCGGGGGTGCCGTCGGGAAGCAGGTCCAGGAAGGCGGCCAGCCGTGATGCATCCTTCTTCATGTTGGGAGGCAGCTGGAACAGGATCACACCCAGGCGCGGCCCCAGGGTGGCGCAGGTCTCGACCAGGTAGGTGGTCTCGTCGGTGCTCGAGAGCCCGAGGCGCTTGAAGTGCGTGATCCGGCGCGACGCCTTGATCGAGAAGCGGAAGTCCTCAGGCACCTGCTCGGCCCATTTCGCCAGCAGGTCCACTTTGGGCAGCCGGTAGAAGGTGTTGTTGATCTCGACGGCGGGGAGCTCGCCGGCGTAGTGCGACAGGAAGGCCCGCTGCGGCAGCTTCTCCGGGTAGAACCGGCCCTTCCATTCCTTGTAGGCGAAGCCGCTGGTTCCCGTCCAGATGCGCATGGCGGAATGATGCACGGGAGTCGGGAGTTGCGCCAGACGAGAGGAACGGGCGCCGGGAGAAATGCCTGGAAGGGCGAAGCCCGGGCGCCGGCGGTGCGGCTTGCGTCCCGGCGATGCGGCTTTGCGTCCCCCCGATGCGGCTTTGCGTCTCCGCGATGCGGCTTTGCGTCCCGGCGATGCGGCTTGCGTCTCCGCGATTAGACGAGCGGTCGGCGGCTCTTGTGTCCGCTCCCGTTCGCGATAGTGTTCAACGGCCGCTGCATCGCGTCGCAGGGGACGAAACCGATGGGCAATGTGCAGAAACACGCCGATTTGTGGGAAAAGGGGGCTTGGATGTGGGAAAGCTGTCGGATAAGGAGACGGAGGGGTGCCGATGAGCGTTGAAGTGTCCGCTGGTGAAACGGTCCTGCTGCT
>LXNJ01001787.1_pt1 | contig 12385 bp, 5 predicted proteins | sample 809081 | NCBI WGS metagenome assembly LXNJ01 (sample SAMN04870510, study PRJNA318959) | sponge metagenome | biome: sponge; feature: marine sponge reef; material: water | host: Petrosia ficiformis | place: Greece: Milos, Mediterranean Sea | collected 2013-05-29 | depth 5-7 m
GCTCGCGGTGCGCACCGAGAAGATGGGCAGCACCTACGAGACTCTCGAGAAGATCGAGCCGGTCCGGGAGATCGTGATCCCGCTGGCCAAGGTGGCGGGCGCGGCTGTCCCTCCACGCCGCTGGTGGACCCTGACGGGGCCCAAACTGGTCATCGCCGCGTCGGACCTGCTCGCGTTCGAGAGCATCGCGGGCCACGAGGGACTCAAGCTCAAGCATCCGGTCAGGCTGGTGTTGCGAATCAAGCGTTCCGACCGCCTGATCGCCGAGGAGTTCGCGGCGGAGCTTGCGCTGGCGGTGGCGCGGCTGCCGGAGGGGGTGGCGGACAGCGTCGGCGCGCTTCCGGGGGAGGCGGGCCGCGAGGCGGCTGGCGAGGCGGGCCGCGACGCGTCCGCGCTCCCGAAGGGACGGTCGAAGACTTAGGAGTCCGGGATCAAGCCGCCCGGACAGCGAGATAGGCGAGCCGCCGGGCTGGCAGGACGCGATCAGCCAGCCCGGCCCGGCAGCCCGCGCAACCACGCACGCGGGCCACCGGCCGGTGCTGCCTTGCCGTTCAGTTCCCCCGGATCCCGGCCGCGGTGCTCCCCGGGTCCGACTCGGCGGGCCTCCTCCGCTCCAGCGTGCGCTCCTCGGGATACACCTCGTTGAGCGTCATGCCGTCGTAGAGGCGGCCGTCCTTCATCACATACCGGATGTCGACCGTGTTGCGCAGGTCGTCGAGCGGGTTCGAGTTCAGGATCACGATGTCGGCGAACTTGTCCTTCTCGATGCTGCCGAGCTGCTTGCCGAAGCCGATCGCCTCGGCGCCCAGGATCGTGGCCGCGCGCAGCATGTCGTGGTTCTCCGCGCCGCCCGCGGCCATGGCCCACAATTCCCAGTGGAAGCCGATGCCCTGGATCTGCCCGTGGCTTCCGACGGCCATGCGGCCATCGTCCTCGAGCATCTTCTTTACGAACTCTCCGTGGCGCGGGAAGACGTGCTCCTCTTCCAGGAACCAGCCCACCGGACCGGGGCTGCCCCCGGATCCCGAGCCGCGCCGCCGCGTCCGCGCGTCGATGTTGTCCCCTGGCACGAACATGTTCAGCTTGGGGTCGTCGTGGGCGTTCTCGGTGGCGTAGAAGTAGTTCTCGCCGAACGGGCCGCCGTAGGAGACCAGCAGGGTGGGGGTGTTCGTGGTCTCGGACTCCTTGAAGAGCTCCACGACGTCGGAGTACATGGGCGCTATGGGGATGTTGTGCTCGATCCCGGGGTATCCGTCGATCGCGTGCGTCATGTCGATCTTGTAGTCGAGCCCGCCCTCGGTGGTGGGCATCAGCTCGAGCTCGCGCGCCGCCTGGATGATCCACTGGCGCTGCTGGCGGTTGCCGCTCATGTACATCTTGAGCGTCTTGGTGTCGTAGTACTCTGCGTACCGCCTCAGGATGCTCTTCGCGTGATCCGCGTTTCGGATGTTCTCTCCGTTGAAGACGCCGGGGCCGGTGGAGTAGACCCGCGGGCCGGTCATGCCGCCCGTCAGGACCCGGTCGGTGTAGCTGAGGATGTCGGTGAAGGCGGTCTGCGGGTCGCGTGTTGTGGTGACCCCGTAGGAGAGCGTTGCCAAATATTGCCAAACCTCCTGCGGGTGGATCTCCGGCACGAGCCACATGGAGTGGTAGTGCGTGTCGATGTAGCCGGGGACGAGCGTCTTGCCCGCCACGTCGATCACCTGGGCGCTGTCCGGTATCTCGACCGAATCGGCGACGCCGACCTCGACGATCCGGTTGTCGGTGACGAGCACCACCCCGTTCTCGATCACGTGGGGCGCGCCGGTCGTGTCGTCCGGCATATCCGCCATCGTGATGATGCGGCCGCCGGTCAGTGCCACCACTCCGCGCGGGATGTCGCGCGGCAGCTGGACCTCGATCTTGCGCTCGTGCGCCTCGTAGGTGTCGGTCGTGTCGGCCAGGATCTCCTTGTCGCCGTCGCGAACCGCGCTGGCCTTGGCGGCCACCTCCTCCGCGGCCCCGCGGATCGAGTCGGCGCGCGCCATCAGCGAATCGGCCACGACCTGCACCGAGTCGGCCTGCAGGCGCGTGATCTCGTCCTCCAGCTCATCGGGCACCTCCTCGTCCGCGCTCCTGAGACTGTCGGCTTCGGCCCGCTTATCGCTCAGCGTGTCCGAAATGGCCATGGCGCGTGCGCGGATCAGCGCCCGCTCGTGTGCAGTCTCCTCTTCCTCCGCCTCTTCCGCCTCCACGTGGTCGAGGTCGTAGGTGAAGAGCACGTTGCCCATCGCCCAGTGCAGCGCCGAGCCGTCGGGAGCCCACGAGGGGAACTCGCCTCCGACATCGGTCAGCTTGCGCACGGGAACCGGCGAGGCCCCCAGGTTGGTGAGCAGGATGTTGGGCGGCGCGGCCCCCACCTCGGCCAGCTCGACGATGTAGATGTCGTTGCCGAACTGCACGAAGGCACGGTCGCCCTCCGGCGAAAGCATGATCAGGCCGGCGGGCTGCGCGAAGCCCGGCTCGGTCGGCGGACTGGGATCGGTCGGGTCGGGGGCCTTGCGCCAGGGGTAGACCCGCCTTGGCAGGTACTCCCACTCGTCGGGGTGCGGACTTGCGATCCCCGCGATCCCCTGGCGTCCGCGCACCACCAGGTGGCGCTCGATATCGGTGCCGTCCCAGCGGAACGAGACCAGCCCCTCGACCGGGCTGTAGGCGTAGATGCGGTCGGAATCGTCGGCGGCGAAGTGGGCAACGTCGCGCGCGCCCGTGGGCGAGATCACCGCCGCTTCCGCGGGCGCGGCGGCGTTGGCCGGGACCCACACGAATTCGGCGCCCATCGGGCCGAAGAACAGCCCCGACGCTTCCATCAGGTCGCGCGCGGCCCCGCGCGACGCCACGATGCGTTCGCCGTCGGGCGACCAGGCCACGTTGTAGTACATGGCCGCGGTGCTGGTGAGTTGCGTGGGTGGGCCGCCCGCCGCGGGCACCCTCATGATGTGGCCCCCGTCGGTGTCGTCCCACGTCACGTAGGTGATCGCGGTGCCGTCCGGCGACCACTGGGCGTGGAATTCGCCGACGTCCGCATCGGTCAGCCGCGTCGCCTCGCCCTCGGGCAGGTCACGCACCCAGAGCCGGTCGAACGCCGTAAACACGACGCGTTCGCCATCGGGCGACACGACCGGACTGCGAATCTGGCTGGCGGTGACCATTGCGGTCGTGTCGATCTGGTAGTCGAACTTCACCGAGGGCCCGATGCTCAGTTCCACGTCCACCTCGAACGGGATCTCCGTGGGCTCGCTTCCGTCCATCGGGACGTTCCAGATCCTGCCGCCGTACGATAGGACGATCGCGGAGCCGTCGGGAAGGAACGCGTATCCTGGATGCACGTCCATGGGAGCGCGCGATTCCTGCTCGTCGCGCTGGACGGGATACGCCAGCCACTCCTCGTCGCCGCTCGCGAGGTTGCGCTTCCTGAGCCCCGTGTCGGCGTTGTAGCGGGTTGCGTAGACCAGCCACTCGCCATCGGGCGAGATCGCCGGACGCATCCCTGAGCCGTACCTGCTGGTCATGGCCGCGGCGGTGCCCGTTTCGCGGTCGTACCGGTACACCTGGTAGCGGGGGAGGCGGGCGTTGTACTGCCAGTCCCCGAACGACTGCGCGTACCAGATGTGCCGTCCGTCGGGACTGAAGGCGGCTCCGACCCGCTTGATGCCCCCGAACAGGGCCGCGAAGATCGGCGACGTGGACGCACCGGGAATCGTGATGGGGGACGAGCGCTCCGCGTGGTACATGTAGAGGTTGGCCGCGCCGCCCAGGCCGCCCGAGCGGCTGACCACGATGAACTCGCCGTCCGGCGCCCACTCGGGCGACAGGAAGAGGTTGCCGTTGCCTCGCGACACCTGCGTCGTGTCGGTCCTGTCGAGACGCATGGTCCACAGGTTGTCGCCGCCGCTCCGGTCGGATATGAAGGCCACCGACTCGCCGTCGGGGCTGAAGCGGGGTTGCACCTCGAAGGCCATCCCGGTGAGGAGCGGCGATGCCTTGCCGCCGGTGATCGGCATGGTGTAGAGGTCGCCGAGGAGGTCGAAGACGATCGTCTGCCCGTCGGGGCTGACGTCGAGCGAGATCCACGTACCCTCGGTGGCGGTGAATTCGGCCGTGCGCGCGCTGCGCAGCGGCAACGGGTCCTGGCGCGGTCCGCCGGGCCTGGGCGGCTGTGCCGCGAGGGGGGCGACCACAAAGGCGATGGCCGCGAGGGCCAGCGCGGGCGCGGCGAAACGGAGGGCCTTGCGGCCAGGGGCCCCTGGGCGGGCCGCGTCGCTCCCGATTGCGTTCCGGGTCCTGCCGTACACGGGGCTCATTTGTCACCTCCCCGGATCCCGGCGCGGACATTGGGCGCGGTGTTTCGCCAGGGTTCGTCCGGTGCGGGCCGTTGTCTGGGCCACACCTCGTCGAGCGTGTCGCCGTCGTAGAGCCTTCCGTTCATCATCACCTGGTCAACCGTGTTGGTGTTGCGAATGTTGTCGAGAGGGTTGGCGTCGAGGATGACCAGATCGGCCAGCTTGCCGGGCTCGATCGACCCCAGGTCGCCGCCCAGGCCAATCGCCTCGGCGCCCATGATCGTCGCGGCCTGCAGCGCGTCGTGCTCGTCCATGCCGCCGCTCTGCAGGGCCCACAGCTCCCAGTGGAAGCCGAGTCCCTGAAGCTGGCCGTGGCTGCCGACTCCCGTCTTCCCGCCGCCCTCCACCAGCCTGGCCAGCCAGGCGGAGTGCTTCGGAAACGCGTATTCGTCCTCCATGAACCAGCCGCCCGGTCCGGGACCGGTCGTCTGGAGCCGCCGCGCCTTCGTGTCCAGCTCCCGCTTGGGCGTGAAGTGCGTGAGCTTCTCGTCCCCGAAGATGTCCTCGCGGGTGTAGAAGTAGTTCTCCGCCCACGGCCCGCCGTACGAGACCAGCAGCGTCGGCGAGTTGACCGTCCCGGACGTCGCGAAGAGCTCGACGACATCGCCGTAGGCCGGAATGATCGGCATCGAGTGCTCGATCCCGGGATAGCCGTCGATCGCGTGGGTCATGTTGAGCCGGTAGTCCAGCCCTCCTTCGGTGGTGGGCATGAGCTCCAGCTCGTGCGCGGCCATGATCAGCCACTGGCGCTGCCGGCGGTTCCCGGACATGTACATCTTGAAGGTCTTGGTGTCGTAGTAGCGGCTGTACTTGGTCAGCACGTCCAGTGCGTGCTCGTAGCTCTTGATGAAGTCGAACTGGAAGACGCCCGGCCCCGTGGAGTAGACGCGGGGGCCGACCATCTTCCCGGCGCGCACCATGTCCTCGTAGGAGAGCACGTCCGTTGTGGCGGTCTGGGGGTCGCGGGTCGTGGTCACCCCGTAGGCGAGGTTCGCCTGGTAGATCCACGGGCGCGCCCAGTGCAGGCCCCACAGGTTCCACATGTGCGCGTGCGTGTCCACGAAGCCGGGGACGATCGTCTTGCCGGCCACGTCGACCACGGTTGCGCCTTCCGGCACCTCGCCCGGTCCCGACGACACCGACACGATCCGGTTGTCGGTCACCACGATGTCCGCGTTCTCGACGATCTCGTCGCCGTTCATGGTGATCGCCCGCGCGCCTCGTAGCACGACCGTGCCTTGCGGGATGTCGCGATCCGCCGTGACCACGAACTGCTGCTCGGCGGGCTCGTACTCCGGATCGGCGGCTGCGGCGTCCAGGTCGTAGGTGAACAGCGCGTTGCCGAGCGACCAGTGCACGGTGCGGCCGTCCGCGCCCCAGGCCGGGAACTCGACGCCCAGTTCGTTCAGCTTCCAGGCGGGGACCGCGGCCGAGTCGGGCTTGGTGACGTCGACCACGGGAAGCGCCGCCCCCAGGTCCGGGACGGTCACCGCGTAGAGGTCGTCCCCGATCTGGGCCATCGCGAGGTCGCCCCGGGGTGCCATCTCGACCGAGCCGGCACCGAGCCGCAGGATCAGCTCGCGCGGCTCCTCGTGGTCATCGAACTCCGCCGGCATCACGAGATCGGAGGTCTCGGAGCGCTCGTAGCCGATGGGCACGCCACCGGCCGAGAGGTCGGCCCGAGCGGTGACCTGGAGGTGGCGTTTCCTGTCCGTGTCGTCCCAGCGCGCCGAGGACAGCGCGGTCGTCACCGCGGGAGGCGTAGGCGAGCCCGGAATCGCGTCCGCGCGGGCGGTCCCGTAGTAGTAGATGCGGTCGGGATCGTCGGTGAAATGTGGCGATCTGCGACCCGCGGTGGGGCCGATCACCGTCACTTCGCCGCCGTCCGCCGGGATCCAGATGAACTCGGAGCCGGGGGTGTTGAAGAAGGGATCGACCGCCTCCTGAACGTCCCGCCGCGAAGACCGCACGCCGACGATGCGCTCGCCGTCGGGCGAATACACCAGATCCCGATAGTATGCGGGCGCCGCCGTGAGCGTCACCGCGGTGCCGCCGTCGGCCGGCACGCGCCGGATGTGGCCCTCGGCGGTGTCGTCGTCCCAGGTCACGTACGCCACATGGCGCCCGTCCGGCGACCAGACCGGGCGGTGCTCGCCCACTTCGTCGCCGGTCAGCCGCCTCGGCGTGCCGTCCGGGAGGTCCGCGACGTACACGCGGTCGAGAGCGGTGAAGGCGAGCCTGCTCCCGTCGGGAGAGGGCCGCGCAAAGCGGATCTGCTTGACCGCGAAGGTCGGCGTGTCCTCGATCGGGTACTCGAATTCCACCTCCGGCCCGATCGCCACCTCGGCCTCGACGGTGAAGGGGATTTCGGCCGGATCGCTCCCGTCCACGGGAACGCGCCAGATCCGGCCGCCGTAGGACATCACCAGCGCGTCGGAGCCGGGGGTGAAGGAATACCCGGGCAGCACGTCCATGGTGGCGGTCGATTCCTGGTCGTCCCGCTGGACGGGGTAGGCGAGCCAGCGCTCCATGCCCGAGGCGAGATCGCGCAGCCGGATCCCCGTGTCGGCGTCGTCGCGGCTTCCATAGGCCAGCATCGTGCCGTCGGGCGACAGCGCGGGCCGGAACGCGGAGCCATACCGGTTCGTCATGGGCGTGCGCGTCCCCGACTGGCGGTCGTAGACCCACAGCTGGAACTGCGGAAAGATGGCGTTGTACTGCCAGGTGCCGGACCGCTGGGCGTACCAGACGTAGCGCCCCTCGGCGTCGACCGCCGCGCCCATCATCCGCTGTCCCCCGGGACCCCCCACCATCTCGATGCCCGTGCCCCCGTCCACGTGGTAGAGCCAGAGCTTCTCCAGGCCCTGGAACGGGCGGGCCCGCGACACCACGATGTACTTCCCGTCGGGCATCCACTCGGGCGACAGGAACGCGCTTCCGACCCCCTTGCTGAGCTGCGCGGGATCGCCCCCGTCCGCAGGCATCAGCCAGACGTTCTGGTCGCCGCTCCGGTCGGAGACGAAGACGATGCGCTCGCCGTCGGGGCTGAAGCGCGGCTGCATGTCGTAGCCCATACCGCTGGTGAGGCGCGTGGCGTCACCGCCGGTGATCGGCATCGTGTACAGGTCGCCGAGCATGTCGAAGACGATGGACTGGCCGTCGGGACTCACGTCGAGCGAGATCCAGGTCCCCTCGCTGGTGGTGAACCGGGCCCAGCGGGCGGGCTCGAGGGGAAGACCCCGGTCGGGGTCCTTTTCTGGCTCCTGACCGTGAGCGGCCAGGGGTGTGAGCAACAGCAGTGCGGCCGCCCATGGGCCGCGGTGGAACAAACGCATGCGCCGACTCCGATGTGGATGAGAAGGTCCGGTTGTCCCGCCGGTTCGAGGGCCACCGGCTGGATGCGAGGCCGATCCCACCCCCTACGGCGGAGAATCATTCTAGTGTCAGAGGTTATCAGGGGCCAACAGGGGACGCCGACGCCGACCGCCGACTTGCAATGAGGAACCTGGGAGCGGAATCTTCGTAGGAAATCCCTGGAGCCCTTCGCACGGAACCGGCGGGCCGCCGGTGTTCCGAGACCGGCCCGGTCGCGTCGGGCCCGGGATATACACCCATCGACCAGGAGGAATCCAGTGTTTCGTTCCCTGCCAGTGTTTCGTTGCGTAAAGGTGGCGCTGAGCGCCGTGATCATTGCGGCACCGGCGGCGGGCCAGTCGGACGTGGTGCTCGGTCCCCTCGTCTCGCTGGGTGACGACTCCCACTTCGGGTTGGGCGCGCGTGCCGAGATGGATCTTTCGGATCACATGGACATCGACCACGACTTCTTCCGGGACATCTTCGGCAGCGCCACGGCGACCTACTCCTTCCAGGACTGTCGCGGGGCCTCCGGATGCGGCTGGCTCGAACTCGGAGGGAACGTCAACGTTCCGGTGTCCCGGCTTGCCGCCGACCTGGTCGGCTACGTGGGCGCCGGGTTCCACATCGTGAGTTCGTTCCGGGAGGAGTCCTTCGTCGACTTCCGGTCAACGCCCGCGGGCGCCGCCTGGTACCGGCGCTACTCCGACACCAGCGTCGGCCTCAATCTCATCGGCGGCCTCAGGTTCCCGCTGGCCGGTTCACCGGGATTCGTCGAGGGGAAGCTGGGACTCTCCGGGGCAAGCCAGTTCCTGCTGTCGACGGGTGTCATGCTCTGGTGACGCGGGGGACCGCCGGCCGCGACGTTGCGCTGATTTCGGTTTCCATGGATCTGGGCGCGGGCCGCCGGGGCGTCGACATGGGTCCCTCGGCGCTGCGGATCGCCGGAATCACCGCGGCGATCGAGGCCGCCGGACACCGGGTCTGCGAGTTCGGCACCATCACCGCGGGGGGACTTGAGACGACCGACGCCGGTGAAACGCGCCTGCGCTTCCTCGCGGAGATCGTGAAGGTGGTGGACCGGACGCGCGAACTGGTGGGGACGGGGCTTGCGCGCGGCTGTCTTCCCCTGGTGCTGGGCGGCGACCACTCGCTGTCGATGGGTTCGGTGGCGGCGGTGGCGGATCACTGCCGGCAGCGCGACGAGCGTATTGGCGTCATCTGGGTCGACGCGCACGCCGACATGAACCGGCCGGCGACCACGCCGACCGGCAATGTCCACGGGATGCCGCTGGCGGTCCTGCTCGGGCACGGTGACCCACGCCTGGTCGGAACGGGCCCCAGCGTGGCCCCGGAAAACGTCAGCGTCCTAGGGGCGCGCGAGCTGGACGACGGCGAGAGGGCGCTCATAGGGGAGCTGGGCGTTCGAGTGTTTTCGATGTCGGAGATCGACGAAAGGGGCGCGGCCGCGTGCATGGACGAAGCGCTGGAGCGTGCCAGCGACGGGACGGGCGGATTCCACCTCTCCCTTGACCTCGACGCCCTTGACCCGAGGGTCGCTCCCGGCGTCGGCACGCCGGTGCAGGGGGGACTCACGTACCGGGAGGGCCACCTCGTCTGCGAGAAGGCGTCCCGCTCGGGCCGTCTGCTCAGCATGGAGGTCGTCGAGCTCAACCCCGTCCTCGACGACCGCAACCACACGGCCGATCTCGCCGTGGAGCTGGTCGCGTCCGCGCTGGGGAAGACGATCCTGTAGCAGCCCCGGCGGCGCGCTCGTCCGGGCGTGCGACGCGGAACCTCGCCTCCGTGGTATCTTCAGACCCCCGCCGGGGTGGTGAAACGGGTATACACAGGGGACTTAAAATCCCCCGGGAGCAATCCCATGCGGGTTCGAGTCCCGCCCCCGGCACTCGTTTGCGCCCGTCGACCGCCCGCTGCGGGTGGCCCGGCCGCGCACCCTCGGCTCAGCGGCGCCGGTAGGACCTCACCGGCGGCAGCCTCGCCCCTGTCCCGCCCGCGGGCTCGTCCTCGCCGACGACCGGGATCGCCAGCGTCCCGATCCCGTCGATGCTGGCCTCGATCAGGTCGCCCGGCTGCAGGAAGCGCTGTTCGCCACGCACCGCGGTCCCCATCCCCACGCCTCCCGACGTCCCGTTGTTGATCACGTCGCCGGGGAAGAGGGTGATGATCGACGACCCGTACTCGATCAGTTCCCACAGCGTGTGGATCATGTCGCCCGCCTGGGCCTCCTGCATCTGCTCGCCTCCGACGCTCAGCGTCTGGCGCAGGTTCTCCATCGGGTCGCCGTAGAACTCCTTCGGCACGATCCACGGGCCCATGGGCGCGAAGGTGTCGTGGCCCTTGCCCACGAACCAGTCCGACGTGAGCGGGTTCCCGCCGGGAGGACGGCCTCCCCGGTCCGAAATGTCGAGGGTGACCGTGTAGCCGAAGACGTAGTCCTCGGCCTCCGTCGCCGAGACGTACTTCGCCGCCCGGCCGATCACCGCCCCCAGCTCGACCTCCCAGTCCGTTCGGTCGCGGCCATGCGGAATCACGACCGCGTCGCCGTTCCCGATCACCGCGCCCCGGCTCGGCTTCAGGAAGAGGTAGGGGACGCCCCGGTTCTCGCGCCGCTGGCGACGCGCTTCGGCGCGCTCCTCGGGCGTGCCCGTCTCGTTCACGTGGCTGTAGAAGTTGACGGCCGCATTGAGGATCTTGCCCGGGTAGATGATCGGAGGGAGCGTGCGCACGTCGTCGACGTCGTGAACGAACGCGGGGCGGGCGCCGCCGTCGATCATGCCGTTTGCGGAGAGGTGGTTGACGATCTCGTAGAGGCGGAGCCTGACGCCGTACTCGTAGCGGCCGATCAGGTCCAGCATGTCGTCGGGCATCGGCAGGCTCGGGTACGCGGGGTTGCGCTCGAGTTGTCGGTTGGCCGCGCCGATGTCCACGATGAGCGCGTCCCGCAGGACGACGCCCACCCGTGGTTCTCCCTCGATCTCGAAGGTGCCCACCTTGAAGGGCTCGGCGACGTCCGATGCCGGGGCGGATTGCGCGGTGAGGCTGCCGGCGCCCGCCAGCAGCGCCGCGCCGGTGGCCATGCCGGCCAGCGCCTTGAACGCGCGAGGGGCCATCGTGGATCGCATGGCGGTATCTCCCTGGTTGGGTGTTGCGCGTCGAGGGAGCACCCCGGTGCGCGTTGCGAGTCCCTTCATTCACTACGCGGGGCAGGGAACCGCGTCAAGCCTACAGAATCGCGTCCAGGTAGAGATCGATGCGGAAGTCCTTGTACGGACCCTTCAGGCCCTGGGACAGGTCCAGGCGGATCAGCCCATCCAGGACGCTGCCGCCCATTCCAACCCCGTACAGGAGATCGTCCCTATTGAACAGGTCGCGGTGTCCGGCCCAGCCCGCGTCGCCGAAGAGGATCACGCCGACGCCCTCGTAGGCGCGGGAAAGTTCGAGGCGCGCGCGGACGAAGGAGCTGCCGGACAGCGTGGAAGCCGGGTAGCCGCGCAAGGTGGCTGCGGCCCCGAGGAACCAGTGACGCTGTACGGGAGCGTCGCCCCAGGTCGTCCCCGCGGCCGCCTCCGCGCCCAGGCGCCAGCTCCGCCAGCCGCTGCCGCGGACGGGAACGATGGCCCGCAGCGTGGCCGTGGCTTGTCCGTATTGCGACCGGGCCTCCTCGCCCGTGCGCCGCCACATCGCTCCGCGCCCCTCCAGCTCGAGCCCCAACTGGGCCCGGACGGGGTCACTCCCCCACCACGGCGACACCCTCAGCTCCGTACCCGCTTCCTCCACATCGTCGGCCACCAGGTTGGGGCGGAACCCCCACTCGCCGTCGAAGACGCGGAAGAGGGCGAAGTCGGTCTCGGCCGCGACGGCGGATTGGCGTTCGCCGTACACGCGGAAGAGGAACGAGTCGCGCGACCCGTCGGGCGGGCGCCAGGTCAGGTCCGCGCCGGCCGCGCGGTAGTACTCGCCGTCGTCGCGGCCGAAGAAGAGGGCGCTGAATGAGTTGCCGAAACCCAGGTAGCCCCCGGCCGGGTCGGTCGGACGCAACTCGTGGAACCCGCCCAGCGTCAGACGCCGGTGCACCGTGGATCGCCGGGCTTCGAGCCTGACCTTCGGACGAAGATCGGCCAGCCCGAAGAACGCCGACCCGCCAATTGCGTGTCGGCCGGACAGGTCCGTTTCGAACCGCCCCCCGACGGCGGGTCCCTCGATCCGGTTGTAGCGGAGCAGGTCGTGACGCGCCCAGCCCCAGTTGAACGACCACGGGATCGCCTGCGCGGGCGCCGCCGGGAGGTCGGCGAGGCTCTGCATGAACCCCTCGATCTCGTCGTCCGAGGGGAAGCCGAGCGCATTCTCCCAGATGGGGGGCGGCAGGTGCGGGCTCGCGGCCACGAGACTGCGTTCCCGTGGGACGATCAGGAACGACTCGCGGTCGCGCGCGGGCATTTCGGCATCGGACATGAGCTCGTAGTCGATTCCGTCGTCGTCCGAGAGGAGCCGGGCGATGAAGGTCATGGCTTCGGCCCGGGTCTTGAAATGGACCTCCCGGAGCGATCCGGGGGCCGCAGGCGCGCGATCGGCGGGTTCCGTCCGGGACGCCGCCGCGGCACCCTGCTGCTCGGCCTCCGCATCGG
>LXNJ01001788.1_pt1 | contig 12377 bp, 13 predicted proteins | sample 809081 | NCBI WGS metagenome assembly LXNJ01 (sample SAMN04870510, study PRJNA318959) | sponge metagenome | biome: sponge; feature: marine sponge reef; material: water | host: Petrosia ficiformis | place: Greece: Milos, Mediterranean Sea | collected 2013-05-29 | depth 5-7 m
ACATCTTCGACGTGGCCGGCAAGGTGACCGGCGGGGGCAATCCCGCGTGGACTGCCACCCACGCCCCGGCCGAGGCCAACGCCTGGGTGGTCCAGCAATTGCTGGACGCCGGCGCTGAACTGGCCGGCAAGACCATTACCGACGAACTGACCCGCGGCATTTTCGGGGAAAACGTCCATTACGGCACGCCGACCAACCCCCGCGCTCCGGGGCGGACGCCTGGCGGTTCCTCCAGCGGGTCGGCATCAGCGGTTGCCGGAGAACTGGTGGACTTTGCCCTTGGTTCCGACACCGGCGGGTCGGTGCGGGTCCCCGCCAGCTTCTGTGGCCTGTACGGCCTGCGCCCCACCCACGGCCGCATACCACGGGGCGGTATGCTGCTCCAGGCCCCAAGCTACGACACCATCGGCTGGTTTGCCCGCGACCCCGACACCTTCCAGCGGGTGGGCCGGGTCATGCTGGCATCCAACGTCGAACCTGCTTTACCCACGCACCTGCTCATCGCCGAAGATGCTTTCGAACTGGCCGAACCCGAAACCCGCGTCGCCCTGGCCGCCGCCGCGGACAGCCTGGGATCGATGTTCGAGTCGGTAACCACGGTGCGACTGTCCCCGACCAGCCTGACCGACTGGTCCAACCAGCAGCAGATACTCCAGAGCCGGGAAGCGTGGGAAGCGGTGCGCGAGTGGATAGACCGGGTCAATCCTGCCTTCAGTTTCGAGGTGTCCGACCGTTACGTTACTGCCCGCGCGGTAACCGACGAGCAGGTTGCCGCGGCCCAGCTTAGAAGGGAGGACATTGTGGCCCGGATGAATGAAGTGTTCCAGGGTGGAAACAAGGTACTGTGCCTGCCCACCACCATCAGCCCCGCGCCACCCACGGGCCAGCCCGTATCCCAGCGCCATGAACTGCGCCTGCGCAACAGCGCCCTGACATCCGTAGCGGGCAACACGGGCCGCCCCCAGATTTCATTGCCCCTGGCCCAGGTTGGCGGCCTGCCCGTCGGCCTGTCCCTGCTCGGTGACCGCGGCTCCGACGAGGCCCTCATAGCCCTGGCAAAGAACATTTGGGAAGGCGCCTAAAGGGAATGCAATCAGTTATGGGGACAACTCGTCGTTCCCGCGCCGGCGGGAACCTCGACATTGAGGCAAACTAGGGAACGGTCCAAAAGCCTTTCGGCCACTAAAGCGGAAGGTAAGGAAAGGGGTGTCAAGCAGCACCGGTCACCGGGCCACTGCCGTTAGCGGAACACTAAAAGGTATGGTCGTGCCGGTTCCCCAGGAATGCCGCCCCATCTCCCCTCTGTGCCGCCTCCGCCAGCGCCTTGTCCCGCGCGTCCCGCCTCCGCCTGGATGGGCCCCCCGCAATCAACAGCACAAAGATGGCACCCACTCCGAACACCATCACGGCAATCAAGGGCGGCAGGAACAACACTGCTGCCATCGTTAGAACCAGGAGAATCCCCACCGATATCGTAACTATCACGAGCCTTTTCCTTCCACCCATAACCACCTTCCCCTTAGGTAAAATATGAACTCTGCGCCCAGCTACCCCAACTACCAGCCTGCGCCATGTCCTCTGCTGTCCATAAACGCCGCCTGGTCCCCCCTCTGGGCCGCCGCTGCCTGCGCCTTGGACATCGCGTCACGCCTGCTCCGCGCCGGCCCTGTCGTGATGGACAGTAGCAATATGACTGCCACTCCACCCACAAATAGGGCCATCTTCAGCGGCAGAAATAATGACGCCACTATGGTCATCAATGAGAAAACCGCCGCTGATATCGTGAGGATCAAGAGTTTCTTTCTTCCACCCAGAAACACCTCCCCTGGGAAGTAAGGTAGACATCGGGTGACGCCGGAGTATCTGCAAGTGAAACTTCCGGTCTGCCTTACTTGAGGAACGGTGAGGGCCATTGTAACAGATGTGCGGTAGTACGGCCGATTGCTTCCAAAACAAGGCGGGCCGAACGCATTCTAGAATTGCAGAATCCATCGTTCGCTCTCGGACGGGAACCTCGAACTGGGAGCAGACCCGTCTCAGCTACCAAAGAGAGGGCCATCTGGCCATACATTGCCAATTGCGGTTGCCCTGCTTCCACCCACAACTTCCATGCCGGCGACGGGTCGCACCTAATCCAAAGCCAACGTGAAATGGACACCAGAGAAGCGCGCCCGATTAAGGCTGTCATCCTGAACGGAGTGAAGGATCCAAGATCCTGGCCGTTAGGTTCGTTTCCGACCCGCAGATATATTGGTTCTTTTCTTCATTCAGGATGACAGTTTGGTGGTTAGGTGGCGTGGCCTGAGCCTGCTCGCCGATTATTGAAATGCAAACCCCACATTGGCTTTGATTGGGACCATTGCAGTTATCCCCCACCTCCCAGGGCAATCAAGCTACAGTTTGGGCAAAGCCGTCGAACGTGGGGAGGCAGTAACCTCGAAACAGAGTCAGGCCTGCCGCGACTATCTCTAAAAGGCCCATTTGCTAGTACGGCTCCAAAGGCAAAAGCCTTGCGCCCCACCCCTTGCCACCCTGCCTGACCTGCCCCTACCATAATTAATGCGGCCCCACCCAATTCTCAGTTCCGGCCATCGGACGAAAAACACAGGCCGCCAATCCACCGCCACATCCGCCCACGCTGTATCTGGCAAGTGGGGCCGAAACCACCCAAAAAGGCGCCATTGCCCTCTCAAGTCCAGGTACAAAATAGGCAGAAATGAGTGGGAATGATAGGGAAAACAGAATTTTCGTTTTGGCCCCCGGATTCACGTCTGTTTCAGGGGCCCGCCCGAGGGCAAGGGCGGCAAAGCCAATAGCCAGATTTATGCTAAAATACCCCCCAGCTTTCCCCATTCCACCCCAACGGGAGGCAAGCTATGGCCGGTAACCGGATAACCGTGGGCAACGTCGAGATCACCTCCCTTTCCGACGGCATTCTTGAGTTCGACCTGTGCAACTTCTTCCCCAACCACAAGTCCGACGACGAGTGGCAGGGCTATCGCCAGCACCTGGTGGATGGCCACAAGGTCCGCTTCAACCTGGCCTCCTATCTGATCCGCTCCGACGGCCGGACCATCCTGGTGGACACTGGCATGGGCGCCCGGCCTGCCGACGCCCCTGACACTCCCTGGGGCGAACTGATGAACGACTTCCAGTCCCACGGTGTCAGCGCCGACGACATCGACATGGTGGTGATGACCCACCTGCACCGCGACCACGTGGGCTGGAACCTGATTCCTCCCGCAGACGACGGCGGCAATTACGCACCCACCTTCCCCAACGCCCGCTACTGGTTTAGCTCCACCGACTGGGAAGCCTGCCACGACCCTGGCGTGATGCCCACCCGATTCCCCAATGCGCCCACCACCGTTTGGCCCCTGCAGGACCTGGGGCTCATCGAGTTCATGAACGGTGAGCACGTGCTGACTTCCGAGTTGACCGCATTCCCGACTCCTGGTCACACGCCCGGCCATATGAGCATCATGGTGACTTCCCAGGGCGAGCGGGCCATCATCCTGGGCGATGCCATCCACAACCAGGCCCAGGTCAACGAGCCTGACTGGGAATCCCGGGCCGACATGGACCCCGATCAGACCCGCATCACCCGTCGCAAGCTGATGGACCAGTTGGAGACCGAGGATATCCTCGGCATCATCGGCCACTTCCCTTATCCCGGATTTGGGAAAGTCGTCAGGGCGGATGGCCGCCGCTATTGGCAGGCCCTGTCCTTCTGAACCCGGTTCGACTCTCCGTCCGCTCTCTCCTTGTAGGAGGAGTACCCAAACACTAACAGGTGAACGTTAATGAAATTCGGCCTTTTCCATTCGGTCCAGTTGCCCGACCCCTCAAAGCAGAACCAGTACTACCGCGATGCCCTGGAGCAGGTGCTTTGGGCGGAGCAACTGGGCTACGATTCGGTCTGGATGACCGAGCATCACTTCTCGCGCCACGGCATCGTTTCTGCTTCGCTGACGGTGCTGGGCTACCTGGCCGGCCTGACCAGCACCATCCGACTGGCCACAGCCGTAACCGTCCTGCCCTTCCACAATCCCATTCAGATTGCTGAAGAGGCCGCCACCGTCGACTTGCTGAGCAACGGCCGCCTGGACCTCGGCGTGGGGCGTGGCTACCAGTGGGGCGAATTCCACAAGCTCAACATTCCCATGGACGAGGCCGACCGCCGTTTCCAGGAGTCTATGGACGTGATGGCTCGTGCCTGGACTGCCGACGAACCCTTCGATCACCGGGGCGAGTTCTGGACTTTCAACGATATGACGGTGCTGCCCAAGCCCGTGCAGGACCCGCACCCGCCCCTCTGGGTGGCCGCCGCCAGCCCCGGCAGCATGGACCGCATCGCCCAGAACGGCTGGAACCTGCTGGTGGGACAGGGCCTTACTTTCGACCAGGTGGGCGATCAGGTGGCCTATTTCGGGGGTGCTGTGGGAGAAACCGGCGAGGACTTTGATCCCTATAGGGTCAAGGTGGCCCGGGCCATGTATACCGCACCCACCCGGGCCCAGGCCCGCGAGGACGCCGAAGAACCCTTCATGTGGTTCAAAACCACGGGCGATGAGGTGGGCGCGCCTCCGGAACGCCGGGGAGAACTTCTTCCCGAAAACTACCAGTCCTACCGCCGCCGTTTTGCAGCCGAAACCTCATTTGATTTTGACGATATGTCGGAGAAGGTCATCCTCTTCGGCTCGCCCGACGATGTGGCCGAGCGGGTGGAGCGGATGAAGAAGTCCGGCGTCAAGAGCATCATCTTCTTCACCAACTACGGCGGCATTGAAAGCCAGAAGGTCAAGGACTCCCTGGAACTCTTCGCCACCGAAGTTATGCCCCACTTCCAGGACTAATCTCCATGGGAACTAAACCACCGGGGACGCCTGTCAACGGGCGTCCCCGGTGCGATTTGAGGCAAACGTCAGACCTCAACACTCGAATTCAATCATCCCCGCATATTCGTTTGCCTTCATGGATAGGCGCCCATGACTTGGATCGCCTTTCACTTTTCCAGGGCATTTCCCGCATCGCTACCTCCGCGCTGGCGTTCCCACGGCGCGGAACTGGCCCTGTATGTAGGGCTGTACCTGGTCTACGTCCTTACCCGAGGGCTGGTATTTGACGGTGACCGCCGTGCCTTGGCTAACGCAGACTGGGTAATCTACTTGGAAAGAGGCATTGGCCTGTTCCTCGAACCGGCCATCCAGAATTGGGCCCTGGCCCACGCCCAACCACTGGTCGTGTTCCTCAACTGGGTCTATATCGTCACCTACTGGCCGGTTATCCTGGGAGTTGCCCTGTACCTCTACCTGGCCCGGCCACTCCTGTACGCCCGATACCGCATCCTGATTGTGGTCCATCTGGCTCTGGCGCTGTTGCTGTTCACCACCTTCCCCCTGGCCCCGCCCTTCAAGACCGGCTTCCTGGTTGACACTATCCAGCTCTACGGGCCCGCCCTTTACGGCAGCGAGGCCATGGCGTTCTTCTACAACACCAACGCCGCCATGCCCAGCCTCCACTTCAGCTGGACCTGCATCTTCGCCTGGCTTTTCGTAAGGGAATTAAGGGGATGGTACAGGTACCTGGGGGTGGGCTATCCCCTGTTGACGCTGGCAGCCATTGTGGTCACCGGCAACCACTACTTCCTGGATGCGGTAGTGGGGGTTGCGCTCATCGCCATTGCGCTCAGCGTCATCAAAGTAGCAAGGTCTTACAGCATTCGTGGCAGGAAAAATGAGGTAAAGGAGGCGCCTAAATTGGAATAATGGATTGCCATAATCTCAGGCGTTCCCATCGTCCCGCTACCCCCTTTGAGGGTAGTTATCCAAGGTAAGCCAGTTCCGATGTTGGATAGAGAAGGCCTTGGTTAGGCGGGCGGTATCTGACCCCACAGAGGGTGGCGGAAAGTCGGAGCCAGGGCTGGGTTCATGTCTTCCCTGCGGCGGGTGGGCGCAGCAGGTTCTGCCTCCTCGTATTGTTCCACGAGGCGAGACCGGCGATATGCCGCGGCCGGCTGTTTGCGGGAAGGCAGGCTGTTCAGGTGGCGAGCCAGCGATTCCAGGCTGCCCAGGTTGTGCACCGGCAGGAAATCATCCACGTAGGGCAGCGCCGCCCGGATTCCCTGCGTCAGGGGCTGGTAGTTGGGCGAACCCAGCAAGGGATTCAGCCAGATGAGGCGGTGGCAGCTACGCTGGAGCCGCGACATTTCCCGAGACAGCAGTTCTGGTTCACCCCGGTCCCAACCGTCCGAGATTATCAGCACCACCGGCCCATTGCCCAGGGTCCGGCGCGCCCAAATGTAGTTGAAGCTCTTGATGGCCTCGCCGATGCGGGTGCCGCCGGCCCAGTCGGGCACGGCCCGGCCCACTTCGTTCACTGCCTGGTCAATGCCTCGGTAATTCAGGTAGCGGGTGATTCGAGTTAGGCGGGTGGCAAAGAGAAAGGCTTCCACCCTGCCCAGGTCCCCGGCAATGGTGTGGATGAAGTGCAGCAGCAGGCGGGTATATCGCTCCATTGACCCGCTGACGTCGCAAATCAGCACCAGGGGACGGGTCTTTTCCCTCGGTTGTCGGTGGGACAGTTCCAGCAATTCCCCGCCGTACTTCAGGTTGTCCCGAAAGGTCCGCCGCCAGTCCAGGGAGTCGCCGTCACCCACCTGCGTACGCCGTGTCCTGCGGCGCCCCAGGTCCCAGGACAATTCCGCAATCATGGAGCGGGCCTGCGCAATTTCGCCGGGTGTGTAATCGGCAAAGTCCTTCTGCCTCAGCACTTCTCGGGCGCTGAACGTTTGACTCATGTCTATCCCAGGCATTCCCTCGGGCGCGTCGCCTACCAGGCCGCCGCCTTCATCGTCTCCTGTAGTCGGGGCACCAACCTGGGGATTTCGGTAGCGCCGTTCTTCGCCCATGCTGCGCAGGTCCCGGGTGCTGATGCCGTGGGCGGGACGCCGCCAGAATATCTGGAAGGCGTCGTCAAACAGGGGAAAGTCCTGCTTTCGGTGCACCAGCAGGCAGCGTGCGGCGGCGCGGAAGTCCTGCCTCCGGCCAATGGGAATGGTGTCGGTGGCCCGCACCAGGTCCAGCATGTTGCCCGACCCAAAGTCCAGCCCCAGCCGCCTCAGGGTCTCTCCGAACAGCATCAGGTTGTGCAGAATATGGCCGTCAGGTTCCTGTTCAACGGTCATGACAGTTCACTAACCAGGGATGCACAACGAAACCGGCAGGAATCACAAACCAACCCTCCGTAAATCAAGAAACCCTGTATATCTGGTCCATCCATGTTTGATAACGCCTAGCCGCGCCGCCCGCCGCGCCTCGGGCCGCGGTTAAGTGAACGTTCCAGAATGTTCCGCACCGGCTCTCCCCGCACGACTTCAATGTCGTCCTGGTACTTCAACATTATCCCCAGGGTATCGTCGATTACTTCGGCCTCAAGCTCCGTCTGGTTCAAGGCCAGCAGCGCGGACGTCCAGTCGATGGTCTCGGAAACGCCCGGTATCTTGTATAGTTCCGTCTCCCGCAATTCCTGGATGAAGCCAGTAACCTGCTGGGCCAACCGCCGTGGCGCATCTGGCAGCTTGGCGCTGACGATCTGTAGTTCCTTCTGGTAGTCGGGATAGTCGATCCAGTAGTACAGGCAACGCCGCTTCAGCGCGTCGTGTATCTCCCTCGTGCGATTTGATGTAATGATAACGATGGGCGGGTGCGCCGCCTGGTAAGTCCCCAGCTCCGGAATCGTAATCTGGAAATCCGACAGCATTTCCAGCAGAAAACCTTCGAACTCCTCGTCTGCCCGGTCCAGCTCATCTATCAACAGTACCGGCGACTTCTCCCGGCTTTCATCAATGGCCTGCAGCAGTGGCCGCTTGACCAAAAACCGTTCGCTGAAAAGATCGTCGGTGGCCGACTCGCGGTCCACGTTGCCCGCGGCCTCCAGCAGCCGGATCTCCAGCATCTGGCGGGTATGGTTCCACTCATAGACGGCGTGGTTGACGTCCAGCCCCTCGTAGCACTGCAGGCGGATAAGCTCGGTGTCCAGCCCTCTGGCCAGGGACCGGGCGATTTCGGTCTTGCCAACGCCGGCCTCTCCCTCCAGGAAAAGGGGACGCTGCAGCGTTAGCGCCAGGTAAATAGCTACGGCAAGCCCGCGGTCCGTCACATATTGCTGGTCACGCAGCAGGTTCTGGACCTGGTCTATGGATGTGGGCGGGGTGTCAGTGGTGGTCAAGGCGGTTCTCCATCGGTTTGACGGGTAAGGTTGCCGAATCGCCGGCGGGTGGCTTAAAGATGTACCCTATTCTATCCCATCGAGTGTCCTTATTCACCCGCACTATCAAGTTGGTGGGAACGAACACTCCCTCAAGAAATACTCTTTCACCAACTGCCTTAACCTTGCCCAGTGGTCCCCCAGCGATTCCTTTTCCATGCCGGAAAGCTCGTTGTAATACTTGCCCAACCCCTGAAAGTACCACAGGGGATACACCCAGAACCCGGGGGCGTGGTGTCCGGGCTCCGCTTCACCGGCGATTATGCCGCTGCTACCCTTCAACTCCCAGGACTTCAGCGGCGTGCCCGAGTCGGCAATTGCCAGGGCCTCTACCCAGGAAGCCTCCCGCTGTGCGCCGGTGGCATTCTCTAACAGTTCCAACAGGCGGCTTCTACGTTCCTCGTCATCGGCCGCCGGGCCGGCAAACCGGTGGGTGTACCTACTTTCCCATTTGGGTCCCAGGAAAGGGACCACCAGTCCGCCGTCGGATGCAATGGCCAGCATACCCGACAATCGCGACCATTCCACTGCCTTCTCCACGGCTATAGCCTCATGGGTTTCGGCAGTTTCGTCCGGGTCGGCTGAAAGGCCCAGCTCGGCCGGTGTGACCGGATTCAGGGGCAGTCCCTCAAGCAGGTCACGCAGGGCGGTCTGCTTGGCCGGATTGCCAGTAGCCAGCAGAATGGGAGTAGGGGAGTTGAAGGCGGACATTGGCGCGGACAGGCAGGCTAAAGTATGCGGGCCACGGCCCGGGCGGCCGCCCCGTCACCGTCTTTCAGCTTGATGGGCAGCGCCCAAAGCTCAAACTCCCGTCCGACCAGTTGGTCCAGGTTGATCAGGTTTTCGATCAGTGGGATCCCCTTTCCCAGGAGTAAACGGTGAACAGGAAAGTCGTGGATGGTGGACTGGGGCGAAGGCGGGTGCTTGTCAATGGGAAAGTCCACGGAAACGGCGTTGACGCCGTTATCCGCCAAATACACAGCCCCCTCATTGCTCAGGTAAGGCCCCTGGGAATAAAACCGCACCCCACCCGATTCTGCGGCAGCCCATCCCGTGAACAGCACCACAATCTTGTCTTTCACTGCATCGGGCGACCCCCCGGCTCCCTGCAAATCGTCAACCGACAGGGGCGTCAGCCCTTTCGCTACTTCCCGCAGGTCAAGCAGCAGGGCAGGACCCATGTACCGGTTCAGGGGCATATTCTCCACAGTGGTACCGTCGGCATGGAAGTGATAGGGCGCGTCCACGTGGGTGCCGATATGGGTTGCCAGGGTCAGCTTGGTATTCGAGCGGGCGTGGGACTCGTGGGTGTGCAACGGTTCAGTGCAGACACCGATCAGTCCAGGTACCGGCACAACCCGGTCGCTGCCCAGGGTCAAAGTCAGGTCTATAAGTTCGGTCAAAACTGCACTCCCTCACAGTAACCAGCGGATCTTGCTACGACTGGGTTGCCGCCGCGACACATACTTCAATCGCCGCTTCCCATTCGTCCAAATCAAAAAAGTGTGGGCCGGCCCCGCCGTGGTAGGCCACCCGGCCGTCGGCTCCCACCAGGTACAAGCGTTCCGGCGCCGCGCCGTAGGCTTCGTCGATGGCGTTGTCCATCTCTTCTATCAGGATGGGCAGACCGATGTGCAGGTCGATGCTGCAGGACTGGGCCACCTCTTCCCGCTCACCGTAGCTCTGGTGCTGGCGGAACAGGACGCCCTCCTGGATGTTGCTGTCCGTTTGCCAACCGTCGGTGGGGTGGGCCTCCTGTACGTAGACGACGAAGAACTCCACCAAACCCCGATATTGGTTGTAAATTTCGGTCATGCGCTCAGACTGGGCGCGGAATGGGGGTCAAGTGTAGCTGCCAAAGGCCAGGGCCACCGGCCGCTTGCCCCGAAAGTTCGACAGCCTCACCCGCTCTTCGGAGCCAAGCCGCTTCAGGTTGAAATCGGTGGGGAAATCGCCAACCCTGGGGCCCGTCTCGTCCCGCACCAGGGTGGCTTCCAGTGCAGAGCGGACTTCGTCCGGCAGTTCGTCCTGCAACCCCTCCAGGATTTCCCTGGCCGTTACCCGCCCCTCGGCGGCGGCCAGATCAGGACTACCGCCCCGGGCTTCCTTGATGGCGGCAATTATCCGGCGCATGTTTTGCCGGTCATCGCCGCTCAGCCTGCTGACTACGCTGTCCCGCTGGGATTTCAGCATGACAACCTCCCAGGACTTGTTACTTTGAGCCAACGGAAATGGCCCCCCACTGCACTCAGTGGGGGGCCATGATTGCTACTGTACCTGTACGTCCACCGGGAAGACCATGTTGTTGCCGTACCCACGGCCGTCCCACTGGTTGGGGAACTCCATGGGCTGGGTCTCGCCCAGGTTGTTGGTGGCGCGGGACATCAGGGTATGCCGGCCCGGGCCTTTCGGCTGCCAGTGGTACTGCCACCGGAACCAGGCGTAGGAACTGGCCCGCGGCGCCAGGGTGGCCATGTCCCAGGTCTCGCCGCCATCGGTGCTGATCTCCACCTTCACCACCTCTTCCTCGCCCGACCAGGCGGCCCCGGCCAGGGTATAGCCGCCGGCAGGAATAATCTCGCCCGGGGCAGGGTTGGTGATGATGGACTTTACCTTCATCTTGGTGTAGTAGGTGTAGTACTCGGGGCTGTCCGGCCCGTTCTGGGTCATGTACCGTTCCGTCTGGTAGAACCCTTCAAACTTCTTGTCCAGGACGTGGATGCCCACCAGCCACTTGACCGAGTTCATGCCGTACCAGCCGGGCACCAGCAGCCGCAGCGGGTATCCGTGGTTCAGGGGCAACCGCTCGCCGTTCATCTCGTAAGCCAGCATGGTGTCGGGATGCGTTGCCTTGGCGATGGGCAGGCTGCGCTCGTAGGTAACTTCGGGGGGGTCTCCTACTGTTTCGTCGGGCCCGTGGTCGGCGCCCTCAAACATAACTTCCACCGCAGAGTCCTTCACGCCGGCCCTGGCCAGCAGGTCTTTCAGGGAAATACCTGCCCATTCGGCATTGCCCATAATGCCGTGGCCCTTGATCATCTCCATAACCGACCCCGTGCGGGTGGCCTTGGCCCAGTAATCGGGCACCGGACTGTTGCCGCAGCATTCGAAGGTAACCTGGAACCGCTGCTGGGCCATGCCCAGGACCTCGTCGAAGGTCAGGCTCAGGGGCGTCTCCACCTCGCCGTCCACCACCAGCCGGTACGTATTGATGTCTATTTCCGGGCAATCAGTCCAGTGATTGCGGATGTAGAACAGGTCGTTAGGTACCACCTCCTGCTGCAGCGCTTCCGGCGGCGCCGCCCAGGTACGGTACCCGGCGTTAGTGGGAATCAACTGGGGCTTGGTTTCGGTGCGAACACTTCGGGTTGCCATTGTTGGCCTCCTGACCGGGTTTGCTTCGGGTTGTGATTAAGGGGAGTTGCACTGATTCTCCCTTGCTTTTCGACTAATTTACCACATACCTGGCGACATTCGCAGGACTACTCCAGGTATTCGGTTTCCTGGTCTGTTGTGGGATACATTACCAGGAGCCGAACGGGAATCCACAGCTTGTTGATCAGCTTGTGGGGGACGCCCGGCGGCGCGAACAGGGTGCAGCCAGCCCGCACCGTCTGCAGTTCGTCTCCGATGATAAGCTGCACCGCTCCGGCCATGACCATTATGACCTCGTCGGTAGAGTGGGTGTGCAGCCGTCCCTCCCAGCCCGGGTGTAATTCAACCTCTTTCACGGTCATAGAGACGGCGCCTTGCTCAGCTGAGACAAAGGTGCGTTCGGCCTTGTATTCCACCGGCGCCGGCATCCTGACGGTACTGTGTTCGATTATGGGCATTGGTTACCTCAATAGCCTTGTTGGTTGTCTCTCGTTTCTCGGTATCCGCAGGAACGAAAATAAATTCATCACTATGATGCTAATGCAAAGGCACTCAATCCTGCGGGTTGCGGACAAACGATTGAAGGGTTTGCTCAAGCAGCGCAAGCCAGGCGGTTCCGCCTGTTATTCCGTTTTCCTTGGTTTGGGCTTTGAACCAAGCTATCGTTTCCCGGTCCAAGGTAATGGTGACTTGTTCTAGAAGGCCTTCTTTAAGGTCCGCCTGCCGCTTCTTTG
>LXNJ01001789.1_pt1 | contig 12376 bp, 13 predicted proteins | sample 809081 | NCBI WGS metagenome assembly LXNJ01 (sample SAMN04870510, study PRJNA318959) | sponge metagenome | biome: sponge; feature: marine sponge reef; material: water | host: Petrosia ficiformis | place: Greece: Milos, Mediterranean Sea | collected 2013-05-29 | depth 5-7 m
GACTAGGTGTTAAGCCCGTAAGTGGCCGATATTACAGCGATTTTTTTGCCATACGCGGCAACGCCGTACAGACGCGTAGGGGACGGGCTTGTCCCGTCCTCGCGTTCGTTGCCAGCGAGGGGTGCAATACCGGCTACAGCGCGGCCTACGGGCGCGATAGCGCTGGCCCGCCCAGCCTACACCGCAGAAATGCCGGGGGGCCCCGCTAGGCGGCGGCCACCCGCGCCAACGTTTCCGCGAGGCCGGTCAAACGAATGCCGAGGGCCTCGGCACCGGGTTGTGGGTCGATGTCGTCGTCGTGATCCAGAACGCCGAGCATGGCCCGCGTCAACGGGGGGTTGTCGCTGACCCGTTCAAGCATCCAGGCCAGTGCGTAGCCCAAACCCAATGGCAGCGACACGATCCGGGTTCCGACGCCGGAGGCAACGGCAATGAGTTCCCCGCGGGACAATGAACGGAGTCCAGCCAACTCGAGGATGCCGGTGGGACCGTCGGCGGCGAGTCCGCCCCGGATGGCGTCGACCACATTGCCCGCGTAGATCGGCTGCTCCAGGCTAGATGCCCGGAATTCAAAAGCGACCCGTCGCCTTGCCTTGGCGAGTAACGCGACGCTCGCGTAGTCGCTTTCGCCGAGGACCATCGGGACCCGGATTACCAAGCTCGGGATCGCCGACTGCAACAGGATCGTCTCCGCGCGAGCCTTGGATGCGAGGCAAGGATTGGGCGAATCCACGTCCGCGCCGAGGATGGACAGGTAGACAATGCGCCCGACGCCAGCATCGGTAGCCGCGCGCAGCAGGTTGCGGGTCGACTCTTCATGTGCAGCGGCGTAGGTCGCGCGTGCGCTTTCCTTGATGATGCCGACGAGATGTACGACGGAGGCGCATCCGACGCACGCATCCCGCAACCGGACACCATCCCCATAGTCGACGATACCGACGTCGCCGTGGTCGGCAAGCGTCGACGCAGCCGCCTCGGAACGAACCAACGCGCGGGTCGGGGCCGTCAGTTCCTTGAGTAGCCGGCGGCCGAGATGGCCATTCGCACCGGTGACAAGGACTCGATCCACCGGTTCTCAACGTGAGCGGATATTCGCGATGCGCTCGACACACCGCTCATCGAGACTTCGGGCCTGCTCGACGAAGCCGCGTTTGTCCCCCGCGCTGGCAGTCTTGTCGGACGCCCGGTACAGAAGCCGCGCCAATGCCCGGTAGTCGACGGCGAGATCGCGCGCCTGGCGCGGATCGATTGGACCGGGGAACACCGCCGCAGCGAGATCCTGGAAATAGTCACCCGCCCGTTCCCGGCACTCGCCCCACACGACGGCGTTCCACCAGTTGCCGTGATCGTCCGCATGACCGGCGTCGATGGCCGCGAGCCAGTTGTCGTACGCCCGGGATCCAGTGCCGTACGCGTCCCAGGCGAACTGTTCCGGGCGACCCCAGAAGTCGACCGCGAAGTCCAGCGCGGAAGTGGTTGCCGCAGATTCACTGCGCCGCCTGCAGGGCTCGAGCTTGAAGAAAGTCACCGGCGGCGACGCGATGAACTCTTGCCAGGTCCCGAAACTCAACCGTCGGGGCGTACTGTCGACGACGCCCTCGCCCCAGGGTTGCGAAAGGTCGAAGCCCGTGTCGTCGTAGGCAAGCACGAGCTGATGGTCCAGGCTGACCGACGAGCAGACGTTGCCTTGATCCAACTCCGAGCGGACCCGCGCCTCCAGTTCCTGCTTGTCGGCTTCGGGAGCCGCTGCCACGAGCATCCCCAACTCCTCCATGCGAATTCCGAGGTTGGGGAGCAGCTCGCGGAATCGATCCTGAGTCCAGCAATACGGCCCGCTCGGACACAACTCCTCGTGAATGTTGATCACGAAGGCATGTCCCGACAGGACGAACGTTTCCGCGGGCGCAGTGTCTATGCCGTAGTAGTCAAGCGCGCCTTTGACTACGCCGATCAAACTGGTGTCGTAGGGGGGTTGAACGAGATTCGTGCTATTCAAGAGGCAAACTCTCTGTCGTTGCTCGGCGAAGTGGACGCTGCCCGCCGACGTCGCTAACAGCGCGTCATCGGCTTCAAGAAAAAGGCGACAATCGCGTAGCATACCGCTGTTCGGGCTTCGGGAGGTCGCCATGACCTCGGGTGAACGGTGGCGCGCTCCCCTCTGCCGCCTGTCCTTGGCGTTCGTCGCCGCGCTTGCGGCGGCGGCTTGCGAACCGACGTTCGTCTTCGCCGGTGGTGAACTTACGGGTGCCGAACAGCCAATGCCGTCGAGTTGGGAGTTCACCGATGACTTCGACACCGTGCAGATCGAAACCCGACCCAACGACCCGTACTCCGTGAATGTCTGGGGCGTCCGCGTGGATCGGAATTTCTACGTTGCCGCATCCGATGCCGCCGATGCCGCATGGGCGCGCGCGATCGAAGCCGAACCGCAGGTGCGCCTGCGCATCGGGGACGATATCTACCCCCTACTCGCCACCCGCACCGACGACCCGACCGAACTGGCCCAGGTCATCGACGCCTACGTCGACAAGTATGGCGGCGAGCGGGAGCGCAGCTTCGTCCAGCATGCCTGGGTATATCGGCTCGGATCCCGATGAACGAATCCGGCGTCGGCGATTCGCCTCCCGCCATCAAGCCACGCTGGTTGACCACCGCGAACGTCATCTCGTTGGCACGTCTGGCTGCCACGCCTTTCTCGCTCGCCGCCGTTCTGGACGGCAATTGGCGTCTCGCCGCAATGATCTTCGCGGGTGCCGTGGCGAGCGACTTCCTGGACGGCATCGTAGCCCGTTGGCGAGGCACGGTCTCGAGCCTCGGCGGCGTCCTCGACCATACCGCCGACGCCGTATTCGTCGCGGTTACGCTTTGGGGGATCGCGTATCTCGAAGTCGGGACCGGAACCGATGTCGTTCCCGGCATCCTGCCCTGGTTCATCGCCCTGGCGTTCCTGCAGTACTTCTTCGACTCCAAGGCGCTAGCCGGCCAACCTCTGCGCACCAGTTGGCTTGGGAGAAGCAACGGCATCGCCTACTACGTGGTCGCCGGCACGGTGATCGGTAAGAACGCGTTGGGTCTCGACTGGCTGCCGGACGAAGCCATCTACTGGGTGGCATTGGCTGTCCTGCTGTCGACCTTGCTCTCCATGTTCGATCGCCTAAGGGCCCTCACGAAACTTCGAACCGACTGACGCGGCCTCGCGGCACGAGGTTGAATCCGCCTCGGTCGGCGGTTCATGCTTAACGGTTTGAGCCGTACGAGCTTGCGCGAAACCATGATCCTCAGCACCACGCCCAACATCGAAGGCAGGACCATCGGCGACTACCGCGGCATCGTCACCGGCGAAGCCATCATCGGCGCCAACATCTTCAGGGACTTCTTTGCGGGCATTCGCGACATCGTCGGCGGTCGATCCGGTGCCTACGAAAAGGAGCTGCAGACCGCGCGCGAGATCGCCTTCGAGGAGATGACCGCGGCCGCCGAGCGATTGGGTGCCCAAGCCGTGGTCGGGATCGACCTCGACTACGAGGTCGTTGGCCAGGGCGGCAGCATGCTGATGGTCGCGGCAAGCGGCACGGCCGTCACCCTCCGCTGAGCCCGTCGTGCCGATGATGTCGAACCCTGCCGACATCGCCCAACCCCGGACAGACGGCGGCTTACCGTATACGACGCCAGGGGACCTGTTGCGCGACTTCGCAAGTCGGGGGTTGGTGGCCCTGTCGCCCGAGGACTTAGGGGTTTCTCCCGAGATCCACGACGTGATCTACGAGAAGGAACGGGAGGCATTCAACGCGGGTCGCTACATCACCGCTGCCTTGATCCCCGAGATTCTCGACGTCATCGAATCACCCGGCGTCGTCGCCGCCTGCGACGCCCTTCTCGGTAGGAACTGGGCGATCGTACCGTTCACGCACAACACGCCCTTCCCCAGCGGCGCCCGCGACCAGCACTGGCACAAGGACGACAACGGACCGTACAACCTCCGCAAACACCGCCACCATCAGGCCATCCAAGTGGAGATGCTCTACTACCCGCAGGAAGTGCGCCACGACAACGGACCCACGGCCGTCGTGCCCTATTCCCAGTATTGGACCTTCAACCACGAGGAGAACCACGACAACTTCGCGGGTGCCGACCACCTGGACTTCGGCTACCAGGTGAGCGGCATGGAGGGTTCTGCCGTCAGCGGGCCGACGTCGAAATACGACACCGAAGACATCGTCAACCGCCGTACGCCGCACGATATCCGCATGCGGGAAGCGATCCTGAACACCGGCTGGCCCCTCGTCGCGCCGTTCGAAGCGGCACCGCTCAAAGCCGGCAGCGTGGTGCTCTACTCGCACAACCTGTTCCACCGGGGTAATCACCGCCGGGACGATTGGCGCACTTGGAAGGCACGGCCCCGGTTCATGTGGCGGTTTTGGCTTTGCCGGACCACCGACCCGCGTAGCGAAGCACCGGACGAGGTCGATTGGCGCGGCCTCGGCATCGACGCCATGACCGGCGTGGATCTGGCCCAGGCGCCGGAGGATGCAACCATCGTGTGGCGCCACCACCATCATTGGCTGCACACCGGCCGACCGCCACCGCCACGGGAACGCGACGCGTCGGTCAACGCCCCGCAACTCCATGCGAAGGGCGAGGCCGCCGAAGCGACGCGGATCGGGGTCGCCTACCGACTTGCTTCCCACCGCGACGGCGCGCTCGCGCTACGCCTGCTCGGCGAAGCGCTACACAGCGAACGCGAGAGCGTGCGCCGGGCCGCCACCTACGGCCTGGTCGCGCTCGGCTCGGATGCGACGGACATCTTTCTCGATGCCACGAAGTCCGCCGTCAAGTGGGTCCGCAAGGCCGGTGTCTACGGACTCGGCGACGTCGCCCCGTTGGACGAACGTGTTCTCAACGCCGTCGCCGACCGCCTCGCCGAGGATCCCTCGGTCTACGTCCGCTCGGTGGCGGCCAACGCACTGGGCTGCCTCGGCCGCCGCGCCGTCGCCACGGGGGCCGGCCGATCCCTCGTTCCTCGATGCGTGGGCGCACTCGTGGAATCACTTGGCCGGGAAGAGAACCGGTTGGGTATGAACATCGCCCAAGATCGCAGCATCAAGTTCGTTCGGCCCACCGACGAGTGCGACGTCTGCGAGGGAATCGGCATCAACTACAGCACCGAGCGATTCAAGCGCGTGCGTTCCGCAGTACGCGAGAACGCCCTGACGTCCATGGTTGTCCTCTGCTCCCACGGCACCGCGGTGCTAGGGAATGAACTCGAACCGACGGTGGCGGCGCTCGCCGATATCGTGCGAACCGACGAGAACGTGTTCAGCGTCGGCTTGGCGCTCGATTCGTTGAACCGATTGGCGAACCTGGTGCCACAAAAGCCGTCGCCTACCGGTACCGCCTTTTGCCCCAGCCCAAGCCGCCCTAACACCCCAGGGGCCGGCAACGACCCGGCGATTCGAACAACACTGTTCGACCTGCTCAAGCACATGCCGATTCACAGCTTTGAACCCCTAGTGCGTAGCGGCCTCGATCCGTCCGTCGTTCGGGAGTTCACCCAGTCGGAGATCGAGCGGCCCTGACGGCGACACCGGGCACCTGGCCCGAATTCCCGACGATCCGTCAACTGGCTTCAACCGAACAACTCCCGGTTGGCACGCGGCAGGAACATCACGCCGATCACCGCGTTGAACACCACGAAGAAGGTGTGCATCACCAGGCTGAAGGCGGCGACCTCCGGATAGTCGGGAAACAGCACGGTCCACAGCACCAGCGCGCCGGCATGGAACGGCAGGGGTAGGGCGGCCGCCAGGAAGATCACCGGCAGGAACGCCAGCATCTGTCCCAGGCTCACCTCGACCTGGAAAAGATCCAAGGCGAAGGTGTAGACGATCACCGCGCCGATCAGGTTGGGCGCCTTGAACAGCACGATCAGCAGGTAATGCACCGATCGTGCCTGCCTGAATGCCGTCAATATGGGTTTCTCGCGCAATCCTCCCGCGCCAGTGCGGAAATACGCGATGTGAAGCGGCAGGTAGGCAAAGGCGAAGATCATGACCGCCGGTAGGATGATGTCGAGCGGCCAATCGGAGGACGCCTCCACCACCAGGTGGAAGTTGAGAGCGACGCCGATGGCCGAGAAGAGCAGTAGCTGGAAGATCTCCATCAAGCCGAGCAGGATCATGCTCGACAGCGCCCGCCATCCCGGCACCTTGTGATGGCGCAGGAGGTAGAGCGTCATCGCGCCCTTGCCAACCTGCTCGTTGACCAGCGACAGGATGTAGGCGCTGGCGCGAATGGGCAACATGCTCGTGAACCTGAGGTTCGGTGCGTTGAACCAGCGCACGACGCGCCACGTGACGTGGCTGTCGACGAGGAAGAAGAACACCGAATAGGGAATCATCAGCGCGAGCCAGAACAGCCAGTTCGCATCGCCGAAGAACTCCACGAGGTATTGCCAGGCGTTGAGATCCCTGCGCGCCGCCGCCTCCCCGATCTTGGTGTAGACCAGGTAGAAGCATCCCGCCGCCAGCACCCACGTGGCGATTCGGAACACGACGCCCCACGGTGACTTGCCCCGCTCTTGCGACGTGATCGAGGACTCCATTGGCGACTCTTCGCTCATTTCCTGACCAGTACCGTCATGGCGTAGTCCCCGCGTTTCTGAAATCCCAGCTTCTCGTAGACGTGGATTGCCTGCACTTGTGCCGGACTGCCGGTTCTGACATGCAGAAAAGGTACGCAATCGGCGCGTTGCTGCCGCCGGACGATCTCCAGCACCAGCGCTTGCGCGAATCCGCGCCCGGTATACGCCTCGTCGGTGCACACGGCGCTCACCTCGCGGTAGCCCTCGAGGCAGATCCGCTCACCCGCCATGGCGACCAGCCTGCCGTCCCTAATGACGCCGATGTAGTCGCCCAGTCGATTGGTGCGCGCTTCGAAAGGACCGGGATCCGTTTCGCGGGCAAGTCGGAGCATCTCATCCGCCTGCGCATCCGTGAGTTCGACCCAGTCGATCTCCGCGTCGATTGGCGGCGGGTCCGGGCAAACCCATTGCGAGAGCGGGGCCATCGCCGCGAGCCGCCAAAGCCCCTCCGGTGGTTCTCCCGGCGCGAATACCGCAACGAATCGGCCCGGCTCGACGAAGCCCGCGAGTTCAACCAAGGCTTGCGTGCTCTGATCCGCGACCGCCGCGATCGGCGAGATGTCGGGCAGGTAGCGCGCCGCTCGCTCGCCGACCATGCCGAAATCGCGCTGTTTGCCGTTTAGCGCGTGCCAGGCCGGATTGTCGAGTTCGCGCACGACTACCACCCAAATCAGCGGCCGACGATCAACGCGCCGCGAGAAGGTCGGCAGCGCGTTCCTTGAGCCGCGGCGTCCCGGCGCTGATACGCACTCCCTCCGCCAGCTTGGCGGCAAGATTCTCCTCCGTAGCGCTGTCCAGAAACGCAATGCCGGCCGACTTGCAGGCACTCAAAACGCGTTCCCTGGCGGCGCGCAACTCAGACCGCTCAAAATCCTCGCGCTCGCCGCGGAAACCGTGCGACATTGACATGTCCGCCGGACCCCACTCGGCGAACGCGACACCGGGCACCGCAGTGGTCTCGAAGGCGTTTTCCAAGGCGCGACGATTTTCGATCTTGAGGCCGAGGAGCAACTCGCCGTCCGGGTTGAGCGGCCATGGGTCCGCGCGTGCCAGGTAGTCGGCCGAGGACACCCCCCAAATCGCGGATGCAACCCCTTGCCCGCCGGAACCGCGTGTCCCGCCGCGGAAGGTATAGCGCATGGCCTCCACAACTGCCGCAACGGCCTCGGGAGTCTCCGCGTGGCAGAGCAGGAAACCGTGCACGCCGAGCGTTAGTAGCTGTCTGATCTGCCAAGCATTGGCATGGACGATCTCGACGCTGCGCCCCTCGAACGGCAGTTCCACCAGCACCGCCGGCGTCGGGGTACGCACCGATGCCATGCCCTTCATGAACCGATCGAGACCCGCCAAGTCCAGCGGCCCGTGCTCCATACCGATATTGAGGTAGTCCGCCCAGGTCCCCGCCGCCGCGACGCCCGCTTCGAAGCTGAGTTCGGCACCGGCGTGGTTGCCGGCATAGAACGCCGGCTCGTCGTTGGCGAGGCGGCGGATGGCGCTGTTAACTCGACCGGCCATCACGCCAACGCCTGGTAGACGAGGGTCTTCAACTCCCGCCGTATCGGGTAGGCGGAGGACGGCAGAAGCTGGGTCGCGAAGATGACGATCAACTCCTCCACGGGATCCACCCAGAAGTATGTACTCGCGGCTCCGCCCCAGGCGAATTCGCCGGGCGAGTCCAGGACGTTCGCCGCCGCCGGGTCGACGACCACGGAAAAGCCGAGACCGAAACCGATGCCCCCGTAGGAAGTTTCGCTGAACACCGGTTGGCCCATGGCCGCGAGATCACAATTCCCCGGTAGGTGGTTCATGGTCATGTACTCGACCGTCTTGCGGCCCAACAGCCGGACGCCATCCAATTCGCCTTTGGCGAGCAACATGTGCGCGAAGCGGTGGTAGTCGTCGATGGTCCCCACTAAGCCGCCGCCGCCCGAGAAGAACGTGGGACGGGTGTGGTAGCGCGAGCCCTCGGGATCATCCTCCAGCCGGTAGGTGCCGGGCTCCGTATGCTGATAGCACGCGGCCAGGCGATCGGTGCCGCCCGGCTGGACGTGAAAGCCCGAGTCCTTCATCCGTAACGGCCCGGTGATTCGATCGGCGACGAATTCGTCGAGATCCCGACCCGAGAAGTGCTCCACGAGGTAGCCGCAGACGTCCGTCGCGACACTGTAGCTCCATTGCGTCCCGGGGGAGAACCTGAGCGGGATTCCGGCCAGCTTGTCGACCATGTCCGCCAGGGTGTTCCCGGTTACGTCCGCACGCCGGTACATCGCGTCCACCGGGTGGGCGTTCATGAACCCGTAGGTCAGCCCCGAGGTGTGGGTAAGAAGGTGCTTGATCGTCATCGGCGCTTCGGGCGGCGTCGTGACGTACTGTCCTTCGCTGCCGCGATCGAAGACCGCGAGGTCGCTCCAGGCGGGGATGTACTTGGCGACGGGATCGTCGAGCTGAAAAAGCCCCTCCTCGTAGAGCATCATCAGCGCCGAGCTGGTGATCGGCTTGGTCATCGAGTAGAGCCGCAGGACCGCGTCCCGTGTCATCGGGCGACCGCGTTCAACGTCCGCGAAGCCCGACTGGTGGAAGAAGCCCTCCTCGCCCCCACGGGACACGAGACACATCGCCCCGGGGTATCGGCCTCCTTCCACGTACCGGTCCATGTGGGCCGCGATTCGGCCAAGGCGGTCGAGCAGAAACCCGTGTGCCATCGGTACGCTACATCCCCCGTTTTCTCCCGAAACGCGGTCAGCATACCCGACTCGCGACACACCGGGGGATCGCTTAGCATCCCGCGGATGTCCGCCCGAAACCGTTTGCGTGCCGCCGTCGACGCCCGCGAAGTCGTCTTCGCACCACTTGCCCTCGACGCGCTCTCGGCGCGAATCGCAGAACAGGCTGGGTTCGAAGCCGTCTACGTGAGCGGTGGTGCGCTCGGCTACGCCCATGCCGTCAGCGAAGCGCTGCTCACGCTCGACGAACTCGTCGACACGACACGTCATGTTGTCGCCCGGTCGGATGTCGCGGTGGTCGCCGACGCCGGTGTGGGTTTTGGCGACGCCGTGCACATGACCCGCACGATCCGGGAGATCGAAGCCACCGGGGCGGCGGCCGTGGAGATCGAGGATCAGGTCGCCCCGAAACGCGTCAGCCACCACCGTGGCATCGAACACCTCGTTCCGGCAGAGGTTATGGCGGCCAAGGTCGAACAAGCCGTTCGAACCCGTCGGGACGAGAACTTTGTCGTGATCGCCCGTACCGGCGCCGTCAAGAACGAGTCCTTCGACGATGCCGTTCGACGCGCGAACCTGTACCGGGAAGCCGGTGCCGACCTGCTGATGCTCATGCCGACGACGGACGCGCAATGGGCGTCGGCACCGAAACGCATCGGGGCGCCGCTGGCGACCATCAGTTCCTTGGACACGCGCCCGGTGGACGCGTGGCAGGCCCTAGGCTGGAGCCTCGTGGTGGACCCCTTCACCGCACAGGCGGTCGTGGTCGATGCCTTGCGATCGCTGTACGGGCGATTCGTGGCCCAAGGCTCGACGGGCACCGACCGGCAACGGATTCTCAGCACCTATCGAACAATTGCCTCCGTAGCGGGCCTGGAACCGCTCTATGCCATCGAAGACGAGACAACCGAGCGGGCGCCGTGACTTGTTGCCGCCGTCTCGCCTGGTCCGCGTCGATACTCCTGCCGCTGGCGTCCGGCGCATTCGCCGCCGAGCCGGATCAAAACCTCACGCCCGTCGTACAACGACTCGAGAACCAAACGCCCAAACGCATCCTCTTCGTCGGCAACAGCTACCTGTACTACAACGACAGCCTGCACAACCACGTGAAGCGCATCGCCGAAGAGATTGGCCCCCACGGTCCGGGTGAATACCAATACAAGTCCGCGACGATCAGCGGATCGCGCCTGTCGCACCACGACATCGACAACCTCCTCGAACCGGGCCGGCTCGGCATCGACGAGCCCTTCGAACTCGTGATCCTCCAGGGCGGGAGCCGCGAGGTGCTGACCGAGAAGAGTCGCCTTGGATTCCATGCCCAGGCCTCGAACCTCACCGGGAAGATCCGCGCTCGTGGTGCGGAAATCGCCCTCTACATGATCCACGCCTACGTCGAACCGCACGCCCTCTACGACCCCGGGATGTTCGACAAGATCCGGCGAACCTACCTACCCGCCGGCAACGCACTCGAAGCGCTGGTCATACCCGTCGGGGCCGCGTTCGAGCGCGCATACCGAGAACGCCCGCCGATCAGGTTGCACGAGTCCTTCGACGGCACCCACCCCAACATGCTCGGTACCTACCTGGCGGCGTGTGTCGTATACCAGAGCATCTACGGTCGGTCCGTCATCGGCATCGACTACGACTACTTCGGCGAAGTTCCCAGTGATTCGGCAGCGTTCCTGCAGCGCGTTGCCGATGAGACGGTCCGCGAGTTCTTCCGGCGGGATCGGGAATAGTCGAGCCTCCCGCTTTGGTGAAGGTTCGTCGACTGGAGTGGTATGGTGGTGACACGGGGGAGCTAGCAACCATGTCCGAGACAGCCCAAGCCATTCGACCGCCTTCCGCCGCCGAGCACGCGGCGGCCATGGTCGACTATATGCGCGACGGCGAACGCCGCGCCAACGAAATCGGCAACAGGGGTCCCGTCCGTTTCAAAGAGAGCTACGTCCTTGCCGACGAAATCCTGGACGCCTACTGGCAACACGGTTTCTACGTCCTTGAGGACGTCATCGACGAACGCGAGATCGCCGAACTGCGCGCCGATATGGCCCGGGTCCTGGAGCGGGCGCCGGTTCGGCCCGGTGCCGAGGTGGATGCGGATGGCCGCCCGGCACTGGGTACAGGCTTCAAAAGGCCCACCTTCTCGTTCATCAAACCCCTGAGCGACCCGGTGGGTGGCACGAACCGTGTTGGCGGCCGGCACCCTTCCAAGATGATCGAGCCCGTCCCGGGAGAGGGCGCGCCGGAAGAAGTCGTCTACATGGCATACGGCATGTGCCAGCACATGGACGCTGGGTTACGCCTCTACGGACACCCCAAGCTGCTCGCCATCGCCGAGAACATCAACGGTGCCGATTTCACGCCGTTCAACGACGCGATCTTCATCAAGCAACCCGGTCTTGGCGGCTCCGTCGCCTGGCATCAGGACGGCGTCACGCATTGGGAATCTCCCGACTGGAACGAGGGCATCCACGGTTTCAACTTCCAGGTCCAGCTCTATGAAACGACGCCGGGCAATTGCCTTTGGGTCATGCCGGGCACGCACAAGAAGGGCAAGCTCGACATCAAGGCCATGGTCGAGAAGAACGGCGGCTCGGATCGCCTTCCCGGTGCGGTGCCGCTGCTCTGCAAACCCGGCGATGTCACCATGGTCAACCGCCAGATGCTGCACTGCTCGTTCGCCAACACCTCGCCGGACCTGCGCGTCTCCCTGACCTTCGGCTTCCACCGGCGAAAATCCGTGCTCGGCGCCAAGGGGGCGCTCGTTGCCGAGGCGGCCGAATCCTACGACGAGCAAAGGATCTTCGACCGCTCCGCCGTCATCGCCGTCGCCATCGACGCGAGACGGCAACGGTTCCCGGACGAAGAACCGTATCGCTATCAGCCCTTCGCAGGTCTCGAGGACGACTATCGCTGGGGAGACGAGACCTACGAACGCGTCATCCGCGACTACAACACGAGAGATCTCGGCATCTGAAATCCCACGCCGGCCCATCCGGCCGCCGTCGCC
>LXNJ01001790.1_pt1 | contig 12371 bp, 7 predicted proteins | sample 809081 | NCBI WGS metagenome assembly LXNJ01 (sample SAMN04870510, study PRJNA318959) | sponge metagenome | biome: sponge; feature: marine sponge reef; material: water | host: Petrosia ficiformis | place: Greece: Milos, Mediterranean Sea | collected 2013-05-29 | depth 5-7 m
CCGCCCGCAACTTCTCCGCAACCACGGAGAACCGCATTCACAGCGACGAGGTCGCCGCGCAGTTCGGCTTCGAGGGCGCCCTGGTCCCCGGGGCGGCGGTCTTCGGACACATGACGCGTCCGTTGCTGGACGTGCTGGGCATCGACTGGCTGAGGAACTGGCAGGCCGAGGTGCGACTCCTCAAACCCGCCTACGACGGCGACGCGTTGTCGATCCGTCACGAGGCGGCAGGTGCCGAACACACGGTTCGCTGCTATGCACGCGACCTCTTGCTTGCCGAATTGACATCGACCCCGCATGGATCGAATCGATCGGAACCCGCTGCCATTGATGCCGGCCTGGCCGTCCACGAACGACCCGAGATCCATTGGGACAACGTCGAGGTTGGCGCGCCGTTTCCGGCTTGGACCTGGTCACCCGATGCCATCGCCAACGCCGAAGCGGCCTCGCAAGTGGAGGATGATCTCGACTGCTATCGCGACGGCATACTCCACCCACACGCCATCCTGAGCACGGCCAACCGGGCCTTCACCCGCCGCTACCTCCTGCCGGCGTGGATCCACGTCGGCTCGACGGTGACGTTCCGGAAACTGTTGCGGGTGGGCGACGAAATCGAAGTACGCACCGTGCCGATACGCAAATGGAGACGCAAGGGCCACGAGTTCGTCAGCCTGGACATCGTCTACCTGGTCGCCGGCGAGGTGGCGACGGAGATTCGGCACGTGTCGATCTTTCGGGTTCGGTCGGGGCCGGTGACCGGCTAGGAGCTTGCGCCGTGAAGTTTCGCGCTAGCGGAAAATTCCAACGCGACCGTCGGTCGCGCTAGCCCCCAAGGACCCCTCTCATCCTTCGCGCAGGTCAACTCTTGGTGCGAGATTCTTCCCCGGCCAGAAGAGTCTCGATCCGGACAACGCGTTCCCGTACGGTGCCCATCTCCTGACGCAAGTCGCCGACGTCCTGACGTAGGCCGCCCACCTCCTGACGTAGACCGCCGATCTGCTCGCCGACCTCCTGACGTAGACCGCCGATCTGCTCGCCGACCTCCTGACGTAGACCGCTGATCTGCTCGCCCACCTCCTGACGGAAGCCGCCGATCTGCGTACCGATCTGCCTGTAGATTTCCCGGAGAGTCGTGTTGTGCAGGTCCCGCATCTCGACCCGCGTGTCGGCAATCTGCTGGTATAGGACACCGAATGCGCCAAGTACTGCCGCGACCACAAACGTTCCCAGCCACTTGAACAAGCGAAATTCGTTCTGCGTGACGACTTCGGACTGGTTCGACAGCGCAGGTACTTCCTCGTCGATCAGGGCATGGGACCGTGGCGCACTCGCCTCCAACGCGGCCAAGCGTGAGGCCATCTGTTCAAACTCCGCACGCGCGATCGCATCGGGGTTCGCCATCGCCGACATCGGTCCTTCACCAACCGTTTTTCGACCCGGACTTTGCGCCCGATCGTCTGCCCGCGCAACGCCAAATCGCCGTTGGCGGGCAAACACATGCTGCAATCACCCTAATCCGATATCACGCAGACATCACTTCCTGCGGTGCCGGCGAATACCACCGCCGAATCCACCGCTAGGTCGACTCCTGGTGCCGCGATATCTTCACGACGCCAGAGTGCCTTGATCGAATGGCCCCCGACGGCTAGGTGATAGACCGACTCGCCACCCAGGCGTTCGATGCCGACCACCTTAGCGGCGATGCCTCCGGTATCCACGACAGCGACCTCCTCCGGGCGAATGCCGAACGTGCACGGGCCGTCGGCGACGTTGAGGTGCTCCGGGAGGGCAAACGCCAGGTCGCCCGCGACGAATTGACCGTCCCGGACCGTGCCGTCGATCAGGTTCATGGGCGGCGTGCCGAGGAACGACGCCACGAAGGCGTTGGCGGGGCGGTGGTAGGCGGTGAGCGGTGTCGCGTGTTGCTGCAGCCGGCCACCGTCGAGGATCGCGATACGATCCGCCAAGGTCATGGCTTCCACCTGATCGTGGGTGACGTAGATCGTCGTCGTGCCGTGCTGCTCGTGCAGGCGCCGCAGTTCGATGCGCATCTGGCCGCGCAGCTTGGCGTCCAGGTTGGACAACGGTTCGTCCATCAGCAGCACCTTCGGGCGGCGTACCAGGGCGCGCCCGATGGCGACGCGCTGCCGCTGGCCTCCTGAGAGGTCGCGGGGTTTCTTCTCGAGCTCGGGGGCGAGGCCCAGCATGTCCACCGCTTCATCGACCCTCGCCGCGATCTCCCGGGCTTCGAGACGGTCTCCTCGACGGGCCATGCGCAGGCCGAAGGAGAGATTCTCCGCGACTGTCATGTGCGGATACAGGGCATACGATTGGAACACCATGCCCAAGCCCCGCGCGCCCGGCGGCAGATCGTTGACCTTGGCGCCGCCGATGCGGATTTCGCCCTCGGTGATCTCTTCGAGGCCCGCAAGCATGCGCAGAGTCGTGGACTTCCCGCAGCCCGAGGGGCCCAGGAGAACCAGGAACTCGCCCGCATCCACCGTGAGATCAAGTGCGGCCACGGCCAACGTGCCGTCGTCGTAGCGCTTGGTGACACCTCGGAAAACAACGTCGCGACTTGCTTCAGTGGCCATGGCCTACCCCTTCACCCCGCCGAAACTCAATCCCTGGACCAGCGGCTTCTGGAACAGCACGAACAGGACCACCACCGGGATGCTCACCAGGATGCTGGCTGCCGCGAAGTCGCCCCAGCGCTGACCGTTGGCGGGAATCATCGACGCCAGGCCGACGGGCAGCGTGTACTGCTCGTTGGACGTGTTGAAGACGAGAGCCAGCAGGAACTCGTTCCACGCCGCGAGGAACGAGAACAGCGCGGTCACCGCCACGGCGGGGAGCGACAGCGGCAGCACGATGCGCCGGAACACCTGCACCTGCGTGCAGCCGTCGAGCAGCGCGGCTTCCTCCAGTTCCCGTGGCACGGTGTCGAAAAAGCCCTTCAACATCCACACGCAAAGCGGCAGCGCGGTCACCGAGTAGGCGAGGATCAACCCGATGCTGGTGTTTAGGAGGCCGAGCGTCTTCATGACCATGAAGTAGGGAACCAGGATGATGACGCCCGGGAACATCTGCACGAGGAGCACCGCGAACATGGCCTGGGATCGCCCCGAGAACTTGAAGCGGCTGAAGGCATAGCCCGCCGGAATCGCGAACGCGAGCCCGAGTACCGTGGTCCCCGTCGCCACGGTCAGCGAGTTGCGGGTCCAGAGCCAGAACGACTCGCCGACGATCAGCCGTTCGAAGTGCTCGAGGGTGAAGGCGTCGCCGATGGCACCGCCCAACGCGTTGCCGGGCGACAGGGCCACATCGACGATCCAGACCACGGGCACGACGACCAGCGCCGCCGCGTGCCAGAGCAGGAGATGGGTGCCGAACGACTCGAGGCGCGGCGCAAGTCGACGGTGCCGGGCGAGTCCGGCAGCAGCGGTCTCACTGTCCACCCCGCCCGCGAACCAGACCCGGACCTCCCGCGAGAGCAGCCAGTAGAGCGACAATCCCGCGGGTCCGATCAGCCAACCCCTCGAGAAGAAATCGTAGAGCGAAAGGGATGATTCGAGGAGCGATACCACCCCGATGGCCGTCGCCGACAGGGATACCGCCAGGGTTGCCAGCCAGTAGACCCGCCGCAGCTGCGCAGGGAGTGCTTCGGACCCCAGGATCAATACCGAAAGCGTGATGAGCATTGCCACGCCGCTCGACGCCAACATGGTCCCGGCGTCGTTCTCGCGTATCCACTCGCCGCCCAGCACGAGCAAATTCACGATGACCGCGCACGGCAGCCAGCGGCGCAGGAAAGTTACCGCCACGGGCCGGTACCAGCGGATGGCGATGTCGCCGTAGCTGTCTGCGGACGCGTTCACGCGATGGCCTCCAGCGCCCGTGTCTTCTTCAGGTAGAACCACGAGAACCCCAGCAGGATCAGGAAGATCGCCACCGACCAGGCGGCGGCTACGCCATAGTTGCCGTACTCGAACGCCACGTCGTAGACGTAGGTGATGAGGATATCGGTGGCGCCGGGCTCCCCGAAGCCCACGTAGGGCGCACCGCGGGTCATCAGGTAGATGACGTGGAACATGTTGATCGTCCAGATGAAGCCGAGCAGGGAAAGCGGCACGACGACGCTTTTGAGACTCGGCAGCGTGAGATGCCTGAACTGGCGCCAGCGGCCGACACCGTCCACCTCGGCCGCCTCCATCATCTCCTGCGGCACGCTCTGCAACGCGCCGGAAAGCGCCATCATCATGAACGGCACGCCGAGCCAGACATTGACCAGGATCACCAGCGTCCGCGCCGCCCCGGGCTGGGTCAGCCAGTCGAGATCGGTACCGAGCACGGCATTCAGGAGTCCCGCCGGCTCGAGCATGCCGCGCCAAGCCAACACGGAGATATAGCCGGGAATGGCCCAGGGCAAGAGCAGCAAGGTGCGGTAGATGGTGCGGCCCTTCAGCCCCGGTCGGGTGAGCGCCGTGGCGATCAGCAGTCCGAGGCAGACGTGCATCGACACGTTGGCAACCGCCCAGACCAGCGTGAACAGGGATACCCGTGCCACGCCGGGGGTACCGAGGATCGTCGCGAAGTTCGAGAGACCCACCAGGCTCTGTTCACCGAGATGGGACTGGTGGGCGTCGGTAAATGCCAGCCAGATGCCGTAGGCGACCGGATAGAAGGTCAACACCGCCAACGCGATGACTGCGGGGGCGACGTAGATGTGGGCCAGTCTCGCGCCGCGCCGACCCCGGGTTGCATCGCGCCAGCGCAGGTAGCTGAGCAGGACGACCAGGGACAGCACGATGGCACCCAGCGCGAACAACACCGGGCGGGTGTCCGGCGGCGGGGTGCGCTGGTCCAAGGCATCGGTGCGCCCCGGCACCGAGACGATGCCATGGAGGGGGTCGCCCCTCTCGTCCACCGCAACCACCGCAATCCAGTGCTGGACCCCGGGAACCATCCCGGGCAGGGCGCAGGAGAATTCATCGGTTGCCGCATCCAGCACCGCGGTGCCGGTCGCATCGCGATGCACGGGTAGACCATCGCTCCAGCAGGCGTCGTAGGCTTCGTCGACCGGCTGACGGGCCAACGTGGATGTATCGCCGATCTGAACGATCGAGTGTGGTTCGGCATCCCGAAGCGAGTCGAACGGTGCCCGCGCGGTCCATACCTGTAACGCCTGCCGCTCCTGTGACCTCGGCAACGTGACTTCCACATGGATGCGCCGGTACTCGGCGAGGTCGTCGCGAACCACCACCTCAGGGACTTCCTGAGCGGCAGCCGTGGTGGCGAGCGTCGCAAGAGCCAGACCGATAGTCCGCCGAAGGGTTTTCATTCGCGCATCTTCGCGGCGAGTTCGGCGTTGGCGGCGACCAGTGCGTCGGCGGGCTCCATCTCGCCTTCGTAGACAAGCTGGAGCGCCGTGTCGAGTGGCTCGAAAATGAGCGACACGCCGCGGATCGTGGGTGCCGGGACGCAGGCCTCGGCCTGGCGCAGGAAACCCGCCGCGCCCTCATCGTCGAACGTCGACGGATCCGCAGAGAGGGCGAGGTGCGTCGGGGGCGAGTACGTGGCCTCGGTGAATCGGCGTTGAACGTCCGTCGAGTTGAGCCAGAGCGCCAGTTCGAAGGCTTCGACCTTCACGGCGCTTTGCTTCGATATCGCCCAGCCGTGGTAGCTGAGTTGCGGCGCCATGCGCAGACCCGTTTCGGCGACCACGGGCAGCGTCGCAATGCCGACGTCGACGCCGGCGTCGAGGTAGTCGCCCCAGTTCCAGGGGCCGTCCAGGATCATCGCCACCCGGTCCTGGCTGAAGCGGGTCTTCATGCTCTCCGGGTTGATCCCCCGGGGCGACACCCGGTGTTCCTTCTCCAAGGCCTGGAAGAACGCCAGGGCGTCGGCGGAGCCTGCCGAGTCGAGCGTCGGGTTGTTTTCGTCGTCGAACAGCGCGCCCCCGAAGCCGGTCTGGAATCCGAACCACCAGTACGACGTCTTTACGGGCACGGCCATGCCGTGAACGTCACCACGCGTCAGCCGGCGCGCCGCCGCGAGCAGATCGTCGGTGGTCCAGTCGTCACGGGGATAGGGCTCCCCGGCGGCATCGAACAGCGTTCTGTTGTAGATGAGAGCCAGGCAGCTTCCCGTCGATGGAATGCCGTACAGGGCGTTCTCGTATCGCATCGCCTGCAAACCCCGCGGATCGTAGTCGACGCGCCGGGCCGGGGTGAGGTGGGGACGGAGATCCTCGAGCAGGGGCAGGCCCTCGATACGGACGTAGCCGATCTTGCCGACATCGTCGTGGGAGATGCGGATGAGGTCCGGCGCTTCCCCGCCCTGGGACGCGGTGATGAACTGGACGACGTTCTCCACGTAGGGGATGCGTTCGGCGTTCACCGCGAGGTGCGGATGGGCGTCGCGGAAGGACTGCACGGCGTCGAGGAACACGGCCTCCTCGCGGGTATCCGCCGTGTAGGAATACCACACTTCGATGTTCCGTGGCGCCGGCTCGGCGTCGGCCGTTCCAGCCTGCACGCAGATCCAAGCGACGAGAATCGATGTGCAATACGCGACCGCAACGCCGCGTCGCGATATCAGGCGACCGCGCGCCCTTGCGGGCGCGTTTGGGTCGCCCCTACGGGGTTCGCGGTGCGACCGTTGGGGATGGGTTTGTTCCATGAAGCATCCCAAGGCCGTCAATGGATCGTGATGAAACGCGTCATGCCCATCTCGCGCTTCCAGTCGTCGATCATCGATTTGAAGCGAACCACGAGGTCCGGGTGTTCGCCGCTCAGGTCCATGTTGCCACGCGGATCCACGGTGACGTCGTAGAGAGTCGTCTCGCCGGTGTCGGCGTAGTGGATGAAGTGCCAGCGATGGGTACGCACGTAGTAGCCCTCCGCCTGTTCGCCCATTACGTTCGTCAAGGACCGCCGGTTGTCCGAGTAGCCAATGAGGGCAGTGCGTTCGTCGATGGATCCCGTTCCTTCCAACAGGGGGCGCAACGACTGCCCCGGTAGGCCATCGGGAATCTCGGCACCGGCGAAGTCGAGAATCGTCGGCACGATGTCCATGGACGAGGCGAGGCTCGATTCGTTGAAGTCGGCTTCGAGGCGGCCTTGCCAATGAAAGATGATCGGTGTCCGGACCGACAAGTCGTAGAGCCCGCCCTTGCCCTTCAGGCCACCCGTGGCGAAGAGCGAATCGTTGCGCAGCGTCGAGTGGCGTTGCTTGTACTCCACGTTCGCGTCCTGCTCCCAGCCGTTGTCCCCGACGTACACGAAGAGCGTATCCGTATACAGGCCCCGAGCTTCAACAAAGTCCACCAATCGGCCGACACCGTCGTCCCACCAGGAGACGTTCGCGTAGTACAGCTTGGCCGATTCCGAGAGATCCTTGTTCGCGTAGTACTTCCGGTACTTGAAGGGGGCATCGAAGGGCGTGTGCGGCAACTGCGGACCGAACCAGATGAACATGGGTCGCTCCCCGTTGCGCTCGATGAAGTCGAACAGCGGCGCCATCGTCTCCCGCACCAGTCGATTGCCCTCGTTACCCATCGTTTCCTCGAAGAAGCCGTCCTTGCCGAACAACGACATGTCCCAGTCACGGGTCATTCCCTCGTCGAAATGGCCGTTCTTGTGACTGCCCTCCCACCATTTTCCGCCCTGCCAACTCACGTAGCCCTTCGAGCGCAAAAGCGCCGGCAGGGTCGCGAAGTGCGCCATCCCGGCGGCACGTTCCACCGTCAGCCACCGCGCGCGCTGCGACTCGTCCATCGCCTCGAAGCCTGTTTCGACCTTGCGCTCCTCGATCCAGGCGTCGAGGCGCAGCGAGTAGTGCACGGGATGCAGACCCGTGATCAATGTTCGCAGAGACGGTCGGCAGTACGGCGCCGTGACGTGGCCATGGGAGAACGCATAGCCGCCGGCAGCGAGGGCGTCGGATGCCGGGGTCACCACGTTGGTATCGCCCATGAAACCGAAGTAGGGGTAGCCAACGTCGTCGCCGATCAAGAGTACGACGTTGGGCGGTCGCTCGTCTGCGACGGCGGGCGCGGCGGCGAGCGCCGCCAATATCGTTAGCGTCGCCCAACGCATCGCCGTCTCGGCGGTCTTAGAACGAGTAGTCCACGCCTAGGTAGACCTCGCGGCCGAAGTTCTGCACGTAGCCGGTCAGGTACTCCTCGCCCCAGTAGCTCCGGTTCGGCTCGTCGGTCAGGTTGTACGCCTGCAGCATGACCTCGAGACCGTTTTGGAAGGCATAGGAGATCTGGGCGTCGATCTTGGTTTCCTCCGCGAATACGGTGTCCTTGGCGAAGGCGACGCCAAAGCTCGACACCTTGGCACTCTGGTAGTTGGTGCCGAGGCGCGCCTCGAATCCCCCGCGCTCGTAGAACACGGTCAGGTTGCCGGACTGGTCGGCCAGCCCCGGGTAGGGGAACGTCGGGCTCGGCGACTGCGAGAACGGATTGTCGATGGTGATCTCGCTGTCCACGAAGGCGATGCTGGCGTTGAAGCCGAAACCGGAGAAGGCCGCGGGCAACCACGCATCCAGCATCTGCGTCCAAGAGAACTCGACGCCGCGGATATAGCCGCCTTCCTTGTTGTTGATGGCGAAGCTGTAGGAACCGTTGCGGACCTCCACGGGCGTCACCACGGTGCCGCCCGTCTCGGGATCGAGAACCACCGCCTCGTAGGTCTCCGGAATCACGAAGCCGTTGGCTCGGAAGTCGAACTCGGGGATCGTCAGATCCTGGATGAAGGATCGGATGTCCTTGTGGTAGGCGGCCACCGCGAACAACCCGGTGTCACCGAAATACCGCTCGAAGGACAGGTCCACCTGCACCGCTTCGAAGGGCAGCAGGGACGTCGAGTTCGTGTTCGAGAAGTTGAAGGTGACGTAGCCTTCCGATGCCGTCGAATCGTCGATGAAGTTGCCGCCGCCGCCGTCCACGGGTTGGTCGCTGGACAACCGGTCGATGGGCGGCCGGGACATGACCTTGGCGGCGCCGAAGCGTAGGTAGATGTCCTCGGAGAGCGCGTAGTTGAGGTTCAGCGACGGGAACATGTCCTTGTACTGCTCGGTGAACGTGACGTAGGCGAAGTTGTCCCGACAGCGCCCGTCGCCGTCGCAGATGGGCGCCGCGTTCAATGCCGGATCCCCAAATACGTCGTAGATGGCGACGGACGATTGTTCGCTGTCGACCATGCGCACACCGAGGTTTCCGGAAAGCGAACGCCCCATGACCTCGGTCTCGATGTCCACCTCCAGGTAGTAGGCCAGGACGTCCTCCCCGACATCGCCTCGCTGGCGCACCGACCAGGCCGAACGGTCGTTGAGTCCCCAGCGGGAGATCGTCGCCGTGGAACGAGGCAGCGGTCGGCCATCCGGACCGAGTTGATCCTCCTCGCAGTTGTACACGGCTTGCGGGTCGCACTGCAGCACCAGGTTCTGTGCCACGGCCTGGCGCAGGATCGCTTCGGCGTCGAAGGAGATGAAACAGGGGAAGTGCGAGTAGTCGCCGCCCCAGCACACCACGTCGCCGGTCTCCTCGGTGATGGGCATGTCCACGTCGTGGACGTACCCGGACCCGGGACCGTACTGGAATACCTGGCGACCGTAGGCGTACTCCCGCTGCGACTGCCGGGCACCGAACCGGACGACGGGGAAGACGGGGCTCGGCAAGTCGAACTCGGCGTCGAACTTCACGGCGGACACTTCGTCCTCGGAGAGGCGCGGGTACTTGCCGTACTGGGTCAGGCGCAGGGTATTGAAGTCGTCCATGCGCACGCCGAACGCGACGTTGGGAAGCCGGAGTCCGTCGCTCTGCCAATGCACCTGGCCGTTGTCGCGGGTGTAGCCGGTTCGCGTACAGACCGGATCGTCCGCGCCGCAGGGGCGGTAGACGTTGGCGTAGTGGTAGCCGTCCGCCTGGTACCCCGACGCCGACGAATGGGACGCATCGAGGGCGATGGACCAACTGCCTCCCGAGTACTCCACGTTGAGGCCCGACGAGAGCACGTCGTCGTCGTCGCTGGTGTCGCCGGACACCACGAAGATGTTCGTGGCGTCGTAGAACAGCCCGCCCACGACGTAGTTGCCCGCCACGGTGCGCGGGTTGGCGATGGCGTAACTGGCCGAGCCCTGCAGCGACACCCCGTCCCTCGACGTATTGGTGCTGAACTCGGTGTAGAACACGTCCGCCTGGATCGTGAGCGCATCCACCGGTTGAAGCTGCAACGACCCCAGGTAGGCATCGCGCACTTCCAGGCCGCCGATCTGGTAGAACTGGATGGTCTGCGGAACGAAGACCTCCGCATCCGTCGGGGGATAGACGTCCCGCGCCCGACCCGGCGTGTCGCCGTGGTACTGCACCGTCGCGCTCGGTTGGGACAGCTTGCTGTAGCCGAAGGAAAGCCCCACGGTGTCCTCGAAGAGCTTTTCCTGCCACGACACTGTCAGCCGGTAGCCGCCCTCGTCGGCGCCGTACACGTCACCCGCCCGGTCGTTGAAGGTGCGACGCAGGCTGGTGGCGATCTTGCGGTCCTCCCGGTTGTCCAGGGGGTTGACGACGTCGAGATCCACCGTGCCCGCCACGCCACCCTCGATGAGGGACGCCTTGGGCGTCTTGTTGATGGTGACGCGGTTGATGAGTTCCGACGGGTACTGGTTGAACTCGATGGTTCGCCGGAGGTGTGGAGAAACCTGTTCCCGACCCTTCATGGTCGCGAACACGAACTCGTCGCCGAGCCCGCGGATCTGGATATCGGATGCCTGGCCGCCGGAACGCGTCGTCGTGATACCCGCCACCCGCGACAGGCTGTCGGCGATGGAGAAGTCCGGCAGGCCGCCGATATCCTCCGCGGTGATTACCTCGACGATGGAATCCGCCGACCGCTTACTCTGGATGGAACTCATGAGCGAAGTGCGGTAGCCCGTGACCACGACTTCCTCGATGGCGGTGTCGTCCTCGTCCTCGGTGTCCGGCTCGGTTTCCTCGGCGGTCGCGTAAATCGGCGTCGCCGCCAAGGCCAGCCACGCGGTGATCGTGGGTACTCGTCTGGAATCGTTCATCTCAAATCCCTCCTACGAGCCGGGTGTCTGCTCGACCAGCAGCGCTGGCGGGGCGTTCTTGGCACCGTCGACCTGGAATCGATAGGTGCCGGCCGTGTCGATCGTGATGGACAGGTTTCCCCCGCCCTGCGCCAATTCGGTGTAGGACTCGCCCGGCGTCACCTGGGTCCCGGCGCCCTCCGCGGCCCCGAGGTTGAACGTCGCCCAATCCTCCGAGGCAATCTTGAACTCGTAGTCGCCGGCTTCGAGGGCGATGTCGGTCGCATAGCGCGCGGTTCCCTTGAACACCACCATGTTGTCCGTTCCCCATCCGTTCATGCCGCCACGCACGAACACCGGCGTGGTGCCGAACGGCTTGAACGGGGCGACCCAGAGCGTTCGCGTCTCCGAAGCGGCGTCCAAGGTGAACAGGTATTCGTCGGCTGCCGTAATCGAGATCGACAGGTTTCCGCCGCCGTCCGCCAAATCTGCGAAGGCGGCGCCGAGGGTAACGGTAGTCGACGCACCTCCACCCAGGTTCACCGTCGCCCAGTCCTCCGAGGCAACCTTGAACTCGTAGTCGCCGGGTTCGATGGCGATAAGGGCTTCGTACTCGCCGCCGCCGGCGTAGTGCGCTTCGTCTGCCGTGCCCCATTCGTTGAACACGCCGCGGAAGTAGATCGACGACTGCGTGGTTCCGTAGCCGTAGGGTGCGGCGTCGAGATCGGTGACCTTGAGGATGGGTGCCGTCGGATCGCTGGCGTCGAGTCGGAACCGGTAGTTGGCCGTCGTCGACACGGTGATGGTCAGGTTGTGGTCCGTCACCGCGAGGGTGCGTTCGGCCTCCAAGGTCACGGCGGTGTCGTCGCCGCTCATGGCGCCGTAGTTGACCGTCGACCAGTCCTCCGAGGCGATCTTGAACAGGTAGCCATCGGCCTGGTCATCAAGCGAGAGGTCCGCCTGGTACACGCCCCGGCCGATGTAGACGAGCGCATTGTCCGTGCTCCAGCCGTTCATCGAGCCGCGAACGTAGACCACCGTCGAGCCATAGGGCGGCGCGGTTCCCGGCGGCGGGCCGCTGACGCGTACGTTGTCCCAATACCAGTCGCCGCCATCGCCCGCGACGCCTTGGTCGAAGATGATCTTCAACCAGTCGTAGACCGCGCCCGCCACGAAACCGGAGAAGTCGAAGTAGAGCGTCTCCCAGTCGCCGCTGCCGGCGTATTCCGCCGTGGCCGTGAGTACGCTCGCCGCATCGGCGCCGCTGCCGACCGACAGGGCCACCGTTCCGGCCCCGCCTTCGCGGTATACATCCA
>LXNJ01001791.1_pt1 | contig 12366 bp, 9 predicted proteins | sample 809081 | NCBI WGS metagenome assembly LXNJ01 (sample SAMN04870510, study PRJNA318959) | sponge metagenome | biome: sponge; feature: marine sponge reef; material: water | host: Petrosia ficiformis | place: Greece: Milos, Mediterranean Sea | collected 2013-05-29 | depth 5-7 m
ATCCAGACCCAAGTTCTTTCCGTTGGACATAAAAGTGAGGCTTACGATAAACGCGGTATTGAGATTGATGTGAACCTTGCATTTCCTCTTGATAGATTCAGGGAGTTGGAGGCAGAAGGCAAAATTGGATCGCTTAATCACAGACACTTTAGTTTTATGGGATCAATCACAAAACCGAAACCTCTCATTACGCAAACTGCGCCAGAGGTTGCCCAGATGCTTAAAACGGATGAGGTGGACGTTGCTTTCTTAACACCTGTGTGACCGATGTGCAACCAGTCTGTAGGATTGGTCCAACGTGCCGTTGAAGAAGTTGGCATTTCCACGGTTTCAATTACGCTTGTGGAAAGCATCGCGAAGCGGGTGAAACCGCCGCGTGCTTTGCTTGTTCCATATCGTTTTGGGTATCCACTCGGAGAACCGAATAATCCGACATTACAACACGCGATTATTGCAGAGGCACTTGCTCTCTTACAAGATGAGGGAACACCGCCTATTCTCAAGAACAGTTGTTTCAAAGGAGATACATAGATTTGTTAAGTGATAGCGAAACAAAACACGAAATAACGGAGACCAACCGATGAAAAAACTGCTAAAACCTAACGTCCCGACAATGCTTGCGGTGATAGGCTGCCTGTTATTCAGCATCACCCCTACAGCACATGATTTCGTTTCCAGTGAACACCACGTGTTTAAGAAGTGGAGAACCGATTTGATTAAGAAGGTACATAAGGATCACTGGGATATCGGCTATAGGTATGGTGACGATTGCAAAGTGGATAACAGGCCTGAAGCGAAGGATCTAGAAGAGGCAATCACTAAAGCTTTACAAATATGGTTACAGCCTCTTCGCGATATGAAAACGAAACAACCGATAGTCAACGATTTTCGCTACCAAATACAAGCAGATCTTAGAATTGACAATCGGAAGCACCTGGATTTAGGAGTAACCTTCTACTGTGTCCCAAAAGGAAGATCAAGAGCGGGGGTATTGGACAATCCAAATATACCGCCACATGTTGAGATAGATGAGGGCACGGATGTAAATGACCAGATATTCATCTTCGCTCTTATACATGAACTGGGTCACGCTATGGGTCTGGGAGATACCTACACACTACGTGTAGCAAACAGGACTACAAAGGGGGGACTAGAGGTGACCAGAGGAACACAGCCAGCTGCTGTTATGGCTTTCCACCTTTACCCACGCACGAAACAATACCTCAGTGAAGACGACAAAAACGGTATTATCTGGCTTTATAAGGTCGAGTATGAAGGGTTAGATCCCGCTGATTGTTTTTTCCAAACTACGAGTTTGAAAAGACTCCAGAAGGCTGTGTGCCCAAGTATCCCTTGATTTTTGAGACCCGACAGGGACACGAGGGGTACGCCCTTCGAGTACTAGAAGATGATAAAAACATCGACATCAACGCTCAGGACAGTATCGGCTTCACTGCCCTGCACTACGCTGTCAAGGGTGGGCACATGTTGGTAATTGAGGTATTGCTTGCGCGTGATGAACTCAATGTCAACCTCCGAGACGAGTCGGGTTCAACTGCGTTGCACTATGCTGTGCTAAAGGGTTCTCCGGAAGTATTGGCGTTGCTATTATCGCACCCAGATATTTGGATACGTCCGCGTAACAAGGCGGGTAAATCTCCTATCACGTTAGCGCGTGATTTAGGGAATGATGCTCTCGTTGATAAGTTGAAAAATCACCCTAATCAGCGACTGGCAGTATCAGGGAAAAAGAAGTTGACAACGACATGGGCAAGTTTGAAGCGGCGGTAAAGGGAAAACCTTTTGTAGGAGGGTTTTAAACCCCGACAAATGCGATTTGCGTATTCTATATTGATGTACAGAGGCAATCACGACCTTCTATAGAAGAAGGAAAACCAGAAAAGGATCAAACAGATACTAACCCAAGGACACAGCCAATTGCGAAAAGGGCGTCATTCAGTACCGGGGGCTTATTATTCTCTTACATTTTCTACACTTAACAGAAATCCTATCTTGGCGAACTCCAAAGTTGCGAACATCATCTTTGAATCTTTTGACTGGTTAGAAGATGAAAAACGGATCGTATGGTTATGTCTGATGGTCATGCCAGATCACGTCCATGCTGTTTTTCAATTGGGGAATACACATTCTTTATCAAGTGTAATCAAATCCTTCAAAAATTTCTCAGCGAAGCAGATTAATATTTGTCTTGATCGAAGCGGTTCGCTTTGGCAGGCAGCGTATTATGATCACGGAATTCGGTAGAATGAATCGTTGAACACAATAATTCGATATTGTTATGAGAATCCTGTGCGACATGGGTTGGTGAGTGCCGCACGGGATTATCCGTATTGGTGGTGTAAGTTTAAAATGGAATGAGCATGAATGCCTATCAAATTCTGTAGGAGCGACCTCCTGGTCGCGACTTTTCGGATACAAGGAAAAGATGGAATTTTTAACCAAAACGTAACAATTGTATGTTCTCATTGATTTCGAATGTATAAAATGTGATAATTTCTAACAATTGTTTCCGATTGACTACAACGGGAATATGTCGCCATAGGTGTCGCGACCGGGAGGTCGCTCCTACAGAAGAGGTGTGTGCTGTAACCGAAAAGTAGCTGGCAGAAAGGAGAATTTCATGGACAAAATTAGAGTAGGCATTATCGGATGTGGTGGTATTTTTCGCAACCTCCATTCCCCGTATTACCAAGAACCGACACGTCGTGCCGACATTGTCGCCATTGCCGACATCAACGAAGCATCAGCAAAGGAACAAGCAGACCGTTTTGACGCAGACGCGTACACAGATTACCGCGCACTTCTTGATAGACAAGATATAGATGCGGTTGATGTGTGCGTTCATCCGCGTCCACACCTTGAGATAACCCGTGCTGCTGCCGATGCTGGTAAACATATCTTGATGGAAAAACCGATGTGTTGTAATGTTGCGGAGGGTGATGAAATGGTTGCCGCCGCGGAAAATGCTGGTGTCCTTCTGATGGTGGCATATATGATGCGTTTTGATCCGGGATACATGAAACTGAAATCGCTGTTAGAAGATGGCACCCTCGGTACTTTGCAAATGGCGTACTCTAATCAAGTCGGATACTTTTCACCCGAACGGCATCCGTGGCTTTTTGTCAAAGCCGAATCTGGTGGCATGCTTGTGGAGCAAGCGATTCATAATCTTGACATCTGGCTGTGGCTATATGGTCCGGTGACCACTGTCTACGGATTTAGCAGTCATGTGCCACTGGGTGGCACATATCCGCCTGCTGAAGAAGCGGTAGAAAACAACGCAGTGTTAACCGTGCATTTTAAAAATGGTGGTATCGGCATGATGATTAAGAGTTGGGCTGCCCAAGTCGGACATAGCGGAAGCGGTCTTGTCACGAGTAATGGTTCAGCAAACCTGATTCGGCATGGATTGCGCTGGAAAACGCATGATATGGCATTAGCAGAAGAATTCACCGCGCCTGTCCCTGATGACGACACCTATCGTAATATACCAGAAGGACAACGGAATCAACGTTACTGGGGCATCGCAGCCAAAGGCGCAAGCATTGATCATTGGTTACAGTGCATTGCCGGTGAAGCAGAACCGACAACCCACGGACGCATTGGGAGAGACGGCATTGAACTGGCTGAAGCAACATATCGTTCCTCACAGACTGGCACGCCAATTTCTTTGCCGTTGTAAAGTCTATCATTATAGGAGCACTGTGGAAGTGCTGTTTCCTAACGCACCATAGGCATTAATTTAAGGTATGCAACCCCGTTCACATCGGAACGAAATCGGGGTTACAAACCCCTCCCACAAGAATCTATATCACTAAATCGACGCCGATAGCGCGGTTTCAAATCGCGCCTACCGAGAAGGATCGAGTTAATTTGGTATTACACTATTTCGCCAATTTCAATACCGCGCTCTTCTGGGTTTCGCCTGCGTCGAGGAAGATCACCAAAAAGTGGTCGGAAATATCCAGCACCTTCGGGGGAAAGATGATACCGTTCCGCATCATAAAACCGCGGATCAAGGCTGCGACGGATAACGTGTCCGGTTTCATCACGTTTCAGTACTTGATCAATAGGCAACATAATCGGTTCAATGCCAGCATCTGTGCGGGTAATTGTTGCCACACCATTAACCATACCATCAGCAAGTGAGCGCACGGCAAGTGCACCTGCCTTAATCGCAGTATCTCTATCTAACGGTGTCGGACTTCCGCATCTTTGCATATATCCAAGTATCAATGCACGAAACGTTGAACTGGAAATATCAGGGAGCCGTTTCTTCATCGCTTCCACAATAATTTCTGAACAACCACCCGGTTTTGTGTGTCCGAATGCATCAAGTTCTGCTTGTGAGGTAATCATTAATTCACCCGCGTCATTTCGGATACCCTCCGAGACAACGGCAATGACATTTCCCTGCTCAGTATGTTTCTCACGGATTGCTTCTGCTAACCTGTCAGGTTGATACGGCACTTCAGGAACTACAATGAGGTCTGCCAAACCATAAGCTGCGGACAATGTCAACCACCCTGCATCCCTACCCATTGCTTCCACAATAATTACGCGATCATGTGAATAGGTCGTTGTGCGTAAATCACGGACAGCGTCGATCACCCGATTCGCTGCTGATGGAAAACCGGGGCAGAAATAGTTGACCATCTTAGAATAATCAACCGAATCACCTTCAGGTGGATTCATACCGACATCATTATCAATTGTTTTTGTAACGAAAACGGTTGTGAATTGCTCTGAAAGCGCGGTGCCAACAGTTAGGGTATCATCCCCACCTATTGGGATGAGTCCACTGATGTTCAGTTTTTTCAGGTTGTCAATCGCTTCATCTAACTTATTTGTGGCGATAAGGTTGGTCCGCGAGCTTTTTAAAATTGTTCCGCCATGATTTTCATCAATCAGGTCCGGTGTAAGGGTAAAGTAGCGTCCGCCTTTCAAAACGCCTCGCCATCCTTCCATAAAGCCGACGAGTTCAAAACCGAGTTCTTCGGCTTTCAACGCGATGCCTTTGAGGGTGGCGTTGAGCGCACTTGTATCGCCACCCCCTGTCAAAACTCCTATCTTTTTTCGCATATTTATACTCCTACTCCCTTGATTAAGAAATCAAGACGATAAAATAATTACTTCTATTGCTGAACTGAACAACCACTGTGTCGTTCAAAATCGTGAATGGCGCGACTACATTGTCGTTCCCTTTTGAAAATGGCTCTATTTCATTACTTCAATAACTACCGGCTTATCCAAGGCAAGTGCCTTTTCAAGTGTTGGCCTAAAATCGTCCATATCTTCAACACGCAATCCAACTGCCCCAAACGATTCTGCAAACTGAACAAAATCTGGATTAACCAATTCCACTCCGATACGCTTACCAAACCGCCGTAACTGTCCTCGTTCAATTGAGGTGTATTGATTATCATTCATGACAAGTGTGACAACAGGCAGGTCATACATCACAGCAGTGGCGAGATCAGGGCTGGTCATCAAAAACCCGCCATCTCCACTGAGCGCAACAACCTTTCGGTCAGGATATGCAACTTGTGCGCCGATAGCTGCAGTCAGTCCAATTCCCATTGCAACTGATATTCCTGAAAAGATGTAACTCCCTGCGAAATATGTTGGAAAATGGGACAATGCGCCGTAGCCAGTGATATTGACGTCAACAGATAAAATAGCATCTCGCGGCATAACATCACGCATCTCTTTAAGAATACGCGGCGGTTCAATTGAAGTGAATTGGCTACGAAGTTGTTGTAAACCTTCGCCCCAACCGCATGTAAGTTTTACGTCACTCAGTGCATCGTTCAACTGTTGCAGCACCAATTTTGGATTCGCACCGATTCCAACGGTTGCAGGATACTCTTTATGAATTTCGCTAACATCTGCTTCAATGTGTATGAGCGGTTGCGGAATCTGCAAAGACCAATTGCCAGTGTCACGATAAGCAAACCGAGTGCCGAATGCGATAATAAGATCAGACGCCTTCATCGCCGCTTGCGCCACCCCATCACGGAAGAGTCCAATTGAATAAGGCGAATCTTCAGGGACAGAACCTTTGCCCATGCCTGTCATAGCGACGGGAGCATTCAACAGATGCGCAAATTCGAGTAGTTCTTCCGTTGCACGCGTATGGTTAATGCCACCTCCAGAAACGATAAGCGGACGTTCCGATGCACTGATTAACGCCAACGCTGCATCAATGTTTTCAGGACTTGCCATCGTCTGGATCCCATTATTTCGCTGCGGTATTGGTAAATCAGCATCTGCTTGTAACGCATCTGTAGCAAGTTCAATCAACACAGGACCAGGACGTCCAGATCGCAATGCGGTAAAAGCACGATTGACAGCACCCGGAATCTGATCAACACGATGTACAATTTCTATATGTTTTGTCATCGGGGCAAAGGCAGCTTCCTGGTCTAACCCGTGAAAACTCTTTCGTGGGTCTTTTTGTGCCAAGTAAGATGGATTTTGCCCTGTGATCAGTAGCACCGGTGAACACGCTGTCCATGCCTCACATATCCCAATAGCGGCGTTATTTGCGCCAGGCCCAGGGACAGTCATGCAGACACCGACATCGCCTGTAGCACGCGCATAGCCATCTGCCATAAACGCCGCACCACCTTCATGCCGCGTTACATAGTGTCGAATACTATCTTGATTGTTATATAACGCTTCATAAACGGTGTCAAGATGGTTTCCCGGTAGACCGAAAATCACTTCAACACCTTGTGCTTTCAAACATTCAACAAAAATTGTCCCACCTGTCATTGGTTTTCCTTTCTGGAATTCATGCTTTGGCATAGCGGAATGTGTTTATTATCTTCAATCTGCTGCCTCTAACGCCTTCGCCTTTTTATAGTCCGCTTCCGCTGCTGCCTGTTGTCCCAATGCTTTCTTGACTTTTCCCCGATTATTATGTGCTTTGACATGTTTCGGATTTAGTTGGATGGCTTTATCCAAGTCTGTTATTGCATCTTGATAGTGCTCGCGCGCTTTTTCAGAATTTCCGCTGTCTGATTCAGAGAGACCCAAACGGTACTTCGCATTACCCCGATTGTTGTAAGCGGAAGCATATTTTGGGTTTTGTGTGATAGCTTCAGTATAATCTGCTATCGCCTCTTGAAAGTGGTGCTGTGCTTGCGACCTATTTCGCTTGCGGGATTCAGATCGTCCGATAGCGCTCTTCGCCATCCCCCGATTGCTGTAAGCAACAGCATACTTTGGGTTCAACATGAGGGCTTTATCAAAACAGGCAAGAGCGGCTTTATATTCATGCTGTTGATACTTCGCCTGTCCCTCTTGAAAGCAATTCTTTGCTAAATCTATGTGTATCTGTGTTATTTTCTGCAAGTCGGCTTTTGCGGCATCCGTTGCTCCGAGCGCTTCTTTTGCCTTCGCGCGATCTCGGTAGGATAAAATATGTGTAGACTTAATCCGAATGGCTTCATTGAAATCTTCAATCGCCTTCTTATAATCTCCAAGCGCAGCCTTTACAGCACCACGCGTATGATAATAGGAATACGCATAATAGGAATTTTTGGGGGCTAACCGAATGGCCTCATCACTATCGACTACGGACTCTTGGTAATACTTATGAGCCTTTAATGTCTTTCCTTGTTCAGTTTCTAATTGTCCCAGTAGATATTTTGCCCATCCCCGACCGTTATAGGCAGAGGAAGACTTCGGTTTAATCCGTAAGGATTTCGTATGGTCGGCTATTGCTGCGTTATACAGTTTTTTTGCTTCTTCCAAATTACCTTTCTCAGCATTGGATTCACCAAGACACTGCTTTGCCCGTCCAAGGGTATTGTATGGGAGATTAGATTTCGGTTTAAGTTTAATCGCCTTTCGAGCATCTTCAATAGCTTCATGATACCACTTTTGGGCTTCCTCTTTATTTTCATGATCCGCGTTAAATTTACCAAGTGATCTTTTTGCAGCTGATCGACTGGCAAACGCTATTTCAGATGTGGAGTTGAGTTGAACAGCTTTTTCTGCATTTTCAATTGCCTCTTGATACGCTTCAGAGTCAATTTTAGCCAAGCTGCGCAGGGCGTATGCTTCAGCAAAATCCGGTTTGAGTGTGAGAACTTCATCAAGATCTTTGATTGCGCCTTCAGTATCTCCTAAAACACCTTTAGCTGCTGCACGAATAGTGTATAGACGGAAAGCTTCAGCAGAATCCGGGAAGAGCTGGATTACAAAATTGGCATCTACAAGAGTGCTTTCATAATCTTCTAAAGACACCCTTGCAACAGCACGATTGCAGTGGGCTATAACCAAATCCGGGTTGAGTCGGAGGGCAGTATCACAATCTTTTATTGCCCCTTCATGGTCTTTTAGGGCGATCTTTGAAGCAGCGCGATTGCTGTAGGTCAAAGCTAAATCCGGTTTGAGTCGGAGGGCAGCATCATAATCTGCTATTGCTTTCTTGTATTGCCCAAGGCCACTCTTCACCATTCCGCGATTGGAGTAGACTTCAACTAAATCAGGATTAAGTTTAATAGCACTACTATAGGCAGCAATAGCATTTTTAGGTTTTCCATCACGTAACACCTCGTTTCCTTGAGAAAATTTTGCGTAGGCACGTACCCGTGATCGTCTTTGCCACATTGACAAAGGTTCAACCGGATAAGCTATTCTGTTGATCAATGCCTCGAGTATATTTGACGGAATAGCATCCCCAAAATCATAGGTGTTGCTGCCTTCAGTGTAACTTAACTGGTTTAGAACGGCTACCACTTCCCCTTTTTTGTTTAGCACGGGTGAGCCGCTATGTCCCGGCCCAGCAGATGGTATTATTACGCGAAACCATTTGTCGCTATTTCTTATGCCGTGTATAGTCCCCGTTGCTTCCCTTTCTTCTCCCTTGGGGTAGCCTAAAGCGAATACCTGATCATCAATACGCACTTTATCGCTGTTACCAAAAGGAAACGGGGTTTCTTCCTCCGAAATCTTTAGGACAGCGAGGTCATTTTTATCATCAAATGCTATGATACCTTCAACAGTATAATCTTTTCCTGTACTAACCTGTTTTGCGGTTACTTTTTTAGCACCTGCGAGAACATGAATGTTTGTTGCGATTTTGTCAGGTGTCACAAAGAAACCGCTGCCTACAGATGTGATATCCTCATCTGCATATTCCATTTCCAAGAGAACCGGGGTGCCTAAAAGCTTCGTAGTATTTTGTGGGGTAAATTTATTGCCAGTATCAGTATTTTGCATCACAGATTTGTCTTTTTCCAGCACTGTGATACTTTTTGCACAACGGAACCCAAGCCATCCATTCGTGTTCGTCGGTGCATCCCGACCACGGTCGGCGGTATGTGCGGGCCCAGGGGTTACCCATGAACCGCCACGCGCTACCCGCGCTGTCTGAACATCTGTGAAATTCTCAATTATCGCCTTAATATCGGAGGCACCCGCGATCGGATTTTTGTCTGCGGAACGTCTATAAAATTTGGCATCGTATTCATCTAAACACAATTCCCATACGTTCCCGCCCATATCATACAATCCATATCCGTTTGGCGGATAATTGCCCACAGGTGAAGTATATTCTGGATTTCCGTGGTGAATATAATTTGACTTACTCGGATCGGGTAAGTCACCCCAAACATAGCGTTTACCGACCGCACCGCCGCGTGCGGCTTTCTCCCATTCCGCTTCCGTTGGCAGCCGCTTACCGACCCACTGTGCATAAGCCATTGCTGCATACCAACTTACATAAACAACGGGATGATTCGCTTTGCCGTTAGGGTAGTCACTTCCATTCCAAAGTTTTAGGTAGTTACCGTTGTGATATTCGTTCGGAATGTTGTCTTTGCTCCACTGTGGATTAGCATCAATAAACGTCTTGAATTGGGCGTTTGTCACCTCATAAATGTCAATCCAGAAGCCGTCAAGGTAGACAGTATGTACGGGGGTTGCGGCATGACGTCCCTTACCACCCATCTGGAATTTGCCTGCGGGTATGTGCGCCATTTCAGTTGATGTTGTTTCACAAGTTAATGGCTTCATCGGAAGTGTTATCTTAATCTGTTTTTGTTAAGCATATCCCAAAATTAATATTCTGTCAAGTATTATTCTTAGGATGACAGGGCATTTATAGAGAATCTCGGATTATTGTGTATGAGATAGATTGTGTTGATTATTGTTGGGTTTCGCAGTGCTCTACCCATAGGTGTCAATTTAAGGATATATCCTCTTGTGGGAGTGAATCAACGCCAAATGCGCTTTTTGGCATTTGTCGGGTTTTCAACCCCGCAGCATGCCATACGCGCATGCTGCGTTGATTTGGATGAATACCAAACGCGCATTCAGCGTTGATTTGGCAGCATGCCATACGCGCATGCTGCGTTGATTTGGATGAATACCAAACGCGTATTCAGCGTTGATTTGGATTTACCTGTTTAAATCTCAAAAATCGGGCGGACAAGGAGTGTCCACATATTTTTTATTCATCAAATAGTCCTATTCTATTGAACAATTTTCTTGACGTGTTTCAAAGTATCTGATAATATCACGATATACGTAATAAGAGAATTCTGTTGATAAACTCAGGAGCATTGCAATCGATGAAAATCACTGCAATCCAAACGTTCATGGCAAACTTCGGCAATCGCCCACGTGGGCTGATAAAAGTCGAAACGGATGAGGGCATCTACGGATGGGGTGAGGCGTATTCTACGGGACCGGATCTCTCTGTTGAACCGATAGCAAACTATATCTTTGAGATGATTCAAGGGGACGATCCGCGCAGAATAGAATACATCATGCTGAAGCTACATCAGCAGTTCCGATTTCCGCCAGGTGGTGCGGGACTCGCTGTGATCTCAGCGATTGACCATGCGCTCTGGGACATCAGTGGAAAAGCAGCTGGATTGCCTGTGTATATGCTTCTCGGCGGACACGCCCGTGACCGCATCCGCGTTTATCGTGGCATTGGAGGGAGAGACGGTATAGAAGCTGCTGATCAAGCCCGTAAACTAAATGAGGATTGGGGATTCACCGTTTTCAAAACAAGCCCTTATCAACTTAACCCGGATTCAGACCGATGGGGGCGAGTCTGTGACGCGGCTGCTACCTATTTTGAGCAATTGAGACTCAACACGCCAGACGATTGGGAATTTGCTTTCGATCCGCATGCGAAAATCTTTGAGCCGATTCGTGCACTTCAGCTTGCCAACGCGCTTGCACCTTACGATCCGTATTTCTATGAAGAACCGCTGCGTCCAGAACATATTCCTGCATGGTCCCGCCTCCGCTCACAGATGCAGGTGCCGCTTGCAACAGGTGAGTCCTTATATACACGATTTGAATTCCTTGATCTCATCGCTGCACAGGGCGCAGACATCATTCAGCCAGATATATGCGTTTGTGGTGGATTGTTAGAGATGCGCAAAATCGCAGCGATCGCTGAGGCACACTATGTTAGTATTGCGCCACACAATCCGATGGGACCGTTAGCAACAGCTGTCAATGTCCATTTTGCTGCTGCAACCCCAAACTTTAAAATCCTTGAATATCTCCTACCAACCGAAAGTGCTTGGAATACATGGGTAGATGAACCGTATATGCCGAAAGATGGGTATCTGGAATTGCGAGATCGTCCTGGATTCGGTGTGGAAATCAACGAGGATGCTGTTACGGATAATGAGTACGTTCATTGGCAGCGAACTTGTCCTATCCGTCCTGATGGGTCTACCGGCTATATTTAACTCAAGTTGCTACATAGTAACACAAACTTCATGAAGATTAAAAATATATTTTGGTAATTTTCTAACCATAAACATCTTGTTTTATGTTTTTCTTGTGTGAGTTCCATTATCTGGTTGTCTGAATCACGGAAGGCGCGGAGAACGCGGAAAGAAGAATGTTTTGATAATCCAACCTGTTTATTTGTGAAGGTGAATATGGAAACACATAACATTTTCCGTGTTCTCCGTGAAATCCGCGATTCAGACAGAAAAAAGATTAGAAGGACCGAATTAATAATTTAATCTTCATCCAGTTTGTGTCATAAGGGCGCAAACTTGAAGTAGGACGCTACGGAATCGGACGAAAAATGAGTTATTCTCTATTAAAAACGGTGTTTAGGTGTTTAGTGAACTTTGAAATTATTGGGACACTTTGCTAAACTTGTCTTGGAAAGATAATGGACAATAGAAGTTTAGCAAAGTGTCCCATTAATTATAGGTTTTACTATAAATTCTTGTCCGTAGCAATTTGGGTTACCATAACCTAAGTTGCTACGGACAAGATTTCAAGCTTGCAGACATTGCTTTTTACTGAAAAACAAGGATTTCCAGCTAATTCTTATGCTTTCTTTTCTAA
>LXNJ01001792.1_pt1 | contig 12364 bp, 9 predicted proteins | sample 809081 | NCBI WGS metagenome assembly LXNJ01 (sample SAMN04870510, study PRJNA318959) | sponge metagenome | biome: sponge; feature: marine sponge reef; material: water | host: Petrosia ficiformis | place: Greece: Milos, Mediterranean Sea | collected 2013-05-29 | depth 5-7 m
GCACGTGCGACCTCGACCGTAGGCCCGCTATGCTTCTCGGTCGCGAGCACGCGCACGGGGCCAAAATCCTCGGCGATCATCGCGGCCCGTGGTGAGAAATGCGGGCTAGTGCGGCGACCGGCGCCGTCGACCATGTCCTCGACCCCTCCGTCCCCGGCACCTCACGGACTGCAACCGCGTTTCCCCGCGGAATTGCCCATCACCGCGTGCATCGACGAGATCGTCGAGTCGCTGCGCCGCCATCCGGTGCTGATCGTGGCCGGCGAGACCGGGTCCGGCAAGACGACCCAACTACCCAAGGCCTGCCTGGCCGCCGGGATCGGTGCCCGCGGGATCATCGCCCACACCCAGCCCCGGCGGCTCGCGGCGCGCACCGTGGCGGCGCGGATCGCCACCGAACTCGGGGTCGAACTCGGTGCCGAGGTGGGCTACGCCGTGCGCTTCAGCGAACGTGTGTCCGAGAGAACGCGGATCAAGGTGATGACCGACGGCCTGCTCCTCAACGACATACAGCGCGACCGGCGACTTCTGCGCTACGACTGCGTGATCGTCGACGAGGCCCATGAGCGCAGTCTCAATGTCGACTTCATCCTCGGCTACCTGCGCCGGCTGCTCGACCGGCGCACGGACCTCAAGGTCGTCGTCACCAGCGCCACCATCGACGTCGACGCCTTCGCCAAGCACTTCGGCGATGCACCCGTGGTCGAGGTCTCGGGCCGCGGGTTTCCGGTCGACGTCGTCTATCGACCGGAGGAGCGCCCGGAGGCGGGCGATGCGCCCGAAGCGCTCTTGGACTGCCTGCGGACCATCGCCAGCCAAGCCCCGGTAGGCGATCGCGACATCCTCGTGTTCCAGTCCGGCGAGCGGGAGATCTTCGAGACGTCGCAACGGCTGAGACGCGAGTTTACGGACCGGTTCGAGATCCTGCCGCTCTACGCCCGCCTGCCGGCCAAGGACCAGCAGCGCATTTTCGCGCCCGGTGCCCGACAGCGGGTGGTGTTGGCGACCAACGTGGCGGAGACCAGCATCACGGTGCCGAACATCGGCTATGTCGTCGATCCCGGCTTCGCCCGCGTGAGTCGCTACAGCTATCGGGCCAAGCTGCAGCGTCTGCCGGTGGAACCGATCTCCCAGGCCAGCGCCCGGCAACGTGCCGGGCGCTGCGGGCGCGTGGCGCCGGGCGTCTGCTACCGGCTTTTCGGCGAGCGGGACTTCGAAGACCGGCCGGCATACACCGATCCGGAATTGACGCGCACCAATCTCGCCGCGGTTGTCCTGGCGATGCGCGCCTTCCGTCTCGGCGACATCGAGTCGTTCCCGTTCATCGATCCACCTGCGCCACGTGCCGTGCGCGACGCCATCGGCCTGCTTCACGAACTTCAGGCCCTGGAGAACGACGATCTGACCCCCACGGGGCGCACCATGGCGCGCCTGCCGGTGGACCCGAGGCTGGCGCGGATGCTGATCGAGGCGGCGAAGCCCGACTGCGGCGCACTGTCCGAAGTCCTGATCATCGCATCGGCGTTGGCCGCGCAGGACCCGCGCCTCCGACCCTTGGACCGACGCGACGCGGCCGACCGGGCGCATGCCGAGTTCGCCGACCCCGGGTCGGATTTCCTCGCCTACGTGAACCTCTGGGGTTACCTGGAGGAAGCACGATCAAACCTATCCCGCGCTGCTTTCCGGCGCCTGCTGCAGGGCCGCTTCCTGAGTCCCGCGCGAGTCCGCGAGTGGCGCGCGCTGCACCGCCAACTACTGCTCGCCTGCCGAGACCTCGGCATGCGACCGAATCGGCGGCCGGCAGCCTACGCCGCCGTGCACCGGGCGCTGCTGTCGGGTTCACTGGGATTCATCGGCGTCAAGCGCGAGCCGTCGTCCGACCGCGGGCACGGCCCGAGGCGGGGGCGGGCGGCCGAGTACGACGGCGCCCGCGGCCTGCGGTTCCGGCTGTTCCCCGGGTCGGCCCTGGCCCGGGGTGCGCCGACGTGGGTGGTGGCGGCGGAGGTCAGCGACACCGGTCGGACCTATGCACGCTGCGTGGCGAGCATCGAACCGGAGTGGATCGAGAAGGTGGCCGCGCATCTTCTTCGGCGTAGTCACTCCGAACCCTACTGGGACGCGCGTCGCGGCGAAGCCATGGTCCGCGAACAGGTTTCCGTGTACGGCCTCACCGTGGTCGGGGAGCGGCCGCGAAGGGCGTCGGAGATCGACCCGCAGGCCGCCCGGCAGCTGTTCGTCCGGGAGGCCCTGCTGAACGTTGACGGACGCATCGAATCCGCGTTTGTCGAGCGCAACGAGCATCTCCGTCAGGGGATCGAGGAGCGTCAGGCGAAGAGCCGGCGCGCCGATCTCCTGGCCGGCGAGTCGGTGCGTACGGCCTTCTACCTGCAACGGCTGCCGCACGAGGTCTGTTCCATCGCCACGTTCAACGACTTCGTTCGCGACGCCCCGGCCGGCGAGTTGGCCCGCTTCGAGATGACGCTTGACGATCTCGCCTCCGGTGCCTCCGGTGCACAGCCCGAATTTGCCGAGCACGACTTTCCGACCCGGCTCGCCGTCGGCGCCGCGGAAGTGACGCTGGCCTACCGGTTCGCCCCGGGGGAAGTCGACGACGGCGTCTCGCTGCGCACCGAGCCGGGGATGCTCAGCCGACTGGATGCGGATGCCCTGGAGTGGCTGGTGCCGGGATTCCTGGAGGACAAGTGCCTCGCCCTCGTTCGCGGTCTGCCCAAGGCACTCCGGCGGCAGCTGGCGCCGGCGCGCGACCACTTGCGACCTGTGATGCCGGTGCTTGGGGAACCGGGGACGTACCGTCGCGGCAGGCTGGCGACCGCCCTTTCGGCCGCGATTCGCAGGACCCATGGTATTGCGGTGCCGGTGGACGCCTGGCGAGAAGAGAACCTGCCCGGTCATCTGAGGATCAACATCCAGGTGCGCGATCGGCGCGGGCGCACGCTGGACCAGGATAGGGATCTCGCTGCGCTGAAGAGCCGGGTAATGCCCCGCGTCGAACACGGCCTCACCGACGGGATGCGGGCCTCGCACGAACGTCGCGACATCACCGAGTTTCCGACCGAAGGCGTGCCCGACTCGGTCACCATCGGCGACGGGGTGAACCGCACCATCGTCTATCCCGTTCTGGTCGACCGCGGCCGGAGCGTCGACCTGCTCGTCCATGTCACCCCGCGCGGGCGCACGTTGCTAAATCGGGACGGCTACACCCGCCTGGCCATGCTGGCCGATGCGGGTGGCGTCCGCCGGCTGCGCCGCGACGTGGAACACGACCTCACTCTCGCCCTGCACTATGCGCCGCTCGGCAGCCCGGCGGATCTGGCCGACGGCCTGGTCGGGGCGGCGTACTGGTTCGCCTGTTTCGACGGGCGCGGGCTGCCGACGACCAAAGCCGATTTCGAGCAGCGCGTTGCCGACGGCCGATCCGCCGCGCCCGCGGTATTCGCAGAGATTCTCGGCCACGCACGGGACACGCTTGCCAGGCGTTTCGACGTTGCGCAGCGGATCGAGACGCTCGTCTCGCCGGCGTTCGCACCGACCCGGGACGACCTCGCCCGCCAACTCGACGACCTCGTGCCCGCGGCTTTCGTTCGCACCACCCCCCGCGGTCGACTGGCTGACCTGCCACGCTATCTCGACGCCATGCTCTACCGAGCGGGCAATCTCCAGGGTCGCGTGGCACGGGACCGGGCGGGGATCGAGGCCGTTGCCGCCTGGGATCGCCGGCTGGCGGCGCTCCGGGAAACCGGGGCCGGCGATCCGGACACGCTCCAGGAACTGCGTTTCGTGTTGCAGGAATACCGGGTCGCGGTGTTCGCGCAGCACGTGGGAACCCGCCAGAAAGTCTCTTCGAAACGCTTGCGAATGCTGTTCAACGAAGCGTCGGAAATCTCATAGCGCCCTTGAGGCCAGTGTGTATACTCGGGAACCAATGACGCCGGTTGAGGTCATATAGAAGGGGCCGAGTCTACGGTCCACACGGTGCATTGTTTTGCACACTCATTTGAGGAAGGAGAGAGAGATGTTGAACCGCAAGATGAAGCCGATTGCCTTGGCCGTTGGCGCGGCGTTCGCCGCATCGGTGGCAGGAAACGTTGCCGCCGACGGGGTCGACCCGTTCGAAGCCAGCCTGTTGGAGGATGGCGTACTCATCGCCACCAGCCATAAGGAAGGCGGCTGTGGCGAGGACAAGGAGAAGTCCGACGGCGACGAAGCCAAGTGCGGCGAAGGCAAGTGCGGCGAAGAGGGCGACTCCGAGGAGGGCGATTCCGAGGAGGGCGACGAGGAAGAGTCCGAGGAATCCGAGGAGGAGTAACTCTTCCGCTGCTGGACATCCCGCGCCAACGTCCGCAAGGGTATTGGCGCGGGCCTCCAGCGCCCGCTTTCTGCAGGCTGCTTCAGGCTTTGCATGGGCGTTCCGTGAGAACGCCTGTGTACTAGACCATCCATGGCCGTTGTGACCGGCGCCGGATTGGGTCTGCGTCGTGGGTTCATGCATGCCCTCGACGATGAGCAGGCCGTCGAGTCGCGTGTCGACTTCATGGAAGTGGCCCCCGAGAACTGGATCGACGTCGGGGGACGTTTCGGACGCCTCTTCCGCACGTACACCGAGCGCTTTCCCTTCGTCTGCCACGGCCTGTCGTTGTCGCTCGGCGGTCCGTCGCCGTTGGACCTGGAGTTTCTCCGTGCGGTCAAACGGTTTCTCGACGATCACGGCATCGGTATCTACACCGAGCATCTGTCGGCCTGCAGCGACGCGGGCCATCTCTACGACCTCATGCCGATTCCGTTCAGCGGCGATGCGGTGCGCTACGTGGCCGAACGGATTCGGCGGGTTCAGGACGTGCTCGAACGCCGGATCGGGGTCGAGAACGTGTCCTACTATGCCGCGCCAGCGGTTCCAGGCGAGAACCTGACGGAGTTGGCGTTCATCAACGCGGTGGTGGACGAAGCCGACTGCCTGCTGCTGCTCGACGTCAACAACATCTACGTCAACAGCATCAACTTCGGCTACGACCCTTCCACCTTCCTGCGCGGACTACCGGGTGACCGCGCCGCCTATGTGCACGTGGCCGGCCACTATCGGGAAGCCGAGGATCTGCGCATCGACACCCACGCCGCGGCGGTGGTCGATCCCGTGTGGGGTCTGCTCGAGGAGGCGTACGACCTCTACGGTCCGCTGCCGACGGTGCTCGAACGGGACTTCAACTTCCCACCCATCGAGTCGCTGCTCGGCGAGGTCGCGAAGATTCGCGATATTCAAGCGGCGGCGAATGGATCGCGCGACCGATGACATCCGGACGGCCCGTCGATGGCGATCGCGGAGGCCCCGAAGACGACAGGCCTGCGTTCCAGTCCGTGCAGATGGACTTCGCCGCCTATATCCGGCATCCCGACCTCAATCCCATGCCGCCGGGCATCGAAAAACGCCGCATGCGCATCTACGCGCGCCTGTTCTACAACAACATCGAGTCGATCCTGGCCAAAACCTTCTCCGTGTTCCGCGAAGTCGCCGGCGACGAGCCGTGGCACGCCATGGTGCGCGACTTCGTCCACCGGCATCGGGCCGAATCGCCCTACTACGCGCAGGTTCCGGAGGAGTTCATGGAGTACCTGGACACCTGCCGTGGCGAAGCGTCCACGACGACCGACGAAGGCCGGCCGATGACGTCCCGCGCCGATCCGGCACTTCTGCCCTTCGCCCTCGAACTCTGCCACTACGAGTGGGTCCGCATGGCGCTCGACCGGGCGCCGGACGCCGACTGCGCGTTCGACGACGAACCCGTGACGATCGACGACGCCCTAGCCCTTTCTCCATTGGCCTGGCCGCTGTGCTACGCCTACGCCGTGCAGGACATCGGTCCGGACTTCCTGCCCGAGGAACCGGCCGCGGCGCCGACCTGGCTGATCGCCTGTCGAAACCGCCACGACGAGGTCACGTTCACCAAGTCCAATGCGGTGACCACGCGACTCCTCAACCTGCTCGGCGAAGCTGACACTCGGGGGGCTTTCAAGACCCTCGCGGACGAGCTCGGGTCGGCTTCGGAAGCTGTCGAGCGAACCGGTCTGGCGACCCTCAACCGGCTTCACGAACAGGACATCGTTGTACGCATTTGAGCGGTTGTTTCGGCCCTACTAAGGGAGTAGGGTAGCGGCCCCGTCAAGTGCCACAATCGGATCGTCAATTGGCCATCGCGGTCATGGGCGACGACGAATCCGCCTCGTCGCTGATCCTTCGCCTGAGCAGCCTGGGTTTCGACGCCATCCACGCGCGCCGCGGCAGCCGGGCCTTCGTCAAGGTGCTCGAAGCCGCCGACCTCATCCTCTGCCCGTCCACGGCCGACATCGCGGCGAACGTTCACGCGACCGGAAGGCCACCCGCCCCGGTGGTTCTGGTCACGTCGGAGTTGCCCGACGCGGACGGACTCCTCACCGCCATGCGTCACGGCGTGATCGACGTCGTGACGACACCCGTGGACGACGGTGAACTGGGCGAGCGCGTCGAAAGCAACGTCTCGCGGGCGCGCCCGTCGGACCTGCGCATCGCCGGTCAACTCGACAGTCTGCAACGCGACCAGCGCGCGGGCCAGTACATCCAACTGCGCATGCTGCCGCCGTCCCCCATGGCCATCGACCGCTACCGACTCGCGCACCGCGTCGAGCCGTCGCTGATCCTCTCGGGCGACTTCGTCGACTATTTCCGCATCGCCGAACGGCATTTCGTGTTCTACATCGCCGACGTGTCCGGCCACGGCGCGTCGAGTGCCTTCGTGACGGTGATTCTGAAGAATTTCTCGCGCCGGATCCGGCGGGAATACCACCCGCGGATGTTGCGCGATCCGGGGGAGATTCTCGCCGTGCTGAACCGCGAGCTCATCGACCAGGGACTGGGCAAGCACGTGACGATGTTCATCGGCGTCGTCGACCTGGATGCCGATACCGTCACCTATGCCAATGCCGGCCATTTCCCGCATGCCATCCACGCGGCCAATGGCGGCGCGGGCTTCCTCGAAACCCCGGGCAAGCCCGTCGGACTGTTCGACGAGGTCGACTACGAGGTCGACACCGTGCCCATGGCCCCCGGCGACAGCCTGGTGGCGTTCTCCGACGGGGTGCTCGAGGTCATGCGCGAGGAGGGCCTCGCGGCGAAGGAGACTCGGCTCGTCGACAGCACCGCGGCCAGCGCCCCCGATCTCGGGGACCTTTGGGATGGCGTCGGCATCGGTGCCGGCACACCGGGTCCCGACGACATGACCTGCCTCGTGGTCGCGCGGGAGGCCTGAGATGGCTTTGGGACGCATTCTCGTCGGCAACGGCGACGGTATCTACCTCATCAAGTTCGTGGGCGATGTGCGCCTGAGGCTGGGCGCCGCCGTCGACGAGTTCCTCGACCGCATGTTCCGGGATGAGAAGTTCCGTTCGGTGGTGGTCGACCTAACCGCCACGGAAGGCATCGACAGCACGGCCCTCGGGGTCCTCGCGCGGCTGTCGGTGCAGGCCCGCAATCGGCTGGCGTTCAAACCGACGTTGGTCTCCACCCGGCCCGACATCACGCGGCTGCTCGCGGCCATGGGTTTCGACGACATCTTTCATATCGTCACGGAGCCGCTGCAGAGCGCTCGTCAGCTCGGCGACCTGCCCAGCACGGAACTGCCGCCGGAGGAACTCAGGTGCCGGGTGATCGCAGCCCATCGCGGGTTGATGGCGCTGAACGACAACAACCGCGAACGGTTCGAGGATCTCGTTGCAACGCTAGAGGCCTCGTAGCGCCCCAGGGCCGTCCCCTGCGCTTCGCTTCGTTGTGCGTCAACCCCCGGTGAAGAACCGCTGGGGATTGTCGATGAACAACGTGTCGATCGTGTCGTCGCCGACACCCATGGACTTCAGGTCCGGAATCACGTGGCGGTGCATATATAGGTACTTGTCGGGATTGCGCAGCGCCAGGTCGTGCTCGTCGGGCAGGGTGCCGTCGGGGCGTTCGTTGAGGATGTGCAGGCAGATGCAGTCGTGGGCCGGGCACAGGCGGTCCGCGTAGCCGTCGTCGATCAGCGACTTCATGGTCACCGTGCGCATGTGCGGACTGACCAGGTGGCCCGGGTAGCGGTCGAGACCCAGGAAGCAGCCCTGGTCGAGGATCCACTTCAGGTACTCGGTGTCCGTGGTGTCGTTCGAGTGGTCGATCTTGACCCGCTCGAGATCCACGCCTTCCTCCTTGAAGATGGCGATCTGGCGTCGGGCCACCTGGCCGGTGGGGTAGGAGTGCACCATGATGGGCACGCCGGTCTCGTTGTGCGCGCGGGCCACGGCGCGGTTCATGATCTCGAGATCCGGGGTGACGCCCTCGAAGTCCGCCGCGCACTTCAACACCCCGGCCTTCACGTCGGTGCCGCGGAAACCCGCCTCGATGTCGCGTACGAACTCGCGTGCCATCTGCCGGGGCGAGACGTGCCGGATGAAACGCGGCACATCGAGCCACCACCCCGTGACGTTGACGATGTTGACCCCCGAGGCCTCGGATACCGCGCGCAGGAGCTCCGGGTCGCGGCCCAAGTCGAAGGTCGTGGCGTCGACCATGGTGTCGATGCCGCCGGCCTTGGCCTCCTTCAGACATTCGACGGCCCGCTCGAAGCGGTTCGGCCCGAGCAGGTCCGGATAGCTCCGGTACATGCCGCTCGCGCTCACCATGACGTGCTCGTGCATCAGCGTGAAGCCGAGCTGGTCGGCCTCGATGGGGCCGGTCACCGAATTGATCATGTTGTTCACCCCAAGCTGGTCAATGAGCGGAAGTTAGGCGGTGATACTCCTCGCACGCCGCCACCAAAGACGGCGGGGCAGGCTGCCGCAATCCACCGTGGCGGCACATTTCGACGAGTTCGTCCACATGCTCTTGGCACTCGCGTTGGCGCGCCAGACGTGGATAGTGCCGGTTCGTTTCGTCAACGGTCATCCCGTTCAGGTAGGCGAGCCAGGTTTCGATGTTCCACGTTGGCACGAAGACGAACGTCCGATCCCGATGCTTCGACATCTGTGCGTCCCGACCTGCCTCGTTGAGTTCGCGCAGTCGCTCTGCTGGCCCCTTCGCATCACCATCCAGCATCACAAGCAATACCGCATCAGGGGGGAGTGACTCGAGTTCCTTGGATAAGCGTGATCTGACGAACTGATCGGCGGCTCCCCGCCCTGGTGGAGCCGCCTCGATGCGAAGGCGGTCGACATCCCAACCCATGCTCCTGGGGAACCTTCGCGCGAAGACATGATGTTGCTTGTCCTCGCAACGAGAACCATTTGGACACGTTTGGTCACTCCCAGCCTCTGGCGATCATTTCCGAGAGCTTCAGGCCTTCGGTGGACCCTCGGTCAAGCTTGCTGACCGTCGTGATGCCTGAATCTTTGCGGGTGAGAACAATCCCGCAGTTGGCACCTAGGTAGTCGACAATCTCCGAGTTGTGGGAGCAGATCAGGGCTTGGCGGAGCGTATCGCCGACGACGTCTTCAAGGACCGCGAGCCAAGGCTGGATCTCCCGCAAGGCGAGGTAGTTGTCCGGTTCGTCCAGGAACAACGCACCGTCCTGTCCGGGCGCAAGCAAGATGAGACCGTAAAGCACGACGAGCGCGCGTTGACCGTCGGCCAACTCGTCGAAACGGAGTTCGTATCTCCATCCGTCCTCTGATGCATCGAACGCGGCTACTAGCTCGCGTGTATCCTTGGCAACTCTTTCCAGCCGCATTGAGTTGAATCCACCTTCGAGGGTCTTCTTCAGTTGTTCGATGAATGGCTGGCGCAAGTCGGGGTACTCTTGGACCACATGTCTGAACCAGTCGGCATAATTCGCCGCATCGTTCGCCAATGTGGAATCCTCGGCCTTGGACTCTGCACGGAAGCCCGGCGGATGTGGCGCACAGACCACCAGTCCACTCACGAAGTCAACGAAACGGCATAGTCGTTTGTTGTCCTGTTGTGGAACAACGCGGGCAAGCGCGGACTCCGACCAGTCTGACGGGAATGTCGGTCCTTCGGAGTGATCATCTCGGTACAGTCTGACTAGGCCTGTTTCGAACGCAAACAAGGGGCTGTCGGCGACCATGAGAGTCTCTTCGATGATCCTCGCACGGTCGCGCCGGCGGTCATGTTCGAGTTCCAGTCGGTATTGGAATACGTCATTCCCCAGTACGACCCGCATTTCGAACGTTTGAGCGTCCCGATCCCGCCATCGTGTCAGTGTGCGCGTGGGGAATGATCCTTCATCCGTGACTCTGCCCTCGCCGCGTACGAACTTGCGCAGAGCAGAGATGACTCCAAGTACGGCTGACTTGCCGGCACCGTTGGACCCGACTAGGAGCGAGACCTCGTCCAGGTGAAGCTCGAAGTCGACGAGGCACTTGTAGTTGTCGACGTATAGCCGTTCAAGCATCTGCTCCTCTCCGGTTCCGCCCTTGTCTACGCGGGGACCATCAGGTCCGGATAGTCCGAGAACCGTGTCTCCTGGCGCGTGCGGATCTCGATCACCGCCACCTGTCCGTCCGCATTGGCGCGCTTGGCGTCCTCCAGGGCCGGGCCGATGCCGGCGACCTCCTTGACATGGATACCCTTTGCGCCGAGTGCCTGGGCGACGCCGGCGTAGTCGCCGGACTGGTTGCCGACGCCGTATTTGGCCATCGCCACCGGCATCTTGGTGTCGTAGCCGCCCATCGTCAGGTTGTTGATGACCACCGTGGTGATGGGAATCTCGGCGCGGACCGCGGTCTCGATCTCCATGCCGGTGTGGCCGAAGGCGAGGTCGCCCATGAAGTTCATGCAGAACTTGGACGGGTCCGCCATCTTCGCGCCGATCACCAGCGGGATGCCGTAGCCTAGGTGGGTGGTCTTGCCCCAGCCGATGTAGCCGTGGGGCGCGTGGGCCTCGTAGAACGGCATGATCTGATCGCGCGGATTGCCGGCGTCGTGGGTGAGCACCGTCTCGGCATGGTCGACGTGCGCGTTGATCTCGCGGATGACCCGGTAGGGGTTGATGGGGGTCTCGTCCGAGTTCAAGAGCGGCGCCCACTCGGCGAGCCACTCGGCCTTGGTGGCGGCGATGTCGGCTACCGCCGGCGTGTCCTCGGGGCGCCCGTCCTCGCCCAGTTCCGCTCTCGTTTCGTCGATCATGGCCTCCAAGGTGAGCTTGGCGTCGCCCACCAGGCCGAGGTCCACCGCGTAGTCCTTGTTGATGTCCTCCGCCGAGACCGTGGAGTGGACGAGGAACTTGCCCGCCGGAATGGGCAGGCCGAAGCCGGTCCGGGTGAGGCCCGAGCCGATGGCGAGTACGACGTCCGACGCACCAAGCCATTTGAACACCGCCTTCGGCGCCGTTCGGTTGGCCGACCCCAGCGCCAGCGGGTGGTCGTCGGGGAACGCGCTCTTGCCCTGCATGGTGGTGATCACCGGAATCTGCGTGAGTTCCGCAAACGTCCGCAGTTCAGCGCAGGCGTCGGCGTAGAGGATGCCTTGGCCTGCCCAGATGACCGGCCGTTTGGCCTTGAGCAGGGCGGCGATGGCGTCCTTGATGTCGTTGCGTGACGGCACCGACCGCATCGTCGTCGACGGCTTGTACTGTTCGGCCGCGCCTGCGGGGGCTTCCTGGCCGAGCACGTCGCCGTGCATCTCCACCAGCACCGGACCGGGGCGTCCCTGGCGGGCGGTGTGGAAGGCGCGGCGAATCTGCGTGGCGGTGCGATCGATTCGATCGATGGACAGCGCGAGCTTGGTGACCGAGGCGTAGTTCTTGCGGGCCGAGAAGTTCGGCTCGACATCGTAGCCGCCGAGGCCGGCCCCGCCGGGCAGGAAGACCATCGGCACCGCCTCGCCCCAGGCCTGGGCGACCCCGCCGAAGGAATTCTCGACCCCGGGTCCCGACTGCGATGCGAACACGCCCGGTGGCGCTCCCCGGGTCTGCCGGGCGTAGCCGTCGGCGGCGTTGATGCCGCCTCGTTCCTGGCGAAAAACCAGCGGTCGGATGCCCACGCGCGCCGCCGCCTCGATCAGCGGGTTGGCCGGGAAACAGGGCATCCAGCGAACACCCTCGGCCTTCATGCAATGGGCGATCAAATCGTAGCCGTTCACGGCTTCCCTCCCAGTCTACGTAAGAGGACGAGCATAGCACTGCCCGCGGAGGGGACGGTCCCGGGAGGGTTGCATGCCGTTGCATCCCGCTCCGAAGCGGCCTTCTTGACTGCAAACCGTTTGCATTAGCATCTTGGCGATGGGCGACACAAGGAGAAAGACATGGAACCACAGCAAACCGAACGCGGCACCTTCATCGCGATGAACCGCTTCAAGATCGCCAAGGGGTTCGAAGCCGGCTTCGAGACGCTC
>LXNJ01001793.1_pt1 | contig 12358 bp, 7 predicted proteins | sample 809081 | NCBI WGS metagenome assembly LXNJ01 (sample SAMN04870510, study PRJNA318959) | sponge metagenome | biome: sponge; feature: marine sponge reef; material: water | host: Petrosia ficiformis | place: Greece: Milos, Mediterranean Sea | collected 2013-05-29 | depth 5-7 m
ATCGATCTCGTCGATTTCCACGTCCATCCGCATCCCGACGTTCACGCCTTGCAGCCAGAACAGCACGTCGGAGTCCGCCAGCGAGAACCAAAACTCGTCCGCTGAGAGGCGCAGCAGTACCGGATCGTTCAGGATCCCGCCCTTTTCGTTGCAGAGAATGACGTACTTGCCGTGCATCGGCCTGATACGGGTGGCGTCGCGGGTGATCACGTATTCGACGAACCGCTCGGCATCCGGTCCCTTGACCCGAATCTGCCGCTCGACCGCGACATTCCAGAGGGTCACGTGGTTCTTCAGCGCCTCGTGCTCTGCCGCCGCGCCGCCGTCCTCGGGCCGGACGTAGCCGCGTGGGTGGTAGATGCGGTTGTACACCGTGGCTCGCCAGCAGCCTGTCTCGTGGGACAGGTGCCAGTAGGGCGACTTCCGTACGCGCGTGGAGATGAGCAGTTCCGTGGGCGTCCGACCACTCTGGCGCAAGTTGATGGGAACGATGCGGTCGGACTGGTCGACACTCCGCGGCTGGCCGCTCATTGCTCTTGCTGCTATATCGACTGTCGGGGGTGGCCCCGGGATGCGATCGAACCGCTACAGTCCAACGGCCCCAGATCCACGGTCCGTGGCGTAGCGAATTCCAGGAGCCTGCGGCGCCCGCTACCGGAGATGCATCGTGCTGGGTGCCTTGGTGCCCACGCCGCGGTGCCCTCGATGCTCGCGACACTTGCGGACCCGGCCCATCGTATGCCATGTTGCATGACTGATCTGCTGGTCAGCGCGCCATGAGGACACCGATGCCGCTGATGGAGCCAAGATTCGGAATTGACGCGATCAATTTTGAGGCCGAGCATGTCGCGAGTCGTGTTCGTCACGATGGCGGTGGGGATCAATCGTGGAAAACTCCGTCAACAGCATAGCCGAGAGCACATCGACTCCGCCGGCACGGGCGACGATCGCCGTGATTGGCGCCGGGATCGTGGGCAATTGCCTTGTGGGACACCTGGCGGAGCTCGGTTGGGACGGCCTGCTGCTGATCGACAAGGGACCGCTGCCGAACCCCGGAGGATCGACAGGCCACGCGTCAAACTTCATCTTCCCCACGGACCACAACCGCGAGATCGCGATGCTGACATTGGAGAGCCAACGCCAGTATGCAGCGCTGGGCGTCAACACCATCTGCGGCGGTATCGAGGTGGCGCGCACCGAAGCCCGCATGGAGGAGCTACGCCGACGGATGACCTCTGCGCTCTGCTGGGGGATCGAGGCCGATCTGCTCGATCCCGACGAGGTGGTTGCCAAGGTCCCGTTCGTGAACGGTGAAGTGATCCTGGGTGGCTTCTACACGCCGAGCGTGTCGGTCGTCGACTCGGTCCGGGCCGGCACCATCATGCGCGAGCGGGCGCAGGCCAAGGGCGTGCTCAGCGTGCTGGACAACACCGAGGTCACGGCGCTGGAGGTATCGCGCCCGCCGTTCGGTCGCCCGCGCATCCGCTCCGTGGTGACTACCCGCGGCACCATCGCCGTGGACCAAGTGGTCATTGCATGCGGCGTCTGGAGCCCGCGTGTCGCCGCCCTCGCCGGCGCGACCATCCCGCTCACCCCGGCGGTGCACCAGATGGCTGATATGGGCCCGATTGACCTGCTGCGCAGGACAGGGGACGAGATCAGCTATCCGATCGTCCGCGACATGGACACCTTCATGTACGAGCGGCAGAGTCACGGGGCGATGGAGGTCGGCTCATACGCCCATCGCCCCATCCTAGTCCGACCCGACGAGATCCCTTCGTTGGAGGAGGCGGAGCGGACACCCACCGAAATGCCCTTTACCGGCGACGACTTCGCGCCCCAGCTCGAGGATGCCCGAGCCATCATGGGCGAGCTGCTAGCAGGGTCCGAGATGCAGTACTCGGTGAACGGACTGCTGTCCCTCACCCCGGATGTACACCAAGCGCTCGGGGAAACCACCGAGGTTGAGAAGCTCTGGTCGGCGGCCGCGGTCTGGATCAAGGAGGGGCCCGGTACCGCACGCTTGATCGCCGAATGGATCACCTACGGCTATCCGCGCCTGTGCGATCCGCACGCATCGGACATCACCCGCTTCTACCCGCACGAGCGGACCGAGCGGCACATCCGGCAGCGTTGCCACGAGCACTTCAACAAGACTTACGGGATCGTACATCCGCGCGAACAGTGGGCGTCTGCGCGCGGAATGCACAGGGCGCCGTTTCATGACCGGACCGCGACTCTGGGCGCCGAGTTCTACGAGGCGCGCGGCTGGGAGCGTCCCCAGTGGTACGAGTCGAACGGGGATCTGGTCGAGCGCTACGGCGTCGCCGATCGCCCGCACGAGTGGGACCGCCGCTGGTGGTCGCCGATCATCAACGCGGAGCACCTCCACCTGCGGGAGAAGGTCGGAATCGTTGACCTGAGCGCATTTCAGATCTTTGACGTGTCCGGACCTGGCGTCGTGCCCTACTTGGAGGGGTTGACCGTCAACCTCTGCGATCGTCCCGTCGGTTGCTCGATCTACACCCCGCTGCTAACGCAGGATGGAGGGATCCGTGCCGATCTCACCATCCAGCGGCTGGCGCACGATCGGTTCCGAGTTGTGACCGGAGCCTTCGATGGCGCGCGAGACGAGGTCTGGTTCCGCCGCCATCTGCCCGTCGACGGCTCGGTCCAGTTCGAGAACCAGTCGTCGGCGTTCTGCACCATCGGCGTGTGGGGGCCAGATTCCGGCAGGCTGCTCTCCGCGATCACCGACACCCCGCTATCGCAGCAAGCGTTCCCCTACGGAACGGTGCGGGAGGCGATCATCGACGGCGTTCCTTCGACGATGCTGCGCATCTCCTACGTGGGCGAGAGCGGCTGGGAGATCTATGCGCGCAGCTCGCACGGCGTCCGCCTGTGGGACTCGATCTGGGAGGCAGGTCGCGCCTTCGACGCCCGACCGGTCGGAATCGGCGTCTACGGCACAACGGGCCGGCTCGAGAAGGGATACGCGCTCATGGGAGCCGATCTCAGCGCGGAATACTCGCCGGTCGAGGCGGGCTTGGCAAGGCCCCGGGTGAAGGCCGCGGAGTTCATCGGCAAGGCACCCTATCTGCAGGCACGCGCCGCAGGTCCGGCCGCGAGACTGTGTGCCCTGACGATGGACAGTCATACCGGTGCGTCCGGGCTGCCCCGCTTTCCCGCGGGAAGCAGCGAACCGATCTTGACACTCGATGGCGAGCGCATCGTCGATGCGTGCGGGCGGGAGTCGCTAGTTACGTCCGCTGGCATGGGGCCGTCTGTCGGAAAGTACATCCTGCTGGCATACCTGCCGACCGAGCGAGCGGTGGCCGGAACGAAGCTACGGGTGCACTACATGAACGAATCCTTCCCCGTAACCGCGGCTCGAGGCGGAGCGATGTTCGATCCGGAAAACACCCGCCTGAGAGCGTAGCCGGACGAGGCGTTCGGAAGTTCAGCCATTGCAGCAAACGCGTCCGAACTTACCGCCGGTCAATCATCGCTGCAATCGCCGTGCGAAGCCGAGGTGCTCTACCGATGCTTGGCTGGCCATGGCGCTGTCCGACGGCCTGGGCCCAGTTTGATGCTCGTCCCGCGACGCGCTTTCCTGCTGCTGACCGGTCGGAAATCAGCCGAAATCCAAATTCTTCGTGATCCGCACGCCATCGTTGGCGAATCCGTCTAGGAAGTCGCGTGTCCGTTGGTCGGCGGTCGCCTGCTGTTCGACGCTCAGGTTGATGTTGAGCAAATCGACCATCCACGGAGCCTTATTGGCGAATCTCACGTATTGATCGACGATCACCTTCGCGACCGGCAGCGTCGTTTGCTTCGAATCATCGTGAACGTCGACATCTTTGGCCAGTTGGAGCTTCTTGAATTCTTCCTCTAGGAGCCTGGTAAACAGCTCTTCGGTAAACGGATCGCCCACCTGGGCGCCAGTCTCGGGATCGTCGGCAGTGAGCGTGGCGGTCTTGTGTAACCACTCCCACAGGATGCTCAAGCGAATCTCGCCCGTCGCCATGTCCTCCATCAGGTAAAGCACGTCGTCGTTGCCAAAGAAATCCGCGGGCTTGAGCGCCGCCGCTTGGAACCCCTGTTCGAAAGCGTTGCCGTACTGCACCGCGACGCTGATCAGATCCCTCGCCCCCCGAATCGTGCGCGGCGCTGGCTCGAGCAGCGTTAACCCATCGGAGTCGGCATCGGTGTAGGTCAGCGCCGGAAACTGCCGGCCAGCTTGGTTCGCCTGGCCCGCCTTGCCCCAGACTGGGCGGATGATGTGCACCATCTTCCAGTGCGCCACCCACTTCCCGCTGGCACCCTCCCGCTGTTCGCGCTCAGCTCCCGCCGTCGCTTTCGCCATGCTCGCCGAAACGCCGGCCTCGGACCCGACCGGAATGTTGGGCTCCATGCCGCCCTGCCACAGCGCGTACTGCCCCTTCTCGTCGGGAGTGTTTGTCGCCCGCCGCACACGGTCTTCGTAGTTGCGCATGTAGCCGTATGTCATCGCCACCGAATCGATATTCGGATGGATGAACCCGGCATCCCAAGCCATCGCGTCGGCGACGCTGTTGATGTAATCCCAGCGGCCCGTGTTGAAGCCGACGAAGCGAAGCCCCAAGGCTGCGCGAATCTCCATCAATTGAAACGAAGCTTCAATTTGCTCGACCAAGACATAGGTCTTGATGGAGCCGTTCTCCAATCCCAAGCAGGATTCGACGCCGGTCAGGATGTCGTTCCACAGCGCCGCTTCCTCAGCAGTTTGGATCTTCGGCAAGTAGAGCACCAAGCTGGAACCCTGATCCGCAAGGGCTTGGTGGTTGCTCGTGACGTAGAGCGCGGCGTCAACGATCGATGCGGAAAAACCGCTACCGTCGGCGTTACGGATGTGGCGGTCGTCCAAGTGCAGCCCGCGCGCCCGGAAGATCTTCGTTGTGAAGTCAAGCTGTTGCCGCCAATCCGAAATAGTCTTCCTTCCAAAGAAGCTCTCGGCCCATGTGTTCATCTGTGCCGCGACGCCCTCGGCCGCTTGCAAGAAGATTGGGTCCTTCGAAAACGCCAACCGAAGATTTCGCTGATTGTCCAGCGACATCGTCTCGATCTGGCCGAGGGCGTCCTCGCCGTCGAACATCCATCCGTCCGCCCCGGACAGGAGAGCGTAGGCTACGTTGCGTATGCTGCTCTCCAACCGCGCGCGCGGCTTCGCGCCCGGACCGGTGCCTTGCACCCACTGGCATTTCAAATCGTCGGGGATAGCCGATCCCATAAACCGCCCTGCTCGCGCGTCGGCAACCTTGATGCTTGTCCGGGGGATGGTGGACTCGGGATCCATGAACTGAATCCTCTCCCCTTGCTCCGCGCGCCGGCGGCGACGATCGAGTCTGGCCTGCATCACAGCCTTGCGATCGCTGTCGAGGTGAGCCAGCTCGGCGATGACCTCCATGGCCTTGACAGTTAGGACATCGGGGTATTGGTCTTGGACTCGCGCCCGGATCTCGAGCACGTCGGAAAAACTCGGCATTGTCAATAGACTACTAACACTTCCATGCGTGGTTCGATTCTTACCCACGCCTCCATCGGTCAGTCACACGCTATGGTGCCCGTCCGCCCTGCCACCGAGCAAGAAATCCTCTTCGTCATGCCCAGCTCGGAATGAGCGGCATTCGTTCGCATCCCCTCGGCGGTGAGCGGGCTGGACCTCTACACCGTCGGCGCTCTGCTCGGCCACGCCGACACGGCCTCCACCGAACGCCATGCCTATCTCGCCGCCGAGGATGCCCGAGGGGCGGCGTGCCGCGCCTCCGGCAGCGTCCACAGCGTCATGACCAAGAAATTTCTTGCCGACGGAGTTGACAGCCGCTGCAGGTACTCTGTAATGTAGAGTTACTCTGTAATCCAGAGTTAAAGAGGATTCGATGACCGACAACACCCAACTCAAGGAAGACATCGCGTTCGTTCGTGCCGCGGCAGAGCGATCGGAAACGCCGTCCGTTCCTGCAATCTATCTCTTGTGGGCAATTCTCGGGGGCGTTGGCTTCGCGCTGGTCGACTTTGTCGACGACTACTCGTGGATCGGCACCTACTGGCTCTTTGCAGGGCCGATCGGGTTCGCGCTCTCGGCTTGGTTCGGTATGCGGACTAGCCGCAGTGCGGGCTTCAAGGACCGCCAGACGGGGGTGCGCCATTCTCTCCACTGGCTGGCGTTCATGGCTGCAGGCGTGCTTGGACTAGCCCTCGTCCAAGCAGGGCAACTGACGTGGCCTGGTTTCGGGTCCCTTTGGGTCTTGTTGCTCGGACTTACCTATTTTCACGGGGGCCTCTATCTCGAGCGGCGGCTGATGCCTATCGGCGTTCTGATGGGGGGCGCGTACCTGGTCACGGTCTGGGTTCCCAGCTTTGGCTGGACTACTGCGGGTGCAGTGCTCGCCATCGCGCTTGTAACCGGAGCCTTCCTTGAAGTTCGGAAGCGTGAAACAGCCAGCTGACCCCGAAGTGCCTGCTCTTGACGAGCTCGCACTTCTCAACGGCCTGCTTGAGCATCGCGTTCGGCTGGCCGCTTGCGTCCTGCTTTCCAAGCACGACGCGATGTCTTTTAGCGGTCTTAAGCAAGTGCTTGGCGAGACGGACGGAAGTCTCGGCGCTCATCTCCGCAAGCTCGAGGAGTCCGGCTACCTGGCGGTGGAGAAGACCTACCGAAAGCGGCGGCCGGTGACTTGGTACCGGCTCAGCGAGCGCGGTCGGACCAGCCTGAAGCGGCATCTCGCAGCACTGACGAGGCTCATCGATCAAGCGGTATAGCTGCGGCTAGGCCCCCGCCGCGGATCGGGCGGGCTGTGAGCGGCCAGTTGATTTGGGATAGGCGCTGCACTCCTACAGCAGCACGCCCGCGACGAGTAGGTCTTGCAGTTAGGACGTGCCTGCTGGCGAACTGGAATCAGCGAACCTCGATATATCCCGGTTGGAGGACTTTAGGCAGTCCCCCCGTGCGGCGTCTACATAGGAATAGGCGAGCGCAGCATGGAGCGGATGCTGGTGCTCTGTGCACGTGCCGCGAATCCTCAAGTCGCAGTGGGCGGGCTGGCGAAGGGCCGTGCGCTGGGTAGAATCGAATCAATGCCCCATCTCCGTTGTGTCGCCTTGGCGGCGGTCTTGGCTGTGACCGCCTGCAGCGTGTCCCCGCCTACTGTCGGGGACGAGTTCGAGGTCGCCCCGGGACTGGAGATGACGCTCTGGGCCAGCGAGCCGCTGCTGGTGAACCCGACCAACTTCGACATCGATGAGCGCGGACGGGTTTGGTTCATCGAGTCGGTCAACTACCGCAGTGATCTCAGGAGCCGACCCAAGAACGACGAGCAGGGCGACCGGATCGTCATCCTCGAAGACACCGATGGCGATGGCCAGGCGGATTCGCGCAAGGTCTTCGACCAACACGCCGATATGCTCGCTCCGCTAGGCATCTCCGTGCTCGGCAACAAGGTCATCGTTTCCCAGTCGCCGGACCTGTTCGTTTACACCAAGGACGAGGACGATCGGATCGTCTCGAAGGAGACGTTGCTTACCGGTTGGCGCGGAGTGGATCACGACCATGGCCTGCACGTCGTCTTGTTCGGCCATGACGGCCGCTACTACTTCAATTCCGGAGATCAGGGCTTCCAGACCACGGACCGGTCTGGCAAATCGTTCCGCAGCGGCCGCGAAGGTCCCTATTACGCCGCCACCGTGCAGACGATGCAACCTGATGGCAGCGACTTTCGCGTGCTCGCCCACAACGCCCGCAACCCCTACGAGATCGCGTTGGATTCGTTTGGCTCGATCTGGCAGACAGACAACGATGACGACGGCAACCAGTGGACTCGGCTGTTGTACGTGATGGAAGGCGCCAACTTCGGCTACTGGGGGCCCGGAGGTCGGCGCTGGCGGGAGGATCGCGGCACGCACTTTCACGAAGAGCGGCCGCGCACGCTGCCCTATGTGGCGCGCACCGGCCCGGGGTCACCGACCGGTCTGGTGATCTACGAAGGCGATTTGCTGCCCGCCAAATACCGCAACCAACTCCTGCATGCCGAGCCCGGCAAGCGCCTGATCCAGACCTTCTTCGTGCGCCCCGATGGTGCCGGCTACGGGATGGAGGCGGAAAACACCGTGACGAGCACGGATCCGATTTTCAGGCCGAGTGACATCGCCGTTGCTCCCGATGGCTCGCTCTTTGTGGCCGACTGGCAAGATCCCGTCGTGGGCGGCCACGCCATGTTCGACATCGAGCGTGGCAGGATCTTCCGCATTGCCCCGATCAGTCATCGCGGCTCGGTGCCGGAGTTGGATCTCGAGAGCGACGCCGGGCTCTTGGCCGCTTTCGGCTCTCCTAATCAAGCCACGCGCTACCGTGCCTACCAAGAACTGCTGCTGCGTGGCGAGGACGAGCGTCGCGAACTGCTCTTGGAAGCTTGGCAGGGTCCTAGCGAGAGCTTGAGAGCAAGGGCGCTGTGGCTGCTGGCACCACTCGGGGAGGCGGGCCGACGTGCTTTGAAGGAGGCGCAGGAGTCCGAGGATCCGCGCTTTCGCATACTCGCCGTGCGCGTCTCTAGGGAGCACGAGCTTGACCACCACGAGCATGTGGCGCGGCTGGCCCAAGACCCAGATGCCCAGGTGCGGCGCGAAGCGGCTTTGATGCTGCGCGGATTCGAGCCTGCCGAGCGAGAAGACGTCTGGCTGAGGCTTGCCGAGGGGTACGACGGCGTCGACCGCTGGTATCTGGGCGCCTTGGGGATTGCTGCGGATGGTGCCGAGAACGAGTTGTTCCATGCGTTGCGTCGCAAACATCCAGAGTGGAGCGCTAGGTTGGGCGACCTCTATTGGGTGCTTCAAGCCCCCGCCTCTCGCAGCTACCTCGCCGAGGTCGCGCGGGATCGGTCACGGCCGCTGGATGATCGCCTCAAGGCCCTTGATGCGCTGGGTTGGCAGCCGACCGCCACGGTGGCCCGCACCGTAGCCGAGATGGCTGGCGACCCGGCTGAAGCTGACGCACTACGCAACCGTGCCTTGTACCTGCTGTCCAAGCAAGTATTCAGCGAATGGAGCGGCCAGCGAGCCGAGCCATACCTCGTCGCTGCGGTGGGCCGAGCTCTAGGCAAGTCCGAGACCCGCTCGGCGGCTCTTGAACTGTCAGCGTTGCTTGCGAACGGCGCGCTTGCTCCCCAGTTGCGACGCTTGGCCGCGGACGAGGCGGCTGAGGAAGCCGAGCGGGTGGTCGCGATCAAGACACTTGGCGCGATCGGTGGCAGCGCCGCCGAAGCCATGCTCTCAGAGCAGTTGTCCGAAGGGCCCGATGCTCTGCGCATCGCAGCCATGGAAGGGCTGTGGGCAGCTTCACCTGGAGGTCTCTACCAGAGACTGCGGGAACTGATCCTTTCCGACGCCCCCAACCAAGTCCGCAGCGAGGCCGTACGCTTGCTTGGACGCCGCTCGGACGGCGCGAAGTTGCTCTTGGACATGGAAGAAGCATTTGAGTTGCCCGGGGAAATGCGAGCCGTAGCAACCAGCGTGGTCAACATGTCCCGCGATCCCGAGGTTCGGCAACGGGCCGCAGATATCCTGCCTGCTCCCAAGAGCAGCAACGAGCGACCGGTGGTACGAGTGCGCGAAATCGTGGAAGGAGTTGGCAGCGCTGAGCGGGGCCGCGAGGTCTACCACCGCAAGGACGGTGCCAATTGCGCCAAGTGTCATTCGCTCTCTCCAGGAGAGGAAATAGTTGGCCCGAGCCTGGCCGCGATTGCCTCCAAGTACGGCAAGGATGGCATGCTCAATGCCATCCTGCACCCCAGCGCGGGAATTGCTCACGAATACGCCCTGTGGATCTTCGACACGGCCAGCCACGGCTTGATCACAGGGATCTTGATCGAGGACACTCCAGAGCGCATCGTGCTGCGCACCGAAGCCGCGGACGAGATCCAACTGGCGCCATCAGACATCCTGGAGCGGCGCCAGAGCAACCTGTCAATCATGCCAGATGACTTGGTCAGCGCAGTGAGCACGCAGGAACTGATCGACTTGATCACCTTCCTCGCAACGCTCGAAGGCGACACTTGATCGCTGGGCCAACAGCCACTCTCCGCAGCACGGCTGCACAACGCTTCAAGTCACGCTAGGTCGGGCCACGCGGGCTCCTCAAGCTCAGAAAAGGGTAAGTTCTGGCCCGTTTGAGGCCGGGAGCGACCTCCTCGGCCCCAGATCTTTGCGATTCTCGGCCTTATTGACCACTAGTGGACTAAGGGGCTCTAGGTGCCGATGGCTCCAAGGCGTGCTTCTGCGACAGCTCCTCCCATGCTTGCTGAGTGAACGGGCGGTACTCCACGCGCTCTCTGCAAGTTCGGCACACGCCCCCGCGCAGTCGGCGGTTCTTCTTTTGGTGCCACCCGCAGCGCGAGCACGTCGCGATGTATTTCGCAGGTGCGAAATCAACGGTGTGGCAGCGGTCCGCCGTGCAACCGATGGAGCGGGCTATGCTCTTCCATCTGGCATCGTGGTTGTGCTTGGGGCCGGCTAGCGCGTGGGCGACCTCGTGCAGAATCGTGTCACGCACCTGATCGGCGCTGGCCTTGAGGCAGTACAGGCGCGAGAGGCTGATCACTTTCGTGCTGTAAGCGCAGGCTCCTGCCCGTCTTTGGGCGTTGTCGAACTGAAAGCTCCAGCCGTCCAAGCTGTGTTTCTTGATCAGGGACTCGGCCACCGCGACGCAGTCGGACAGCCGCTGTTGGTCACCGGCCCGCTCTCGAGAGCCGATCGCCGAGAGCGAGGCGTATGGCACTGCGTACTCTCGTTCGCCACAGGCCACCCGGGCGCGCTTCGGTCCGTTGCGAAGGACCACTCCGCGCAGTGTGTCGGAGCGCGACCGGAAGGAAACTTTGTCCCCCGGGAGGAAATCCAACGCCCGTTCCTCGCTGGACAGGCTGACGCGCTTCTCCACTCCGGAATGGTGGTGCTGAATGCGCGGCCAAGGAACCTTATATTCGTGCCCATCCTCGCCCACGACAAGGGCCCAGGAATGGGACTTGCGGGCAACGTGGCCTCGTACCAGATGGCGGCCCGCTAGGAACTGGACCGGGGCATGGAGGGCGAAGTCTTTGGCGTCCGGCATGCCTTGTTCCGAATATACGGCACAATGGGAGATCGTCCGCTTTGGCATTCGTCCGTCAACTTGGGGAGTGGGTGGCTGCCGCAGCGGCCTTTCTGGGTCCTTGGGGAGTGTTCCTGATCGCGCTGGCTGACAGCGCGTTCATCCCTATGCCGCAGGGCGTTGACGCTCTGCTGCTGGCGCAGGCCATCGCAACGCCGGGAATTGCCTACTGGGCTGCCGGCCTCGGCTCCCTAGGATCCGTGATTGGCAGCGTGGCGCTCTATTTCCTGGCGCGGCGGGCTGGCCAGGCGATGCTCCGGAGGCGGATCTCGGAGCACGGCATTCGGCGGCTGAGCGACTTGGTGGGCAGGTGGGGCGCTGCCGCTCTGATCCCCGTCGCCATGATCCCGTTGCCTCTGCCGATGAAACCCGTTGTCCTAGCCGCCGGAATCTTCCAAATGCCGCTCGGGTGGTTCTGTCTGGCCGTGGGGTTCTCGCGGGTCGTTCGCTACTTCGGAGTCGTATTTCTTGGAATCCGCTATGGCGACAGGGCAATGGAACTCGCAGCCGACCATTTTTACCTAGTCGTGGTCGCATGCGCATTGCTGGTCGCGCTGTTCGTGGCGATTCACCGGCTCTCCAACCGCTGGCTGAACCGCTAGCCGGCGCTGTCGGCCGCTGGCGCTACGGATTGGGCGGCAGCATCGGCAGGTTGTTGGGCACCGTGAACAGGTCGGCGCTCAGCGGGACGTTGGCCTCGTATCTGTCGGCGTACAACTCAAAGACCCTGTCTCCGTCGCGCTCGCGCCGAATAACCCATGGCAGCAACACATCGCCCACAGGCTTGTAGCGGCCGAACAGCGACTTCTCCTCGTAGGGGATGCGCGTCTTGGGATCGCGCCGCAGGTATTCCTGCTGCAAGGGCAGGCCGTCGGACTGTCTCAGGTAGAGCGTGATCGCCTCGCCTTCGGCGTCCACGATGTCGAGTGCGTCGGCCGGCACGTTGTCGATGATCTCGGTGCCCTTGTAGTAGTAGTACAGCCCTGGCTCGTGCATGCGATAGCGCATGAAGTAGAAAATGTCGCGGCGGCTTGCCAGCCGGTAGCGCAGCATGTAGTCCTCTGGCTGGGGCACGGTGCCCCGGTAGGTCACTTCAAACCCGGCGCCGTTGAGGAACAGGGCGTAATAGTCACCCTTCTCGGTGTAGACTTCGCGCCGCTTGAGCGGCAGCCAGTCCTCGGC
>LXNJ01001794.1_pt1 | contig 12356 bp, 5 predicted proteins | sample 809081 | NCBI WGS metagenome assembly LXNJ01 (sample SAMN04870510, study PRJNA318959) | sponge metagenome | biome: sponge; feature: marine sponge reef; material: water | host: Petrosia ficiformis | place: Greece: Milos, Mediterranean Sea | collected 2013-05-29 | depth 5-7 m
CCGAGGCCCATGTTCTCTACCGTTACCGTCCCCGCTTCGCAAAGGAAAATCGGACAGAAAGATAAAAATATTGTAATGACAGATTTATACCTTGGTATAATAGTACAATGGCTCATAACATTTGTACAACCATCATCGTCACGTTTGAGCGTGCCTACAACGGGCATCTTCATGTTGCAAACCGGCGTTGATTTCTTGTGGGTGCGCACATACTCTGTCGTTGTACAGCCTTCTAAATGAAGGAGACGACTCTTCCCCATGAACCCGCACCGGGCCTCGCTTCTTGCCGCCGGTGTCACCGCAGCCCTTCTATTGGTCTCCGCGTGTGGTGACGGTACCGCCGATCCTGAGCCTCCACCCCGCGATCCGTCCCGGCCCACGACCGTTTCCATTACCCCTGCGAGCGCTGAGCTCACAGCTCTGGGCGCGACGGTGCGCCTATCTGCAGAGGTGCGCGACCAGTACGGACAGGTAATGAGCGGCGCCACGGTAGCGTGGACGAGCAGCGACGCTTCGGTGGCGATAGTGGACCCATCCGGGCTGGTTGCTGCGGTGGCGAACGGCACGGCGACGGTCACGGCGACGGCAGGCTCGGCTTCGGGCACCGCAGCCGTGACGGTGAGGGCCAACCTCGACCGCGCTGCGCTGGTGGCGCTCTACGAGGCCACCGACGGACCGAACTGGCTCAACAGCGACAACTGGCTGACCGATGCTCCGGTGGGGGAGTGGTACGGGGTGGAAACGGATGCGTCGGGCCGAGTCGTAGGTCTCGATCTTGCCGGTGAGTGGGATGACGAGGCTGACCAGCCGATACCACATGGATTGACTGGCCCCATTCCGCCCGACCTGGGCAACTTGACCAGTCTTGAGAACCTTACCCTCTCCCACAACCACCTGAACGGATCAATTCCCGCCGAGTTGGGCAATCTTGCGGCACTCAAAGAACTACACCTGTTCCGCAACGAACTGGCGGGCCCGATACCGCCGGAGCTGGGCGGTCTGGGCAATCTCGAACGGCTCACCCTCTTCAACAACCGCCTGAGCGGACCAATCCCCGCCGAGCTGGGCAATCTGAGGGCACTCGAACAACTACACCTGGCCGTCAACGAACTGTCGGGCCCGATCCCACCGGAACTTGGAAACCTCACCAGCCTCACCCAACTCGAACTGAGCCACAACCGGCTCACGGACACCATCCCGTTCGAACTGGGCAGGTTGGTCAGCCTATACGAGCTTGACCTAAGCAGCAACCAGCTCACTGGCCCGATACCACCCCAGCTCGCCAGCACTATGCGGCTGGGTCTGCTGAAGCTCAGATGGAACCAGCTCTCAGGTCCGGTCCCGCCGGGACTCGTGCGCATGGAACGCCTCCGGTGGCTTCTCGTGGAGGGGAATGCTCCCCTTTGTCGGCCTGGGACCTCGGTCTTCGCCACATGGCTTGAAGGACTCGAATGGCACGACACCGAACGCTTGAGCTCGTGCAACGAGACCGACAAGACGACGCTCGGCTCCCTTTACCTGTCCACCGGCGGCTCAGGATGGACCAGATCCGACGGGTGGCCGGCAGGCACCCTGGATCAGCGGTACGGAGTCGCAACCGATTCCGTTGGCCGCGTAACCACCCTTGATCTGGCACACAACGGGCTTACCGGGAGGCTCCCGCCGAGTCTGGGCCTGCTGGACCAGATGACCCAATTGCGGATCGGCGGCAACGACCTTTCGGGGAGACTTCCATCTTCCCTGGCCGGACTCCCAATGCGGGAACTGCACTACGCGGATACGGAGCTGTGCACGCCGACTGAGGAACGGTTTCAGGAGTGGCTGAAGAGCATTCCATCGCATGAGGGCACCGGGAACGGATGCCCACCGCTGTCGGACCGCGAGGCCCTGGTCGCGCTGTATGACGCGACGGGAGGACCCGATTGGAGGTTCGACCTCAACTGGCTTACCGACGCGCCACTGGAGGAATGGGTAGGCGTGCAAGTCGATCATCTGGGCCGGGTTATCGAATTGGATTTGGCCTTCCAGCAGATGGTGGGCACGATCCCGGCCGAACTGGGTAGCCTCGCCAACCTCAAGGAGCTCAATCTCTGCTGCAACGACGAACTCAGCGGCCCGATCCCACCGGAGCTCGGCAACCTCACCAGCCTGTCGCACCTGTATCTCTTCCAAAACGACCTGACCGGCTCCATTCCGCCGGATCTCGGCAGGCTTGCCAATCTGAAGGAGCTTTTGCTGGGGACTAACGGCCTGACCGGCTCGATCCCGCCAGAACTCGGTGGCCTTGGCAATCTGGAGGTGCTGGTGCTGGCCTCTAACAGCCTGACTGGCCCAATCCCGCCGGGGCTCGGCAGGCTTGCCAATCTGAAGACGCTTAGGCTGAGTTGGAACGGGCTGACCGGCCCGATCCCGCCAGAACTCGGCGGGCTCGCCAACCTGGAGAGCCTGGGCCTCAATGGGAACGGCCTGACCGGCCCGATCCCCGCAGAACTGGGCAATCTCACGGCACTCGAGCAAGTTCAGTATCGCATCCAACGAACTGTTGGGCCCGATTCCGTCCAAACTGAGTGGCCTTGCCAACCTGACGAGGCTCGAACTTTGGGGAAACCGGCTTAGCGGCCCGATCCCGCCGGACCTTGGCAACCTCGCGGCCCTGGAACAGCTGTTTCTCGACGACAATGACCTCGAAGGCCCCATCCCGCCCCAACTTGGCAACCTGTCGGCCCTCAAAGTGCTGTTTCTGCAAGGCAACGGCCTCGAAGGCCCCATCCCCTCCGAGTTCGGCAACCTGTCGGCCCTCGAGTTCCTCTCTCTGGAGGACAACGATCTTTCAGGTCCGGTACCAGCCGGGATCGGTGGAATGGCGAGCCTCCGGGAGATGGGCCTCACTGGCAACTCCGGCTTGGCGGGCTCCCTTCCCGCAGGCATGACCGCGCTGTCCCGGCTCGACGCACTTCTGGCTGGAGGCACCGATCTGTGCGCACCCACGGACCCGGGCTTCCAGGCTTGGCTCGAAGGGGTGCACAAGCGCCGGATCGCTCCTTGCAGCGCAGGCGATCCGCCCATGGTCTACCTGACCCAGGCAGTCCAGTCGCGCGCGTTCCCGGTCCCGCTGGTGGCCGGTGAGAAGGCGTTGCTCCGCGTGTTTCCGACGGTCAGCCGCAGCGGTGGCGGGAGCCTGCCGGATGTCCGCGCGCGATTCTACCGCAACGGCCGCGAGACGCATGTGGCCGACCTGCGCGGCACGTCCAAGCCCATCCCGACAGAGGTGGACGAGAGCAGTCTGGACAAGTCGGTCAACGCCGAAATACCCGGACGCGTGATTCAGCCGGGGCTTGAGATGGTGATCGAGGTCGACCCGGGAGGGACGCTGGACCCGTCGCTGGGGGTAGCGAAGCGGATCCCCGAAACGGGCCGCCTGCCGGTGGATGTCCGGGCGATGCCGGTCTTCGATCTGACACTGGTCCCGTTCATCTGGACCGAGACGGGCGATGAGTCGATCGTGAGTCTCGTCAGGGAGATTGCCGCCAGCCCCGACACACACGAGCTGCTTGCGGACACGCGGACGCTCCTCCCGATCCATGACATCGAGGTGACGGCCCACGAACCCGTCCTGAGCTCGAGCAACGATGGCTGGGACCTGTTCAGAGAGACCACGGCCATTCGCGCCATGGAAGGGGGGACCGGCCATTACATGGGGATGATGGCGCCGCCGAGGACCGGGCCCGCTGGAATCGCGAGACTGCCCGGGCGGTCGAGTTTCGCCGGCGCCGGTGCGTTTGTCATTGCCCACGAGATTGGCCACAACCTGAGTCTCTTTCACGCGCCGTGCGGGGGAGTGGGTGGACCCGACCCCTCGTTCCCCTACTCCGACGGGTCGATCGGCGCCTGGGGCTACGACTTCCACGATGGCGGCCACCTTGTACCGCCCTCCGCGTCGGACCTGATGTCTTATTGCGATCGCACGTGGATCAGCGATTACTCGTTCTCCAACGCGCTACGCTTCCGCCTGAGCGACGCGGACAGCGTGGGGTTGGCATCGCCGCCGATGGCCGCTCAGCCGACGAAGGCCCTGCTGCTGTGGGGCGGGGTGCACGGCGATTCCGTGCCCTTCCTCGAGCCCGCCTTCGTGGTCGAGGCGCCAGCCGTCCTGCCGCAGGCCCGTGGAGACCACCGGATTGCAGGGTTGTCCGCCGATGGCCGCGAGTTGTTCGCCCTGGGCTTCGATATGCCGGACGTGGCCGACGGCGACGGGAGTTCGAGCTTCGTGTTCGTCCTCCCGATTCAGCCCGGCTGGGAGGGTAGCCTGGCGAGCATCACGCTCTCGGGTCCCGGGGGTTCGGCCACGCTCGACGACAGTACGGATCGCCCGATGTCCATCCTGCGCGATCCACGAGCCGGGCGGGTGCGCGGATTCCTGTCGGGCCTCCCGCCTGAAGCCCGGACCGCGGCGGACGCGGCGGGGCAGGGCGCCGGACCGGGAGTCGAAGTGTTGTTCAGCCGCGGCATCCCCCTTTCCGACGCCTGGCGGCGCTGAGCCAGCCTTCTTGCGCGGTGACCCGAATCACCTTCTTGTCGAAAGCATATGAAATGTCGTCCGCGTATCCGTCTGTTCGCCCTGCTCGGGGCCCTGGCCGTGGCCAATGGGTGCGGCGACGGCGAGAGCCCCATCACCCCGCCGCCCGACCCGCCTCGTCCCGCGACGGTGGCGATAATCCCGGCGTCGGCTGAACTCTCCGCGCTGGGTGCGACCGTCCAACTGAGGGCGGAGGTGCGCGATCAGTACGGCCAGGTGATGGCGGCGGCGGTGGTGGCATGGTCAAGCGGGAATGCATCCGTCGCGACGGTGGACGCGACGGGCCTGGTGACGGCGGCCTCCAACGGGACGGCCACGGTCACCGCGACCTCGGGATCCGCCTCGGGTACGGCGGCCGTGGCGGTTGAGCAGCGGGTGGACGCCGTGACGGTCTCTCCCGCCGCCGACACCCTGCTGGCTCTCGGCGACACGGTACGTTTCGATGCGGAGGCCAGAGACGGGAACGGGCACGCCGTGGCTGGCGCGGAGTTCTCGTGGGCCTCCAGCGACACGCTGGTCGCGACGGTGGACGCTACGGGCCTGGTGACGGCGGCCGGTAAAGGGACGGCCACGGTCACCGCGACCTCGGGATCCGCCTCGGGAGCGGCGGCCGTGGCGGTTGAGCAGAGGGCGGGTGCCGTGACGGTCTCTCCTGCTGCCCACACCCTGCTGGCTCTCGGCGACACGGTACGTCTCGATGCGGAGGCCACAGACGAGAACGGGCGCGCCGTCGCTGGTGCGGAGTTCTCGTGGACCTCCAGCGACACACTGGTCGCGACGGTGGACGCGACCGGCCTGGTGACGGCGGCCTCCAACGGGACCGCGACCGTGACGGCGGCCTCGGGTGCCATATCGGACACGGCACGGATCCTGGTGGAGCAGACGGTTGCGGCTGTGTCGGTATCGCCCGGGTCGCTTGCCCTGGAGGTCGGAGACACCGCGCGCCTTGAAGCGGTGGCCGTGGACGCGAGGGACAACGAGATGCCCGGCACGGAGTTCACCTGGTCTTCCAGCGACGCGGCGGTTGCGACCGTGGATGCGACCGGGCTCATCCGCGCTGCCGGGGTGGGTACGGTGACGGTCACCGCCGCGTCGGCAGACAGGCGCGGTTCGTCCGAGGTGGTGGTGCGGTCGAACGACGCCGTGGATCAGCACGCGTCCCTTACAGCGGGCCTGCCTGAACGCCCGTTCGCCGGCTTGACCGTGGGTGGGACCGAAGGATCCACCAACACCGTCGGCACATTGCGGTTGGGTCTGGATGGCGATGCGCTCCCCGTGGTCGTCGGCCAGGGCGGCATGGGCCTGTCCGTGCTCGTGGCCGGTTCGCGAATCGGCAGGGGCAGGGTGGTCGCGTACTCCGGGCAGGACTTCCTTTCGTCGGGGGACCGGGCGACGCTTCTGGGCGGGACCGGCGGCGACCGGCTTCTGGCCAACGCGGTCCGCTGGGCCGGGTGGCAGGCGGGCTCCGCGCCGCTTCGGATCCTGGCGGACAATCAGCGGATCGCGGACGCGCTCGCGACGCAGGGGTTGAACGGGGTCGAGGTGGTTGGGAGAAGGGCCGGGGACCAGCGCGACTGGAGCGAGAGCGCGCTGGCCGACGCGGATGTCGCCGTGGTTCAGACGAATGAATGGGGCACGGCCCATCTGGTCGAGGACTTTGTCGCGCCGCTCCGGGCGTTCGTCGAGCGCGGCGGCGGAGTGGTCATCGCCGCCTCGGCGCAGCACTGGCGTTGGTGGATCGAACAACACCACGGACCGCTCCCGGCCAACGCGCTCCTGCAGGGGACCGGCATCTCCTGGAACGACGACGCCATCGACGAGATCGCGACCGCCACCACTCGTTTCGATCTGCGCGGCGTGGCTCCCGCTGCACTATGGGCGACGTACCTGGACGGTGGCCGAGTAGCGCCGGATCGGATGGCGCTCTTGCCAGGCCTGTTCCAGACGGCGCTCGAGCTCGGTCGCACGGCGGAACTGGATGCGGCCATCGTCCGTCTGTTACGCGAGACGCCCGACCTGCCGATCTCGAGCGCGGTGCCCGAGGCCCGCCTCGCCGCCGAGGTTGGCCAGACGCTCGGCCCCCACGAGTGGCCCGAGCCGCACCCGTGGGCGGCCGTGTTCCCGGGCCTTCCCACGGCGGGCGCGCGGCGTGTCGACGGCACCGTGACAGTGGACGCCACCCTTGGCGAGTTCCCGCCCGACGCTCGCCGGGGCGAACGCCACCTCCCCCTCGGCTTCTACGCGCCGCCCGGTGCACTCGTCACGATCGAAGTCCCGGCCGGCCACGCCACCGGAGGACTGCGAGTCGCGGTGGGCGAGTTGCATGACCACCTGGGGCAGGGTCATGCGGCGCAGCCCGTCTGGCGGCGCGCGCCCTGGCTTCGTCGCGAGTTCCCCTTGGCGGACAGGCAAACCGGGGTCACGAACGCCTACGGCGGCTCGATCGCGCTCGTTGTCCCGGCCGACTTCGCGGGCACCATCCCGGTCACGGTCCGGGGCGCCATCCCAATGGCTGTGTACACGGCCGGCGAGTCGGACGCGGCCGAGTGGTTCGCGACTCTGCACGCTGGAGCACCGCAGGCCATAATCCGGCAACCGGGCGGCATCCAGCTCGTGGTCTCCACGGAGAGCGCGCGAACGATCACCGATCCAGGAGAGGTTGCGGCGTTCTGGGACAGGTTCCGAAGCCGCCACGCGGAGCTTGCCGGAGGGCCGCCGCGGGCGTACGAGAGCATCTGGATCTTCGATCCGCAGGTCGGTTGGGGCTATGCCAACGCGGGGCCGGTGCGCATCAACTATCCGCTTCACGGGGAGGCCTGGGTGCTGTTGCCGGGAACGGCGGAGGGCAGGGACTACATCGCCACGCTCCCCGATCTGGGCCCGCAACCGTTTGTGACGCCGCCGTCCACGGGCTATTCGCCGAGCGCGCACGGCGTGAACTGGTGGCTCTTCGGCCACGAACTCGGTCACCAGTGGCAGACGGAAGACTGGACGGGACACGGGATCACCGAGGTCGGCGTCAACCTGTTCACGATGTACACGCTGAACTATCACGTCTACGCCGGCGGCGACTACAATGTCACCACCGAGCATACGAGCCACGGCTGTGCCGCCCCGCTGGACCATGCCGCGCTCGCGCGCCTGAGGTGGTCCACCTCCGGCAACTGCGAGCGCCTGGCCCTGTACCGCCAGCTCATCGGCGAGTTTGGATGGGACCCCATGAAGGCGGTCTTCCACAGCTACTACGATCCGTCCTATCCGCGATCTACATACGGCGGTTCGCTCGACGGCTTCGCGATCCGATTCAGCGCGATCGTCCAGCGCGACTTGGTGGCCTTTTTCCGGCAATGGGAGTATCCGCTGTCCGAGTCGGCCGCAGCCACCATTGCCGGATTCGGTTTCGACCCGTGGCTGCCGCCGGGATGGTAGGGTCCGGACCAGATCTTCAGGAAGAATCCGCGGGCATGAAGTAGCCAACCCCGCGCTCGTTGCAGATGTAGGCCGGATTGGCCGCGTCGTCTCCCAGTTTGCGACGCAGCCGCTTCACGACGGCCCGCACGAGCTTGGGGTCCGGCGTGCGTCGATCTCCTCCGCGCCACGCCTGGCGCAGCAGTGACTCGTGTGTCAGCACGCGTCCCGCGTTGACCGACAGTACGCGCAGCAGCTCATACTCCGTGGGGGTCAGTTGCACCTGCCGGCCCGCGACGGCGACCTGCCGCCGGTCGTACTGAATGGTCATTTTCTCGAGGACAAAGGGTTCGGGCCCGGCTACACGGCGCAGAGCGGCCCGCACCCTGGCCGTCAACTCCGATGGAGAGAAGGGCTTGACGATATAATCGGCCGCGCCCGCATCCAGCGCCCTGACGATTGTTTCGTCCCGACCGTAGGCGGAGATGAAGATGACGGGTCGGTCGCTCAACTCCGGAATCCGCTCCATCAACGCGATGCCGTCGGTCCCGGGCAGCAGGAGGTCCAGCAGGACCAGCCCTGGCCTGTGCATCGCGACGAGGCTCGCCACCTCCTCGGCGTCCCCGGTCAGGATTGGAGCGTAGCCGGCCCCGGTGAGCGTGTCCCGGAGGTAGCGAAGCATCTGGGGGTCATCGTCGACCACCAGGATGCGCGTCTTCCCGCCCCCTTTCCGGGCTGCGCGCCGGCCGGTCGATGCCAGAGATTCAGAGGCGGATTCCCGCTCCTCCGCCACGGGCACCGTGAAGGTGAACCGCGTGCCCTGTCCCACGCCGCCGCTTTCGGCCCGGATTCGGCCCCCGTGCGCCTCCACCAGGCCCTTGCAGATGGTCAGGCCGAGCCTGGCGCCCGCCCCGCCTCGCTCCCGGTCTCCGCCGACCGGCGCCGCGTACTTGCGGAACAGGTGCGACAGCCGGTCCGGCGGCACACCGCGGCCCTCGTCGCTCACCGAGATGGCCACGTGCACGCCCTGCCGCTCTGCGTCGATCCGTATGGGCGACGACTCGGGGGAGTATTTCGCCGCGTTGGACAGCAGGTTGCTCAGGACCTGGACGATGCGCGCCCGGTCGGCCAGAACCCGCGGCAGGTCGTCCGGCAGGTCGATGTTGAGGGTATGCCTGCCCGTGCCGGTCACGAACGTGCTCCGCGCCTGGTCCACGAGAGCGGCGACTTCCGCCGGCTCGGGAGACACCGACAGCGTGCCAGTCACGATGCGACCGTGGTCGAGCAGCTCGCCGATCAGGCCGCGCATGCGGTCGGCCTGGTCGTCGATGACCCGGAAGAACTGGAGCATCTCGGCTGGTTCCGGCGCTGGCGAGGCGCCCAGAACGGTCGCCGTGGAGCCCTTGATCGAGACCAGCGGCGTTCGCAATTCGTGGCTCACGATGCCAAGGAACTCGGCGCGCATGCGCTCCAGTTCCTCGAGCGGCTCCAGATCCTGCAGCGTGACCACAAACGACAGGATCGTGCCATCGGCCGACTGGATCGGCGTCGCGTTGACCAGGGTGGTCACTTTCCGCCCATCGGGGACCGAGAGCGTGATCTCCTCGGCCCGCACGGTCTCCGCAGTCCCCAGGAGCTGCGCCATTGGAAACTCCGCCAGGGCGACCTCCCGCCCGTCCGCGCGGTGACACGTAATCGCTTCCAGAAGCTGCTCCGGAGAGGACCCCGGTATGTTCAGCGCGTCAACGATCCGGCGCGCCTCCCGGTTGAACGACACCGGCTCGCCTGTCGGCCCGTCGAAGACCACAACGCCTACCGGTGAAGTCTCGATCAGGGTCTCCAGATCCCTCCGTGCCCTGCGCTCCTTGCGGTGCGCGCGGGCGTTGGCGATCGCGGTGGCCGCCTGTGCGGCGAAAAGGGTCATCACCTCTTCGTCCGCGCTCGTGAACTCCCGACCGCCCTCCTTCTCGGCGAGGAAGAAGTTGCCGACGTTGATGTCGCGGTGTCGCAGCGGCGCCCCCTGCATGGTACTGGACCGCATCAGATCCGACGAGAAGCCGAGCGCGCGGACGTAGGCGGGCAGGTCCGCCACGCGAATCGGCGCGGCAAGACCCCTGAAGTGCTCGAATAGCTGCGGTCCCTCCGGCCAGGCGATCAGCTCTTCCTTCTCGGCCGGCGTGAAGCCGGAAAGCAGGAATTCCCCCGGCTTTCCATTCCCGTCAACGGTGGCGATCACGCCGTAGCGCGCCCCGGTCAGCACGCGCGCGCTGTCCACGACCTCCTGCAGCACGGTGTCGAGGTCCAGGCTGCTGCTGGCGCGCAACACGGCGGCGCTCAGCCTGGACAGACGTTCCCGCAGCGCCTCGATCTCTTTCCTCAGCTCGCTCGAATCGCCGGCCATTTCTCTTCGCTCCCATCCGAACCGGTGAGCCGCGCGGAGCATTGCGGCCCCGATGCGGCGGTTCCAGGTATCGCTTACTTGTCACGAAGATATACCTGAATTGTCGCGCGACAAGCGTCACACGGCGGGCCGACGGTGCTCGCTTAAGCCCATTTCTTGTAGCTTGGAGCGTGCATCGGGCCGTATGATTGGACGAGGATTCCAAGGAATGGTGAGGTGGCCCCAATGGGAAGATTGATGTCCCGGCCAGGCGCGGTTCTGGCCGCTACGCTTATTCTCTGTGCCTGTGGTGGCGCCGACGAGGAAACCCCGGTCGCGCCCCCGCCGCCGCCACCCCCTCCGCCCCAGGAACCCAATGTGCTGCCGACGGCGGCCTTCGCGATCGACGTGGACCTCGGACAGGTTCCCTTCGAGGTGAACTTCGACGCGTCGTCGTCGTCCGATAGCGATGGCAGCCTCGTCTCGTACGCGTGGAGGTTCGGCGACGGCGGTACCGGTACGGGGGTTCGCACGGCGCATACCTATCGGGAACCCGGGAGGTACCGCGTCGATCTGACGGTCACGGATGACCGCGGAGATACCGCGTCCGCGCGCGGGTCGGTGGTCGCGTACAGTCCACCGGGCAGCGGGCCCAACATCGTCCGGGGCACGGTGTGGTTCGACCGCGACATGGATGAAGCCATCGACGAGGACGAACGCGGGCTCGGTGGCTTCGCGGTCTTCGTCGACGAAAACGGCAACGGAGCGTACGACAACGGCGAACGGTTCACCATTTCGGCTCCGGACGGCACCTACGAGCTCGCGGGCCTCGACGCCGGCACCAGCCATACGGTCTCCCAGGTACTGGAATTCGGCTGGAGCAGCACGTTCGCGGGGCCGGCCGCGCCCCCGACGGGTGCGCCGCCACCCGGGACGGCGGCAATCGTCAACGGCGACAACGCCGACATCGACGCGTTCCCGTTCCAGGTCGCCCTGCGGACCAGCGAGACACAGTTCCAGTTCTGCGGCGGCACCCTGATCAACAGCCGCTACGTGTTGACGGCCGCCCACTGCGTTGCGGGCGCCCCCGCCAATGAAATCGAAGTCCTCGTCGGCAGCGCCGATCTGAACAGCGGCGGCGAGCGCGTGCAGGTCCAGGCGGTCCGGTCCCATCCGAACTTCGGCGCCACGATCGACTACGACGTCGCGCTGCTGCGGCTGCCGGATCCGCTGCTGCGTCCGCGCGTGTACCTGCAGCGGCGCGACCAGCCGGCCTACTCGGAGCCCGGCGACACGGCTACGGCCATCGGCTGGGGGCAAACCGAAACGGGCGACCCGTCCGACATGTTGAAGCGGACGACGCTACCGATCATCACGAACACCGATTGCGACAAGATCGCGGGCATCTACTTCGCCGGCATCACGGAGCGGGTGATCTGCGCCGGGGCCGAGCGCCTGGGCCGGGGCGTGTGCTTCGGGGACAGCGGCGGTCCTCTGCTTGTGCCGTACGAAGAGTCGTGGATGGAGGTGGGGATTTCGAGCTTCCTGGTCAACCGGGACCAGTGCGGCAACATCCCTGCGGCGTTTGCGCGCGTGTCCGAACTGCTCGACTACATCGTCTCCGTGGCGCGGATCGAGGACTCGCTGGCCTACGAGGTCGACTGGAGCGAGGGCACCACGGTCCGGGTCGACTTCGGCAACTTCCACTAAAGGACGGCTCTGCTCGCCAGCGCATCAAGTCCCCGGCGTGCGTGAGTGTGGCCGCCGGTTGATGGCCTGTCGCCGGTTGAGGCTGGTCCCGGCCAGTTCGCGGGCCGTGTGTCGCCCGGCGCCCCCCGTCCGTTCGCTCCAGGCGGCTTGGGCCTGGCCGGGTCCCGGGCAGCCCGCGTGGCACCTAACCTCCCCGGGTTCAGCCCGTCCCATTGCAGCATGCCCGTGTCCCTGCTTTTGCCGCGGAAACGCGGGCTGCGGGCGGGCCGCTCACCCGCCTGC
>LXNJ01001795.1_pt1 | contig 12354 bp, 10 predicted proteins | sample 809081 | NCBI WGS metagenome assembly LXNJ01 (sample SAMN04870510, study PRJNA318959) | sponge metagenome | biome: sponge; feature: marine sponge reef; material: water | host: Petrosia ficiformis | place: Greece: Milos, Mediterranean Sea | collected 2013-05-29 | depth 5-7 m
CCGCCAACGGCGCATCCCCCGCATCGATCCCGGTTACGTCGGCACCGAGATCGGCGAGCGGCTCGGTGAGCAGGCCACCGCCGCAACCGGCGTCGAGTGCGCGAACGTCTTTCATGGGCGCGGTGCATCGGCGGACGATGTAGTCCACGCGGGGTCCGTTGATGTCGTGCAGCGCCTTGAAGTCGCCGTCGGCATCCCACCAGCGGTGCGCCAGGGACTCGAATTTGGCGACCTCGTCGGCATCGACGTTGATCATGGTTGGGCGTGAATCCGTCATGTCGTGCGCAAGCCTACCACCCCGTGGGTATCCCCAACGCGGCCAACGCGGCACCCCGACTCCCCCCAAGACTCCAGTCGAAAGCGAGGCCGAGCCCGAGGGCTTGCTTTTTGAACTACACCGATTTCGTGTCTGCGGCGAAGTTGGCGCGCCGGGAGGGTGTGAGGTTTGTCCTCGACCCGCTTTGGCAGAATGTCCCGCCCGACCTGAACGAGCACATCGATGGGCTCACGAGCGGATTCCCGCCGCCACGTCGGCGCGGATCTGGCTGACCAGCGAGAGCGTTGCGCCGCAGGACAACGCACGGTCGCGTTGCAGCCGGGCGGCGATGTGCCACGCCCCTACGCGAGACGGGCGCGCCAAGACGCGGCGCGGGAGAGGGTCTCGTCGATGTCGAGGGTGGGCCAGGCGCCGTTGTCGTAGACGCAGCGGCCGTTGACGAAGGTGTGGGTGACGCGGCCGCCGGCGCCGGCGTGGACCAGTTGGGCGTGGGGGTCGTGCAGGGGCTGCATGGACGGGTGATCCAGGTCGACGGCGACGAGATCCGCGCACTTGCCGACCTCGATGGAGCCGATGCGGTCTGAGAGCCCGAGGGCGCGCGCGCCGCCGAGGGTCGCCATCTCGACCATGTCGGGTGCCGGGAGCCGGGTCGGGTCGGCGGCCGTGCTCTTCGCCAGGAGTGAAGCCAGGCGCGCTTCGGCGAACAGGTCGAGGCCGTTGTTGGAGGCCGCGCCGTCGGTGCCGAGGCCCACGGCGACACCGGCGTCGAGGAGCTTCGTCACGGGGCAGACGCCGCTGCCGAGCTTCATGTTGGAGTGGGGACAGTGGATGACGCGCACGCCGCGTTCCGCCACCAACTCGATCTCGGCGGCGGTGAGTACGGTCATGTGCACCGCCTGGAGCTTCTCGGTCAACAGGCCGAGCGTCTCGAGCACCTTGATCCAGGTGCCGCCGTGGGTGCGCCGCGCGTCGTCGACTTCGGCCTGGGTCTCGTGCAGGTGGATGTGCACGTCCGCATCGACCTCGTCGGCGAACATGGCCACCTTGGCGAGTTGGGCGTCTTCCACCGTGTACGGCGCGTGGGGGCCGAAACAGGTCGTGACCAGGTCGTCGTCGCGGAAGCGGTCGAGGAGCGCAAGGCCCTTGGTGAGGCAGTCGTCGAAGCCCGAGGAATAGGCATTCGGATTGCCGATCAGCGGGAAGGCCGCCTGGAACCGGAACCCCGCCTCCCGGCAGACCAGCGCCGCCGTCTCCGGAAAGTAGTACATGTCCGATGCCGTGGTGGTGCCGGAGGCGACCATCTCGGCGACGGCGAGTCGCGTGCCGTCGGCCACGAACCCGGCGTCCATCCAGCGCGCTTCCAGTGGCCAGATGGTCTCGGCGAGCCAGGTCTCGAGGGACTGCGACTCACCGAGGCCGCGCAGCAGGGCCATCGCCAAGTGGCCGTGGGCGTTCACCAGTCCCGGCATCAGGAGGTGTCGGTCGAGAACGATCCGGTCTGCGCGCGGGTGGTTCGCGGCGACTTCCGCATGGGGACCGACGGCCACGATCCGTCCATTCGTAAGCGCGACGCTGAATCCCTCGAGCACCTCGTTGACCGGCGCGACGGGCAGCAGATAACGCGGCGAGAGCACCAGTTCGACGCCTTGGGAAACGGCTCGGGACGTGGACTCGGACGGCGAATCGGACATGGGCGGATTATACGTCCGTGCTAGAATGCGCGGTTTACTCCGAAGCGTTCTTCGATCCATGTCCGACGTCGATTCCGGTGGGGATTCGCCGCCGCCGGCACCGCGGGGAATCCTCTCGCGCAGCATCGAGGACGAACTTCGCCAGTCCTACCTCGCCTACGCGATGAGCGTCATCGTCAGCCGTGCGCTGCCGGACATTCGCGACGGTCTCAAACCCGTGCATCGACGCGTGCTGTTCGCGATGAGCGAACTCGGCATCACCTTCAACCGGCCGCACCGCAAGTCCGCGTACGTCGTCGGCGAGGTGATGGGCAAGTACCACCCCCACGGCGACAGCGCCATCTACGAAACCATGGTGCGCATGGCGAAGCCCTGGGCCATGCGCTATCCCCTCGTCGACGGCCATGGGAACTTCGGTTCCATGGACGGCGACCCGCCCGCGGCGCAGCGCTACACCGAGGTCCGCATGGAGCGGATCACCGCCGAGTTGCTCGTCGATCTCGACAAGGAGACCGTCGACTCCGTTGCCAACTACGACGAGACGCTGGACATCCCGGTGGTGCTGCCGACGCGGGTACCCAACCTGCTGGTCAACGGCTCGTCGGGCATCGCCGTCGGCATGGCGACCAACATTCCGCCGCACAACCTGACCGAGGTGATCAACGGCTGCCTGGCCCTGCTCGAGGAGCCCGGTCTGTCGGTCGAAGACCTGATGGCGTACACCCAGGGTCCCGACTTTCCCACCGGCGCGATCATCAACGGCCGTGCCGGCATCGTGCGCGCCTACCGCTCCGGCCGCGGGCTCATCTACGTCCGTGCCCGCGCCCACGTGGAGGGCACCGGCAGCGGCAAGGAGACCATCGTCGTCACCGAACTTCCCTACGAGGTGAACAAGGCGCGGCTGGTCGAGAAGATCGCCGAACTGGTCAAGGAAAAACGCATCGAGGGCATCTCCGAATTGCGCGACGAGTCCGACAAGGACGGCGTGCGCGTGGTCATCGAACTGCGCCGCGGCGAGCCGGGCGAGGTGGTGCTCAACAACCTCTATGCCCTGTCGAAGCTGCAGACCGTGTTCGGCATCAACTGCGTCGCCCTGGTGGACGGCCAGCCGCGCACCGTCAACCTGCGCGAGATGCTGGCGGCGTTCCTCCGCCACCGCCGCGAGGTCGTGGTCCGGCGGACCACCTACCTGCTCGCCCGGGCGCGTCGCCAGGGCCATCTGCTGGAAGGCCAGACCGTCGCCCTGGAGAGCATCGACGAGGTGGTGGCGCTGATCCGTTCGTCGCCGTCTCCGGCCGAGGCCCGTGCGGGGCTGATGGCCAAGGGCTGGCAAGCGGAGACCATCAAGCCGTTGCTCGAGCGCACCGACGTCGATGCCTGCCGCCCGGAGGATCTGGGACCGGAGTTCGGACTCGACGAGGAAGGCCTCTACCATCTGTCCCACGAACAGGCCCAGGCGATTCTCGCGATGACCCTGAACCGCCTGACCGCGTTGGAGAAGGACAAGCTCATCGCGGACTACGAGGAGGTCTTGACGGAGATCCAGGCCCTGATGGACATCCTCGGCTCGGAGGAACGGCAGAAGGGGATCATCCGCGAAGAACTCGAGGACATCCGCGAACGCTACGGCGACGGGCGCAGAACCGAGATCCTGAGTTCCCAACTCGACCTCTCCGACGAGGATCTCATCGCCGAGGAGGACGTCGTGGTCACCGTCTCGCACCGGGGCTACGCCAAGACCCAGCCGCTCACCGTCTACCAGGCGCAACGCCGGGGCGGCACCGGCCGGGCGGCCACGGGGCTGCGCGACGAGGACTTCGTCGAACACCTGCTGACCGCGAACAGCCACGACACGCTGCTGTGCTTCTCCGACGCCGGCAAGGTCTACTGGCTGCGCGTGTTCCGGATCCCCCAGGGCTCGCGCAGCGCCCAGGGCCGACCGCTGGTCAACATGCTGTCCCTCGACGAGGGCGAGCGCATCACCGCCATCCTGCCGCTGCCGAGAGAGTCCACGGACGACGAAGTGGACGACGAGGAGGCCCTCGCGAGTCTCGACGAATCGGCCGATGTCGACGAGGCGGACGAGACGGAGGTCGACGACGGGGCGACGGACGAGGGCAGTTTCGTGTTCATGGCGACCGCCAACGGCACGGTCAAGAAGACGCCGCTCGAACGATTCTCCCGGCCGCGGCCCAGCGGACTGATCGCGCTGGGGCTCGAACCCGGCAACACGTTGGTGAGCGCGGCCATCATCGACGGTGCCAGCGACATCATGCTGGTGGCCAGTTCCGGCAAGGCCGCACGCTTCAAGGCGGCGGCGCTACGCGCCACCGGTCGAACCGCTCGGGGTGTCCGCGGCATTCGCCTGAGCGGCGAGCAGCGGTTGATCGCCCTGATCGTGCCCGAGAGCGACGGTTTCCTGCTCACCGCCAGCGAACGCGGCTACGGCAAACGCACGGCCCTCGACGAGTTTCCCGTCAAGGGCCGCGGCATTCAGGGCGTCATCGCCATGCGCACCGGCGAGCGCAACGGCGATCTCATCGGCGCCGTGCAGGTCTTCGAAGACGACGAGATCATGCTCATCAGCGACCAGGGCACCCTGGTGCGCACCCACGCCGCCGACGTCTCCGAGACCGGCCGCAATACCCAGGGCGTACGCCTCATCAGGCTGGCCGAGGACGCCAAGCTCGTCGGCGTCGAGCGCATCGTCGAGACGGAGAACGGCGGTTCGGCCGACGACGAGACCCCGGACGGCGACATCCCGGTCGACGACGGGCAACCGGACGTGGACGCCTGACGACCACCGGGCGACTCGCAAGCCACTCAACGCAATCGACGAAAAGACATGCGCGCCTTCAACTTCTCGCCGGGCCCGGCCGCGCTGCCCGACGCCGTCCTCGAACAGGCGCGCGACGAGCTTCTCGACTACCGGGGCCGGGGTCTCTCGGTCATGGAGATGAGCCATCGTTCCAAGGAGTTCGTCGACATCGCCCAGAGCGCCGAGGCGGATCTGCGCGAGCTTCTCGCCATCGGCGACGACTATCACGTGCTGTTCGTGCAGGGCGGCGCATCCATGCAGTTCGCCATGGTGCCGTTCAACCTGTGCCGCGCCGAGGACACCGTGGACTACGTGCACACCGGTTCCTGGGGCACCAAGGCCATTGCCGAAGCCCAGCGCCTCGCCATGGTGAACGTCGCGGCGTCCTCGGAGGAGACGAACTTCGACCGCATACCGGCAAGGGAGACCTGGCGGCCGTCGGCGAACGCCGCGTATTGCCACATCGTCGCCAACGAGACCATCGGCGGCGTGCAGTTCCACGAGTTTCCGGAGACGGACGCACCGTTGGTCGCGGACATGTCCTCGGAGCTGCTGTCCCGGCCCGTGGACGTGACCCGGTTCGGCGTCATCTACGCGGGCGCGCAGAAGAACGTCGGCCCGGCCGGGCTCTGCGTGGTGATCGTGCGCCGTGATCTCGCCGGCCGCGCCCGTCCCGGCACGCCGCGCATCCTCGACTACGCCGTGCAGGGCGAGAACGGCTCGATGTTCAACACCCCGCCGACCTACAGTTGGTATCTCGCCGGGCTGGTGTTGAAGTGGCTGAAGCACGCCGGCGGCGTCGCCGAGATGGACCGCGTCAACCGCCGCAAGGCGGCCAAGCTCTACGCGGCCATCGACGCCAGCGACTTCTACCACTCGCCCGTGAAGGCGCCCGACCGGTCCATCATGAACGTGCCGTTCACCCTGGCCGACCCGGCCCTGGACCAGGCCTTCCTGAACGGTGCCGAGGAACGGCGGCTGCTGAACCTGAAGGGCCATCGCAGCGTTGGGGGCATGCGTGCGAGCCTCTACAATGCGGTCAGCGAAGAGGCGGTCGACACCCTGATCGAGTACCTGGCGGCATTCGAGGCCGACCACGGCTGATGGACCAACCCTATGGCTGAACGACAGACCCAAGAAGATCTCGCCGTGCTGCGGGAGCGCATCGACGGCATCGACCGCAAGCTGCGTGCGCTCCTGAACGAGCGCGCCGCGCACGCCCAGGAGGCGGCACGCGTGAAGGGCCTCAGCGACGAGGACGAGCCGCCGGTGTACTACCGCCCGGAACGCGAAGCGCAGATCCTCGCCCAGCTGCGCGCGGACAACGAAGGCCCGCTGCCGGACGAGCACATCGAACGCCTGTTCAAGGAGATCATCTCCTGCTGCCTGTCGCTGGAGCAGCCGCTGACCGTCGCCTGCCTCGGGCCCGCCGGAACCTATACCGAGGCCGCGGCGATCAAGCAGTTCGGCCACTTCGCGAAGATCCGCGCCCTGGCGTCGGTGGCCGAGGTGTTCCGCGAGGTGGAGTCCGGTGCCGCGCACTACGGCGTGGTCGCGGTCGAGAACAGCACCGACGGCATGGTCAAGCACACCCTCGACTGCTTCGTCGGTTCCGACCTCAGCATCTGTGCCGAGGTGGAGTTGCCGATCCACCATGCCTTCCTGGTCAAACGCGGTATCGATCCGCAGACGGTCAGCGAGATCTGTTCGCACGAGCAGTCGCTGGCCCAGTGCCGCCACTGGCTGGACCTGCACTACCCCACGGTGTCGCGACGACCGGTGTCGAGCAACGCCGAGGCGGCCCGGCTCGCGGCCGAAGCGGACCGCGTCGCCGCCATCGCCGGCGAGTCCGCGGCCGACCGCTACGGTCTGGACCTCGTTCACGCCAACATCGAGGACCAGCCCGGCAACAAGACACGCTTCTTCGTCGTCGGCAAGCAGCAGGTGGAGGCCTCGGGCAGGGACCGCACGTCCATCCTGGTGTCCACGCGCAACGAACCGGGCGCGCTCTACAAGCTGCTCGCGCCCTTCAAACGAAACGACATCAGCCTGTCGCGCATCGAGTCGCGGCCGTCGCAGACCTCGTCCTGGAACTACGTGTTTTTCATCGACTTCGAAGGTCACCGCAGCGATCGCACCATCACCAAGGTCCTGGCCGAACTCGAGTCGGTCGCCACGGACGTGAAGCACCTCGGGTCGTATCCGCGGGCCACACCGTGACGGCAGCGCGGCGGGTCGACACGCCCGCGAACATCAATCAGAGCGTCACCGGACTGGTGCCGTACCAGGGCGGCAAGCCCATCGAGGAGTTGAGCCGGGAACGCGGCATCGCGGACATCGTCAAACTCGCCAGCAACGAGAACCCGCGAGGCCCGGGACCTAGGGCCCGTAAGGCACTGGCGGTGGCGACGGCCGAGCTGTCCCGGTATCCGGACGGCAACGGCTTCCGCCTGAAGGCGGCCTTGGCCGAGCATCTCGGGGTCGAACCTACATGGATCACCCTGGGCAACGGTTCCAACGATGTCCTCGACCTCGCCGCCCGGGTGGCCATCTCGCCCGCCACCCGCGGCGTCGTCGACGCCCACTGTTTCGTCGTGTATCCGATGGCGATCACCGCCGCCGGCGGCGAGATCGTCACCGTGCCGTCGGTCGATTGGGGCCACGATCTCGACGCCATGGCGACGGCCGTGGACGACGCGACCCGCATCGTCTTCCTGGCCAACCCCAACAACCCCACCGGCACCTGTTTCGACGAGACCGCGTTGCGGCGCTTCCTCGAGGTGGTGCCACGACGGGTCTGGGTGGTGCTCGACGAGGCCTACGCCGAGTACGTCGGCGGCCCGGTGGGGAACGGCGGACGGTACCCGGACGGCATCCGGCTGCTCGACGAACATCCGAACCTGATCGTCACGCGGACGTTCTCGAAGATCCATGCGCTGGCCGCGCTGCGCATCGGCTACGCGGTGAGTTCGCCGGCGTTCGCCGACCTGCTGAACCGCGTCCGCCAGCCGTTCAACGCCAACAGCCTGGCGCTAGCCGCCGCCGAAGGGGCGCTCGGGGACACCGACTATGCCGCCGAGAGCCGGCGTCTCAACGACGAGGGCATGGATCGGCTGACGCGAGGTTTCGAGGCCCTGTCGGTGGAGTGGATACCATCGGTAGGCAACTTCGTGACCTTTCGCGTGGGCCCGGACCGCGACGCGATGGCCGTCTACGAAGCCATGCTCGACCAAGGGGTCATCGTCCGCCCGGTGGCCAACTACGGCATGCCGGAACATCTGCGCGTCACGGTCGGACTGGCCGACGAGAACGAGCGTTTCCTGAAGGCGCTGTCGCACGCCCTATGAGCGGCAGCCTGTTGCTGGTGGGCACGGGTCTCGTCGGCGGCTCCTTCGCCCGCGCGGCCAGGGCCCGGGGGGTGTTCCAGCAAGTCGTCGGCATGGACCGCGACCCGGCGGTCCTCGCCGAGGCGGTGCGTCTCGGGGTGGTCGATGCGCCGGCGGATTCCTTCACAGGCCACGCTGCCGTCTGCATCGCGGTCCCGGTGGCCGGCATCGCCGCGTGCGTGCATGACGCGGTGGACGACGGCGCGCCGGTATTCGATGTCGGCAGCGTCAAGGCTCCCATCGTGGAGGCCCTCCGGCCGGTGCCGCCGAACTTCGTTCCGTGCCACCCCATCGCCGGCTCCGAACGCCGAGGGCCAGCCGAGGCGCGTGCCGACCTGTTCGAGGACCGAGCGGTCGTACTGACTCCCGTGGCGGCCACCGATCCGCACGCCGTCGCCGCGGTCGCGGGCTACTGGGAGGCCGTGGGTGCCCGCGTTGTCACCGAGGATCCCGCCGACCACGACCGGCGCTTCGCCCTGGTCAGCCATCTGCCGCATCTCGTCGCGTTCGCGTTCATGGAGACGGCCTCGGGCGCGCCGCTCGACATCGTCGGCAACGGCTTTCGCGACTTCGTGCGCACCGCCGGAGCCGACCCGGACGTTTGGACCGACATTCTGCAGGCCAACGTCGGCGAAGTGAGAGCCCATCTCGACGAACTGGTGGACACGTTGCGTTCCTATGCAGCCATGATGGCGGACGACCCGGACAAATTGCGCGAACGGCTCGCCAAGGTCGTCGAGAACAAGCGGTCGTTCGACGCCAAGGACCACTGATGGGCAATGCCGATTCTCCGAACCCTGGGCTTGCCGATGTCGTCACCATCGACGGTCCGAGCGGTGCGGGCAAGGGCACCGTGGCGGGGCTTCTCGCCGCACGTCTCGGTTGGCACCTGCTGGACAGCGGCGCGCTCTACCGGGTGGTCGGCGTGGTCGCCGAGCGACGGGGCGTCGACCTGGCCGACGCCGACGCCCTGGCCGCCATGGCCCGAGGTCTCGACATCGCCTTCACGGAGTCGGTCACCGACGACGCGGTGTCCGTGGCGGTCGTCGTCGACGGCACCGACGAGACGTCGGCGATTCGCGCGGCCGAGGCGGAGGATCCCGCCTCCCGGGTGGCCGCCGTCACCGATGTGCGGACCGTGCTGGGCGACGTCCAGCGGAGCTTCCGCCGGCCCCCCGGGCTGGTCGCCGACGGCCGCGACATGGGCACGGTGGTGTTCCCCGATGCGCGGCTCAAGATCTTCCTCACGGCGAGCGTCGGGGTCCGCGCCGAACGCCGCATGCGGCAGTTGGCGGCAGACCGCCGGCGGTTGAAGGATCAACACGCCGGTGATAGTCTGCGCGCCCCTCGCGGGGATAGCGCGGCGGCGTTGACCGCCGTGCGAGCCAGAACCGAGGCGCGGGATCAGCGGGACCGGACACGCGACGTCTCCCCCCTGGTGCCGGCGACCGACGCGGTGACGATCGATTCCACGGCCCTGTCGATCGACAGCGTGATGACCGAGGTCATGGCGCTGGTGCGCAAGCGAGGGCTGGAGCGGTAGACAATGCGGTGCACGCGGCGCGGGCGACCGCGCGAAGAGGCGGCGACTGGGACGATATGGCGGAAGAACTGGAAGTGGAAACAGCGGCGACGGACGTCGCCACCGAGGCATTGTTCGCGTCCGGCGAGATGGACGAGAACTTCGCCCAACTCTTCGAGGAAAGCCTCGCCACGGTCGAGATGGAGCCGGGCTCGATCATCACCGGCACGGTCGTCGAGATCGACAAGGACTTCGTCATCGTCCACGCCGGACTGAAGTCGGAAGGCGTCATTCCGCGACATCAGTTCAACGACGAGAACGGTGAATTCGCACTGTCCATCGGCGACCAGGTGCAGGTCGCCATGGAGACCGTCGACGACGGCTGGGGAGAGACCCGGCTGTCCCGCGAAAAGGCCAAGAGGGCCGAGTCGTGGCAGATGCTCGAAACGGCGTTCGGCTCCGGCGATGTCGTCAAGGGTGTGCTGAACGGCAAGGTCAAGGGCGGTTTCACTGTCGACATCAACGACATCCGCGCCTTCCTACCCGGCTCCCTGGTGGACATCCGGCCGTTGCGCGAGACCGCGCACCTCGAAGGCCGGGCCCTGGAGTTCAAGGTGATCAAGCTCGACCAGCGGCGCAACAACGTCGTGGTGTCGCGTCGCGCGGTGCTCGAGGAGGAGAACAGTGCCGAACGGGAAGCGTTGCTCGCCTCACTGCACGAGGGCCAGGAGACCAAAGGCATCGTCAAGAACCTGACCGACTACGGCGCGTTCGTCGACCTCGGCGGCGTCGACGGCCTGCTGCACATCACCGACATGGCCTGGCGCCGGGTCCGCCATCCGAGCGAGATCGTCAACGTCGGCGACGAAGTGGCGATCAAGATCCTGCGTTTCGACCGCGAGAGCAAGAAGGTGTCCCTCGGCATGAAGCAGCTCGGGGACGATCCGTGGGTGGACATCGGCCGCCGCTATCCGCAAGGCACGCGGGTGCAGGCGACGGTTACCAACCTCACCGACTACGGCTGCTTCGCCGAGATCGAGGAAGGCGTCGAAGGCCTGGTTCACGTCTCCGAAATGGATTGGACCAATCGCAACGTGCATCCGTCCAAGATGGTCGCCGTCGGCGACGTCGTGGAGGTCATGGTGCTGTCCATCGACGAGGATCGGCGGCGCATTTCGCTCGGCATCAAGCAGTGCCGGATGAATCCCTGGGACGAGTTCGCGGCGGCCAACTCGGCCGGCGACCGGATACGCGGCCGCATCAAGTCCATCACCGATTTCGGCATCTTCATCGGCCTCGACGGCGGCATCGACGGCCTAGTGTACCTGTCGGACATCTCGTGGAAGGAAGCCGGTGAGACGGCGGTACGCCGATACAGCAAGGGCGAGGAGATCGACACCGTCATCCTCTCGGTCGACCCCGACCGCGAACGCATCGCGCTCGGCATCAAGCAGCTGGACAACGATCCCTTCAACGACTACATCACCGCCAACGACCGCAACAGCGTGGTCGGCGGCGTCGTGGTCAGCGTCGAAGCCAAGGAGGCGGTCATCAGGCTCGCCGAGGATGTCCACGGCACCTTGAAGGCGTCGGATATCTACGCAGACCGCGTGGAGGATGCGCGCTCCGCCATGTCCGCCGGCGATGAGGTAACCGCCAAGATCGTCAGCATCGACCGCAAGAACCGGACCATCGGGCTGTCCATCAAGGCGCGTGACAAGGACGACGAACGTCAGGCGCATCGCGAATACCAGAAGTCCCAACCCGAGCGCCCGGGACCAACCACCCTCGGCGACCTCATCAAGGCGCAGATGGAGGGGAAGGAGTAGTCCGGTGGGTCGCCGGACGGGGATTTCATGACCAGGTCCGAACTCATCGACCGGATTGCGATGGGCCAGCGGCACTTGACGGCGAAGGACGTCGAACTCGCAGTGAAAGTCATGATCGACCGGATGTCCGATGCCTTGGCGAGTGGCCAGCGCATCGAGATACGCGGCTTCGGAAGCTTCTCGCTACACTACCGTCCTGCGCGCGTCGGCCGCAATCCGAAGACCGGTGAGGCGGTTGGCGTCGGCGGCAAGTACGCACCCCACTTCAAGCCCGGCAAGCAGCTGCGCGACCGCGTCAACGCAGGCCGAGAAGCGGAGACGGGTCAAGGTCGCGAGGCTGCAGACGCGACACATTAGTGGCATCAACGCCGACGTCGTCATCCCCAACCGCCACGCGTTCGGGCGGGCGCTACCGGCGGACCGCACGACGGCTCACTTTCGCCATGACTCTCATCGTCACGGTCGCCGCCACCATCCTGCTCACCATCGACAACCAGACGCCCGTCAGCCTGCGGTTCCTGCACCTCGTCAGCCCTCCCTGGCCCGTGTCCTGGTGGATGGCACTCGCCTTCGCAAGCGGCGCGGTCGCCGGACTCGTCGCCTGTCTCGGTCACCGTGCCCTACGGCGGGGCCGCAGGTAGCCGAGGGCTCTGTTCCCGTGCCGCAGCCGGAAATCCACCGCCAGGTGGTGACCCGCGCCGACTGACGCGAAACTCGTTCGCCGAACACGGCGAGGACCGCTGAGTCGGGATGGTGACGGTGATCGAGCCGTCTTCGGCGACTAGGTTCCTTGAGCGGTCTCCATCTCGACAGTTGAACAAAAGTTCCCGT
>LXNJ01001796.1_pt1 | contig 12353 bp, 11 predicted proteins | sample 809081 | NCBI WGS metagenome assembly LXNJ01 (sample SAMN04870510, study PRJNA318959) | sponge metagenome | biome: sponge; feature: marine sponge reef; material: water | host: Petrosia ficiformis | place: Greece: Milos, Mediterranean Sea | collected 2013-05-29 | depth 5-7 m
AATAGCGGCCCCGATCTGTCGGGCCGTCAGATGGTTCAGCAGGGCTTCGGTATCCGTCCGTTGCTGCAGCAGCTCCTGTCGTCGGTTCAGGACCCGTGTAATCTCGGCTTGGAGCTTTACCGCCTCCTGCAACTGGCCAGAGCCCTGGGAGTAGCGCGCCCGAGCGAGAGACTCGTAGTGCCGCAGAAGCTCCTCCTCCTCACCGGTTACCCGCAACGCCCGGTCGAGATAAATGAGATCGTACCAGGCCAGTTTGACCCGGCGCACGATCTCGGCTCTCAACGCCTGGTAGGACTCGCCCCGAATCGCGGACTCGGACTCGGCCATGGCGGCGCGGTCCGCGAGGGTGCCGAACCAGGGCATGGACTGGCTCAGCGAGATGTTGGAAAACTGCGGTCCGACCCTCGTCTGGGGGCCGAGCACGTGTTGAGTGAAGGACACGGTGGGATTGGGCAGCGCCGATGCCTGGGGGATGCGCGCCTCGGCGGCCACCCATTCCAGCCGTGCAGCTCGGAGCTGAGGGTTGCGCTCGACGGCTTCCTGGATGAGGGCGGCCAACGCCGTGTCGCCGTTCGTACTGTACGTGAGCGTTTGCGCTTCAGCGCACGCGGCGGCGGTGCTGTGGAGAACGGCGATCGCATGTGCGACCGCCACGATTCGCGGTGTGGACATGGGTTCCTCGCGGCCTGAATAGTCGGTCGCCGGGCGGAAACGCCCGACGTGACGCGTCGTCGAGCCTGACGCGTGTCGAACAGCCCGCGGGTTTCGCCGCGGACTGCAAGGGGATCAGGCGACGTGGCGTGGAGGCGGCGTCTCGACCGAGAGATTGACAGCGCGGGGGATCGGAGCGGCATGGAAGGCGTTACGCTCCGACACGGCAGGAATGTGAACGACCGTCACGGCCCGGCCCGGCCGCGCCGATGCCGAACCGCACCCCAGAAACATCATGCACCCGTTCCCGGCGTCGTGGTGCCGACCGTGCGGGTCCGGCGGCCTTTCGGACGGAGCGGCGCGATGCCCGGGTACGCCGCGGGCCGGGTCCTGATCGCTCACCCTCGACGCCGCTGCGGCATGGTGCTCCGACCCGCCCTGTGTCCCTCTGGACGCACCGGTCCCCATGTCGCAACGGGAAGCGACCGGTTGGGACCATGAGAGTCCCACTAGAGCGATGAGAGCTACGGTGCGGCGCATTAGTGTGAAAGGTAGCCCGTTTTGGCCAGGAAAGTCTATCTTGCGAGGCTAGTGACCTAGGCGCGTCCCGGAAACCGGACGGAGGCGCCTATGCTTCATCCTCCACCGAATGGGGCGGTTTTCTTCGGTCGGCTGCCGGCGGCCCGGAACCGTTCGGGTCCTTGGTCGAGAATCCCGGTTCACGAGGTCCGCTTCCGGGCCGCGACCCACCTCCTCGCGGCGGCAAGCGCGACGGATGCGCCGACCGCCATCACCCCGGCCAGCACGTTGAAGAGCATGTCGACGGGGTCGTACGTGCGGTTCGGTACGACGATCTGGATCAACTCGTCCAGCGCGCCCAGCGATCCGGTTGCCGCGACGGTCAGCAGTGCCGGTACGGGAACCTCTCCGCCGCGAGCGGCCCGCTCCACGAGCGCGGCGTGGATGCAGATGGCCACGACGCCGTACTCGACCAAGTGCGAACGTTCGGTCGGAATCGCCATGCGCGCGAAGACGAGCGCGTAGACAGCGGCGATCCCGAGGGCGACCCCCCACTCGGCTGCGGTCGGGCGCCTGCTCAAGCCTTGCGTGACGACGGCGATCAGAATCAGGAGGCACGCTGCGGCAAAGATCCATTCGCCCACGCCGGTTCCTGCGAACCGAGCCGCGAGGGTGCCGGCGAATCCGAGGGTCGAGTAGATGGCCGCCACGGCGACGAACGCACAGGTCCAGAGACGGCGCTCCCGTCCGGAAAAGAAAAAGGAGGAAGGTAGGGATGGCATGCGGAAAGATCGGCAGGAGCGGTGCCGCTGCGCGGTTCGTCGGTCGGCAGCCGGCTCCGATGGACGGGATGCGGGCCGGTCCCGGCGCCGGCGGGGGGAGGTGCGGAACCGACCGCTCCCCCGCGAGATTCTATCCGAACGCCTTCAGAACCTCTTGTAGGAGATCCCAACGGTTGAAGCCCTGGCGTCCGTAGTCGAGACCGCGGCGCACGATCACGAGGTCGTGCGAGGGCACCACGAGCACGAACTGCCCGCGGTTTCCCGCCGTGGAATAGGCGTCCTTGGGAACGTCGTCGCGACCGTCGGGCACCAGCCACCACTGCCCGCCGTACATGTTGCCGCGATCCGCGGTCGCCGGGGCGGGAGTGCGGGTGAACTCGATCCATTCCTCCGACAGCAGCCGTTCGCCGTTCCAGACTCCTCCGTTGAGGTACAGGAGGCCGAAACGTCCGAGGTCGCGGGCGTTGGTGTACACCTGGCTGCTCAAGATGAAGTCGCCGAACCGGTCGGTGGAGAGGAGCGTGTTTCGCATACCGATGACGTCGAGAAGCCTGCGGCGCGGGAACTCCAGATAGGCGTCGCCCCCGCCCAGGGCCAGTTTCATCGCCAGCACTCCCAGCAGCGTGTCGTAGTTCTCGTAGTCCCAACTGCTCCCGGGTTCGCGGATGAGAGCCCTGGAGAGCGCACCGGTGACCGACGATGCGCCGGCCCAGTAGGAGAGCCCGGACCCGGTGGCGTACTCCATCCCCCTATTGTCCACCGTCTCGAGTCCGCTCGACATGTTGAGCAGGTGGCGCAGGGTGATTTCGCGCCGCGGATCGGTATCTTCGGGATTCTGTCGCGGCAGCCACTCGAAGGGAAGCGGATCGTCCAGCGAAAGCAGACCGTCGTCGACCGACATCCCGATGAGCGTGACCGCGATGCTCTTGGCGGTGGACCAGGTGCGGGTGCGCGTGTCCATGTTCACACCGTCCGCGTAGCGCTCGTGGATGATGACGCCGTGGTGGACGACGAGGAGGGAGAGCGTGACCTGCTCCGGCGACTCACGCTCGAACGCCCATTGCGAAGCCGCCTGGAGCGCGTCGGCGTCGACCCCGGCCGGAACGACGACCTCTTCCACGAGATCGCCGTCAGGCCAGGGAATGTCGGACGCGTCGCGCACGGGGGCTCCCATGGGGTGCTCCGGAAGCGAACCTATGTCGTCGAAGTCCTGATCGGGGGCCATGGTCACGCAGCCGATCCCCTCTCTGAAGGCGGCGCGCATGGTGGGCACGGCTCCGTCCTTGCCGATGGCGACCGCGCGCAGCTCCTCGTTCACCTCGTAGTCGCCCCCTTCGGCGGAGCCCACGGGACTGGCCAGATAGGCCAGCTCCTGCTCGAAGACGAGATCGACGGGCCGGTGGGAGGTGAAGAGCCCGTTGCACTGAAGGATGGCCTGCACTCCCCTCTGGATCATGTCGCGCTGGGGCGCCCAGTAGTCCCACTCCGAGCTCCGTTGCTGAGCGCTCGCCCGGGCGGGCGCGTCCTCCCCGTTCAGCGCCGGCTCGCAGGCCGTCGACGAGAGCAGGACGAAGACTGCGAACGCGCCAAGGACCTGGGCGGTCCGACGCGGCTGGGACGCGGTTCGAAGCGATTCCATGGTTGTCAGTTGCGAGTATCGAGTGATTTGCGGTATTCTGCCGAGGCACCGTATCCCGCCGGATCCTGGAAGAGCGCTCCGAGCCCGACCGAAGAGGTCCACATGTCCCTGGAAGAGTGTCCCACACCCGGAACCACGAGTTCGCGGTGGCTGTGTCCGTCGAAGAATTCGTTCATGAAGCGAACCAGAAGCTCTCCCCTCTCGAACCTGTGCCGCCCCTGGAGGTTGGCCCCGCACGACACGTCCAGGTTGGAACTGGTAGAATCCGCGCTGCCGATGAGGATGGTGACGTCGCGACGCAGCGTGCGAGCCTGAACCGTGTCGATTTCCAGCCCCTCCACCCGGCTCGGCCGATCCTCCAGCCCGTAATGCCATTCGTTGTAGTCGGAGCAGAGCGTGCGGTCCGGAACCGCGAACTCCGTCCGCTGCCAGCGTTCCGGGCGAAGGTAGAGATAGGTGGACGGGTTGGCGACCACGTAGCGGACCCTGGCCGACGGCACCGAGACGTCCTCCACCGGACTCGTCGCCGCGAACCTGTGTACGAACTGCCCCCCGGCCGAGTGACCGGTCAAGACTATCGTCGCGATCTGCGGGAAGAGCGAGCGGTTGGCCAGAGTCTCGATCAACCGATCCATCGCCAGATAGGAGCTCACGCGGGGAGACGGCCCTTCCGGTCGGGAGAGATGCCCCTTGCGCCAGCCGGCGCTCGACCAGAAGGGTTCGTCCGATTCGGGGGCGTCGTCCGAGGTCTGGAAGTGCGGGGCGACGATGACGGCGGTCGCACCGGCTCGGGCCGCGGCGGCGGCGACGTTGCCGGTGACGAAGTAGTCGTCGGCGTTCCGGTCGATGCCGTGAACCGCGATCACGGCCCGGGTGACGCTCGCGTCGCCGGTCGCGAGTTCGTGAGACGAGAAGATGGGGAGAAAGAGGCCACCGGCGATCTCGATGCGCTCGGCGCAGGTCGCCGTGCCGGTCGTGCAAGGGACGGGACGGACCGCCGTGGTATCCACCGGGGGCGGCTGGGTGGGCGGAGGGTCGGATCCGCATGAGGCCAGCGTCAGACCGGCGGTCACCAGTATCGGCGCTCCAAGCCCGAGAACCGTGGGCGTTGCCGGAGATCCGCGTGAGCGTCGTAGTGTCATGGGCTTGAAGATACCGGACCGCAAGGCGGTTAGGCAAGCGAACCGGACCGCCCGCTTTCCGCGGGTGCGAACCGACGGTTCGAAGGAGCACCTCTCGCGCCCCGGGGTAATCCGGGCCGTCGCCTTCCGAGGCGTTTCCCGGAGCGACATTCTCCTTCGCGCGGAGGGCGAACCATCAGCGAAAAAGTGAAGAAGAGCGACGCCGAGTGGCGCGCCGAACTCGACCCCGAAGCCTACCGCGTGCTCCGGAAGAAGGGCACGGAACGAGCTTTCACCGGAAAATACACCGACGAGACCCGACCGGGCACCTACAAGTGCATGGGTTGCAGTTCGCCGCTCTTCGATTCCGATTCCAAGTACCATTCCGGCTGCGGCTGGCCCAGCTTCACCGATCCCGTGGTCGAGTCCGCGGTCGAGGAGGCTCGCGACACCTCCCACTTCATGGTGCGGACGGAGATCCTCTGTTCCGCTTGCGGCGGCCACCTCGGTCACGTCTTCCCGGACGGCCCGTCTCCCGGAGGTCTCCGCTACTGCATCAACTCCGCCGCCCTCGATCTCGACGAGCGCTGAGGGCTCGACCTCAAGGAAGTCCGAATGTCAAAGACCGTAACCGTCATCCCGGGTGACGGAATAGGGCCGGAGGTGGTCTCGTCCGTGCTCGCCGTCCTGCGCGCATCCGGAGCCGACCTGGAGTACGACTTTCACGATGCCGGGCTGACCGCTATCGCAAAGCACGACGTCGCGCTGCCCACAACGACCATGGAGTCCGCCGAAAGGAACCGGGTCATCCTCAAGGGACCCATCACCACCCCCTCGGGGACCGGGTTCCGCTCCATAAACGTCGAGCTGCGCAAGGCGTTCGATCTCTACGCCAACGTCCGCCCCGTGCGCACCCTGATCCCGGGCCGCTACGACGACATCGACCTCGTGCTCATCCGGGAGAACACGGAAGGGCTCTACGTGGGCGTCGAGCACCACATCGGCATACGCGGCGACCCGAGGGCCGCTGCCGAGTCCGTGATGATCGTGACACGCTTCGGGTCGGAGCGAGTCTGCCGCTTCGCGCTCGATTTCGCCCGCCGGAACGGTCGCAGGAAGGTCACCGTGGCACACAAGGCCAACATTCTGAAGAGCACTCAGGGTCTCTTCCTGGACTGCGCGCGCGACGTCGCCGTCGATTACCCCGAAGTCGAGCTCGAAGACAGGATCATCGACGCCACCGCCATGCTGCTGGTGCTCGATCCCTATCGGTTCGACGTTCTCGTCATGGAGAACATGTTCGGCGACATCCTTTCCGACCTGATGGCGGGACTGGTGGGGGGACTCGGTTTCGCTCCGGCCGCCAACCTCGGCGCGGACGCGGCGATGTTCGAAGCCGTGCACGGGTCGGCTCCCGATATCGCGGGCAAGGGACTCGCCAACCCTACCGCTCTTCTGCTTTCGGCTTGCATGATGCTCGACCACGTCGGCATGGCTCCCGAGGCGGAGCGGATCCGCGGGGCCATTGGGCAGATAATCCGCGATCCCCACTCTCGCACCCGCGACATTGGCGGACGCTCCTCCACCGCCGAGTACACCGAGGCGATCGTGCGGGCCCTGGGATGAGGGCAGACAGTCGCGGTTTCAAGGTCCTCGCCGAAACGCCCGAGACGGCCACGTGCCTCGTCTGCGCCGACGATTACCCTGAGATGGAGCTCGACCGCATGTTCTGGTGCACCGGCTGCATGCGGAGGGCCCGGGAACGGGCGGGATGGTGGGGATGGCTGGGCGGCATCGGCATCGGTGCGGCGCTCGCGCTCTACATCGCCCTCGGCATCCGACCCAGCGCCGATCTGCTCGGCGCCTGGTTCGGCGTCGTCGCCATGGGCACCTGGCTGGGCTCGAAGGCGTGCCGGGAAATCGCATTCGGCGTCATCCGCTACCGGACCGCCGCCGAGGACGCCGCCCTACCTGAGAGTAAGCCGTCCTCCTGACCTCGGCCGCCTGCGCTACCCCCCCACCTGCGGGAAGGTGAAGTTGGCATAAGCCAGTTCGTTACCCGATGCGTACGGGAACACCGTGTCTCTGAACGACTTCCAGGAGTCGTAGACCATCTTGAATTCCGCGTTGTCGGCCGCCTGCTCCTCCAGGTAAGCCATGGACTGGCTCATCGCGGCCGCCATGATGTCCTCGCTGAAGGCGTGCACGGTGACCCCGTCGTCGCGGATGAGACGCTGGAGGGCGCTGGGGTTGAGCGCGTCGTACATCGCGGTCGTGACGGAGATGGATTCCCTGCACGCGACCTGGAGAGCCGACTGGTACGAAGCGGGTAGCTCGTCGTAGGCCTCGCGCTGGATGAGGAGCGACATGGTGACCCCGGGCTCCCACCACCCCGGGTAGTAGTAGTTCTTGGCCACCTGTTGGAATCCGAGCCGCTCGTCGTCGTGGGGTCCGACCCATTCGGTAGCGTCGATCGCGCCCCGTTCGAGCGCCGGATAGATTTCGGCGGCACCGAGGACCTGGACGGTGACACCGAGCCTCGACATGATCTCGCCGCCGATCCCGGGTATGCGCATGCGCAGGCCGGTCAGGTCGGCGAGCGATCCCACGGGCTCCAGGAACCATCCCCCCATCTGGCCGCCGGTGCAGGAGACCGGGAAGGTGATGAGGCCGAAGTCGGCATAGACGCTGTTTATCAGATCGAGGCCGCCGGCATGTTGGAGCCAGGCGATCTGCTGGCGTGCGTTGAAGCCGAACGGAACTGCGGCGTCGAAGGCCAGGGCCGGATGCTTGCCGGTGTAATAGTAGCCGGGAGAGATGCCGCAGTGGACGGTGCCCTGCTGGACCGCGTCCATCACCTGAAGAGCGGGAACCAGTTCGCCGGCCGCGTAGACCCGAATGTCGAAGTGGCCGTCGGTAAGCTCGGCGACCCGGGCCGAGAGACGCTCTCCCGCTCCGTAAAGGACGTCGAGCGTGGGCGGAAAGCTCCCGGTAAGCCTCCAGCGCACGTCCGGCCGAGAGGCGGCTGTCGCGCTCAGGGTCGCGGACTCGCCCGCTCCGCAGCCGGCCAGAGCCATCGCACCGGCGCCCGCTCCTGCGGTCTTGAGGAAATCCTTGCGGCGAATGGTCTCTCTGGGCATGGCGGTCTCGTTGCTGTGGAACTGCGACGGGCTTGCTATCTAACCTTTCCCGCCCGAAGTCGCAAGCCGGTCTCTCCCGAATGCGCAAGCCGGTCTCTCCCGAATGCGCAAGCCGAGAGGCTCGACGCGGGCGGTCCCTACCAGTCCGGGCGCTCCATCTCCTCGATCTTTCGCAGCTCGCGCGCTAGTCTGTCCTCGTCGGCCGCGGAGACTTCCGGAACGGTGAACGAGCTCGCGCCGTCCGCACCCCCGGCCCTAAGCGCTGAGCCTCGCACCCTTCGGCTGACCAGCGCTCCCGTGAAGAGGATCGCCAGCCCCGGCAAAAGGTATCCCAGGAGGTTGAAGCCCTCGGGAGGCGGAGCCATGAGCACCGTGGGTCCGAAGTCGGCGACGAATCCCGCCCTTATCGCCTCGGGGGTCTCGCCCTGTTGAAGCGCGGACATGATTCGCCGCGACCATCCCGGCGAGATGGCGCACTGCATCTGGAACTGGCAGGAGTGCAGATCGAGTCCGCATCCGCAACTGCAGCGGATGTCGCCTTCGATCGCGCGCAGAAGCTCACCGAACTCGCCCTCGTAGGCGTCGGGGGAAAGACGCGCGGCCCTTGGATCGTAGCCCGAATGAGCGGGACCCGCCGACTGCGGCGCCGCAAGCGAGAGGGCGAGCGCGAGCGGTAACGCGGTCATCGGCCGCCCCTAGCGATTCCCCGGGCCCCGGCGTCAGGGTTGCGAGCGTCCGGCACCCCCACCCGTTCACCCGAGCGGCCGTGGATCACGATCGAGTTCGCCCGACCCTGAGATCCGATCGTCTGGACCGTGTGGCCCATCTCCTCGAGCAGCGCCACGGTCTGGTCACTCACGCCGCCGCGCTCGATCCGGATCCGGTCGGGGAGCCACTGATGGTGTATCCGCCGCGCCGATACCACCTCTTCGGGCCGCATCCCGAAGTCGACGAGGTTGAGAACGAGCTGGAGGACCGTGTTGATGATGGTCCGTCCGCCAGGAGTCCCGATGACGGCCACGAGCTCGCCGTCGCGCGCCAGGATCGTAGGCGTCATGGAGGAAAGCATGCGCTGGCCGGGCCGCGCCAGGTTGGGCTCGGTGCCAATGAGTCCGGTTTCGCTGGTGAGTCCGGGTCCGGCGTTGAAGTCGCCCATTTCGTTGTTGAGGAGGAAGCCTCCGCCCGGGACCACTATGCCCGAGCCGTATCCGAACTCGAGCGTGTAGGTCACGGATACCGCCATGCCGTCTGCGTCCACCACCGAGTAGTGGGTGGTCTCCGGCGATTCGAACCCGAGCTCGACGTCGCTCGGGCTGGATTCTGTCGCGGCCTCAGAGTCGATCGTCTCGCGCAAGGCGCTCGCGTGCTCCTTGCCGGTCAGCCGGTGGAGCGGGACGTCCACGAAGTCGGGATCGGCCAGGTAGTGGGCCCGGTCCCTGAAGGCCCGGCGCATGGCCTCTGCCAGATGATGCACGTAAGGAGCGGTGTTATGGCCGAACGAGGCGAGGTCGTAGCCCTCCAGGATGTTCAGCATGGTGACCAGCGCGACGCCGCCGGAGCTGGGCGGGGGCATGGAGATGACGTCGTATCCTCGGTAGGTACCGTGAACCGGGCTCCGCTCGCGAACGCGATAGGCGGCGAGATCCTCCTCGGTGATGAGCCCTCCCTCGCGGCGCATCTCGGCGGCGACAAGGCGAGCGGTCTCGCCCTCGTAGAAGCCGTCCCGGCGGTTCAGCATGATCCGGCGCAGGGTGGCGCCGAGATCCGGCTGGCGAAGCGTGTCCCCCGCTTCGTAGTGCTCGCCGTTCTTGGAGAACTGGGCAACCGTGGCCCAGTGCTGGGAAGCCCTCTCGACCAAGCCGGCCAGACCTCTCGCGAGCACCTCGCTGACCTCGAAGCCGTCCTGGGCCAGAGCCACGGAGGGGTAGACGAGCCGTTCCCAGGGCAGGCCGCTCCCGTAGAGCAGGTGAGCCTTGTCGAATCCTGCGACCGTGCCGGGCACCCCGACCGCGGCGTGGCTGAGGTGATGCCGCTGGGAGGAGTACTCGCCGTCCACCAGCCACATCTCCGGGTGGGCTGCCGCCGGAGCCATTTCGCGGAAGTCGAGCGCCGTCGTGGCGCCGTCGGGGAAACGGATCACCATGAAACCGCCGCCGCCGATGTTGCCGGCTGCCGGATGGGTGACCGCGAGGGCGAATCCGGTCGCGATGGCCGCATCCACCGCGTTGCCGCCAGCCGCGAGAACGTCCCGTCCCACCTCGCTGGCTCGCCACTCCTCGCTGACGACCATGCCCCCGTCGGAGCGTTCCACCTGGCCGTTCTGGAGGGCCGCCGCACCAACGGGATCGAGCCACGAAAGCGCGGCGGCGGCGAACCAGAGAGCGATGAGAAGCGGGTGTGGCTTGAGTAAGGATGTGGAGTTCGTTGCCGGGTGGCGCACGAGCGGGTCCTCGGTGAAGGGGCGCGGGCGATCTGCGAACATGGAATCTAACAGCCCGTGCACATCCCCCGCGAGCACCAAGCAGCCTCTTCTCCGCCGGCAAGCGGCGCCCACCGGGCAAGGCTCCGTCAGCTAGCCACCACCAGCTCGTACACGACCACGTGCTCCACATCCGTTTCGTCCAACTGCACCCCCAGCACGAGCCCGTGGGCCACATCCAGGATCCGATGCCTCGGCGGCGACTCCACCTTGCCCAGCCACTCCCCGTTGGGGCCAATGACGGTGTAGACGGGCACACCCTCGCTCCTTACGCCCGGCCGGTAGGAAGGCAGCCATACCCGGTTCTCAGCGTCGGCGAAGGGCGTGGTGAAGAGGGGCATCGATCCGCCGATGACGGCCCGAAAAGTGGCCATGTTGCCGTCGGTCATGCGATCGATGTCGGCAGCCGTGGCACCCGGGTTGGCCATCTGATTGCCCGCCCTGTACCCGTCCTCGATGCCCTCCAACATCTCCTCGGTCAGCGGAGCCGGCTCGGCCTGCCAGCGCACGATCTGGGTGACGGTGCCATCGGGCAGACGCCAGGTGACCTCCGGCCTGTCGGATCTGGTGTAGACGAACTGCCCGTCCGAGACCGTGACCCAGCCGGCCGCTCCGATCGGGTTCCACCGCAGCTCTGGCGGAGGTCGCTCGATGTAGTCGTAGGACGCGACCGTGTCGACGGCGCCGGTCTCCATGTCGAGCCGGACCATGTGCCCCCGAAGCCACTCCTCTTCAAAGCCGGGCATGTGCGAACTCGTGGTCATCAGCAACTTTCCGGATGAGCCGAGTCCCTTTACACCCAAGCCGTCCGCGTGCCGGATGTCCACCGTGCGCTCGACCGAACCGCCGGCGAAGATGGTCAGGCGGTTCAGGAACTGGTCGACCGCCAGAAGCCTGTCCTGCCCCAGCGCGAAGGTGGCCCCCACGTAGTCGACATCGCCCGGTCCCTCCCCCGGCCCGGCAATCACCTCGTGCGAGGCGCCGTCCGGACTCAGCACGATCAGCTCCTTGTTGAACACGTCTGAGACTATGGCGCTGCCGTCCGGGAAGAGGCTGCCGGGATGTATGCCCTGGAAGGTGTAGTCGCCCGGATTGGCGCCGTGGCGGTAGAGTGGCTCCGCCGAAAACTGGAAAGGCGCTTCGACTTCCGGCATCCCGTCATACTCGACGACCCGCACACCTGCGCTGTCCTCGATCTGAACCGGGACACCGCCGTTCTCGCGGACTTCGCCTGCGCCCCCGCAGCCGCTGAGACCAACCGCCAACGCGGGCACCAGCAGCAGGACGAGTTCGTATCCGTTTCGCATGGTATGGAATAACTCCGACTGATCTGTAATTTCTTACACCACCACGTCTGCACCGTTTCCCGGACGGGTCGGACTCGAGCCGCACACCGTCAGCGATACCCGCCCCATGGTCAGGGCGGCGGCCAGCGACGAGCCCGAGAGCGCTGAGAATCCGGCGAAGGCGACGAGCGCCGAGTCCGAACCTCCGCCCGTGGCGATCACGACGAACTGTCGCCCGGACCTTGTCTGATAGGTCATCAGGTTCTCATTGGTCGGGAACAGCGTCGCGCCACGCCAAAGCTCCATGCCCGTGGCCTTGTCGAAGGCGTAAAGGAACGGGTCGCCACCGCCCAGGAAAACCAGTCCTCCCCTGGTCACCATCGGACCGGAGTTGCCCAGCGTGCCTAGCCTCTCCGGCAGGTCGACCGGGCCGCGTGCCAAACTCCTCGAGAGGCGTCTCGTTCGGATCCCAAACACCAGGCAATCTCGAGTTCGTCGACGTTGGCGACCGCGATCTCCTCGGCAGCGGAATACTTGGTGTGCGCCTGGTCGGAACCGACAAACGGCCAACCCTCCCCAGGGCCAGGGTCCGAGCCGCACGCGGCGGCGGCTGATGCGAGGGCGACTGCGACAACGAGACGTGTCATGAGCCTTGCTTGGGTTGAATGGTGGACTCCGGTTCCAGGTCATCATCATTCCGGTCGAGCGGATCGTCCCCGAAACGCTCGGCCATCAG
>LXNJ01001798.1_pt1 | contig 12351 bp, 14 predicted proteins | sample 809081 | NCBI WGS metagenome assembly LXNJ01 (sample SAMN04870510, study PRJNA318959) | sponge metagenome | biome: sponge; feature: marine sponge reef; material: water | host: Petrosia ficiformis | place: Greece: Milos, Mediterranean Sea | collected 2013-05-29 | depth 5-7 m
CGCGACCCTGACACGCGCCTTGCAGATCGCCATGGAACGTGGCACCGGCAAGTCCTCGCCGGTGGCGGACTCTGGCGTCGCCGGCAAAACCGGCACCTCCGACAACTACCGCGACAGTTGGTTCGCCGGCTACGACGCCAACTCGCTGGCCGTCGTTTGGGTCGGCCGCGACGACAACCAACCCCACGGCCTGTCCGGATCCCGAGGCGCGCTTCGGGTTTGGAACTCGCTCATGGCCCGGGCCGACATCGTTCCCGCACTGGCCAACGAGGCCGCGACCGTGACGATCGACTATGCCACCGGCATGCGCGCCATGCCCTACTGCGGCGGCACGGTCTCGATTCCCGTGCCCGCCGACCAAGCGATTCCATGGAAGCCCGGCTGCGACGCCCCGTAGCGGACGGGCTTGTCGGGCCCCGGCGCGCCCTTGGGCGCATTTGCCTATGGGCCGGACATCTGCTTTAGTCTCGGCATGGTAGTACTGAGAGCAGTTGCCTTCGCGGCACCTCTTGTCGTGGTGTTGTGGGGCTGCGCGAGTACCACCTCCCCGGATGACTCCCCCGACATGTGGCTGGTCGACGAACGGACGGCTGCGGACGACTGGTTCTGCGAGCCTGCCGAAGACGGTGGCTGGGACTGCGTCCAGGATCCGGAACGGGTGGCGAATCCTCGTCCCCTACGTCTACCCAAACCGCTTTTTGCGCTACCCGCCACCACCGAGCAAGCACCGCGCCCGCCATCCCCGCCCAGCGAGCCCCCTCGACAACCGTCGGTTAGCCCGGTTCAAGACGCACCAGCGGACCCATTGATTCCCCTATACCAGGAGCTTGCCTATCAACCGGATCGACCCACGGCCCTGACCGATCTGCCGGGCAGCTTCTACACGATCCAGTTGATTGCGCTTTCCTCCAAGGAGGATCTGGCGCAGTTCATCGCCGACAACAACCTGCCGGCGATGTCGGGTGCGGCCGTCGAGAAGGACGGCGAACGGTTCTACGCCCTGTTGGCCGGAATCTACACGGATCGCGAAACAGCGGAGCGCGCTGCTCGGAGCCTGCCGGAACGGATCAGCGCAGACGGGCTTTGGGTTCGGTCCCTGGCGTCGCTGCAGGCGGCCATAGCGCGCGCCGAGCAACTTCCCGAATAGTCCCGATCGGGCGTCAGTACCGGTACTTCTCGAGCGCCGTACCCTTCATCGAGTATCCGGCCCTTGCCAGGCTGCTCGCATGGCCTTCCAAGCCGAGCTCCCCGGTTACCCATACCGGGTCGTACATGGACTCAAGCTTCACCGGTTCCTCGAACTCCACGTAGACGATCTGATTCGGCGGCGGGGGCGGGACGTGAATACAGGCGCCGAAATACGGCACCAACAGGAAACTCGCCACCTTGTCACCCACCACGTCGAGGGGCACGACGAAACCGGGCAGCTTCACGTTCTCGCCATTGAGCTCGGGCACGACGCCATCCACGGTTGTCAACGGGAAGTCGTCGAACAACGCCAAGGAGGAATGGTCCACGACCGGTGGCGCCGCCGTCACGCCTTCCGGCAGCAGGTCGTCCCAGGTCAGTTCACGAGGTTCCTCTTCCCGCTCTTGCTCTGCCTCGTCACCGAACGCCCAGATTGGGCATACGACGACCAGTAGGGCGACAAATCGTTTCGTGATCAGCTCGGTTCCTCCTCTTCCACCCGATCAGCCAGGCCTTCACTCGTCCCGGGTCAGAACCTCCATCAAGTGGCCGTCGATATCGCGCCAATAGAAGCCGCGGCCGCCATGCCGTGCATTGATCTTGCCGTCGTCCCAGGAGAACGGACCCGAACCGTAGGTCACACCGACGGCTTCGATGCGCGCGAAGATGCCGTCGAACTCCTCGTCGGTGACCTTGAAGGCGTAGTGGTGGCTCTTGAACTCCGCGGCGTTGTCGAAATCCATGGTGAGCGCGCTGTTGACCGCAACCGGGGCGAAGTGACCGGCCGGGCCGAGATAGTCGAGACCCATGATGTCGGCGAAGAACCGGGCGGCAGCCTCCTTGTCGCGGGAGGGTACGATGGTGTGATTCAGTTCCATGACGCTTCCCCAAACGGGCCACACGATCCGAACCATAGCGACCTCGGCTCTCCTTCGCCACCCTGGGCGATCATCTACGTCCGCACCGTGAGCCCGTCCGCCAGGGAAAGGCGAAAGGCACGCCAAGCCGGCACAACCGCCAACAGGCTGGCGGCACCGGTGACCGCGGCGACTACGATCAGGTCGAATTGGCCCGGCAAGCCCGCATGGAGGTAGAAACCGAAGTTGGCGAGCACCATCGGCCGCGCCGCGAACATGGCGAGGTGGACGACGACAACGCCCAGCAGCGCCGCCACCGCCGCCAGTAGAACCGCCTCAGCGAGGAGTAGGCCAAACACGAGGCGCGCACCGGCGCCCATCGAACGCAGCACGGCCATTTCCCGACGACGCTCCGAGAGGCTGGTCAAGAGCGTCGTCAACATGCCGACGAGCCCCGCGGCCACGACCAGGATGCTGACCACCAAGAGCGCCGCCTCCGCGGCGCCCAGCAGTTCCCAAAGTTGCTGGAGCGCGACACCCGGAACGATCGCCATCAGCGGTTCGGCCGTGTACTCGTTCACGAACCGCTGCAGGCCGAACAGCATCAGCTTCGACTGGAGGCCCACGATGCACGCCGTTATCGCGTCCGGTTTGAGCTCCTCCGCTAGGGCGTGGGCGGCAACCACGCTCTCCCGGGCCCGCGGCGTCGTGGCCCAACCCGAATGAATGGCTTCGATGCCCGCCAACGTGACATGCACCGTGCGGTCCACCGGGGTGCCGGTCCTGGCGAGGATGCCGGTCACCTTGAACGGCAGTTCGCCGTGGTCCTTGAAACTGACGTCGCCGATGCCGTGCGAGACGATGATGGCTTCGCCCACCGCGTAGCCCAGGGACGCCGCCACGTCGGCGCCGAGAACCGCATCGTTGACGTTCACGAACAGCCTGCCGTCGGCGAAGGCTAGCGCGCGGCCCCTTGCGAACCGGTAGTGCTCGAAGTAGCCGTCGTCGGTGCCCATCACCCGAAAGCCCCTGTGCGAATCACCCAGCGAGATCGGAATCGTCCAGGCGACTTCCGGCCGCTCTCGAATCTCCTGGTAGCTGTCCCAGCCGATGTTGTTGGTGGCGTCGCCGATGCGGAACACCGAATACAGCAGCAGGTTGATCGGACCACTGCGTGCCCCGACGATGAGGTCGGCGCCGGAGATCGTGTTCGTGAAACTGGTCCGGGCTTCGGTGCGAACCCGGTCGACGCCGATCAAGAGCGCGACACTGACCGCCACCGAGAGCACGGTGAGTCCCGCCGTCAGGCGTCGGTTGAGCAAGCTCTTCGCCGCCAACGAAAAGAGGATCGTACTAGCGCGCATTTCTCACGGATTCGCTATTAGGCATCCGAAATGTTGCTGGCATTCGCCACCACCCCCTCCATCGGCGCGGCGTTGATCTGCGTCATCGAAACGCTGCGCTCGAACGACGCCGCGAGCGTCGGATCGTGGCTGACGAATACCACCGTGCTGCCCGCAATCGCACACTCCTCCAGGAGCAGTTTCACGAAGGCGAGGCGTGCGGTCGCATCCATCGCCGAGGTCGGCTCGTCGGCCACCACCAGCGGCGGTCGACCGATCAATGCCCGCGCCACGGCGACACGTTGCTGTTGACCGATGCTGAGTTCCGTGACCCGACGCCCGCGCAGGGCGTTCGCCCCGAGGCCGAGGCGTTCGAGCAACCGAACCGCCTCGTCGCGAAGCGACCCCGAGTTCCCCAGCGCCAGCGCCGCCCTGGCCCGCGAGAAGTGACACGGCAGTACGACATTGTCGATGAGCGACAGGTACGGCAGCAGGTTGAACATCTGGAACACGAAGCCGATCTTCTCCGCCCTAAAGCGGTCCCGCGCCGCCGCCCCCAACGCCGACACCGATTCGCCGAGGACGTCCACCGTTCCCCCCGTCGGTGTCAGGATCCCGGCGACGAGGCATAGCAGCGTACTCTTGCCGCTGCCGCTCGGTCCTTCGACGAAAAGGCGCTCACCCTGCGCGACCTCCAGTTCGGCAATCTCGACAACGCGCGCCCCACCAGCATATGCGAACTCGACGTCGGCCAGACGAATCGCGGGCGTGTCAGGCGTTGCCATGTGGTCAGGCCTTCCGCTAGAAGCCCGTCAACACTGTCCGTGGCGATGCCGCGGTCAGGGTCTCGACGACGGCGGCATCCGGACCCACGGCTTGAAGCTCGACTTCCTCCAAGCCGTCGAAGGTCGCGAACGCGGTTGCCTCCAGCCACTCGGGGCCCGACTCGCAGTGGTATCTGAAGGTGGCTTCGAGGTCGGCGTGTACCTCGCCATCTCCGTGGGGGTCGTGATCATCCCCGGCTTCCGCGGTGGCCTCGTGGTCGGCGTGGACCGCGCCATCTCCGTGGGGGTCGTGATCATCCCCGGCTTCCGCAGTGGCCTCGTGGTCGGCGTGGACCGCGCCGGCGTCTTTACCCGTCCCGTCGTGGTCGTCGTCGCGATCATCGGCAACGTGTGGGATGTCGACCACGGGTTCGCCGGTAGACCTGCAACCCGCAGGCAGACGGAGGATGTTCTCCGAGACTGCAAGGAGTTCCATCGCCTCTTCAAGCGCAGCGCGGTGCGCGTCGTTCGCTGGCGCATGTTCGAAGCCGACGATGGACTCGAGTGGACTCTCGAAGTGGACGACGACCTCCGTGCCTTCCTGGGCCAGCTTCAGGACGGCGTGGCCGTGTTCGTGGGTGTCGTGGGTCTCGGCTGCGTCGACGCCAAGGCCGACCATGAGCGCCATGGCACCGACTGTTGTGCGATTTGTCATGGATTGCCTCCGTATGGTGACTTGGGGTGTCGGCTTGAAACCGACGTCGGTCACCCGGTGGACGGAGGCGCGCGCGGTCTGTAGTCCTGAACAATCCTTGCGGGAACCGCCACGGCGGCCTGACGGATATCGACAATGGCGTCCGGGTAATGCGTCCCCGGGATGGACGGCGCAGTCGGGGCCGTGCCGTCCAGACGCTCGGCGTGGAGACACACCGCGCACGGGGCATCGCCTTCGCCGAATGCGTGATCGGCATCGTGCAGCGTCACGCCGACGAGCGCCCCCACCAAGAAGCAAACACTGATCGCGCTCTTCAGCGCGTGCCCACGCCGCATGCGGGTCTCGCCGTGCAAACGAACCATGAGTGGCCGGTCCGTACCGGACAATCCCTAGAGCGCTTCGAGAATCGCTTCCGCCTTGCTCACCTCGAACGCGCCGGGTGCTTCCACCGCGAGCTTCGTCACAACGCCGTCGTCGACGATCATGGCGTAGCGTTCCGAACGGGTGCCGAGGCCGAACCCGCGACCGTCCATTTCGAGCCCGATCGCCGCGGTGAATTCACCATTGCCGTCACCGGCCATGACCAACTCGTCGGCGTTCCGATCCGCGCCCCAGGCATCCATCACGAATGCGTCGTTGACCGCGACACACACGATGCTGTCGACGCCCTTGGCCTTGATATTGTCGGCGTTGGCAACGAAGCCCGGCAGGTGCGCCAGGGAGCAGGTCGGCGTGAAAGCGCCGGGAACCGCGAACAGGACCACCTTCTTGCCGCCAAACAGTTCACCGGTGGTGACCGCTGTCGGTCGGCCGTCCTGCATCACGTGCAGCGTTGCCTCCGGTAGCCTATCGCCTTCTTGAATCGCCATGCTCGTTCCTTAGTAAGTGGGTCGGAAAGGGACCGAGTTTACTGCACAGACCGTGACGGATCGATGCCGTGCACGGCGTGTCCATGTCCACACCGGCCCGCGACCCTCGTCGGGGCGTGCTAACGTACCTCCTCCCGGGCAGACAGGCTTTCCCATGGCCGGCAGCATCGAAGCCATCTACGTTTCCGCCAAACACGGCGAGCAAAAGGTCTCCATCCCCGAGGCCGAGCTACGCGCCAAGGTCGGATTGATCGGCGACCGCTATGCGGGCCACGGCATCGTGTCCATCATCGAGGCCGAGGCCGTCGATGCGTTCAACGTGACCACCGGCCTCACCGTGTCACCGGACGACACGGGCCGCAACGTGGTCACCCGAGGGATCCGCCTCAACGACCTGGTGGGTCGAACCTTCCGGATCGGCGAGGCGGTCCTCAAGGGCTTCGAACTCTGCGAACCGTGTCTAGTGCTGGGCGGCCGCCTGGCAACCGCCTCCGTCCGGCCCCACGAAGTCGTGAAGGCGTTTACCCATAGCGCCGGGATACGTGCGCAGGTTGTCGCCTCGGGGCAAGTCTCCGCCGGCGACCAAATCGTGGAGGAATTCGCCTAGGGCGTCGAGACCGACGACGGCCCATGGACGTCGTTGCGCGGGAACGTCGCGCCCTTCTCTACGCACTGACAAGCGTCGCCCTGTGGTCCACCGTGGCCACAGGATTCAAGCTTGGCCTTCGCGAGATGGCGCCGGTGCAACTGCTGCTGCTTGGCTGCGTGGTCGCACTCGCCCTCTTCGCCGTCTGCCGGCCGTTCGTGCGCGCGACGTTGAGCCGCCGCCAGCACCTCGCCGCCGCAGCCCTGGGCCTGGTCAACCCGTTCGCCTACTACCTGATCCTGTTCGAAGCCTATGATCGGCTCCCCGCGCAGATCGCGCAGCCGCTCAACTTCACCTGGGCGATCGCGCTGGCGTTGTTGGCCATTCCGCTCCTGCGGCAACGACTATCCCCGCCGGGCTGGATCGGCATCGTTATCGGGTACGTCGGGGTGGTGGTGATCCTGACCAAGGGAACGTTCCACGGCCTCGACCACTTCGACCCGCTCGGTGTGGCCCTGGCGCTTGGCAGCGCTTTGATCTGGGCCTGGTACTGGGTCATGACGGTACGCCTCGGCATCCACCCGGTACCGCTCATGCTGAACGGGTTCGCGGTCGCCACCTGTTTCGTCGCGGTGGTCTGCTGGGCCACCGTCGGGTTGCCCGCTCTGAGTCTCGAAACCGTGGGTTACGGCGCCTGGGTGGGCCTCGTGGAGACCGGGGTCGCCTTCCTGTTGTGGCAGCGGGCGATGGCGCTCACAACACAAGCCAGCCGCCTCGGCGTACTCATCTTCCTTGCGCCTCTGGCATCCTTGGCAATGATCGCCGCCGTGCTCCGCGAGGAGATACATCCGAGCGCCGCGGCAGGGCTCGCGTTGATCGTCGCCGGCGTCGCGCTTGCCCGATGGACGTCCGGTGACGCGCCGATACGGCGGGGCGGCAAGCCAGGCTAGTAGCCTGTCGGACGTCCAGGGAACGCCGAATCGTCGGGGACGGGCTTGTCCCGTCCCGTTGTCGGCGAAACCGCGCGCTCCAATGCGGGCGACGACAAGCGTCGCCCCTACGACGGCTCCGACTTCGAGGAAGTGTGCGTCTATGCACTCATCTATCGCCGTCAACTGGCGACGCAGCGAACTCGGGGCCTACAGAACCGCTTCGATCAGGTGCGGCCCGCCTTGCGCCAACGCCGTCGACAGGGCCGTGTCGAACGCCTCCGAGGACTCCGCCCGATGTCCCTCGACGCCCTGCGCCTTGGCGAGCGCCACCCAATCCAGTTCCGGTCGAGAGAGGTCGAACAGGCTGGCGGCCCGCTCGCCGATCTCGTTGACGCCCAAACGCCGGTACTCCACTTCCAGGATGTTGTACTGGCGGTTCGAGAAGATCACCGCAACCAGATCGAGATTCTCCCGGGCAGCGGTCCACAGAAACTGATTGGTGTACATGGCACCGCCATCGCCAAGCAGTGCCAGCACCGGCCGGTCGGGACAGGCCACCGCGGCGCCAACGGCCGCCGGTCCGCCCTGGCCGATGGACCCGCCCGTCAGGTTCAGCCACGTATGTCGCACGCAACGCTGCATCACGCCGTAGGCCGCTCCACCACCCCCCGAATCCACCGCGACGATACAGTTCTCGGGGGCGCGAGCCGCAACAATCGCGGCGGTGTTGCGCACGCTCAGACGACCGGTGGGAACCTCGGGTCGTTGGCCGCCGGGCACTTCGCCTGCGGGCGCGTCAAGCGCTTCGGCGATGTCGGCAAGCGCACCGGCCACATCCTCGTGCCGGTGGGCGACGCGAATCACCTCGCAGCTGTCCGGGACCAGGTCGCTCGGCAGGTTTGGGTAAGCGAAGAAACTCACGGGGCGCTCGGCGCCGACGAGGACGAGCCGCGGGACTGTCGCCAGTCGCTTAAGAATCTGCTCCGGGAAGTACGGCAGCCGGTTGACCAACGGCAGGTCCGGACCGGCCTCCACCCGTGCGGGAAAGGTGGGCGAGTACACCGCGCAACCCGTTTTCGCGGCGATGCGGCCCGCCGCCAAGACGCCGGACACGCCGAGGCCGTTGCCGTCCACGAACAATACCGTGTCGGCATCAATCCGCTGCGCCGCCGATTCGATCACCTCCGTCGGAACTCGCGCCTTGGCAACCGCGGCATCAAAGCCGCTGGCCTTCGCGGCAACCCGTCCTGGGCCCCAGGCGCAATCGGCGGGCAGGATCAGCGTCGAGATGCCGCCACGGGGGTCGGGATTGGGCGCCAACGCGGCGCGGACGGCATCCGCGGCGTCGAGGCCCGCGCCATCGCTGGTCCGGGAAGTACGGATCCAATTCGACACCGGCTTCGCGACCGCTTCGATGTCCGAAGTCAACGGCGCGTCGTAGGCGACGTGATGGATGGCGTGGTCGCCGATGACATTGACGAGCGGCGTGCCCGCACGGCGACAGTTGTGCAGGTTGGCGATGCCGTTGCCGAGGCCGGCGCCGAGGTGCAGCAGCGTCGTTGCGGGTACGCCCTTCATGCGCCCGTAGCCGTCCGCCGCACCGGTGCAGACGCCCTCGAACAGGCACAGGATCGCCCGGGAATCGGGAACGGCATCGATGGCCTGGACCAGGTGCATCTCGGAAGTGCCCGGGTTCGCGAAACAGGTGTCCACACCGTGGGCCATGAGGGTTCGAACAACACTCTCGGCACCGTTCACCGCGCGCCTCCTCGGCTCAAAGGGCAGCAAGTTTGCCATATACTCGATCGTCCGCGTCCCGAATCACGAGGAACCCCATGGCGTATGCACTTACGCGGCTCACCGCCCGCAGCCGCGACTACGGGTCCGCCCACGGAGTCTTGAAGGACAACGGATTGGGACCGGCCGACGTCTGGGGCCTGTTCCACGGTTTGTTCGGGGTCGCCTCCAACGAGTTGTTCGTCGTCACCTACGGCGACGTCGATGGCGTTCACGACGCCATTTCGGGCCTGGACGAAGTCGAAGCCGCTCGCACGTTGTTGCTTGAGCCGACGGTCCGCCCGACGGAGCACGCGCCGCGGACCCGGGAGGGGTTGTATGTGTTCCGGTTCTTCGAGGTGGACCACAAGGACGTCGATGAGATCGCCGCCCTGTCGTTCGAGGCCTGGAAGACGTTCGAGAACGTCGACGCCTACCAGGCGGAGCCGCAGGGACTGTTCCGGCAGCAGGACACAAGTGCCGCGACGGGTCGAATGTTGCTATGCACCTGGTACGACGGTCTCAACTCGTGGCAGGCATCGCGCACACCGCCCACGACGGCCAGTGAGAACTTCCGACAACGACACGCACTGACCAAGGGCACGATTGCCTACGCCACCCGGCTGCTTGCATGAACGCCGAGGAGCATGCGCTGTTCGCCAACGACACGTTCTACATGGCATTCGCCCAAAAGGACGTCCAGGCCATGGAGCGTTTGTGGGCTGCGGATCATGCGACCTTCTGCGTGCACCCGGGGTGGCCGACGATATCGGGCCGTCGCCAAATACTCGAAAGCTGGCGGCGGATCCTGGGCAACCCCGAGCAGCCAGGAATCGATTTCTACAACGCCAAGGCGACCGCGATCGGCGACGTCGTGATGGTGACCTGCTACGAGGAACTGCCCGGGTCGATCTGCGCCGCCACCAATGGCTTCATCGCGGAACAGGGCGAGATGAGATTGTTTCATCACCACTCCGGCCCGTGCGCGAATCCTCCGCCCCCGAGTGGCGCGCGTTCGGGATAGAGCGGTTTCCGGTTGCCGCGGGGCGCGACGGGGCTGAACCGGCTTCCGGCGCGGAAGGCACAGCGTACCCGATTTGGTTTTGGGTACAATGCTGCGTTTTCGCGAACCAACGAGAGATTCCTTAAGGGGTGAGTTATGCCGACCTTGTCCGCCGGTAAACGCTTGAAGAGCGCCGTCTGCACGACGGAGATCATGGTGATCACGGCACCGGATGGCGATGTCGAACTGTCCTGCGGAGGTTCGCCGATGGTCGAAGGAGACGGCGCAAACGGTGGTGCCGTGGACCCGGACCATGCCGGCGGTTCGTCGATCGGCAAGCGTTACGTGAACGCGGACGGGTCATTGGAAGTGCTATGCGTCAAAGCCGGTGACGGCTCGTTGTCGTCGGGCGAGGCCGCGCTAAACGTCAAGGACGCCAAGAAGCTACCGAAAACCGACTGACCGCCTCGCCCCCCCTCGGCCACGGAGCCTGCCCGTGAACACCATGATGCTCCTTGAGATGGCCACGTCCGGGTTCGGCCATCGTATTGCCTTCACGGATCCCGCAGAAGGCGCGTCGATCACCTACCAGGAACTCTACGATGCCGCCGGCGCCGCCGCGCACCGCATCCGCGAGTCCGGGGCGTCCCGCGTCGCCATGCTGGACGTCAGCAACCTGGCGGTACCCATCGCGTTGTTCGCGAGCGGATGGGCAAACGTGCCCTATGTCCCCATCAACTACCGACTCACGGGCGAGGAGATCGACGCCCTCCTCGCCCGCGTTCAGCCCGCCTACCTCGTCACCGAAGATGATCGGCTGGCCAACTTCCAGGATCGCGAAGGCATCGAGGCGGTTTCCCGGCAGTCCTTCCTCGGCCTTGCCCGTGCCGGCGGCGGCGACAGCGAGCAGCGCTCGATGGATCCCGACGACGTCGGCGTGCTGCTCTTCACCAGCGGCACCACCGGCGTGCCCAAGGCGGCCGTGCTGCGCCACAAACACCTCGTCTCGTACATCGTCAGTTCGGTGGAGTTCATGTCCGCCGACGAGGACGAAGCGGCGTTGGTTTGCGTGCCGCCCTACCATATCGCCGGCATCGCGGCGGCGTTGAGTTCGGTCTACGCCGGGCGAAGGGTCGTGCAACTCGCCAACTTCAGCGCCGATGCCTGGATCGAAACCGCGCGTCATGAGCGCATCACCACCGCCTTCGTGGTGCCTACGATGCTGTCGCGCATCGTCGACGCCCTCGAAGGCGAAAAGACCGCGGGCATGGACCACCTTCAATCCCTGTCCTACGGCGGCGGCAAGATGCCCCTCGCGGTCATCGAAAAAGCCATGGCGCTGTTTCCCGACACCGATTTCACCAACGCCTACGGGCTTACCGAAACCAGTTCCACCATCACCGTCCTCGGTCCCGACGAGCACCGCCTTGCGGCGAGGAGCGAAGATCCCGAAGCGCGACGACGGCTTGTCTCCGTCGGCATTCCCCTGCCCGGAATCGAGATCGAGATCCGCGACGAGGAAGGGACGGTGCTCGGTCCCGAAGAACGCGGCGAGATCCACGTCCGCGGCGAGCAGGTGTCGGGCGAATACGAGGATCGCGGCAGCCTGGTGGATACCGCCGGCTGGTTTCCGACCCGCGATGCCGGCTTCATGGATGTCGACGGTTACCTGTTTCTCGACGGCCGCGCCGACGACGTCATCGTCCGCGGTGGCGAAAACATGTCCCCCGGCGAAATCGAGGACGTGTTGATCACCCACGAGGCCGTGAACGACGCGGCGGTGGTCGGCATCCCCAGCGAAGAGTGGGGAGAGGCGGTCGTAAGTGCGGTGGTCGTCAAAAGCGATACGCCCGCCAACGAACTACTGGCCCGGGAATTGAAAGATTGGGTCAAGGATCACATGCGTTCCTCGCGCGTACCCGAGGTCATCGAGTTCTGGAGCGAACTGCCGTACAACGAGACCGGAAAGCTGCTGCGGCGTGTGGTCAAGGCAAAGCTGACCTCCCCGAAGGAAAACGTCCACGCGCCCTTGCCGCTGCTGTTCACCCGCGATGTCGAGCGTTCGCGGGCGTTCTATTGCGATCAACTCGGATTCACGTTGACGAACCGCTACGACCCCGACGGCAAACTGGCCTGGTGCATGCTCGCCATGGAAGGTGCACGGATCATGCTGGAGCAGACCGAGTCGGAGCGCTTGGAGGGGTTGGCCGGAAACCAATGCGATATCGCCCTGTATTTCCTTTGCGAGGATGTCGATGTGCTGCACGAGCGGTTCACGGCGAACGGGGTGGAGTCGGAACCGCCATTCGTCGCGTTCT
>LXNJ01001799.1_pt1 | contig 12335 bp, 10 predicted proteins | sample 809081 | NCBI WGS metagenome assembly LXNJ01 (sample SAMN04870510, study PRJNA318959) | sponge metagenome | biome: sponge; feature: marine sponge reef; material: water | host: Petrosia ficiformis | place: Greece: Milos, Mediterranean Sea | collected 2013-05-29 | depth 5-7 m
AAAAAGCGGATGCAACACCTAAGTACAGACCATATAGTTGGGCGGGACTCAACCTAAAAGAAAAAGCTGACACTATTAACAAGGAACAATTCCACCAATTGTATAAGGATTTTTCAGATTTATCCCATGTCAGTATTGGTGCTATGCTTGATGCCATTGCAGATTCCACTGGAAATCAATTTAAGATAGATTTGAACCTCCAACCTTGTTATGCCTACTGTCTCCCTGTTCTAATGATAATTTTCACATGTATTTCTGGGATATTAGAGGAATATATGACCTACTTTAAGATTGAATATTCTGATTACCCAACTCTTGAAAACCTTTGGAAAAATTACCAGAAACTTTTAAACGAATAAATGGATTTTCAGAATTTAACAGCACCTCTTCTGAGATGAATAATTAACAATTGTGGTAAACGCACAACCTAACAGAAAATGAATACTATAAAACGACTCCACTTCCTCATTTCAACGCTACTTCTTGTCACAACCACTTTCCTCTCAAACAGTTTTGCACAAGATTATGTTCACTATAAAACTCTCACAGGACATACCCATTTTGTCAGTAGCGTAAGTTTTAGTCCTGATGGACAGACACTGGCAAGTAGCAGTGATGACAAGACCATCCGTTTGTGGGATGCTGTCACAGGCAATCATAAAAATACGTTCATAGGGCATACAGAATATGTCAGTAGCGTAAGTTTTAGTCCTGATAGTTTGACGTTGGTAAGTGGGAGTTGGGACACTACCATCCGCCTATGGGATGCGAAGACAGGGGCACATAAACGCACCCTCACGGGGCATAGGTTTGCTGTCAGTAGCGTATCGTTCAGTCCGGATGGGCAGACAATCGCAAGTGGTGGGCTTCGGGACGCTACCATCCGCCTATGGGATGCGAAGACAGGCGCGCATAAGCGTACCTACACCGGGCATACGTCTTGGGTCCATAGTGTATCATTCAGTCCGGATGGACAGACAATCGCAAGCGGAAGTGGGGACAAAACTATTCGCTTATGGAAATTAACTTCTCAGCGTCCGGCAAAACCCGATTCTCTCATACCACCAAAACCCACCGCTAACCAAGTCTACACCAACGCCATACGCGCAGTCATGTGGATAGTCAACCCAGGAATAGGCGAAGGCAGCGGCGTGTTAATTGATAAAAAATTCAAACTCGTTGTCACCAACGCACACGTCACAGGTAAACAGAACACAATAGACGTATATTTCCCCGCACCAGACGAAAAAGGCGAACTCATTAAAGATCGGAATTTCTACCTTACAAATGCTGGCGTGCTAAAACGACTCGGTTATTACACCAAAGCACACGTCATCGCAAGGAATGAGAAAACGGATTTGGCAATCATCAGACTTGATGGGTTACCTGAAACCGCCCGCGAAATTGATTGGAACTTCACACCACCTAAAACAAAAGCAGGCGAATTGGTTTACATCCTCGGCAACCCTGCGAAACAGGAGTTGTGGCGTTGGACACTTGGCGAATTTCTGAACGATCACGGGGATTTCCTGCATATCCAGTCCGATGTGTTCGGCGGCAACAGCGGAGGACCTGTGCTTAACAAACAAGGCATCTTAATTGGCATTGTGGCACGAAGCGATCAACTCATGAATGCTGCAGCCATACCTGCCAGACACATTAGTCGGTTACTCTCTGAATCAAAGGTGAAACACGCACGGACGCGGAGATAAATTGGACACGCTAAGGTACAATTTGTTATACTATTTTTTAGGAGGGTTACCGCAATGGCTTATAGCAATTTCACCATTGAAGAAGTACGTAAAGCGTTTCAGTTAGAAACGGATGAAGCAGCGGATTTCTCTTCCAAAATAGAACCGGTAGCACCGAGTGCACATCTCACCACTGCATTGGCAAAAAAAGTGCCGTTAGCTCTCGCTATCGGCACAGAGAAAGCCGGTTCAGAATTAATTGTCACCGATATTCTCGTTGAACTTCGCGAAAAGTTTGAGGACCGAATCAGTTTTTTTTCAGGAATTGACTTCAGTGTTGATGTTGAAAAAGGTTTGACCGGCGTGTGTGATTTCCTGGTAAGCCTATCTCCTGTGCAATTTTACTTAGAGGCACCTATCATCATTCTTGTTGAAGCAAAGCGAGAAAATCCTGTTTCCGGTTTCGGCCAGTGCATTGCAGAAATGCTCGCCGCCCAACACTTTAATGCCCAAAAGGGCAATAACATCCCTGTCATTTATGGTGCATCTACTACAGGCACAGTCTGGCAATTTCTTAAATTGGAAGAGCAACAGCTCTACATTGATAGAGCGCCCTATTCAATTGGGCAGTGCGACAAAATCCTCGGTATCCTCTCAGGCATGGTGAACCAAAAGGCATAGAGAACTATAGAGGGTTAAAGCAATGGCTTATAGCAATTTTACATTAGAAACAGTACGCACGGAGTTTCAACTCGAATTCGTTGAATCCGCTGGTGTCTTTTCTAATATAGAACCGGTGACACCAAGCGCGGAACTAACAGCGGACTTAGAAAAAAAAGTACCGGTAGCTGCCGCCATAAATACAGAGAAAGCGCGCTCGGAACTAATTGTCGCCAATGTTTTGTTTGAACTCCGAGAGCAATTTGACCGTGGTATCAGTTTCTTTTCAGGTATTGACTTCAACGTTGATCCCGAAAACGGCCTCACCGGTGTGTGCGACTTTTTAGTGAGTCTGTCGCCGATGCAATCTATTTTACAAGCACCTGTTATCGTCCTTGTTGAAGCAAAGAAGGAAGATCCAGCCCCTGGCCTCGGGCAGTGTGTTGCTGAGATGCTCGCCGCACAACGTTTTAATGCTGAAAAAGGAAATGACATTCCCCACATTTATGGTGCTGCTACTACAGGAACAGAGTGGAAGTTTCTTAAATTAGAAGAAAACCGGTTACAACTTGATATGGTGGTCTATTCAATCGCAGAATGCGACAAAATCCTCGGTATCCTCTCAAGCATGGTAAAACAAAAGGCATAGCAGGAGGTTCTACGACATGGCGTATAGCAATTTCACCTTAGACACAGTACGCTCGGAGTTTCAACTTGAAATCGTTGAATCCGCCGGTGTTTTTTCTAAAACAGAAACAGTTGTGCCACGTGAGCGTTTCATAGATGAGTTAGAGGAAAAGGTGCAGTTAGCTATTTCTATAGGTACAGAGAAAGCTCGGTCAGAACTTATTGTAACTGATGTCTTGTTTGAACTCCGAGAGCAATTTGATCGTAGTATAAGTTTTTTTTCTGGTATTGATTTTAACGTTGATGACGATAAAGGATTGAGCGGTGTATGCGATTTTCTCGTAAGTCTGTCTCCTATCCTCTCTTTTTTAAGGGCACCTATTATCATTCTTGTTGAGGCAAAGAAAGATAATTTGACACTCGGTTTCGGACAGTGTGCAGCCGAAATGCTAGCCGCACAACGATTTAATACTGAAAAAGGAAATAACATTCCTTGCGTCTATGGAGCTACAACCTCTGGAACAGATTGGCGGTTCCTCAAATTAGAGGGACAACGCCTTCATATTGATAGATCACTCTATTCAATTGGACAGTGCGATAAAATTCTCGGTATCCTCTCAAGTATGGTAAAACAAAAGGCATAAATAATTTTGAAATAACAGATTTTAGAAATTAATAAATTTGCAATTTTGGCATTACCATGATACAATTTACGTTAGGAATTAAGATGTTTATGTTCAGAAAACCTTTTTAATCCCATCCGGAGAGGTGGAAAAAGGATGTTGTGTTACACTTCGGCAGACTGTTTTCAAAAAACATGTTTTGCGCAACAGAAAATCATATTGAAGCAAAAAATACCTGCTAATCTTGCAAAATTGGTTTTACTTTTAAAACATCCCATCTGTAAAAGAGAAATATTAAATTGCACCCTTCTCACTCTTTAGTGAGGAGGTTTTTTTATGGTCAAAATAACACCCTTGATGTAAGTTTACAATGCGTCTATAGTAGGAAAAATCATGAAAATGCGTGAAAAAGCACAAGTCATGAACGCGGAAGAAATACGCCGCGCCTTAGTCAGAATCGCCCATGAAATTTTGGAGCGAAATCACGAACACAGCGAAAATCTGGTACTTGTAGGTGTTAAAAGCCGAGGCGATATCCTCGCCTACCGAATTGCTAATAACTTAGAGCAAATAGAAAATATCAGTGTACCAGTAGGGGCAATAGATGTCACACTCTATCGTGATGACATTAATCTCCATGAAACACAGATACAGGTTAGCAGTACTGAAATCGAGTTTGATGTTACTGGGAAATGGGTTATTTTGGTAGATGAGGTGCTTTATACCGGACGAACTACCCGTGCAGCAATGGATGCAATAATAGACTTTGGTCGTCCTGCGGCGATTCAATTGGCAGCGCTTGTGGATAGAGGACACCGCGAACTGCCAATTTCTGCAGATTTTATTGGAAAAAATGTACCCACTTCCCGTAAAGAATTCGTTAGAGTACAATTAGTAGAGGAACACGGTGTCGATTCAGCAATGATTTGCGAACCAGATTCAGAATGACGGGTAGGAGGTAAAACCACAAAAAGATGGAGAGTGTGCTTATCGGCAATGGACATATCATTGATCCGGCGAATAACGTTGATGAAGTTGGCGACATTCTTATCGTTGATGGTAAAATCGCTAAGGTCGGTAGAAATTTGGCGGCGGATGCCAACAACATTGTTGACGCAACTGACTTGACCGTTACGCCCGGTTTAATTGACATGCACGTTCATCTGCGTGAACCCGGATTTGAGCATAAAGAGACGATTACCACGGGGACAGCAGCGGCAACATCGGGCGGGTTTACCTCCGTTGTTTGCATGGCAAACACGTCACCGGTAACAGATTCTCCTGAAAAGATTAAGCACATTTATGACATCGCAAATCGAAATTCGGAGCAACAGACATCTCCTACAGCAAACGTTTTTCCGGTGGGTAGTATAACAAAAAACCTTGCTGGTGAAGAACTAACCGATATCCGTGGCATGCTCTCTGCTGGAGCAGTCGGTGTCAGTGATGATGGTGTTACCGTGATGAATTCCGCACTAATGCGTGAAGCGTTAATGTTAAGTGCGGAACTCGGTTTTCCTGTGATGGTTCATTGTGAAGAGCACAATCTAAATGCTGATGCCGTGATGAATCTCGGTGAAACATCGCAAAAATTGAATCTCGTGGGTAGCCCGAATGCAGCGGAGGATATTATCGTAGCGCGCGACATCATGCTCGCGGAATTAACAGGCGGACATGTGCATATTTTACACGTCAGTACGGCAGGAGCAGTCGAATTAGTGCGATGGGGTAAACAGCGAGGCGTCAACGTTACAGCAGAAGCGTGCCCCCATCATTGGATTCTGACTGATACGGAGATTGAAAAACAGGGAACTAACGCTAAAATGCATCCACCGCTTCGGACACAAAAGGATATTGACGCTGTGCTTGAAGGCTTGCGTGATGGCACAATAGATGCAATCGCTACTGACCACGCGCCACATACGCCAAAAGAAAAAGCACTCGGAATGAAAGATGCGCCTAACGGAATTATTGGACTTGAGACATGTATGCCACTTGTACTAACATATTTGGTTGATGCTGGACATCTAACACTGAAAGATGCGATCGCAAAGTTAACATGTATTCCAGCAGAAATAGTCGGAATAGATCGTGGGACACTCTCTATCGGTGCGGTGGCAGATGTCACACTAATTGATACACAAAAAGTGGCAAAGGTTGACATAGAAAAATCGTGTTCAAAAAGCCGAAACACACCTTTTGCTGATTGGCAGCTTAAGGGATGGTCAGTGATGACAATCCGAGAGGGAATTCAGAGCTAAACATTCCAATAAAGAGGAAAATATGAAAGCAATTCTCACATTAGCGGACGGAACCGTTTTTGAAGGACAGCAGTTTGGCGCGACAGGTGAAACTGTTGGGGAAGTTGTCTTCAATACAAGTATGACAGGGTATCAGGAAGTCCTAACAGATCCGTCCTATAAAGGGCAGATTGTCACCATGACCTATCCGTTAATTGGCAATTACGGTTGTAACGAAGCGGATATTGAATCTATCGGTCCACAAGTAGAAGGATTCGTAGTGCGTGAATACAGCGCATATCATAGCAACTGGCGTTCAAAATGGAGTTTGGACACCTACTTAGCCGAAAACGAGATCATCGGAATTCAAAATATTGATACGCGTGCGCTAACCCGCCGTCTCCGTGTTCACGGTGTAATGAACGGTTGTCTCGCTACAGAAGATGCCGATGGAAATCTTGACGCAGCAAGCCTCATAGAAAAAGCACAAGCATGGCACGGTTTAGTAGGGTGGGATATGGTGCAACGCGTCACCTGTCCGAACCCGTATGCGTGGAATCAACATCCATCAAGTTCTAATGGGCTACAATCAGGAGATTCAAATCTATCAGAAAATGGAAAATTCCGTGTGGTTGCGATGGATTTCGGCATCAAATACAACATTTTACGACAGCTGACAGAACATGGTTGTGAAGTCCAAGTTGTGCCTGCGAAAACAACTGCAGAAGAAATTCTCGCTGCGGAACCTGATGGCGTGTTCCTCTCAAATGGCCCTGGAGATCCGATGCCGCTTGATTATGCGATAAAAACGATACAGGAATTGCTGGGTAAAAAACCGATTTTCGGCATCTGTTTGGGACACCAACTTTTGGGACTGGCTCTCGGTGGCAAAACCTATAAACTAAAGTTTGGGCATCGGGGGGCAAATCAACCTGTAAAATATCTGGAAACTGATCAGGTTGAGATAACTTCCCAAAATCACGGGTTTTGCGTTGATATAGATTCACTTCCCAATACCGTAGATATAACCCACATCAACTTAAATGACAACACACTTGAAGGGATACAACATAGAGAGTATCCCGCTTTTTCTGTACAGTATCATCCAGAAGCATCACCCGGTCCACATGATGCAAGTTACCTGTTTTCACAATTTACACAGATGATGGCAAAATATTAAAAAAGATATTTTTAATACGCATTTAAACCTTTTCAATAACCAATTACCATAAGAAAATGCCAAAGCGAACAGATATAGAAAAGATCTTAATTATAGGTTCCGGCGCGATCATCATCGGTCAAGCATGTGAATTCGATTACTCCGGAACGCAGGCATGCAAAGCGCTCAAAGAAGAGGGCTATCAGATTGTTCTGGTCAATAGTAATCCAGCAACAATTATGACCGACCCGGATTTCGCCGACCGCACCTACGTTGAACCGATTACAGCAGACACGGTAGAACTCATAATAGAGAAGGAACGTCCGCACGCCTTGTTACCAACATTAGGTGGACAAACAGCATTGAACGTCTCGGTGGCACTTGCTGAATCAGGTGTTCTGGAAAAATACGACGTAGAACTGATTGGTGCAAAATTACCTGCTATTCAGAAAGCAGAAGACCGTGCGCTGTTCAAACAGGCGATGGAAAAAATCGGTTTAGCTGTTCCTAAGAGCGGTATAGCACACTCTACGCAGGAAGCAATAGCGTTGATTGACGAGATCGGTTTTCCTGCAATTATCCGTCCTGCATTTACACTCGGTGGCACAGGTGGTGGCATCGCTTACAACATAGAAGAGTATCAGAAAATGGTCGCCACAGGTCTTGCCTTAAGTCCAATCAACGAATTGCTCATTGAAGAATCTATCATCGGTTGGAAGGAATTTGAATTAGAAGTGATGCGGGATGGCGCGGACAACGTTGTTATCATCTGCTCCATTGAAAATGTCGATCCGATGGGTGTTCATACTGGAGATAGTATCACCGTTGCGCCGATCCAAACATTAACCGATAAAGAGTATCAGGAGATGCGGGATTCAGCGATTAAAATCATCCGAGAAATCGGTGTGGATACAGGTGGTTCCAATATTCAATTTGCTGTTGATCCAAAGACTGGTGAACAGGTTGTGATTGAAATGAACCCGCGTGTTTCCCGTAGTTCCGCACTTGCCTCAAAAGCAACAGGTTTCCCAATTGCCAAAATTGCCGCGAAGTTAGCTGTCGGGTATAATTTAGATGAAATCCCGAACGACATCACCGCAGAAACACCTGCATGTTTCGAACCGACCATTGACTACGTTGTCGTCAAAATTCCGAGATGGGCATTTGAAAAGTTTCAAGGCACCGATGAAACATTGACAACGCAGATGAAATCTGTCGGTGAAGCGATGTCCATTGGTGGCACTTTCAAGGAAGCACTTCAGAAAGGCTTGCGATCTTTAGAAACTGGTTGGTCAGGATTTGACAATCATCCACTTGAAGAACTACCACTCTCAGAACTATCAAGTAAATTGACGATCCCAAATGTTGAACGTATCTTTTACATCAAGTCTGCCCTCAAGCGTGGGATGACTATTGAAGACATCTATTCCTATACACATATTGATCCGTTTTTCCTCTACAATCTCCAAGAAATTGTTGACTTTGAAAAATATCTTTCGTCACCGCAGACACGACCCTTTGTAGAAAACGGAAAGTCAGATGCAGAGGCAGTATCTCTCCTACGTCAAGCAAAACAGTTCGGTTTTTCGGATCGGCAGCTCGCTGAAATCTATGATGTGTCAGAGACCCAAATGCGAAAAACACGAAAAACACTTGGAATTGAAGCAACGTTCAAAACTGTTGATACCTGTGCAGCAGAGTTTGAAGCAGAAACACCTTACTATTATTCAACCTGTTCCAGTGAAGACGAAGTACGTCCCACAGATAAAGAAAAAATCATGATTTTAGGCGGCGGACCTAACCGTATCGGGCAAGGTATAGAATTTGACTATTGTTGCGTGCATGCTGCAATGGCACTCAAAGCAGATGGTTATGAAACTATCATGGTGAACAGCAATCCCGAAACGGTAAGCACAGATTACGATACCTCTGATCGTCTCTACTTTGAACCTTTGACTTGCGAAGATGTTTTGAATATTTACGACAAAGAGAAACCTATCGGGGTCATCGTGCAATTCGGCGGGCAAACACCACTGAATCTTGCAATGGTGCTTAAAGATGCAGGCGTTCCGATAATCGGCACAAGTCCTGAAGACATCGCTCGTTCTGAAAATCGTCAACTTTTCAAAGAGGTGTTAGACGAAATCAGATTAATGCAACCACCTAACGGCACTGCAACCTCAAGTGAGGAAGCAGCGCCTATCGCCGCATCGCTTGGATATCCTGTAATTGTCCGTCCGTCATTTGTTCTGGGTGGGCGTGCTATGCAAATTGTTTACGATGAAAAACTCCTACAGGAATATATGGAATCTGCTGTACAAGCCTCACCTGAGCACCCTGTGCTTATTGACAAATATCTTGAAGAAGCAATTGAGGTAGATGTAGATGCAATTTCTGATGGAAACTTAACTGTTATCGGTGGTATCATGGAACATATTGAAGAGGCAGGAGTTCATTCAGGGGACAGCGACTGTGTCCTTCCTCCGTATACATTGGTTGACGAACAAATTGATCAACTCAAGGAGTATACCTACGCACTTGCAAAAGCACTAAACGTACGTGGATTAATGAACGTACAGTATGCGATTAAGAACGATGAAATTTTTGTGCTTGAGGTGAATCCGCGCGCTTCCAGAACTATACCGTTTGTGAGTAAAGCCATCGGTGTTCCGCTGGCAAAGTTAGCTGCGCGCGTGATGGCAGGAAAAACACTGCATGAACTCGGATTTACGCGCGAAATTGAACCTCCGTATTTTAGCGTGAAGGCACCTGTTTTTCCATTCAATCGATTTCCCGGCGCAAACTCTCGACTTGGTCCCGAAATGAAATCAACAGGGGAGGTCATGGGAATTGATAGCGATGTTTCCCGCGCTTTTGCGAAGGCACAAAAAGCTTGTGGATATACATTGCCTCTGAAAGGTAATGCTTTTATCAGTGTGAGAAACAAGGACAAACGCGCTGTGATCTTTATAGCAAAGAAACTCACAGATATGGGATTTGAACTCATTGCCACACACGGTACAGCGAAAGTATTGCTCCGTAACGGAATGGACGTTCAACTCGTGTATAGCATCGGCAAAGGTAGGCCGACAATTCATGACTATATTAAAAACCATGCAGTTGACTTGATTATCAATACACCAACAGGCGATTTGCACCGAACCAATGAACTACTTATCCGCCAGATGGCGATAGAACATGATATTCCGATCTTCTCAACTATTCCAGGTGCAGCCGCTGCTGTAAACGCCATTGACGCGCTACAACGCGGAGATATTTCAGTTTCACCACTCCAAGATTATCATAAATCGGAATTAAGGTAAAAAATGGCAAACGATTCGACACAAAGAAATACACGGTGGGTTCAAGCGCTTGATAGACTTCTCCAAGTCCTTAACCTTGACGAAGATCATCCAATCAGGATTCTGACAATTGAAGACGGTAGAGAAGTGGTTGTCGTACAACCGAACGCTTTCACAGTTTCACGTATCTATGCTACGGGGCGTCCCGATGGTTCACGTCCTCACGGAATGGATTCATACTACGATTATTTTACTGGGAAATTAGAAAAGTATGAAGAAGAAAACGGAACACGGGAAGGTTTTGAATTAACAGAAGAGGAGTGGCAAACGTTGTTTGAGGAATCTTTCCATCGCTATACTCGATATCTTCTATTCGCAGGTATTAAACGATGGGAAGATGTGAAACGCGATACGGATATGAATTTATCTGTAACTAATTTGGCTCGCGAATATGCACCCTCCGAAATTGCTTGGCAAAGTTACCAATATAAAGGGTATATGATTATGATGAACAGCATTGCTAAAGCGGAATTAAGCCTGCAAGAGGATGATCCTGACACAGCTTTACAGCAAATTGACATTGGAATTCAACAGATTGGTGAATTTTGTGGAGAATGTTTACGCGAGGAACATGGTGAAGCAGAAAATATTACGCGTGAACGTTACCTTAGCAACCTCATTGAATTCCGATCCGATTTAGAGGCTCTCGGCACAGAAGATGGTGACAACAGTGGTAATGAGACGAGTGAAGAGGATGACACAGATCTCTTGACCGAATTAGAACAGTTATTGAATGAAGTAGATTCACCGGAAATAGAAAGAGAATAATTGCACACGTATCAGTTAAATGAACAGTCAATAATACGTGTTTCATCTTTTTTTATTTTATCAGTTCAATCTGTGTCTACAGTGTCAACGGTCTGCTTTTACTGGGCAGAGATTATGCTTTCCATTCCTCATCAACCGCCTCACGGCTTGCCTGCACAAGAACACCGCCAAAAAATATAAAGGCAATGCCTCGGATCAAAATGTGCCAATAGAAACTTACGCCTGGTATGAAAGTAATCGCGAAAACGATTGCAGACAATATCAGCAGATACGCAGAAGCAGGATTTCCCCACGCACGGAGAGATGTACCGTAACACAATGCAGCCACAGAGAATAAGAACGCCCCAATAAGTGTGAGTGCTTGTGACCATTCTTGCCATACCAGATTGATTTTGTCTCCAAACTCTTGTGTTGCTGTTTCCTGTATCAATGCATGGAGCGTCTTCAAAGGTGCAGTTTGAGAACAGTGTGCTATCAGTTCCAACACGATCCAAAGCGTTGCGAACCCCACCCCTAAAAGAGCGCCTGTTTTCGCATCTTTTATGAGTAGAACAGTAGCAGCAATGACTGTTGGCACGACCAAAATAAGCATTACCACACTGACCCCATGCATAGCATCATGAGTTGCCTCAGGTCGAAAAGCGAACCAATAACTTAAAAATATCATGAGAAGTCCACTAAGGACAGCGCTTGTACCACCGAGAAAACACAAACTTTTTGAATTATCATTCATTTACATAACCCTTTTCCCTTATGTAAATTGGTAAATATCTTCGGTATGTCGGATATGTCTAATAATTTTTAACAAGTTAATAATCTCTGAATTTATATCAAATATAAATCGTTGGTTTTATTGTAAAAGTCTTTACAATTGAAATGGATTAAGAAAATAGAGACACTATATGTCAATAAGTATACTCAAGTGTAGTTTCTAAGTCAACAAAAACTCTGAAAAACACACAATTCCCGAAAATATGATAATTCGATTATGTAAAGTCTATCTCATAAATCGTTAAACACGGTTCCCACCAGAAAATTCAACTCCATCGTAGGGGCGGGTCTCTGTGCCCGCCCATGATTTTTCATTTATGAGACATGGCGAGGCACCAAATCAAGAAATCAACGGTATGAATCATGGCGAATCATGTAGAATACCAAAAGCGTATTCTACCAAGCGCATTCGTCTTTAGTCATTCACCGGGTCC
>LXNJ01001800.1_pt1 | contig 12324 bp, 9 predicted proteins | sample 809081 | NCBI WGS metagenome assembly LXNJ01 (sample SAMN04870510, study PRJNA318959) | sponge metagenome | biome: sponge; feature: marine sponge reef; material: water | host: Petrosia ficiformis | place: Greece: Milos, Mediterranean Sea | collected 2013-05-29 | depth 5-7 m
CGGACAATCCGAAGCCCGGCTGGTCGTACGCCACCGCGCGGAACCCGGCGTCCGCCAACGGGCCGAGGTGCCGCTCGAACACGTCCGCCGACGAGCCCAGGGAGGCGCCGTGCAGCATCACCACCGGCATCCCCGTACCCTCCTCCAGATACCGAATCCTGAGACCGTCTACCGTGACTTCGCGTTCCATATGCCTGTCCTCCGTTGACGACGAACCAGAATACAGGTGGCCTGTACCATATTCGTGGTAGGGTAGCCACGGGCCCGCCGGAACACGCCGGCCGCCACGCGGCATGATCGTCGGATCACCGGGCCCGCACCCCCTCGGGGGGCAGCAACGAGTCGCACGCGGCGGGATCCAGCCCGCAGGCGCGGCCAAGGGCGGAGAGCACGAGGTCCGCGACCACCCGCTCTTCGCCCTCGCGGTCCCTGGCGTTCTTCTTGAGTGTAACGGAACGGACTTCGGCGGACCCTCCGCCGCATACCGCCACGTGAGCGCGGTGCTCGCCCTTCCTGGGCCGGTCCGTCACCAAAGCGGCGGTGCAGGCGATGCCCCATACCGGCACCTCGGGACTCGTCCTCAACCGCAGCGCGCGCTCGTAAGCCTTGCGCGCCAGCGCGGCGGCGGTGTCCTCCGACACCGTCTGGGACGGCCGGCGGCCCAGGAACTCGTCCATTGACGGTTCGCTGTACGGCACCAGCGCCTCCAGCACCGTTCGTGACGCTCCCGGCACGACGAACAGATCCGCCAACGCCTGCGAGCCGCCGGCGACCACCAGCACGACCCTGGTGGGGCTTCGGTGGATCTCGGCGATGAACTCGGTGAGGGACGGTGTGGGCATGTCGGTCCGTGATGTCCGTTCAGATGACGCCGCGCTCGCGAAGGCCGCGGATGGCTTCGCCGTCGTAACCCAGCCCCTCCAACAACTCATCGGTGTTCTCGCCCACCAGCGGGGCCGGCCGCACGAATCGCGGCGGCGTCGCCGACAGGTTCACGCTGCTGCCGATGAGCCGGGTCGCGCCTCGCTCCGGGTGACGGATCTCCCGTGGCAGCCCCAGGTGCCTGACCTGCGGGTCTTCGAAGACCTCCTCGGCGGCGTATATGGGAGCGTGGCTCAGGTCTTCCCGGCCCAACCGCTCCAGCCACGCCGCCCGCGGCGCGAGGGCGAATGCCTCACGCAGGATGTCCATCAACTCGTCGTGATGAGCGACCCGGTCCTCGTGGCCGGCGAAGCGCGGGTCGTCGATGAGGTCCGGGCGATCCACCACACGGGCCAGGGCTTCCCAGGACCGGCGGTGGGTAGCGAGGTGCACGAGCAGCGGCCGCCCGTCCTTCGCCGTCAGGCAGAACAGCCGGCCCCGCTGGAAGTTCTTCGGGGTGACGGCGTCGCCGCCGTTCAGGAACTCGGCGAAATGCGACTCGATGAAACCCATGCTCGCCTGCAGCAGCGACGCGTCCACGAACTGGCCGGCGCCGGTCCGGGTCCGCGCCGCGAGCGCGGCCAGGATGCCGTAGGCGGCGAAGACGCCGGTGGCGTGAGCGGTGATGGAGAACCCGCCCATCTTCGGATCGCCCGGGTCGGTGAGCAGGCTCAGCATGCCGCTGACCGCCTGGCCGATGGACTCGAAACCGGCCCTGCCTTCGTAGGGGCCGCTCTGGCCGAAGGCCGTGACCGAGCAATGGATGAGCCCGGAGTTGCGCCGGCGCAGCGCGTCGTAGTCGAGCCCCAACGCTTTCCGCGTAGCGGGACGGAAGCTCTCGATGAGGACGTCGGCCGACTCCAGCAGCCGGTGAAGGATGTCCCGGGCCTCGGGCTCGCGCAGGTTGAGCGTGAGGCTCTTCTTGTTCCGGTTGAGCACTCTGAAGACCGGACTGTAGCAGTCACGTCCCCGGGCCGGATCACCCTTGCCCGGCAGCTCCACCTTGATGACCTCACAGCCCAGATCGCCCAGGAGGCTGCCCGCGTAGGGGCCGGCCACGTGGCCGCTCGCGTCGACGGCCACCGTGCCGTCCAGCGCTCCGGTCATGCCCCCCATGCCGATATCCGCCATATCCGGAGACCTGTCAGAACGGGTTGTTGAAGAAGGGCTTCCCCTCCCGCACCCGGAAGATGCCGACGAAGCCCAGCAGTCCGCCGATGAAGCCGCCCAGGAAGATCACGGTGGCCACGAAATCGGTCATGTAACCCGGCGCCAGGACCGCGTACACGACCGCCCGGGCCACGAGTCCAACCAAGAGCGCAACCACCAGGCCCACGGCGGTGAGGGTCCTGTATCTCATCGATGCGACTCCTCCAAAGCCCCTCCGATGCTGTCCAAGGCAACGTTGACAGCGGTTGCAGGATTGCATACCCTCCTTAGCCGTTGCAACTCGTTACCGCGGATTCGGAACCAGCCGAGGCCGCCATCAGTGTCATGGAGGATGCCCGGACATGGAAAACGACAAGCCCGACGCCCTGAAGCGGTTCATCGACAAGACCCGGGCGCTGTTCGCGGCGGAACCCGACCTGGAGAAGCGCTGGACCGGGCTGCAGCCGATCCTGGCGGAGCTGCTGGCCGACCCCGAAGTGCTGGAGGCATCCAGGTCGTGGCCCGACTGCGTCCCCCGGGACGGGCGCGCCGAGAACCTGCTCTTCTACGAGGACCCCGACCACGGCTTCGCCGTCAACGGCCTGACCAAGGGCAACGCCCGCCAGGGCGGCCGCGCCCGCATCCACGATCACGCCCACATCTATACCCTCTACGGGGTCCTGGACGGCCACGAGCGCATCGAGCGCTACGACCGGCTCGACGATCGTTCCAGGCCCGACTACGCCGAGATCCGGCTGGCCAGCGACAAGCACGTGGGACCCGGCGAGATCGACCTGGTGCGCCCCTACGAGGTGCATACCGAGACCACGGTGGGCGAGCGGACCGTGGCCGTCATCATCCGCAGCCAGAAAGGCGGCAGCTTCAACCAGGGCCGATACAAGCCCGAGACCAACGAGTACTACGAGAGCCTCGGCCCGCGTCAGACGCCGGTGGAGATGCTTCCCGCAAAAGCCGCCGGCGCGTGACGCATGGACGCCATCAAGCTCGAAGTCATCTACAACGCCACCAACCAGATCGCGTACGAGCTGACGCAAAAGCTCATGCGCAACGGCTATTCGTCCATCGTCAAGGAGAGCCAGGACCTGGCCCTGAGCATCTGCGACAATCAGGGACGGAACGTCGGACAGTACTCGCCCAACCCGGTGGGACTGGGGGTGGTGGGGTCCCAGCTCAAGGGAATCCTCCAGGACTTCGCCGGGGCCATCGGCGACGGCGACACGTTCATCCTGAACCACCCCTACCGCTACTGCCAGAACCACCCCAGCGACGTCACGCTCATTTCTCCGGTGTTCCACGAAGGACAACTCGTCGCCTTCGTCGGCAACACCGCCCACAAGCCGGACATCGGCGGGAAGGTGCCGGGCACCAACGCCGGCGACGCCACCGAGGTGTTCCAGGAAGGGCTGCTGATACCGCCCCTCAAGCTCTACGAAGGGGGCGTCCTCAACGAGGCCGTGAAGCAGCTCATCTGCGCCAACACCCGCATCCCGGAAGTCACCTGGGGCGACATCCGCGCGCAGGTGACGGCGAACCTCCACGGCATCGAGCGGCTCGCCGCACTGGTGGACCGCTTCGGTCTGGACGACGTGCTCGCCTGCTGGGAGGAGCGCATCGCCATCACCGAGCGGGAGCTGCGCTCGCGCATCGCGGCCATGCCGCCGGGCACCTACGGCCCGGTCACCGACCACATCGACGACGACGGCGTTGAGCTGGACCGGCCCCTGGAGGTCACGGCCACACTGCACGTCCGCGGCGACGAGCTGGAGTTCGAGTTCGCCTCCGCCAAGCAGTCTCGGGGCCCGCTGAACCTGCGCCCCTGCGTCGTGCGGGCGGTGGCGGAGTACTGCGTGCAGGCCGCCATCGGGCCGGACCTGCCCAAGAACCAGGGCTGCTCCGCGCCCATCCGCATCACCCTCCCCGCCCCCGGACACCTGCTGAATCCCGAGTTCCCGGCCCCGGTGAACATGTACGCCACCACCTGCCACCGGCTGGCGCCGGTGATCATGATGGTGCTGGCCCAGGCCCTGCCGGACCGGGTGGCCGCGCCCCAGAGCAGCTCCGGCGGCGCCGTCTCCTTCAACGGCCTGGAGCCGGGCGGCGGGCGGCGCTACTCGCAGTACGAGATCCTGTGGGGGGGCTACGGCGCCCGGCCCGGCAAGGACGGCGTCAGCGGCTGCGCCGCCGACATCAGCAACGTCATGAGCACGCCGGTGGAAGCGCTGGAGAACGAGTTCCCGGTGCGGATGCAGTGCTTCGAGGTCAACCCCGATTCCGCCGGGGCGGGGAAATACCGCGGCGGCCTGGGGATTCGGCGCGCCTGGCAGGTGCTGAACGACGACGTCACCCTCAACCTGCGCCTGGACCGCTTCAAGTTCTCCTCTCCGGGCCTTTTCGGCGCCCGCCCCAGCGCGCAGGCGCGCTGCACCCTCAATCCCGGCACCCCGGACGCGCGCCCGCTCCACTCCAAGGCCGCCAACATCCGCCTGGCCAAGGGCGACACCCTGTTGCTGGAGTTGGGCGGCGGAGGCGGCTGGGGCGATCCCATGACGCGGGAGCCGGAGCGGGTGCTGGACGACGTGCGCAACGGCTACGTGTCGCCGGAAACGGCCCGGAACGTGTACGGCGTCGTCATCGACCCCGCCACCCTGACCGTCGACACGGCGGCCACGCAGCGGCGACGCGAGGAGACAGGCGCTCACCGTGCTGCGCATCGGGATTGACACCGGCGGCACGTTCACCGACCTGAGCGTGTTCGACGAGGACGACGGACGGGTCTGCTTCACCTGGAAGCTGCCCTCGCAACCGCACAATCCCACCGAGGCCATCGTGGCGGGGCTCCACGAGGTCACTGCCCGGCTGCCGGAGAAGGCCCGTTACGTGCTCCACGGCACCACCATCGGCCTCAACACACTGCTGGAAGGCCGCGAGCCGGCGCCCGGGCTCCTGGTCACCGAGGGGTTCCGCGACATTCTGGAGCTGGACCGGCAATGGCGCGGGGAGCAGGTATACAACCTGCTGTTCGACCGCCCGCGGCAACTCGTGCCCCGGCACCTGGTACGCCCGGTGCGGGAACGGGTGGACTCCCGGGGCCGGGAGGTGCTTCCCCTGGATGTCGAGCAGGCCCGAGCCGGCGTGAAGGAGCTTCTGGATGCGGGGGTCCGGTCGGTGGCCGTGAGCCTGCTCTTCTCCTTCGCCAACCCGGAGCACGAAAGACAGCTCCGGGCGATCCTCGAAGAGCTCGCCCCGGACGTTTACGTGACTTTGTCGTCCGAGGTGGATCCGCAGTTCCGGGAGTTCGAGCGCACCAGCACCGCGGTGGTCAACGCGTTCATCGGCCCGCGGGTCAGCAGCTACGTGGGCACCATCGAAGCCGCCGTCAACGACGTGCTGGAAGGGGCCCGGGTGCTGATCATGCAGTCCAACGGCGGCGTCGGCACCCCCCCGGTCATCGCACGGGCGCCGGTGCAGACGCTCATGTCGGGCCCGGTGGCCGGCGTGGTGGGAACCCAACGCCTGTGCCGGGAGATCGGCCGCGCCAACGCCATCTCGCTGGACGTCGGGGGCACCAGTTGCGACATGTCGGTGATCCCCGGAGAGCTTCTGACCGCGTCCCAGAGCAAGGTGGCGGGCTATACCGTGCGCGCCGCCACGGTCGATATCGAGACCATCGGCAGCGGCGGCGGCAGCATCGCCCGGGTGGAGTCCGGCCGCATCCTCAAGGTCGGGCCGCAGAGCGCCGGCGCGGTGCCCGGTCCCGCGTGCTACGGCGCCGGCCACCAGCCCACCCTCACCGACGCGCTGGTGGTGCTGGGACACCTCAACCGGGAGACCCTGCTGGACGGCGCCATGCCCATCGACGCGGAATCGGGCCGCCGCGCCATCGCCGAGACCGTCGGCGGGCCGCTGGAGATGACTCCGGAGCGCGCGGCCGCCGGCATCGTCGAGGTGCTGGCCGCCCAGGTGGCCATGTCCATGCGCTCGGTCACGATCGAGAAAGGCTACGACCCCAGGGACTTCATCCTGGTGGCCTACGGCGGCGCCGGGCCCACGGTGGCCTGCCCCATCGCCCGGGAGCTGGAGATCCCGGAGATCTGCGTCCCGCGGGACCCGGGCAACTTCTGCGCCGCCGGCATGCTGCTCACGGACCTGATCCGAAGCCACTCCCTCACCCGTATCGGCCCGCTGGACGAGACCCCGGAGAGCGCCATCCGCGAAGCCCTGGAGGAACTCCGCGACAGGGGCGTCCGGGAACTTGAGGAGCAAGGTGTGAGCCCGGACCGCATCGAAACCCAGTACTTCCTCGACATGCGCTATCCCGGGCAATCCTATGAAGTCACGGTGCCGGCGAGGGAAACCCGCAAGGAGGATCTCACCCGGCTCTTCCACGAGGCCCACGGGCGGCTGTACGGCCACACCGCGGACGAAGAGTCCATGGAGATCGTCACCTACCGCGCGCGTTGCACCGGACGCCTGCCCAAGATGACCTTCGCCGCCGCGCCTTCGGCCAACGGCGCGGCGCAGCCCGAGAGCCGACGGTCCGCGCTCTTCCCGGGCGCTGACGCTCCGTTGGAGGCGCCCGTCTACCGCCGCACCGACCTCGCCCCCGGCTTCCGCATCCCCGGCCCGGCCATCGTCGAGGAATACACCTCCACCACCGTGGTCTACCCCTCCTTCGAGCTGTCCGTGGACGGCCACGGGAACCTCAGGCTGCAGAGCACCGCGTAGACAGCGTCAATGGTGATCGCGGCACTGGGCGATCGTCACCGACTCGCTTTCCACCTTGTGGACGAGCCGGTGTTCATCGATGATGCGCACATGCCGGTCGCAAGTAAAGGGCGGCAGACCACCCGTATGCCCCGGCATCAGTTGAACTGGATCATGTCGAGCCGGGTGAAGCGCATACGGTCAGCGGCGCCGGCGGGTATCACGGTGAGCTGGTGAATGGCGTACTCGTGCTCGTAGGTGCTCTTGGCGTTGACGCCGTCCAGCGGAATGATGACGTTGTAGCGGTGAACGCGCGCCGCGGCGGTGGAGGTGTAGAGCACGGCGACGTTGGTGAGGGAACCGGTGACGATGAGGTTCTCGACGCCGGCCTTGCTCAGAATGGCCTGGAGCTCGCCGCCGGCGAACTTGTCGAAGGCATCGGGATAAAGCACCGGCTCGGCGTCCCGACGATTGAGGGGCGCCGCCGCCTCGCCCAGGGGCGTGCCCCTGAATTGCAGCGAGATGGTGAACACCACGGGGACGGCAACCTCCCGGACCCGCTCCAGGAACCCGCCCAGCGGCTCCATCAACTGGGAGCAGACCTCTTCCGGGTCATGGCAGCGGGCGTTCAGATCGAGCACCACGACGGCGGTCTTGGCCGCGTCAAGCGAGATGGGTTTCGGTTCGGGCCGGTTCGGTCCCGTGATTTCGGTCATGGTTTCTCCCTTCTTTCGACTTCACGTCATCCCCGCGAAAGCATGTCCCCGACTCCGATCGGGGGCAGGAATCCAGGGGCGGGGAGCGGCGCGACGGGTCAGGCTTGGCTCGCCGGCCGGCCCTCACGCAGCCGCGCCCGCAACTCGCGGGTCCCGGCTTCGTCGACCTTCAAGGTCCCCTCTTCCAGGACGATCCCGTAAATCTCCTCGGCCGTGGATCCGGAAATACGCCCGTTCAGCAGGCTTTCCGCCACCGCCTCGGGGGCCCGGTCCAGCGGGTCGCCGTAGCCGCCGCCGCTCCCCAGTCGCAGGTAGAGCACGTCGTCCTTGCCGATCTCGAACTCGCAGTAGGGCAACAGCCGCCTCTCTCCCTCCAGCGCAGGGAGATCGTCGACGCAGCGTTGGGCGGCCAGCAGCTCGTTCACCCGGGTCCCTTCGAGCAGCACCAGCAGGCTGGGAGCGCCCGGGTAGCCGCCGAACATGCCCACGCCGGAGTTCCTCAGGCCGGCGACGCCGAAGGCGACCCCGCGAATCTTCTCCTCCGGCGCGTCATGCAGCTTCACGGTGGCCTCCACGCCCACGCCGCCGGCGAACTTGCCGGCGCCGCCGCCGTCCTTCAGGTGGCGCCGGAACAGGTACATGAGCGGGAAGTTCAGCTCGAGCCACTCGACGTTGTGGCACGTGAGGTAGCCGCCGGAATCGATGCCGTCGCCGTGGGGGCTGGCGCCGGAGCCGCTCAGCTCCAGCAGCGTGGAGACGTAGAAGCGGCCGTACTGGTTCACGCCCGCGTGGCGCACGACGCGGAACCCCAGGGTGAGCGCGGTCACCTCGTCCTTCCAGTTGTCGCTCCCCGCCAGCATCTGGGCCAGCACCGAGGCGGACACGTAGGAGACCGTCTTGAGCCCCGAGGTGGTGTTCATGGACACGGGCCCGGGATACTGCACGTTCACGACGGTTCCCTCCGGCGCGATGACCTCGATGGGGCCGAAGGCGCCGTAGTTCTTGGGGAGGTCGTAGCCCAGGGCGGTGAGCACCGCTTCGAAAACGCCGCCGAAGGTGGCGTGGTACGGGAGGTTGATGCCCTGGCGCGCCTGGGGGTCGCTGCCGGTGAAGTCGAAGGTCATGCGGTCGCCGCGCTTGCGCAACTCGACGCACACCCGGCGCGTCTCGTTGGCCGCGATGGTACCCTCGTCACGCCAGGTGCCGTCGGGTATCTCCCGGAGCCGCTTCCCGAGGACCTCGCGGGAGTAGCGGATCATTTCGGCGGACACCGCCGTGATGAGCTCCGGGCCGTACTGCGCGAACATCTCCTCCATGCGCGAGCGGGCGACGTTGTTGGCCGCCAGCTCGCACTTGAGGTCGAGCCCCACCAGCACCGGCTGCCGGGTCATGTTGATGAGGGTGTCGAAGACGTCCTGGCGCATGCGCCCCCGTTCCACCAGCTTGAGGCCGGGGATCCTGAGCCCCTCGTGGCAGATCTCGGTGGCGCCGGGGGAGTTGCCGCCCGGCGACATGGCGCCGATGTCCATGACGTGGACGAAGGTGGCGCTCCAGGCCATGAGCCGGTCCCGGTAGTGGATCGGCGCAATCATGTAGATGTCGGACTGGTGGATGGCGGCGAGGTAGGGGTCGTTGAGCAGGAAAACGTCGCCCGGATGGATGCCGCCGTCCTCCTCGAAGCGCTCGATGATCCGCTTGACCGCAAACCCGGCGCAGGCGGCGTGCCGGATCATGGACTCGCCCACCGACAGCACGTCGCCGTTGGCCATGTAGAGGGACGCCATGTAGTCGTGGAGCTGGGTGGTGTTGACCGTCCCTCCCACGCGCTCCAGGGTGGCGCCCATCTCGCGCGTGATCTCGTGGAGCCGGTGCGAGAGGATCTCGAAGGTGACGGGGTCCACCTGCCTGATCCCGGTGTCCGTCGTGTCCCTTGCGTCCATTGAGTTCACCCCGAGTCCGATTCCCCTTGCCCGGTATTTCCGGGCCGTTGACCCCCGCCCCCGCGTTCTGTAACACTCGAACCATTGCACGGTCGCACGGAGGAAAGGGCCGCGAGGGGCATTCGATGGATTTCGAATTCCATTACTATATGACTTACCTGATCGCCGCCAGAGCGGGCTTCGATCCCGACAACGCCCGTTTGCTGGCCCATTCCTCGCAGTTCATCGACGACAACGACATGGTCTTCGAGATCGACAAGGGAAAGAGCTCCGCGTACGGCAACTACATCAGCCAAACGATGAACATCCTCAAGCCGAAGCGGGAGCTGTTCCGCATATACCCGCTCTTCCACTTCATTCCCGGAGACCCCAAGGCCAGGACCGCGTGGCGCAAGGACGGCAAGATGCACTGGCTGTGCACGACACCCGACAGCCGGAATGCCAACGCCATCATGGACGATGCGCTCAGGTCGAGGAACGTCTACCGGATCGGGATCGCCGCGCACGGATACGCCGACACCTGGGCGCACCAGAACTTCACTGGCTACTACGAGGATTTCAACGCCATGAACGCGGGCCTCGGCCTCATAACCCCCAACATCGGACACGCGGACGCCGGCCACAACCCGGATTGGCCCGCCCTGCGCTGGCGCGATCCGCGGCTGCTGAACGAGGCGGTGGACAACAAGGCGCGTTTCCTGGCCGCGGCGCGACGTCTGTACGAGAAATTCGCCAGGTGCGTCGACCCCGGGATCTCCGACGCGGTTCTGAAGCGGACACAGCGCGCGCTGTCACGCGATCTATCGAAAGCCATCGGCGGGCGGGACCAAACCAACGACGACTCCCGGACGCGCGTATCGCGCTATCTGGAGTTGGCCAAGGGCACGAACTACGGCGGACACGATTTGCCCGAATACGACGAAGACCAATGGTTCGGCGAAGCGGTCAACGAAGACGTGCGCGGCCTTCGCGACCGTAGCGACAACGTTCTCCTGCGGTTCGACCCGTTGGCGGACAGGTACACGTGGAAATCCGGCCGACCGTACAAACAGTCCCACTGGTATCGTTTCCAGGAGGCCATCAAGACCCAGCAGGAGCATGCGTGGGATATTCTGCGGCGCTCCAACCTCAGGGGTCTCGCGCTGGGGAACTGGTGAGTCCCTACCCCACGAAGATCCGCACGTTGCGGAACCCGTCGATCTCGGCCCGGTCCCCGGGGTTCACCACCACCGTGGTCACCGGCGTCTCGATGACCGCCGGACCGGAGAGCTCCATGCCCGGGCGCATGCGCTGGAAGTCGTAGATGCGGGCGGGGGCGAACTCGCCCAGCTCCTCGAAGAACACGTCTCGGGGCGGCTTGAGGGCCTCGTCCGCGGGCGCCCTGCGCGCCGGCTCCTTCCTGACCCGCGGCTTGGCCAACATCCCCACGGCGGTGACCCGGAACGTGAGGATCTCCTTGCCCGCTTCCCGGTAGCCGGAGCCCTTGCCGTAGGCCTTCTCGTAGGCGTCGTCGAACTCGGCGTAGAGCCGCTCCAGGTCGGCCTCCGCCAGGGACGCGGTTCCCGGAGCCAGCGGCACGTTCAGCTCGTGCACCTGATAGCGGTAGCGCATGTCGGCGCTGCGCGTGATCGCCATTTCGGAGGGGTCGAAACCGGCGGCGCCCAGGTCCGCCCGCGCCCTGCGGATCAGCTCGTCGAAGTTCGCATTGACGCGGCCGGGGTCGGCCGGCACCTGGAGGTGATCGGACTTGCCGTACTCGTGGACGACGTCGGAGCTGATGAGGCCCGTGGCGCCGTGCACCGATGCCGTGAGCGGGATCACCACCTGCCGGACGCCGAGATCGGCGGCGTAGCGGCTGGCGTGCACCGGGCCGGCCCCGCCGAAGGCGAACAGCACGAACGAGCGCGGATCGTGCCCCTTCTCCACCGTCGCGCGGCGGATCAGATCGCTCATGTGCGCGTTGGAGATGCGGTAGATGCCGCGGGCCGCCTCGGACGCGCTCATGCCCAGGGGCTCCGCGATCCGCGTTTCCACCGCCCGAAGCGCGGCGTCGCGGTCCAGCCGCATGCGCCCGCCGAGGAAGTAGTCGGGGTTGAGGTAGCCGAGGACGAGGTCCGCGTCGGAGACCGTGGGCTCGGCGCCGCCGAGCCCGTAGCACACCGGCCCCGGACTGGCTCCGGCGCCCTCGGGCCCCACCTTGAGGAGGCCCGTGTCCCCGTCGATCCAGGCAATGCTACCGCCTCCGGCGCCCACGGACTCGACCCATATCTTGGGGGCCAGCACCCGGTGCCGCAGCACCACCGGGGTGTAGTCGCGCTCGATCCGCCCTTCCCGCACCACGCCCACCTTGAAGGTGGTGCCGCCCATGTCGGTGGCCAGGATGTCGTGCTCGCCGATCAGCTCGCCCAGAAAACGAGTCCCCACCACCCCCGACACGGGTCCGGACTCGATGGTGCCCACGGCGTTGCGGCAGGTGGCCTCGATGTCCAGCACGCCGCCGTAGGCCTGCATGATCATCGGCGGTTTGGCCAGTCCCTTGCCCCGCAGCACCCGGTGGAGATTGACGAGGTATGCGGAGATGCGCGGGCCGATGTAAGCGTTGAACACCGTGGTGGCGGTGCGCTCGTACTCGCCCACGAACGGCGCCGTGGCGCTTGAGAGCGTCACGTAGACGCCGGGATGACGTTGCCGCAGGATGTCGGCGACGGCCTTCTCGTGGGCGTCGTTGGTCACGGACCAGAGCAGACACACGGCCACGGACTCCACGCCGCGCGCCACCAGTTCGTCCAGGGCGGCGGCTGCCTGCTCCTCGTCCAGGGGCACGGTCACGGCGCCCTTGTAGTCCACGCGTTCGTTCACCTCGGCCACCAGGG
>LXNJ01001801.1_pt1 | contig 12324 bp, 9 predicted proteins | sample 809081 | NCBI WGS metagenome assembly LXNJ01 (sample SAMN04870510, study PRJNA318959) | sponge metagenome | biome: sponge; feature: marine sponge reef; material: water | host: Petrosia ficiformis | place: Greece: Milos, Mediterranean Sea | collected 2013-05-29 | depth 5-7 m
CGGACCATCGACGCCGCGATCGCGCGCCTCGCCCGTGAGGGCCTCGGGGGCATCACGGTCGGGGTCCTTTGGCGCCAGGCCTGCGACGACCATGTCGTGCACCCTCTTTTCGCGCTCGCGCACCTCTTCCTCGGTAAAGAACAGCTTGTCGGGAAGACTAGGATCCCGCGAGTACGGCGTTAACGTGGTGATGTCGTAGGTACCGGAAAAGTCGGGCTTGCCAGTGGCGGTTCTGGGAAAACCGTCCGCCGCCGTGTCGGACGCGGACGCTCCGGGCGGTGCCGGTTGCGCGTCGGCGCTCGAAGTGGACTCCTGCTCGCTGTACCCCGGCAGGCCCAGGGCGAAGAGCAACGCGATCGTGCTCGTGCGGATGACCAGTGCACGGTTCATGGTGACATCCTCCAAGTCGGCGCTTCGTCGCGGCGTGACAAGCGGCCGGACGATCTACCCGTGCCCACGATTGAATCATAGTTGCTTCCGGGTTGCGCAGTGAACGGACGCCGCATGACCTTGGCGGACGGCGAAACGCTGTTCATGGGATCGAGCGGCACCGGAGCGCCGAGCATTCGGGTGGACGAAATCGTGGAGTAGACGAGGGGCGGGGTCAGCCGCTAGGAGCGGGAGCGATGTCCTCGACCCACTGTCCACGTTGCATCACGCGGGCGATTCTCCGGCTATTGCCGATATCGATGCCGCAAATTGCTTGCCATAGACATCGAGGTACAGACAGCCGAAGACGTTCAGACGATGATTGACGCTCAGCCGACCCCCGGGGGTGGGTCGGTCGCCCACGACGAAAACAGCTCATACGCCGTCTTCGACATAACCCCGCACGGGATCGTGCGGGGTTGCCGCAGCAACCGGTGGCGTTTGTTGGGGCCGCTCATGGCCGCTCCCTATCTCTAGCGTTGCAACGTGACTTCAAGACCGATCACCCTGGGCTGTTGAAAGCCCAGGCAAGTCGGAAAGCCAGGGCTGCCGCAGTCAAAGGTGATTTTGTCCTGGTTGGTCACGTTGGTTGCAAACAGTGACGCGCTCCAGTTCGCGTCGGGACCACTCAGCAGGATGCGCATGTCCGTTTGGCGACGTGAGGGTACTACACTTGGCGCGACGGCAAGCGAACTCACCGTGCCGGCGAGCGTTGTGTGGTTCACCATAAAGTCAAGTGCTATATCGCCAGCGAACAGCCAGGTGTAATCAAGCGTAATATGGGCGCTCCACTCGGGGGCGTTTGGCAGTTTGGTCCCGGACGGAATAGCGCCCACCGCCTCATCCAGTTCGGCGCGATTGAAATCACCACCGAGCGTCATTCGCAGGTTTTCCATCAGGTTGCCCACCAGGTCGACTTCGATGCCGACTGAGTGCGCAGCACCAGCATTGTCGTTGTAGGTACGACTGATGGCAGGCAAGTCGTTCCGTGAGAATCGAAGGATCGTGTCTTTCCAATCGAAGTAGTAGACCGCCGTGGTCAGGTTCCAACGGTCGTCAAACAACCGAGTCTTGATGCCGACTTCATAGTTGACCACCTCGTCTCCTTGATAGGACACCAGTGAGGCCGCAAGATCTGCTGCCTGATTTCCCGTCAAGTTGTTGGGATTTGGCGCAAACGGCGTGGCCGGTATGACAGTGTCACCCGCCTGTCTAAAAGTGTGCGCGTTGGATTCCTGGCCGACGTTGAGGTTACCCGGCCTGAACCCGGTCGTGATGTTGAAGTAGGTGAGCGTTCCATCGACGGGATACCAGGCGACCCCCAACTTGGGAGAGAAGACCTCATCGGTGGTTGCTGCCGTACTGGTTTGGAGCGACTGCTCAAGATCCGTATAGCGCCCACCCAGTGTCACCGAAAACGTATCAGAGAAGGCGAAAGTGGCTTCACCAAATACGCTGATCTGGTTCACCTCATCAAAATGTGAATTTGCGGGATTGGAGAGCATCTCTGTATAAAGAGCGGTGATGGCTGGTTTACCGATGTGAGATGGGATCAAGCCAAGCGGCTGGATACTGACTCGATCGTCGTTACTGTCCTTCCAAAATAATCCCACGGTCCAGGCCAGGGTGCCCTCGGTGGTAGAGACGAGCCGCGCTTCGACCGTGTTGCGATCAGAAGACAGTATATCATTCAGGTTAAACCCGGCCAGGTTCTTGATGGGCAGAGAGAATGTGGGGGCAAGGATCCAACCCTCGGCCAACAGTGTTGGGATTTCGGTGGGATTGCCGGGCGCCCTGATAATTGTCCTTAACTGGATAAAGGAGTCTATGAACGCAGCGATAGTTGAGGTCGACTCGAGCTCGCTAGAGCGTGTCCGATCCAGGTTTGAGACCGCGAGTTCCAGCTTGGCAAAGTCGAACGCGTAGTCCACCCCCAGGCTATAGATATTCACCTCGTCCTTGGAGAAGGGTCGCCGCCCAGGCAATCGTACGTTTAGTCCTTCAGTGAAACGCGATTGCGCCGCCATGCTACCTTCGGTTTCCAGTTCGGTTTTGTAATAGTTGGCTTCCACGGACAAATCACGGTTGACTGCCCACAGCGCAGCGAGTCGACCGCCGGAACTTGTCTCCGAATTGGCGTCTTTCTCGCCCGTGTCGGTCTTGTCGATCCAGCCCTGGCGTTTGGTGGAGAACCCCATCAAACGAATCGCAAAGTCCTCAGACACTGGCAAGTTGACGACACCATCAAGGCGATGGCCAAGATCGTCCGATGAACTCATGCTGCTCGTGTTGCCCTTGATCTTCCAGGTGGTTTCCCCAAACTGGGGCTTCTTCTGGATGAACCGAATGGTCCCGCCAACCGAACCTTCGCCATACAGTGTGCCCTGCGGACCCTTGAGTACTTCTACACGCTCCATATCGAACATGTTGCCGCCAAACTGCTGGACAGGACTTTGCGCTGACGTCATGGGCACGTCGTCCAGATAGACAGAGACCGCCGCGGACGTTTGCGCAGAAGGCTCATGGCCCGTTGGCGATGAAACCCCGCGAATCGTGTACCGGTTGCCGCCAGCAAGTTCTCGCTCGGACATGTTGAGACCGGTGATGTTTTGAAACAGCCCCCGCATATCCGTTGCACCCAGCGCATCGATCGTGTCTGAACTGAGTGTACCGATCGACTGTGGCGTGTCCATCAGGTCAGTTTCGCGGTAGGTGGCGGTAACAATAACCTCTTCGATTTCCATCTCTTTTGTATCACCGGGCGCCGCGATGGCTCCTGCGCCGGAAGTGGCGAATAAGGCCGCGGCGATGGCCGTGCCCAGGCGTTTGAGCAGCGGCTTTCGGGTTGTCGTTTTTCCACTGGACGCATTCGGCATCCATTCGTTAGTTTGCTCGATCATGGCGTTTTGTTCCCCATCTGCATGAATGATCAGGTGGCCGGCCTTACCGAATTCTCCCTTCAAGCCCGAATTGCTCAGCAGTATCGTTATCGCCTGTTCCAGCGTATAACTGCCCTCAGCTGGTTCGTCTCATGCTTTGCGACCAATTCATACTGGTACAGCACGGAGATATCAGCCTGTTCACCGAGCGCGGTCAGCGCGCCATCTGCCGTCTGCCGGGGAATCTCGAAACGGTACACTGGTTCCTCCGCATGGGAACCATCAGCGGACACCAGGAACAACATGGTAGCCAGAAGACTGCCAGCACAATTCGCCAGTACTCCAGGATAACCCCGGCCGGGATTGGCACCTTTGCGGTTACCAGTCCCTGCGTATGAGGACACAATGCTCATGCAAAACCCTTACTCGATTTGCATCTCCTTCGGATTGCCGTCGTTGATCGGGTTGCTGTCACCAGCAGCCCTCGGGGATCGGGCGGACAGATGAATCAGCTTGCTGTTCACGACCTTGATATCGAGATCGAAGTTATCGGCGAGCAGGGCCACCAGTGTGTTGATATCACTGGTCCGGAAGTGTCCCCCCACTGGCACATATCTGATCGACGGGTCAGTAATGACGATTTGCTGGTCGGTATAGCGACCGACTTCCGCCAGTACCTCCTCCAGCGGTTCGCCTTTGAATATCAGCGCCCCCTGGCGCCACGCCTGCTTGCGTTCCAGGGTTTCGGCGTCCAGGTGTTCGATGGACTCGATGACATCTTCGAATCGAGCGCCATGACCGGCGCTGATCAGTGCCCGCGAGCGATCGTTACCCATGAACCGTTCCGGGATCATCAATTGCTCTGGTCGTGGATCCTCGGTGATATTCGATATGACGCCCACTTGGCCTTCAGTGACGATGAGGTCGACGACGCCGGCCTCAACCCGGACGCTGAAAGCCGTGCCAACCGCGCTGACCAGGCCTTGTCCCGCATAGACGACAAACGGCCGATCGACCTCGTGGGCGACGTCAAAACCGACTTCACCCTCATACACTCTGACGATCCTGACGCGGCGGTTGAAATCCACGGCTATCCGACTGCGGGTGTTGAGCAGGATACGGGAACCGTCCGGCAACACATGATTCGTCTGCTGACCCGTAATCGTGGCCAGGGCCTGCTGGGTTTCGGGCAGTCGCGAATCCAGCGGGTTGAGCATCAGCGTTCCCACAACCAGAACGACCATCGCCGCGGCGGCCGCCAGGCCATACCACCACTGGGAATGTGCCCCGCCGGACCCCGCTTCGCCCGTTGCCCGGGGCCGCACCTCATGCTGCAACGGGAACATTTCCCGCAGGGTCTCAAGCACGCCCATGCCGTCCCAGGTTGATGCCAGTTTGTGCAGATAACGGCGATGCGCCTCGCTGGTGGAAAGCCAAACCTTGAGGTCGTGCTGCTCGCGCCGATCGAGCCCACGGTCCAGCCTGACGAGCCAGGCGCCGGCCTGCTCGCGCATCTTTGCCCGATCGGGCAGTGACGCCACGTTGTTGTCGAGCGTGTGTTGATTACTCATGATGGTGTTCCGTCAATGGCCTACGGGCAGGCGCTTCCGGCGCGTCGAAAAGTTCCATGAAGTCCGTACAGCGCACCATGCCCTTGGCCAGGTGGGCTTCGACGGTCTTGATGCTGATGCCGAGATACTCGGCAATCTCTCGCTGCGAGAACCCGTACACCCGGCGCAGCACGAACACCCGGCGACACGCATCCGGTAGCTGGGCCACGGCACGGCAGAACACCTCGAACCTTTCGCTGGATGCGACCTGCCTTTCGATGTCCACACCGTCGGCAAATGCCGGGTCGTATTCGCCCAGCGCTTCAGTCAGCCGATCGTCACCGCGCGTCAGCTCGTTCAGCGCCAGGTTACGGATGACACGAAACAGGTACGATCTGGCGGCACGGATGGTGGTATCGTGCCGCTCGGCCTCCAATGACTTGACAAAGGCTTCCTGGACCACGTCTTCGATGTCTTCCGGGCGGCGAAAGAAACGTGATGCGAACTTCATCAGCTGCATTCTGGAGTTCACGTAGGCGCCGGCCACGCCATCTGATGTACCGGACTCTAGCGGCGAAGCCAAGGTTGTTCCGTCTAAATGGCGGATCACTATGAGTATACTCCTCGACCATGCACACTTCGACCTTGCGGTGGAAGGCAGGACCGCAGCAGGACCAGACGCGCCTTGCTTGCGGCAGCTTTTGAACTGGAAGTGATTGCCGATGCGTCCTGATCTTCTCCTGTGCGTGAACCTGTTGATCGCTGCGCTGACAGCGCATGCAGATGATCTGCCAAAACATCAACCCGGCGCAGCGACCCAGGCGTTCATTGACCGACCTGCTGTCGAGTTGCAGTGGCAGCACGGCATGTCGTTTTTCGGTGACTTCAAGTACCCCCCAGGATTTACCCACTTCGACTACGTCAATCCTGACGCCCCCAAGGGCGGCAAATTGGTCCGCGGCTACACCGTCAGCTGGAACAGCTTTACGCCAAACATCATCAAGGGCCTGAGTGCCCCAGTCAACATTCTTGGTGAAATGAGCCTCTACGACTCGCTGATGTGGCCATCCGGGGACGAGGTCGGGGTTTACTATGGCAACCTTGCAGAGAGTATTGCTATATCAGACGATTCCACTGAGGTGCGTATTCGGCTGCGGCCGGAAGCACGCTGGCATGATGGCGTTCCGGTGACTGGACGGGATATCAAATTTTCGTTTGAGCATCTTAAGGCCAACGGTGGCGCCGGTGTTCGTGCGGCCTTTCACGTGCTGGAAGCAGTGATCATTCTCGGGGAAAAGGAAATACTCGTTCGTTTTCGCCATCCGATCAACGTCAACAGTATGACGACGCTGCTGGGCAAGCCCGCCATGTTGCCGGAGCATTACTGGCGAGAACGCGATATCACTGAGACTACGTTGGAGCCGCCGCTGGGCAGCGGGCCTTACCGTATCGGTGACTTCAAGGCTGGCAAATACGTTGAACTCGTTCGGGTCCCGGATTACTGGGGCCAAGACCTGGGTATTCACCGCGGCCGCCACAACCTGGACGTCCTGCGTTTTGAGACCTATCGCGACGCCACGGTCCAACGCGAGGCTCTGAAAAAGGGGTTGCTTGATGTCTTCACTGAAAGCAATACCGCACAGTGGGTAAGCGGTTACGATCAGGACAAAATCGAGCGCGGTGTGCTACGCCAGTACAAACAACACTGGCTACAATACGTCGGCGCCATCCGCGCATTGGGGTTCAACCAAGAAAAGGAGCGTTTCACCGATGTTCGGGTTCGTGAAGCATTGACCCTGGCGTTTGATCTCAAGTGGATGAACGATGTACTGTTTTACGGCGTGTATGAAATACCGGAAAGCTACTTCCATGGCACGTATCTGGCGGCCACGGGCTTGCCTACCTCGGTTGAACTTGCGTTGCTAGAACCGTATCGGGAACAACTGCCTGAGCAGGTATTTACCACGGCACCTTTTGCTGCCAGTGATCACGCTGCTCTTGAAGGACGCGACGCCCTCATCGAGGCCCGACGGTTACTGGTGCAGTCCGGTTGGAATGTCAGCGATGGTGTCTTGCGCAATGCTGCCGGTGCACCGTTCAAGGTCAAGTTCCTGGTATCTGATCCAGAGGCACAAGCTATGTTGTTGGCCTATCAGAAGCGATTGCGCCGACTGGGTATCAGCAGCGAGATTCGCTTGCTGGAAGTAGCTCAGTATATCAACCTATTACGCAAGGGTGACTATGACGCCGTATTTCGCAGTCTTGCCTTTTCCCTTCCGCCGGCAGCAGAAGTGCGCGCCTATCTGCATTCAAGCAGTCAAGGCATCTATAACTTTGGGCGTCTCGCATCGCCAGCTGTGGATGCCCTATCAGACCGCGTGATGAACGCAGACAGTCGCGAGTCGCTGACCGCAGCAACCCGAGCGCTCGACCGTGTTCTGTTCTGGCAGTTCTATTTCGTGCCGGCGCGGGTGGTGGAACCGGCACGGAGGATGATGTGGAACAAGCTCGGACAGCCGTCCACGGTGGCGCCCTATGTATCCGGATTCCCGGCCACTTGGTGGTGGGATGACGAGAAAGCGAAGCGGGTTGAGCAGGTTCTGCAGCGCCGCTCATGATGCGCTCCATTTTCCGTATCGTTCCTGATTGAACCAGCGCTGCCCGACGTCCAGAAATCCCCTGGGGCCGCGTTTGCCATATTCAAAAGGATCTTCCGTACTTTCCATCCAGCGATGCAGGCGTTCCTCCATTTCCTGGACTGCGGGCCGAGCTTCTGCTGAATGGGCGATGTTTCTGGTCTCCAATGGATCTTCGTGACGATCAAATAACCAGGGATGACGCTCATTGTTATACCAGCGCGCATAGGTGTAACGTTCAGTTCGAACACCCCGCCAGCGGCCAACCCATTCTTCTCTGTCGGGCCAGCCAGGACCCAAATTCATGAGATAAACCGATTCGTTGGCATGCTGTGTATGGTCGGGTTCCGCAGGAGACTCCTCGCCTCGCCATATCGGGGAGATATCCCTACCCTGAAGACCTTCCGGCGCTTCAACTCCACAGGCCCCCAGTAATCCGGGGACAATATCAATGGCCCCCATGAAGGTGCTTGTCCGGGTGCCGGGCGTCGTTCCTCCCGGCCAGCGAATAATGAACGGAATATGAGCCGATTCATCGTAGGGCGTGGCTTTGGACGCTCTCATATGTGGATGCAGCCACATGTCACTGGGCTTGCCGTAGCCATGGCTCGACAAATGATCGCCATGGTCCGACGAAAAACAAACGATGGTATCGTTGGCCAGATCCAGATCCTTGAGCGCACTCAGCAGTCTGCCCATCTCGGCATCCAGGCCGGTACAGCTGGCGTAGTAGTCTGTGAGTTCCTGACGAGCGAAGTCTGCCATGTGGGGTGGGACATTGCCTGGCAGATCCATGTTTGCCGGATCATATACCTCAAACTCCTTCGGATGTGCGGGATAAGGCCAGTGAGGCGGCCGCCAGGAAACAAACAGTGCAAAAGGATCATCTCCTCGAGTATCCTTGTGGTCCTTGATGAAATCTATGGCGAAACTGGTCTCTGCAGTCGGAGACCATCCTTCAGTCTGAATTGGCACGTTGTCATTCTCGTGATAGGACTGGTCATAGTAGTTACCACCGGTGCCATGAACCGCCTTCAGCAGGTCCAGACCATAACGGTTTTCTTCCGGATAGGGAGGTATTCCAAGATGCCAGACGCCGATATGACCTGTATGGTAGCCTGCGTCCCTGAGAACACTCGGTAATGTGGGGATATCCCGAAAGGGCTCCATTTCATTGCAGATAACGCCGTTTTTCCAACCGTAGCGTCCCGTGAGAAGAATCCCGCGAAATGGCGTACACAAAGGATGGTTCGAAAACATGTTGTCACACACCATGCCCTCAGACGCCATCTGGTCTAGATTTGGTGTCTGTATCACCTTGTTACCATTGGCACCGAGCGCCGTATAGCGCTGCTGGTCTGAGAATACAAAAAGAATATTCATTCACGAGCCTCCCGGGTGACTGAGAAAACAACAGTACTTTAGGCCGTCGGACGATAGCAGTTCTGCCCAGCTGGGTGCGCGTGACGCCCAAAACCAGATCACCATTGAGACCCGCCCCGCCTTCTATCGACCACCTGACCTTCTGTGCCGACCGACAGGCGCTATATCAGCTCAAACAATCCCTTCCCGGATGGTACCACCCACATGGTGGTCTCGCCTCCGATTTCAGGCGCGACACATCAATCCCAATTCGACCGCTGGATAGCGAACTCGAGCAGTAGCGGAATTGCCTCTGCGATTGACTGATTGACTTCGTGCATCGAGGCTGGGAGAGTCGACGGCACCTTCAACCCCAGAGACTCCAGGAGACCCCGATGACGTCCAGCACCGGATCCGCCCTGAATCGCCGTTCCTTCCTCGAGTATCTCGCCATGGTCGGAGTCGGTAGCCAGGCGCTGCTCAGCCCCGGGGCTTTGCAGGCGGCTTCTGGAGACAAGGTGAGTTCTGTTCCCGAGATCAAGGGCACGTGGGATTCAAAATTCGACCTGGTGATCGAAACGTTCACCAAGAACTTCACCGACCACGGTGACCACGGTGACGTCGGGGCATCCTTCGCGGCGTTCATCGAGGGAGAGCCGGTGATCGACGTGTGGGCTGGACACAAGGATCTCGGTCGTTCGGTGCCGTGGGAGCAGGACACGATCGTCAATGTCTACTCAAGCACCAAGACCATGACTGCCCTGGTCATCTTGATGCTTTACTATCGGGGCGAACTCGTCGTCGACGCCCCGGTCGCCAAGTACTGGCCCGAGTTCGCTGCCAACGGAAAAGAAGGCATCACCGTCGCCCACGTCATGAGCTACACAGCGGGCCTACCTGGATTTGATCATCCCGTTGCCCCCGAGGTGCTCCTCGATTGGAACGCCGTAACCACCCTGCTCGCTGCTCAGAAACCATGGTGGGAAGACAGAACTCAGAGTGGCTATCACCCGTTGACCCAAGGTTACATTCTGGGAGAAGTGGTTCGGAGAGTCACGGGCCAGTCGATCGGCACCTTCTTCCGTGAGGAGGTGGCCGGTCCGGTCGGAGCCGATTTCCACATCGGTACACCGCCTGAAGCCCAGGCTCGGACCTCCGACCTCTTTTCCGACAAAGATCTCTATTCCGACAAAGACGTCGCCGTTTCGGCGACACCACCGGCCGACGCCCCGCAACTACCACACGAGATTTTCCAAAAGAGGGTGTTCGACAGTCATCGCTGGCCGAAGGATTTCGTCAACACGGTCGGGTGGCGAGAAGCGGAGATCCCGGCCGCTAACGGGCACGGTAATGCTCGTTCCATAGCCAAGATCCAATCGGTAGTCGCCTGCGGCGGTGAAGCCCATGGAGTGCGGCTCCTCGATGATAAGACAGTGAAGGAGGCCTTCAGCGAAAGGGTTGCTGGCGTGGATCTGTTGTACGGGAGGAACATGCGATTCGGTTTGGGGTACGGTCTCCCCAGCGACACGGCACCGCTATCGCCTAGCGAGAGCGTCGGTATGTGGGGTGGCGCGGGAGGTTCGCTGGTCGTCGTCGACCGCAGCCAGAAGCTGGCATTCAGCCGCGTGATGAACCAGATGCGGCCCGAAGCCGACATGATCCCCTTTCACATGGCCGCCGCCATGTACACGAGCCTCGGGCTCTCGCAGGCTAAGTAGTAGTGCTGGCGCGCGTAGATGATGTCTGTATGGCACATGCTGCTTTGAGGAAGTCGACGGGCGTAGATCCATTGGTACGGTTTGGCGGTCGGTCGTAGTCGGCGATTGCATATCCAGGCGCAGATAGGTCGACTCGTACTTAATGTCAGGAGAACTTCGTGGAAATAGGTGATTGGCGCGCAACACCGGTCGTGGGTCCGGTCTACAAGAGAATCCGCGAGCTCGGGTTGGAACAGAATGTCGCCGAAATCGATGCCTTCGGCTTTACCATCCTGCCGCCGGGCAAGGCTGCTCCGGTCGAATTTACCGACCGCATGCGTGAACGTCTGCTCGAGGTTGCCGAGCGCCGTACGGGCGTCAAGCATGATGTTGAAAGTGGTGAACACGGGCAGGTGAATACCCAGCCCCACTTCAATCACCAGTACATCCTTTACTACCTGTTGCTTGAAGACAAGGTCTTTCAGCAAGCAGCGACCAACCCGTACCTGTTGGCCCTGCAAACATACATGCTGGGAATGGACTGTGTTTTGTCGAGCGTGACTGCGTTCGTCAAATGGCGGGACGAGACCGGCTATGGCGAGACGCTGGGTCTGCATGCAGACACCACTGTAAAGCATCCGATCGCTATCGGACACGAGACGCATACCGCTAACAGTGCCTGGGTGTTGACTGACTACACCGAAGACAATGGCGCCATCGCCTTTGTTCCGGGCAGCCACCAGCACTCACGTCATCCGAAGTCCGGTGAAGGCGTAGCCGACGCCATCCCGGTCGAAGCCCCGGCGGGTTCTCTGCTGGTTTGGCACGGCAACCTGTGGCATGGCGCCTTTCCGCGCAAGAACGATGGTCTGCGCCTGGTGGTGACCTACTATTTCAACCGCAGTTATCTGCAGGTCCAGGAGGACTATCGCCATACCGTGACGCCAGAGATTCTGGCGGACAACCCAAAGCGTCTGGCAGTACTGCTCGGGTTAGGCCATCCCTGGGGCTTTCAGAACAGCAACGGTCCGGACTTTTCCAGCGCCAACCGCATATTGCATGAGGCCTACGAGGAGGCCGGAATCCACAATGTCGTAATTCCGACGCCGGGTGACTTCAAGTGAGTCCACTTTTACCTGGGCCTTTTAGCCGAGCTTGCCTATGGCCCAGGACCGTGCCGGTTGCGCGTCGGCGCTCGAAGTGGACTCCCGATCGCTGTATCCCCTCAGGCCCAGGGCGAAGAGCAGCGCGAACGTGCTCGTGCGGATGACCAGGGCAAAGTCCATGGTGACACCCCCCCAAAGTCGGCGCTTCGTCGCGGCGTGACAAGCGGCCGGACGATCTACCCGTGCTCACTTGAATCATAGTTGCTTCCGGGTTGTAGACTCCGTTTCGGGTGTGCGAAATCGTGGAGTAGACGAGGGGGGGATCAGCCGCCAGGAGCGGGAGCGATGTCCTCGACCCACTGTCCGCGTTGCATCACCCGGGCGATTTTTCGGCTATTGCCGATATCGATGCTGGGATCCGCGTCGAGCAACAAGAGATCTGCGACATGACCCACCACGATGGTGCCGAAGTCGGCCGCGTCGCCTTCGAGAATGCGGGCGCCGTTGCCGGTGCCGGCTGCCAGGGCCTCGAGGGGGGTCAGGCCAGCGTCCACCAGCAGACGCATCTCGTGGTGCGTGCCCCAGCCGTACGCGACCAGACCGGCGCCGCAATCCGAGCCGACGCCAACCGTGATACCCGCATCCTGCATCGTGTCGATGAAGCG
>LXNJ01001802.1_pt1 | contig 12318 bp, 10 predicted proteins | sample 809081 | NCBI WGS metagenome assembly LXNJ01 (sample SAMN04870510, study PRJNA318959) | sponge metagenome | biome: sponge; feature: marine sponge reef; material: water | host: Petrosia ficiformis | place: Greece: Milos, Mediterranean Sea | collected 2013-05-29 | depth 5-7 m
GAGGGAATGCCGGCCGATGTCCCGGTTGTTGAGCTGCCGGTACAGATTCTCCAGGGCCTGCTCGATGAACGCGCCGTCGATGGGTGCTTCTTCGGCAGGTGCGCCGTCAATGGACGCTCCGTCGATGGAGGGTCCATCAGGTGAAAGGGCGGAAGGATCCGGATCTTCCGCGAAGCGGGTCTGAGCCGGTTCCGCCCGGGCGTTTTCTTTCGCGATGGAGAAAACACTGGAAAGGAGAATTGGGAAAAGGACGAATACAATGCGGCGGGACGGGCGTTGAAGGCGAGAGATCATGACCGTTTCCTCACGGGGAATACATGATCCCTAGTCCATCGTATCCCGTATTTCGATCAGCCGGGACCGGATCCACTGGATGAGTTCGGACTCGGTGGTGGTTTCAGGCTGGGCCGGATTTCCGGCGGTGCGGTCAATCTTCTCCGCGGTGCGGACCGAAGGCGTTTCCTGCAGCTTCTTCTTAGCGCCGGCAATCGTATATCCTTCGTCCCTCGTGAGGCGCTTGATCGTGCGGATGAGCTCGATGTCCTTCTCCCGGTACAGCCGTTTTCCGGCGCGGTTCCGCTTGATGCGAAGCTGGCTGAACTGGTCTTCCCAGAACCTCAGTACAGAGGGCTCCAGGTCGAGCATGGAAGAGACTTCGCTGCTGGAATAATACAGCTTGCTCATTTTTTGCCCTCCCGTCCGCGGATCAGCACCCGGATGGGCGATCCTTCGAATACGAAGGCCTCGCGGAGCCGGTTGGACAGGTACCGCTTGTAGGAGTCCGGGATCGCGTCCGGGTGGGTTGCGAAAAACACGAAGGTGGGCGGCGCGATCTGTACCTGCGTGCAGTAGAGGATCCGGGTCGCCCGTCCGTCTGAAGCCGCCGGAGGCGGATAGTGGGCCGTTAAGCCTTCCACGACGCGATTCAGTTCCCCCGTGGATACCCGGAGCGAACGCATTTCATGGACGTGCCGCGTTTTCTGCATGATCTGGGTCACGCCCCGGCGGGTCTCGGCCGAAACGTAAAGAATCGGCGCGTAGTCGGCGAACCGGAGGTATTCCCTGGCCGTCTGGGAGTACGCCTCGACCGGGTGCTCGGTCCGATCCACCAGGTCCCACTTGTTGAACGCAATGACCAGCCCCTTCCCCGCCTCGTCCACCTGCGAGACGATCCGCTGCTCCTGCGTGGCCAGGCCTTCGACCGCGTCCACCAGGAGGACGGCCACGTCGCAGCGCGCTATGCTGCGCATCGTCCGCGTGAAACTGTAGAATTCGATATCGCTCGAAATCCGCGCCCTGCGCCTGAGGCCGGCGGTGTCGATCAGGTCGTACCGCACGCCCTGCCGGGTGATCCGCGTATCCACCGAGTCCCTCGTCGTCCCGGGCACATCCGAAACGATCACCGTGTCTTTGCCCACGATGGCGTTGACCAGGGACGATTTGCCCACGTTGGGCTTGCCCACGATCGCCACCTTGATCGCGCCGTCATCTTCTTCGGCGGCCGGCTCGGGTTCGGGCATCTCTTCCGCCAGCAGGTCCATCAGGTCGCCCGTATTGCGTCCCTTCAGCGCGGAAACCATCATGGGGTCGCCCAGGCCCAGGGCGCCGAACTCGTAGGCATGGTTCTCCTGGGCACCGCTGTCCACCTTGTTGGCGACGACGATGACCTTCTTACCGGACCGGCGGACGACCTCGGCCGCCTTCTGGTCCAGGGGCGTGACCCCCGTGCGCACATCCGTGACCAGCAGGATCACGTCGGCTTCGCTGACGGCCAACCGGGCCTGCTGCTCGATGGCCGCCTCCATGGGTTCGTCCGATTCCGGGACCAGGCCGCCCGTGTCCACCACGGTGAACTTCTTCCCGAACCAGTCGGCCTCGGCGTAGTGCCGGTCCCGCGTAATGCCCGGCGCGTCGTGCACGATCGCGTCGCGACGACCGATCATCCGGTTGAACAGCACCGACTTGCCCACGTTGGGGCGTCCTATGATGGCAATGACAGTAGACATGGGCGCTTTACCGTTCATGGATTATCGTCCGTGTTCCAAACCAGGCAGATCCGTCACCTGGTCCGGGAAAAGTTCCACCGGGACGCCCAGCCGCTCGCTCAATCCGGGAAGCGTCATGTCATCAAGTAGCAGTCCGTCGTCATTCAGTACGTTGGGCGGGAGGTATACCCGGTCGCCCACTTCCTCTTCCTTCAGCGCGTTCAGAATGTCCTGGCCGGTCAGCAGCCCCGACACGGTGATGCCCGATCCGAAAAACGTATTCTCCGCGACCACCAGGTTCGCTTCCATGCCCTCCACCCGGTTCAGCGGTTCCACGAGCGACGACCGCACCACGTCCTTTGCCAGCACGGCCGTGACGAGCGTCGTGCGTAAGGGCTCGGCTGCCCGGCCGGGCAGCGAGCGGGTCTGCCCGGCCATGTCGGTCTCGAACTGCGTGACCATACCGACGCCGTTCTCCACGACGGGGCAGTCCGCGTAGAAAGACGGCGGAGGCAGCGGCGTGGAAGACATCAGGTACCATTCGTCGGAGAGATACACCAGTGGATGGCCGAGCCGTGCGCGAAGCTCCTCCTGCCACGCGCCCACCGTGTCGATCATGCGCCGCGCGTAATCCACGGTGACCGGTTCGAGGCGGTACAGCCCCTCCCGGTGATTGGAAAGTCCCACCGGCACGATGGAGATCGATTCCACGGCCGGATACAGTTCGGCCAGGTCGTCCACGGTCTTTCTCAGTGCGGGACCGTCATTGATTCCGGGACACAGCACGATCTGCGTCTCGATCAATATACCGCCATCGGCCAGCCGCAGCAGGATGGGCATGATGTCCTTCGCCTTGGGCGAGCCCAGGAGCAAACGGCGCAGCTCAGGATCGGTGGCGTGGACCGATACGTAGATCGGGCTTAGACGCTGGACGATGATGCGTTCGAGATAAGGGTCGGAAGCGAAGGCCAGCGTCACGTAATTGCCGTAGAGAAAAGTGAGCCGGACATCCTCGTCCTGGAAGTAGACCGCCTTGCGCATGCCCTTGGGGTTCTGGTGGATGAAACAGAACACGCACTTGTTCGCGCAGGCCTGGTAGGGCGGTTCGTGGAGGGACAGGCCCAGGTCTTCGTCCGAGTCCTTCTCCACGTCGATCAGCACCCGGTTCCCATTGGCCTGGAGCACATCCAGTTCCAGCACGTCCTCGCTGGACCAGAACCGGTAATCGAGCGAATCCCTGACCCGGGCGCGGTTGATCCGGATCAGCCGGTCTCCGGGGACCAGGCCAACCTGTTCGGCGATGCTGTCGGGACGCACCTGTTCAATGCGCATATCACTTAAGACTTTGAAATTGCTTGGACAAACGTTGCGTCATCACAAGCAATCGTTTAAGTATTCCAATTAACAATTTGTGCCTCTTGACAATATAGAAAATCGACCCCCTGCTGTCAAGGAGATAGGCCGGACTCCGAGACCGTTGGCCGAGGTGGTCCGACGGCCCGTTCTCCGGTTCGCCGGACACAGACTTTTCGCTTGCCCGAAACGCACGATTCAGTCTATATTGGATAAGTTGTCCCGCGGCAGGTTGTGCGGGTATAAGCGTTTGATTTTACGGTCTTTACAGACCTCTGCGCGGCCTTGATCCGGCCGGGTGGACGGTCCGCCGGACAGTACCGGCGCCGTTACAATTTCAGCAGTTCAACGGGGATCCTTTCATGCCAGCCAAGACAATGTACGAGAAGGTCTGGGACCAGCACGTCGTCAGGGAGATGCCGGACGGGCTCACCGTCCTCTATATCGACGCCCACCTGATCCACGAGGTGACCTCTCCGCAGGCCTTTGAGGGACTGCGCGCCGAGGGCAGGAAACTGCGGCGGCCCGACCTGACCTACGCCACGATGGATCACAACGTGCCCACCACCGACCGGTCCCTGCCCATGACGGACGAAATCGCCCGGATCCAGGTGGACATGCTGGTCCGGAACTGCGAAGCGTTCGGCGTGCCCCTTTACGACCTCGATTCACCCCGCAACGGCATCGTGCACGTGATCGGCCCCGAACTGGGCATCACCCAGCCGGGCAAGACCATGGTCTGCGGCGACAGCCACACGTCCACGCACGGGGCCTTCGGCGCGCTGGCCTTCGGGATCGGAACGAGCGAGGTCGAGCACGTCATGGCCACGCAGTGCCTGCTTCAGAAGCGCTCGAAGACCTTCGAAATCCGCGTCGACGGCGTGCTGAGCGCGGGCGTGAGCGCCAAGGACATCATCCTGAACATCATCCGCCGCACCGGCACGGCCGGCGGTACCGGCTCGGTGATCGAATACACGGGTAGCACCATCCGCGGGCTCTCCATGGACGAGCGGATGACGATCTGCAACATGTCCATCGAGCTGGGCGCCCGTGCCGGGCTCATCGCGCCCGACGACACGACCTTCGAATACCTGGCGGGAAGGGAATTTGCTCCCACGGGTGCGGAGTTCGACCGGGCAGTGGAACGATGGCGCGGACTGGCCACCGATGATGAGGCCGAATTCGACGAGCGCCTTACGCTGAACGCGGCCGAAATCGTACCCCAGGTATCCTGGGGCACCAATCCAGGCATGGTGACGGACGTGACCGGCGTCGTGCCGGATCCCGGCCGTATGACCAGCGAAAACGACCGCCGCGCGGCGAAAAAAGCCCTGGACTACATGGCGCTGAAGCCCAACACCTCGATCACGGATATCGAGATCGACCGGGTGTTCATCGGAAGCTGTACCAATTCCCGGCTGAGTGATCTTCAGGCGGCCGCGGACGTCATCAAGGGCCGACGCGTTTCGCCTCGGGTCACCGCGCTGGTGGTGCCGGGATCCCACGCGGTCAAGCAGCAGGCGGAAGCAGAGGGACTGGACCGGGTCTTCAAAGAGGCCGGGTTCGAGTGGCGCGAGGCCGGTTGCAGCATGTGCCTGGGCATGAACCCGGACATCCTGCAGCCCGGCGAGCGTTGCGCCAGCACCTCCAACCGCAATTTCGAGGGCCGTCAGGGTCGGAACGGACGGACGCACCTGGTCAGCCCGGCCATGGCGGCGGCCGCCGCCGTCGCCGGTCACTTCGTCGACGTGAGAAACTGGTAAACAAGAGAAACGGGTAGGCATACCGGAAACGGAGCTTGGCATGGCGGAACCCTTTACCCGGCACAGCGGCCTGGTCGCCCCGCTCGACCGGATCAACGTGGATACGGACCAGATCATCCCCAAGCAGTTCCTGAAGCGGATCGAGCGCACGGGGTTCGGCCAGTTCCTTTTCTACGACTGGCGCTTCACGGGCGACGGTTCTCCCGATCCCGGATTCGTGCTCAACGAAGACCGGTACCAGGACGCCACGATCCTCGTCACCGGGGACAACTTCGGATGCGGGAGTTCCCGCGAGCACGCCCCGTGGGCGCTGCAGGACTATGGCTTTAGCGTGATCATCGCGCCATCCTTCGCCGACATCTTCTACAACAACTGCTTCAAGAACGGGCTGCTGCCCGTCGTGCTGCCCGCCGATACCGTTAACCGCATGCTCGCAGACACCGCGGAACATTCCGGCTATACCGTCACGGTGGACCTCGAAGACCAGCTCGTCACCGAACCGGATGGAACCTCCATCCGGTTCGAGGTCGATCCCTTTCGCAAGACCTTTATCCTTCAGGGTCTGGACGAAATCGGCTGGACCCTCCAGTACGAGGATGACATAGCAGCGTATGAACGTACCCAGTGTACCGGTTGACCGACTGCTCGCGCTGTCCCAGGCCAGCGACGAAATGCTGCGCAGCGTGTTTCACCGGGATCGGCATGCCACGCTCCGCACCGTGACCCGGTGTGTCCACGACCTGCTCGACGCGGAATACTGCGGGATCTTCCTGGTACCGGACGATACGCCGCATGAACTGGAACTGACGGCTCAGTACTCGGACCTGTCCGGCTACGACGATCCGCCGCTCGTCCGCCTGCGGATACACAGTACGGCAAGGGGCGGCATGACGGGACACATCGCCGACCAGGGCGACGTCGTCCGGCTGCGCGGAACGCAGATCACCGAAAGTCCCTACTACACGGCGGAAGTCCGCGATTACCTGTCCAGCAAGAAGTTGCGATCCCTCCTCGCCATTCCGCTCAAGGACCCCAAGGACATGGTCCTGGGACTCGTCAAGGTGGAAAACAAGAAGCGGCCGGACGGCTCGCCCCTGGAGTCCGGATTCGACGAGGCCGACGAATCCATCGCCCGCATCCTGGCCAATACCATCTCGCTCGTCCTGGAGCACCTGAGGTCCGATGCCATCAACCGGAGCCTCGTGCAGGCGATTCATTCGATCCGGGACCGCGGCTCCATGCTCGAAGAGATCCTGCGCTGCAGCCGGGCGCTGGTCCACGCCGACCGAAGCGATCTCGCCCTCTGGAACGACGCGCTCGGTGAACTGGTCGTCGGCGGCCAGCTGGGGGAACGCACCCTAACCATGGGCCGACCGGTTCCGGGCCCCAGCATCGTACGCCGCCTCTGGAACGATCCCGATCTGCGCGAGGTCTGCGTTCCCGACGTCACGTCGGATCCCTATTACCACGCGACGGACAACAGGACGAGGAGCCAGGCGGCGGTCAAGCTCCAGTTCGAGGACCGGGACATCGGCGTGCTGAGCGTGGAATCCTTTGCGGAAGACGCCTTCGACGAGCACGACCTGGAGATGCTCCAGTGGCTGGGCCACTACGCGGCCATCGCCTACCAGGTCGTCGGACGGGAAGACCAGTTCCGCGGGATCGTGGAGCGCCTCGTCGAACGTTCGCCGCATCGGGACGAACTGCTCAACCGGATCCTCGTCAGTATAAGATCGATCTACGGGTTTACCGACTGTGTGATCTACACCGTGGACAACACGGAGCAGATGCTTCAGTGCCGGTCGTACATCGGTTGCGAGGGTTTCGACGAAGACCCGTCGGTGCTGAGCTACCGGTTCGACGATAACACCTTGGCCAGCAAGGTCTACCGCGATCGCAAGGGATACCTGTGCGCCGATCCGCAGACGGATCCACACATAAGCCAGCACGCGCTCAGCCGGTTCAAATTCACGATGCCCATCCTGGCAATCCCGCTCATCTACAACGAAAAAGTCGTCGGGACGTGCACACTCTGGAGCCAGTCCGGAATGGTTACACCCGGAGAGCATCACCTGGTCGAGATGGAGCCTTTCGCCCGCCTGGCGGCCGCCAACATCGCCCTGGCGGAGACCGAGCGCAACCGAAGCGCCGTGCTTGAATCCATCCAGGAAATACTCACCCTGATGCAGACGGAAATGTCGCAGGAAAAAAACCTGCGTCTCATCCTTCACGGCGTGCAGGCCGCGGGATTCGACCGGGTGCGCATCTACGCGACGGACGAGACCCAGGAGAAACTCATAGGGATCGACTCCGTCGGCATGGACGATCCCGATGCCTTCATCGGTTATTCCATGGCCATTAAGGAAAACCCCTACGTCGACCACGTGGCGAAGCAGTCGCTGACCCGGCCCGCCGCCTGCTGGTTCGATCCCGCGGACCCCGCCTTCTGGGGTTCGGACCCGGCCGCTCCCAGTCTGGGCAAGGACGACGATCTGCCCTGGCTGGACGTTCCCCTGGTCATCGCGGGCCGGTTCTACGGCATGATCGGCGCCGACAACATGCTTTCCCGCCGCGAAATCACCAGCGATCACCTGGATTTCATGAACGTGGTTGGCGTACTGACCGCGCAGGTCATCGCCAATTCACAGACCGTCGACCTCCTGCGCGACCGCACCCGGGCCGAGGCGCGGAGCGAATTGGCCCAGCGGACGCTCCACGCGTTGAAAACGCCGGCCATGGCCACGCAGATCTTCCTCCGTCACCTCGGCGATACGGTCGTCGACACGCCGTCCAAAAACGGAAGGGTGGGAGAACTCATGGATAAGATCAGGGGGCAGGTCGACCGCATCGCGGCGATCGCGGAGGACATGCAGCGGCTTACCAAGCTGACCTTCACGCCGAAACGCAGGGTGGACATCAACGAAGTGGTGCGCCGCACCGTCATGGACGGCCTGGTCGGCGACGACTGCCGCGCGGAATTCGACTTCGCGGAACCGTCGCCCAGGGTGGAAGCCAACGTGGAGGAGATCGACCAGGTCATCACCGAACTTACCGGGAACGCGTGGAAGGTCATGGGGTACCGGGGAAATATCCAGGTGTCCACCCGGGTCGCTTCCGCGGCGGACTATCCAAGGTTGACGCACCGGAGAGATGGCCGGTACGTGCTGATCAACGTGCGCGATTCGGGTCCGGGAATACCCGAGAACGTGCTCAATGAGCTTTTCGAACCCGGCGTGTCGACCACGGGTGGCTCCGGGCTCGGGCTGTATGCCATACGGACCATCGCCGACGAGCACCAGGGCGAAGTCTGGCTCGATGATACGGGACCGCACGGCGCGACATTTACCTTCGCACTGCCGCTGGCCGGCTGAAAAACCGGATGTCCCATGGCCAAACCCCTCGTACTCCTCCTCGATGACGATCCCGCCATGATCGATGCTGTTTCTCTCGATCTCGAACCTGCGTTCGACGTCATATGCGCCACCGGTGTGGACGAATGCTTGGACCGAATAGAAAATGCCCGCGGCGCCGTGGACGTGGCGGTGATCGATATGTGGATCGAAACGGACCGTGAAGGGGGGCTCGACGCGATCCGGCGCATTCGGGCGCTGGAGTCGCCGCCCGAGTGTATCGTGCTGACCGCCTATGGCACCCAACCCAACATCGTGAAGTGCATGGAAGCCGGCGCCTTCAGCTACGTGGAAAAATCGGGCCGAATCGCCGACGACACTACCGGCCTGCTGATCACCGCGATCAACCGGGCGCGGGAAACGCGTCATCTGAAACAACTGGAAGCGGCCCAGGAGCAGATCAAGGCGGACGAGCGACTCAAGCAGGATATCCAGCGCGCTTACGAGATACAGCGATCCATGTTGCCCCAGGGTGACTTGCTGCACGCCGGCATGTGGTTTACCGGCTACTGTCGCCCGGCGGAGAACGTGGGAGGCGACTACTACGACTACTTTACACTGCCGGACGGTCGGGTCGGACTGCTGATCGGCGACGTGACCGGTCATGGGTTCAACGCGAGCCTGATCATGGCCATGGCGCGCAGCTGCCGTTCCACGCAGACCCGGGTCGATCCTGCCGTTACGCCGGTCATGGACGCCCTGAACCGGATCGTGCAGACCACCGGACCGGAATGGCTCTTCATGACGGCCTGTTACCTGCTGATCGATCCGGCCGGCCGCCAGTACACCTATGCCAACGCCGGCCATCATTTTCCGCTCCATTACCGCGGGGACACCCGGACGGCCGAGCCCCTGGAGTCCACCAGTCCCCTGCTCGGCATAGACGCCAACACGACCTTCGAAGGCGTGGATCGGCACTGGAACCCGGGCGACTCGCTGGTCCTCTACTCGGACGGGATCGTAGAAGCCGAAAACGCGGGGGGCGATGTCTTCGGCCAGGACCGGCTGCAAACGCTCGTTGAAGCGCACGGTCACGAGCAGCCGACGGTACTGAAGCAACGCATCATCGAAACCGTAGAATCCTTCAGCCAGGGCGTCCCCTACATGGACGACGTGACGCTCGCGGTGGCAAGGCTCTAGTGCAGTATTCCGGGACGAGATTCCATTGGGAATATGGCGAAACATCCGGGACGAAACAAACCCGTGATAATATCAAATACCATACGTGTGGCGTATAGCGATCCCCGCCATGGCGAAACGTTGAGTACTCCTTCTTGAAAATCGTCGAAGAACCCCTGACAAGACTGACCGAGCACGGCCAGGTGCCCATCGCCTTCGAGGTGAAATCCCGTTTCCGGACCGATCCGGTGGACGGCGGACTTGGCGGCATCGCGCTGGTAGAAGAAGCGGTAGATCCCCCCTACGTCAAGGACTACGACCAGACGTCCGAAGAAGGACCCGCCGGATGGCTCGGGCGGTGGCGCGAGCGGTGGGACACTTCGGCGTGGGGGATGCTTGCGGCCTATGACGGTTCTCGACGGGTGGGTGGGGCGGTACTTGCCCGGCGCACGGCCAGAGTGAACATGCTGGAGGGGCGGGACGACCTGACTGTGCTTTGGGACCTGCGCGTCCACCCCGACTATCGCGGTACCGGCGTCGGGCGAGCACTGTTCGAAGCCACCGTGGAATGGGCGCGCCGGCACGGTTGCATCGAGTTGAAAATCGAAACCCAGAATACCAACGTTCCCGCGTGCCGGTTCTATGCCCGGCAGGGGTGCCGCCTGGGCGCCATCATCTCCCATGCCTACGCTGAATTCCCGGACGAGATACAGCTGATATGGCGCCTGCCGCTCTGACGGGGATTTCCGCCTTGCGTCCCGGTTGCGCCGGCTTATAATGAGGAGTATCCGACAGCACGGGAAGTTTCGCGGGAACGGTTCGTCTTGCGCACCGGCTTCCCGCGGCTATGTTACAATAGGGTTGTACAATTGTACAACCACAAGGTTTGACCACAACCGGGACAGGCAGCCTCGGACCGCACCATGCACCCCACGCCCCTGACCGAGTCGCAGCGAAGGTCCTTTGAGGAAGACGGCTACCTGATCGTCCCGGGCGCGCTGGACCCCGCTCAAATCGATGAGCTGATGGAATCGGGCGACAGGCTCTTGGATGGCTTCGAGTATCCCGGCTTCTATGCCCACCGCCGTCCCGGTCTCGTGCAGGAACGGCCCTTTCTGGATCTCGTAACGAACGAAAGCACGGTCCCGCTGATCGTGGCCCTGCTCGGCTTCAATATCCACATCACGAACACGGCGCTCATCTACAAGCATCCGGAGGCGTCCGGAGATACCGGTCAGGTCAACTGGCACCGAGACGTGGGGGTTTCCCTGGACGTGGGCCACGTGGTGCTTCCCTTCGTCGGTCTGAAGATCGGTTATTGCCTGACTGATTTCCCCGCACCGGATACGGGGGCGACCCTGCTCGTGCGGGGCAGCAACAACATGAAATCCGCGCTGCCGATACCAAGGGGCCGGATCCATCCGGAAGAATACGTACAGCCGATCCTCCGGGCCGGCGACGCCTTCCTCTTCGAAAATCGAACCTACCACGCGGCCGGTCTGAATTTCACGAAACAGGTGGCCAAGCTGGTCATATACGGCTATCACTACCGGTGGATCAAGCCGGACCACTACATGCGGTTCTACAACGGGGTACGACAGCCCGACTCCGGTCTGATGGAAGCGACGGACGACGTGGGACGCCAGTTGCTGGGCGCTACCGTGGATTCACAAGGGCGCGAAGCGCCCGACGGCATCGACTGGCCCATCCGGGAATGGGCCGAGGGCCACGGACTCGACGTGGCGCAGTATACACATACCATCGAAGCCTGATCGATTGGCTCCACCCTGACAGGGCCGGTTCGAACCGGTCCGCCGCAACCCCTGTCTTCGCAGGTTCCCATGTACCTGAAGCACATGCTTCCCCATCAATTGCGCGAAGCGGTGGAGCGAGGCGATCCATTGCTGGTCCCCGCAGGGTGCGTCGAGACCCACGGGCCGCACATGGCCATCGGCCACGATACGATCATCGTGGAAGAGATCTGCGACCGGGTGGCGAAGCAGGTGGATGCAGTCATATCGCCGCCCTTCGACTTCGGTCCAACCGGCTACGCGCTGGGCGGCCCCGAGGACGGTACCATCGATCCCGATTACGACGCCTTCGGGTCGTACGTCAAGTCGATCCTGCGGAACTTCCTGGAAATGGGATTCCGTCGTATCTACGTGATCATCATGCACCAGGGTATGGAAGCGCCGCTGGCCCTGGCTTTCAAGAAGGCCGCGGCGGAACTGTCCTTCGAAATGGTCCTCGAGGCGGGCCATCCCCGGGGATGGTGGGCCGATGCGACGCTGTCCCGGGAATCCCACCGCTTCGGCCGGATCCAGGTGCATCCCATGATCCTGCCCGCGGCGTCCCCACCGGCGGGCGGGGACCACGCCGGGTATAACGAGACCTCGTTTCTCCTGGCCACGCGCCCTGAACTGGTGGACCAGGAGCAGCTGGACGAGAACGCGCCGTGGTATTGCCGGCAGGAGGAGGAACGGAATAGCTGGACCGCGAACGCCGTGCATGGTGAAGCCATGGTCGAGGCGGTCGTCAATGCCTGGGTCGAGTTCTTACAGAATTGATATCTGCTTGCAACGCTGAATCGTAGCGCCTAAACCTGGAAAGGAGCAACCCATGCGGTCCATTTTCGTCGGCATCGAGTACGCCGGGAAGTCCACCCTGATCGATCAGCTGGACGCCTAC
>LXNJ01001803.1_pt1 | contig 12313 bp, 11 predicted proteins | sample 809081 | NCBI WGS metagenome assembly LXNJ01 (sample SAMN04870510, study PRJNA318959) | sponge metagenome | biome: sponge; feature: marine sponge reef; material: water | host: Petrosia ficiformis | place: Greece: Milos, Mediterranean Sea | collected 2013-05-29 | depth 5-7 m
CGGGCCGTTGCCGGACGTGGGCGTGGTTCCGCCCTGGTGCATCAACGTGCTCGCCTTCCGCATGCCCACATGAACCTTGCGCTGTCCGCAACTGACGCGAACGAGTCGGAACCACCGCCATAGGCTCGCCGTAGGCCACTTGACTTGCGCCCGACCCCCGCCTTTTGCACACTGCGGAGTCTCGTAAGACTGGAACGACAACAGGAGACTCCGACCTTGCCGCAGCCTAACCGTCGGCGCTCGCGCCGACGCCGCTCCCACAACGAGAAACGGCGTCTAATGCCCGATCCCGCCGAAGACCTGATCGAACGGCTACTAGACACCGTGTGGTACGAGGGCAGTTCGAAACACAAGCGCCACCCGCATCTGTTCGGTCTCGAACCTTTCAACGGCGACCGGGACGACGCCACCCTGTGCGACGAAACCGACTTTCAACCCGCCCAAGTCCCCGAGATTCCCGCGCTAATCCAACGCGGCATCCGCGCCGGACTCATCGGCCACACAGCACGCATCCTCTGGACCGTCGCAGACGACGGCTGGATATTCGAGGCACGGGAGACTAACCGCGAGACTGCCCAGTTCCACGGCTACCCCCTCCTCCCCGAAGAAGCCATCGCACGCCTTGTGTTCGACCGATTCGCCGGTTGGGCGGATGACCAAGGGACACCCGCCGACCGCTCCGCCGGTGCCGCATGCCGGCTCCGCTACGACTTCCGATGACCGACCGTTTCGAGATTCTCGTCGAAGCCCGATCCGGCGGTGGCGATCCGATCACGCGGCGACTGGCCGTCCGTCTCGGCGACATCTGGCTCACCCGACTGATCCGCCGCGGCAGCGACCAGCCCGACCGCTGCCTCGAAGCACCCCCGCTTCCGCTCGCGTTCTGGTTTGTCGACAACTGGTGGCGCATCCGTTGCGAGCCTCCACCTCCGCAACGCGATTTCCCCGCCCACTGGCGCATCGCGCATCATCTACCGTCCGTCGGTGCCGGCTACCCTTGGCCTAACGTCTCGTTATGGGGCGAAGGTTCCCGATGCGCCATCATGGTCCACGCGGACGTCCACAACCTTCAACGTTCCCTACGCTTTCTCGCGGAACCCGCGCTCGAGTACGTGTCCTCATCAACTGCGGAAACCGCGATTGACACCTTCATCAACCAGGTCCTTCAGGACGCCGGGTCCGACTGCGACGGACTCGACCACGAGTACCGAAGTCTGCTCGCGGAGCGGGCCGACCCTGCCACCAGTCGCTGGCGCCGCCTTGAGGCCCTGCTCGGCTTCGACCCCGACGCCGCGCCGGAACGCCTGGTGTCCGACTACGAAGCCATGACTGAGCGATTCGGCATAGATGGCATCGAGGAAGCCGCTCTCGCCCAACAGGGCGAACACTCGACCACCGCACTCCAGGACGCCCTAGTCGCCGCCGAAGCTTCCCGCGTCGTCCTTCGCATCCCATCGACCATCAGCGGCATCGACTTGGACCACTGGCCACTCCACCCCCCCTGGAGACTGGCAGTTGTCGCTGCTCGCGAACTACGGCGACGTCTGCGCCTCCCGAACGGGCCGATCCGAAACCCGCGCCTCAGCGAAGTCCTCGACATAAACGCCGACCGCCTTGCCACTCAGCGCGCCCCTCCGCGCTCGATCCCCTACGGGCTTCGCCTACGAACCGCGTCAGAGGACGTCAACAAACTGGCACTCAGGTCGCGCTGGTCACACAGCCGGCGCTTCGAACTCTGCCGTAGCCTTGGCGACATCATCTGGTCCGGCAACGACGCCCTCGGGCCCCTTTCAACGGCCAAGTCCGGTCGCCAGAAATTCCAGCGCGCCTTCGCACAGGAGTTCCTGTGCCCCTTCGACGACCTCCGAGCCTATATTCCCAACGACGATCCCGGCGACGACGACATCCACGCCGCAGCACGTCACTTCCACGTCTCCGAACGCCTAGTCCAGACCACTCTCGTCAACCACAATGTCATCGACCAGCAGACCTTCGAGCAAATGGTCGAGGCCGCCTAGTGAACCCTGCGCAGTCGTAGCGTCCACGCTTGTTGTCTGTCGCCCACGTTCGTTCGAAGCGGGCTGCGCGTTGCAGGTGTCGGCGACGACAAGCGTCGCCCTTATGCGCTACACGTCGAAGCAAAGACGCGCGGCATGGCGGCGACGGCTACACGTTGAAGCGGAAGTGGACGACGTCGCCGTCCTGGACGATGTAGTCCTTGCCCTCTAGGCGGCGCCGACCGGCTTCCCGGGCACCGACCTCACCGTCGTGGGCGATGAAGTCCTCGTAACAAATCACCTCCGCGCGGATGAAGCCGCGCTCGAAATCGGTGTGGATGACGCCGGCCGCCTGCGGGGCGGGTGTGCCGACGGGAACGGTCCAGGCACGCGCTTCCTTGGGTCCCGCCGTGAAATAGTGATGCAGCCCGAGCAACCGGTAGCCGGCGCGGATCACGCGGTCGAGACCCGGCTCGTCGACCCCCAGATCACGCAGGAACTCCTCCCGCTCTTCGGCGTCGAGTTCGCTGATTTCGGCCTCGATCTTGGCGCACACCGGAACCACCGCAGCTTCCTGATGCTCGGCGATCGCCGCGACTTCGTCCAGGGCGGGATTGTTGGTGAAGCCGTCCTCGTCCACGTTGGCGATGTACATCACCGGCTTGGCCGTCAGGAAGTGGCACTCACCCAGGAGTTCAGTCTCGTTGGCATCGAGGCCGAGGGTTCGAACCGGCTCGCCCCGGCCGAGGCCGTCCCGGACACGATCGAGAACATCGACCAGGCGGCGGGCGTCCTTGTCGCCGGCATTGGCCATGCGCCGGTTGCGGTCGTGGACGCGGTCGGCGGTCTCGAGGTCGGCCAGTGCCAACTCGGTGTCGATCACGTCGATGTCGTCGGCGGGCGAGATCCGCCCCGAGACGTGCGCGACGTTGACGTCCACGAAACAGCGCACCACGTGGGCGATGGCGTCGGTCTCGCGGATGTGCGCCAGGAACCGGTTGCCGAGACCTTCACCCTCGGCGGCGCCCGATACCAGACCCGCGATGTCGACGAACTCCATGGCGCTCGGCACCACCTTCGCCGGACGCACGATCTCGGCGATGCGGGCGAGCCGCTGATCGGGCACGGGAACGACGCCGGTGTTCGGCTCGATGGTGCAGAACGGGAAGTTCTCCGCATCCACCGACGCCTGGGTCATGGCGTTGAACAGGGTGGACTTGCCGACGTTGGGCAGACCGACGATGCCGCAGTTGAATCCCACTATCGCTCCGTTGATTCCGGGCCGTTCGCCTCGGCGGGGGGCGCGTGGAAGACGTTCATCGCCCGCTGCAGTTCGCCGTCGAGGACGAGAGCCAGGACCTCGTCGCTGACGGACGATCCGCGGTCGACCACTTCCCGCTCCGCCGTCGGCATGCGGACCCCCGTGAGGTAGGCCACCATGTCGTCGGCGGCACCCGGATGGCCGACGCCGATACGCAGGCGGGCGAAATCCCGGTCGTTGCCGAGCGCCGCGATGACGCTCTTCAGGCCGTTGTGGCCGTTGTGGCCACCGCCGGCCTTGAGACGGCAGATGCCCGGCGGGAAGGCGACTTCATCGTAGGCGACGAGAATTCCTCCGGACTCGATCTTGTAGAAGTGGGCCACCGCACCGACGGCCTCGCCCGACAGGTTGACGTACGTGGTCGGAAAAAGCAGGCGGACTTCGCGACCGAGGATGTCGCCGCGGCCGATCAGTCCCCTGAACCTGGCCTGCTCCGCCAACCCAATGCCGAAGCGGGCCGCCAGCGACTCAAGCCAGACGGCCCCGACGTTGTGACGGGTGCGCGCATAGCGTGGTCCGGGATTGCCGAGGCCGACAATCAGGCGGATGGACACGGCGCGACCCCACGACGCCGGTCAGTCGGAATCTTCGTCAGCCGAGTCCTCCTCGGCTTGCGCGGCCTCGTCCGTCGTCTCGGCATCGGCCGCCTCCTCCTCGTCCTCGTCGAGGACGCCGCCGCGCCGGGTGGTCACGCTGACCACCGGAATGTCGTGGTCCTCACCCAGACCCAGGGCGACGATGGTCACGCCTTCCGGCAGTCCCAGGTGCGACAGGTGGACGGAGGAGCCCACGTCGAGGTCGCCGACATCGACTTCGATGTATTCCGGCAGATCGCGCGGCAGGCAGCTCACCTCGACCTCGATCAGGTTGTGCGCAATGCGCCCGCCGCCGAGCTTGACGCCGACGCACGACTCCTCGTTGAGGAAGTGCAGCGGAACGTTCATCTGCAGCGGCAGATCCTCGCGGATGCGCAGGAAATCGACGTGCTGCACTTTCTCGGTGGCCGGATGGCGCTGCACCTCGCGCAACACGCAGGCCTGCGTCTTGTCGCCGACGGACAGCTCCAGAATCTGGGCGAAGAACGCCTCCTCCTGCATGGCCTTGGACAGATCGCGGTAGGCGATGGAAACAGGTGCGGGATCCACCCCGCCGCCATAGAGAACGCCCGGCACCTTGTCCTCGAGCCTGCGCAGGCGGCGGCTTGCGCCCTTGCCCAGGTCGTCGCGAAACTCCGCACGTATAACAATCTGCTCGGTCATGGTGGTTTCCTTGAACGCGACGTGCCCGCCGTGTGTTGGCTGGGGCGGCAGGATTCGAACCTGCGTATGCCGGGATCAAAACCCGGTGCCTTACCGCTTGGCGACGCCCCATTCATGCACCGGACGGCGCCTCAAGCCTCCGTGCGGGGCGCGGTATTCTGGTCAACGGGACTCTTAGTGTCAAACCGCGTGCGTTGGACGCCACCTCGCCGCGCGCGTTGCAGAAACTGCGCCCTGGTCAACCCCGCAAGCGGCCTGTAGTCGCGGATGTGGGCCGTGTCGGTGGCGTGCAATGCCATGGACTTGCGCCGAGCGGACTGCACAGACACTACCACAAGGGCCGTGCGCTTCGTGTCACGGCCTCTACAGCCATTCTTTGCTCACCACCGTGACGCGACGCCCCGGCTGAGTGGCGACAATCCTGCCGGGCAACTCGCCGACCCCGTGATCCCGCCAGCGGGTGAACTCCACCACCCAGCCGCGCTGTTCGAACCGGGCAAGGCGACCGCCCTCCTCCCGTTCGGACCCGGTCACCGCATGGCCGGGCGCCGGACTTCCCCGCACCCAATGGCGCAGCGCATCGACCGGGGCAGACCAGCCGAGTTCGCGCTCCATCAGAACCTCGGGCGTCTGTTCCGACACGGACCTGCCGCGGGCGTCGGTGATGGTCACACCCCAGGCGTCGCCCACAAGACGCACGCGGCCCTGTCCGAACGGGCCCCACAACTCGATCCGGTAGGCATCGCCCGCCTGCACCCAGTCGAACGATGCCGAGAAGGCACCGTCGCCGTCGTCCAAGGCCCGCACGCCGATCTTGCCGCGCAGCCGGAAGTCTGCGTCGAGACCAGCGTCCAAAGGATCCAGCGTTCGGCAGCCACCGACCAGGAATGCCAAAAGCAGCCCTGAAAACAGATAGTTGGAAATTCTATTGCCAGGCAACACGGGGCCTCTGGGCCGACTTTTGGTATGATTGCGTGATCGCCAGTTTAGCGTTTGGGGCTCGCTCCCCGCACCCGGTTCGAGTACCCCTGCACCACGCCAAATGACCTTGTCCGCCTCCATGATCGTCAAGCTTGCCGACCTCGCCGACCGTCAGGAGGAGGTCGCGGCGCTGCTTGCCGACGCCGAGGTGGCGACGGATCGCGAACGGTTCGCCGCGCTGTCCCGCGAGTACGCGGAACTCGAGCCGGTGATCGCCTCGTACCGGCAACTCAAGAAGGCCAACGCCGACCTCGCCGAAGCCGAGAGTCTCGAGTCCGATGCCGACCAGGCGATCCGCGAACTGGCGCGCGAGGACGCCGCGCAGTTGCGCGCAACCCTGCACACCCTGGAGGCGAACCTCGGCACGCTCCTGATTCCGAAGGATCCCAACGACGAGCGCAACGTGTTCCTCGAGATCCGTGCTGGCACCGGCGGCGACGAAGCGGCGCTGTTCGCCGGCGACCTGTTCCGCATGTACGCGCGATATGCCGAGGAGGAACGCTGGCGGGTCGAGATCCTGAGCGAACGCCCCGGGGAACACGGCGGTTTCAAGGAGATCATCACGCGCGTCGAGGGCAAGGGCGTGTACAGCCGGCTCAAGTTCGAGTCCGGCGCCCACCGCGTGCAGCGGGTGCCGGAGACGGAGTCCCAAGGCCGCATCCACACCTCGGCCTGCACCGTCGCGGTGCTGCCGGAACAGGACGCCATTGAGGAACTCGACATCGACAAGGCGGATATCCGGGTGGACACCTTCCGCGCCTCCGGCGCCGGCGGCCAGCACGTCAACAAGACCGACTCCGCCGTGCGTCTCACCCACCTGCCGAGCGGAATCGTCGTGGAGTGCCAGGACGAGCGTTCCCAACTCAAGAACCGCGCCCGGGCGATGAGTCTCCTGCAGGCCAGGCTCATCGATCAGGCGCGGAGCGAGCGGCAGGCCGAGCAGTCCGAGACCCGGCGCTCCCTGGTGGGCAGCGGCGACCGCTCGGAGCGGATCCGCACCTACAACTTCCCCCAGAGCCGCGTGACCGACCACCGCATCGGACTGACGTTGTACAAACTCGACGAGATCATCGCGGGCGGTCTCGACCACCTGATCGGGCCGCTCACCCAGGAACACCAGGCGGAGGAACTGAAGAACCTCGATGGAGACCACGCCGATGGGTGACGCCGTCGGCACCATCGGGCAGTGCCTGGGCTACGCCCGCGGCCGGCTTCCCCGCCTGGAGGCTGACCTGCTGGTGTCCAGCTCGCTTGGCGTTCCCCGCAGTCATCTGTACGCCTTCGAAGAGCAGCCCGTGGACCCGTCGGCGGGCACGCGCCTCGCGGCCTGGATCCACCGGAGGGCCGAGGGCGAACCCGTGGCCTACATCCTGGGCCGGCGCGGATTCTGGGGACTCGATTTCGAGGTCACGCCGGACGTTCTCGTGCCCCGCCCGGATACCGAGACGTTGGTTGAAGCCGCGCTGCCGTTGGTGGCCGACGAAGCGAGCGTGCTCGATGTCGGCACGGGGTGCGGCAACGTGGTGCTGGCGCTCGCCTCGGAGCGGCCCCGGGCGCAATTCACCGCCACCGACATCGACCCGGCGTGCATCGCCCTTTGCCGACGCAACGCCGCACGTCTGGGTCTTGCCGTCACGACCCGGATCGCCGACGGTCTCGATGGCCTGGACGGCCCGTTCGACGTCGTGGTCGGCAATCCGCCCTACGTCGACGACGCCGACGCGCGCCTCGGCCAGGGCGACCTTCGATTCGAACCGCGGCGCGCCCTGGTCGGCGGTCCGAACGGGGGTCTCGACGTCATCGCCCGGCTAATCCGGAACGCGCCGGATCGTCTGGCGACGGGAGGCTGGCTCTGCCTGGAACACGGCGACGAGCAAGGCGACGAGGCGGCGAGCCTGTTCGAAGACCGTGGCTTCGTGGACATCCGGGGCCACATGGATTTCGCGGACCGCCCGCGCGTCACTGTCGGACGCTGGAACGGGGGAACGTCGTGACCGACGAACAGCTGCTCCGCTACAGCCGCCAGATCATGCTCGGCGAGTTCGACGTCGGCGGACAGCAGGCGCTCCTGGATGCCAATGCGTTGGTCATCGGCCTCGGCGGCCTCGGCTCGCCGGTGTCCCTCTACCTCGCCGCGGCCGGAGTCGGCAGCCTGACCCTCGTCGACCACGACACCGTGGACCTCACCAATCTGCAAAGACAGATCGTCCACGACCACGCGGCCCTCGACCGCCCCAAGGTCGAGTCCGCCGCCGCGCGTATCGCCGCCCTGAACCCGGACACACGGGTGACGACGATCACCGCACGCCTGGAAGGTTCCGAACTCGATGATGCGGTGGCGGTGGCGGACGTCGTGCTCGACGGCACCGACAACTTCGCCTCGCGCTACGCGATCAATGCCGCGTGCGTCGCCGCGAAGACGCCGCTGGTGTCCGGCGCCGCGATCCGCCTCGAAGGCCAGGTCACGGTCATCGACCCGCGACGCGACGACGCCCCCTGCTACCGCTGCCTCTACGGTGACGCCGGGGACGAGGCGTTGAACTGTGCCGAGAACGGCGTCGCCGCACCCCTGGTGGGCATCGTCGGCAGCATCCAGGCCATGGAGGCGATGAAGATCATCGCGGGCGTGGGAGACACCCTGGCCGGCTACGTGCTGTATTTGGACGCCAAGCGCATGGAATGGCGCAAGCTCAAGCTGACCCGGGATCCGGATTGCCCCACCTGCGGGGCGGGGCGAGCTCAGGACGCCGACTAAGCGGGTACGGGGACTCGACAAGGAGTCCCCGTACCCGTGTCAGGCCCTACAGACCGATACGCCACCGCGCGTAGACGTATCTGCCAGCCGTATCGAAGGTCCTGACATCCGTGTTGTCGTTGAAACCGTCGAGCGAGAAGGAAGGGTCCTCGTCGCGTGCGTTGTCGACGCCGAACGTCAACGTGGAGGGCAAGTCGCTCAACTGGAAATGCCAGTTGGCCTGCAGGTCGTGGTAGATCGCGCCCTCAAGCGTGCGCTCGAAGATCTCGCCGGTGAACTGATCGTCGAACTCTTCGATCACGTCGTCGATGAATCGAATGTCCCAGCTGACGTTCAGTTTCTCGTTGAATTGATAGCCCAAGCCGAGGATGAACTTCCACTCGCCGAAGTGCCCATCCTGCTCGTCGCGGAACCAGCCGGCATGTTCGATGATGCTGCCGTCCGGCTGGACCAGATCGTGGGTGAGGACATGGGTCAGGTCGAGCCGCGCGTCGAATTCGCCGATGGGCGTTTCGATGCCCGAATAACTCACCGCCAGGTCGACCCCACTGGCCTCCAGGCCGTTGGCATTGGCCGTGCGATTGTCCAGTTGACGAACGTTGCCGTCGGGGAAGCGGGCGATGCGATCACACAGTTCGCCGCGCATGGCGCAGGCCTGCAGGATGAAGTCGGCACCGAGGCCACCGACCGCGTCCGTCAGTTCGTACTCGTAGTAGTCGAGCGCCAAGGACATGCCGCCGAGGAACGCTTCCGGCGTCCACACCAGGCCGACCGTGGAGATGTCCGCTTCCTCCGGCGCCAAGTCGGGATTGCCGCCGACCCGGGTCCGGATCTGGGTGCTGATGATCTCGAAGCCCTGATCGGGAACGCGTGGATCCATGCACACGTTGCCCCCCGTCCGGCCGCCGGAGCAAGGGTCCGTCAGGGACGGGAAGGAGCTTCCCGCGCCACCGAAGAGTTCGGCGACGTTGGGGGCCCGGAACGCCGTGGAGAAGCTGCCTCGAACCACGAGGTCGTTGGCGACGCGCCACCTCAAGCCCAGCTTGGGATTCGTCGTGGTGCCGAACGCGCTATAGTCCGAGTGCCGCAGCGCCGCCTCCAACTCCAGACTCTCGACCAGTGGCTGATCGACGATCAACGGCACGACCAACTCCAGGAACAGCTCGGTGGCGTCGTAGCCGCCCGACGTCGGTTGGCGAGGCGTTCCGGTCGCCGCATCGCCGAGCGTGGCGATCTGCGAGTCCGGCGAGTCGGACGCGAACTCGTCGCGGTATTCCAGGCCTACCGCGAAGCCCACCGATCCCGCCGGAAGCTCGAACAGGGACGGCGTCGACAACTGCAGCGACCAGATCTGCTGTTCCATCCGGAAGCTCTCGTTGGTCGTGAAGGTCACGTAGTCGATCATCTCCTGGGTCACGCTGTTCTCGCCGAACGTGTTCAACGGGACGCAGTTCGCGGAATCGGCAACGCACTGGAGATCGTTCGTAGCCGGTGAACCCGTGGTCGGGCCGACCGCGTTCGCGACGCGCTCAAGGTTGTAGATGTGGCCGAAGTGCGCCTCGCGGCTGGACTCGCCACGCGTCATGTACGCGTCCCACGACCAGCCGGAATCCATCTCTCCGCGCAGACCAAGGAGAAGCCTGGCGGTGTTTTCCTCGGTCGGATTGGTACGCGACCCGCCTTCGACCATCCGCCGACGCCAATCCGGAACGTCGGCACCGAGTGGGTTGTAGTAGTTGTCCTTGGAATACGGTGCCGAGTAGCCAAAGAACGCCAAGGGCGCAAGAGGCACCTCGGCGAGCTTCTGCCGGGATTCGCGGTTGGTGTAGGTCGCTTCAACGACGCCCGAGACATTGCCGAGCAAGCCGGCGTCGGACAGGACGTCAAGCGCCGTTTCGCCGAAGAAGGACAATGACCAGCGATGGTTCGGTTGCCGCTGGTAGTTGGCCGGCGCGTAGTTGTAGGAGTCGCCGCCGAAATAGTCGAATCCCCGGAAGTCCCCGTACTCGGGACCCAGCGTCAGGTCGCAGTCGAATTCGCGGGCGTCTTCCTCGGCATCCGCGGGAAGTCCGATGATGCCGTCGCCGTCGCAATCGCGGTTGCCCGCAGTCTCGTTGAAGCTGCGATAGCGCCCCCAGGGCGGTGCCGAGCTGCCCAGGAAGATGACGTCACCGGCAGCCTGGAAGAACGGAATCTGGGACCACTCGCGGTCGACGACTTCGATCTCCTCCTCGTCGGTGGTCGACGCGACGAACAGCCAGTTGTTGCCGTCGCCCTGGCCACCCGCGACCAGATCGTATTGTTGCCGCGACCCGCCGCCACGCGTCGTGTCGCCGAGGTACGTACTGAGTTCGAAGCCCTCGAAGTTGCTCTTGGTGATGATGTTGACCACGCCGGCCACGGCATCGGAGCCGTAGACCGCCGAGGCGCCGTCCTTCAGAACCTCGATTCGGCTGATGATCGAGGTCGGGAAGGTGTTGAGGTCCACGGCGGTGCCTGCACCGCTGCTGACACTCGACACCACGCGCCGGCCGTTGAGCAGCACCAGGGTCCGCACGGAACCCATGCCGCGCAGTGAGATCTGCATGGTGCCGCCACCACCGTTGTTGATCTGCGTGGTCTGGGCACCGCCCGCCACCGACGGTATCTCGCGCAGCAGCTGACCGATCGAAGTCGCGCCGGTGCGGTCAATGTCCGCCTCGGTGTAGATCGCAACGGGCGCCGCGCCTTCGATGTCGGCCCGGGGGATGCGCGAGCCGGTGACCACGACCTCTTCGATCGTGCCGGCAGCCTCCTCCTGGGCCACGGCGGGGTAGGACGCCGGTATAAGGAGCAGCAAGGCGGCCCAATGGCCCAGCCCTCCCGCTCTTGAGGGTGCGCGTACGCTCCTCGGATTTCGTTGAGTTCGCATGATGGGAACCTCGTTGTACAACGCAGGAAAGTTGGGCGGCGATTCTACTCCTTTGTGTATTTACGTAACACTCCTGTAACAAATCCGCCAAGCGACATCTTATCGTCATCCCGCGCCACGTCTCGGCTCGTCGGCGGACACTGCGGAACCCCGTCCTGACACACTCGAGGAACATTGCCGCCGGCTAGGAATTCCTGCTCAAATGGTGACGTGGACCAGTGAGGCCGAAGGCAGATGATCGAGGAAGGCGAGATCGCGGGCAGTTCGAACACCGCTCGTGCCGCGTGGCTGGACGATCTCGCATCGCTCAACTTCAACGGGCCCGACGTGGTCGACTTCCTGCAGGGCTACCTGACTACCGATGCCGCCGCGCTCGACGTTGAGCCCCGGTTCACCGCCATCTGCAACATCAAGGGCCGCGTGGTGTGCACCGGCTACGCCTGGCTGGAAGGTCCAACGGCGACGCTGCTCCTGCACCGCTCGCTCCGCCCGGCGTTGCTGGAGTTCCTGCGGCCCTATCTCGCCTTCTCGCGAACCTCGGTCGCGGACGGGTCGGCGAGCATTCTCGGCGGGCTCGGCACCGGGGACGCGGCATCCCACGTCAAGCAACTCGATCCGGGTCGCCACCTGCTGGTCCTCGAAGATCCATCGCTGGCGGAGGAACTCCGCTCCCGTGCCGAGCTCGAACGGTCGGCGTGGGATCGCGCCGCGATCGAGCGTCGCGAGGTCTGGCTGCAGGCGGAGACTACCGGCGCCTTCCTGCCGCAGATGCTCGGTCTGGACGAACTCGGCGCCGTCAGCTTCACCAAGGGCTGCTATCTCGGCCAGGAAGTCGTCGCCCGGGCGCAGCACCGGGGCCGGGTGAAGCGCCGGTTGAACGCTCTCGGCTGGCAAGGCGTCCGGCCATCCGTCGGCGCGGAGATCTTGGGAGATGGACGTCAGGTGGGAACCGTGGTTGCCGCGACCCGGGCTTGCGATGGTGGCGATGCGGGTAAGGCGCTGGGCGTACTGCAGGTCGGCTACACAGGCCCGTTGAGCGCGTCTGGGTCGGAGACGTCGCTGATCCGGGCAGTCTGAACGCTAGGCTAG
>LXNJ01001804.1_pt1 | contig 12312 bp, 10 predicted proteins | sample 809081 | NCBI WGS metagenome assembly LXNJ01 (sample SAMN04870510, study PRJNA318959) | sponge metagenome | biome: sponge; feature: marine sponge reef; material: water | host: Petrosia ficiformis | place: Greece: Milos, Mediterranean Sea | collected 2013-05-29 | depth 5-7 m
TGCGAAGCATCCGGCTGACCTGCAGGCTGCCTGACGGAGACGAGGAGGTGGAGTACGTGGTGGAATGCGCGGGCGGAGGGGCGAAGGGCCGATGACGAAGTCCTCGGCGTGGAGGGTCGTTCAGACCGGCTCCGCGATCGTCACCTACGCCCTCTTTCTGACGAGCGTCTTCATCCCGGCGGCGGTCCCGTCGATCCTGCACCCCGTGCCGCTCTTCCTTGCGCTCGCCGCCACCATGCACCCCTTCCGCGGCGAAAAAGGGCACTCGTGGCTGCTCGGCGTCGCCGGCGTCATCACGTTCGTCACCCTGCTGGCCACCACCGGCACGTTGCTCACCCCCTTCGTGCTGGCTCTGGTGTTGGCCTACGTGCTCGATCCGCTGGTGGACCGGCTCGAGGGTCGTCGCGTGCCGCGCTCGGTCGCCATTATGGTGCTGATGCTGCCCGCCACCGGCCTGCTGGCTCTGGTGCTGGCGGTGTTGCTGCCCTCCGCCATCCGTCAGCTCGGGGGAGTGCTGCAGGACATACCGGCGCTGATCGACCACCTGAGGACGGGAGCTGCCGCCCTCCTCGCCCGCGATCTGCCCCTGATCGACGAAAGCGCCCTCCTCGCCCGGCTGGAAGCCGTCGACGGCAACGCGGTCACCGCCTTCCTTTCGGAGCGGCAGGAGGATCTGCTCCGGTGGCTGTGGACGGGCGTTCTCGGTCTGGGACGCGGCCTGGGCACGTTGTTCACCCTCGTCGGTTTCGCAGCTCTGACCCCGGTCCTCACCTACTACACCCTGCGGGACTGGGATCGGATCACCGAGGCTGCGGCCAACCTCTTCCCGGCCGACCGCCGCGGTCCGGCGCTCGAGTTCGCCAAGGACTGCGACCGCATAATCTCGCGCTACATGAGGGCGCAGATACTCGTGGCGACCATCATGGGAACGCTCACCGGGGGGCTGCTCGCAGTGTTCGGCTTCCCTTACGCGGCGACCCTAGGTCTGGTGGTCGGTGTATTTTCGCTGGTTCCGTACCTTGGAATGATCCTGGGCCTGCTGCCGGCGGTCATCATCGCGCTCACGACCGATTCGGCGGGAACCTCGCTTCTGATCGTGGCCGGTGTCTACGGGGGAACCCAGTTGCTGGAAAGCGCGGTAATAGGGCCTCGCATCGCGAGCGAGTCGGTAGGGCTGCACCCGGTCTGGGTCGTGCTCGCCCTATCCGTCGGCGGGTTCTTTTTCGGCTTCGCAGGTCTGCTTCTGGCGGTGCCCGCGGCAGCCGTGACGAGACTGGTGCTGGTCAGGGCTCTTCAGCGTTACCAGGGGACCAGGCTCTACCAGGGCGCATCCGGGGAGTAGGGTTGACGGAAGAGCTGCGGGACATCACCATCGTCGGAGGAGGTCCCACCGGTCTCTTCGGCGCCTTCTACGCCGGGATGCGCGGCGTCTCCTGCAGGATAATCGACTCGCTTCCGGAGCTGGGCGGGCAGCTGACCGCTCTCTACCCCGAGAAGTACATCTTCGATGTGGGCGGTTTCACGAAGATTCTGGCCAAGGACCTGGCCTCCGCGCTCATCGAACAGGGCCTTCAGTTCGGGGCCGAGGTCGTGCTCGACAGCCGCCTGGAAGCGCTGGAGCTGGGCGAGGACGGAACGCTCACCGTGCGCACCGAAGACCGTGCCTTCCCCGGAAGGGCGGTGATCGTCGCCGGCGGCAAGGGCGCGTTCATTCCCACCCGTCTGAAGTGCCCGGGCTACGACGAGTTCGAAGGGCGGGGCATAGCCTTCGGCGTGCGCGACAAGGAGGTGTACCGGGACCGCAAGGTGGTGGTCGTCGGCGGCGGCGACACCGCCATGGATTTCGTTCTCATGCTCAAGGACGTGGCCGCGTCGCTCACCCTCGTCCATCGCCGTGACGGCTGGCGCGGCTTCTCCGCCTCGGTGCGGGAGATGGAGGAAGCCGAGGCAAGAGGCGAAATCGAGGTGAGGACCTTCCACGAACTCCGCTCCATCGAGGGAAACGGAAGTCTGGAGAGAATCACGATCTTCGACAACCGCAAGGGCAGGGAAGGTCCGGACATAGTGCTTGAAGCCGACGCGATGCTCTCCTGCCTGGGCTTCAAGCCGGACTTGGGACCGATCAAGGAGTGGGGTCTCGAGGTGAAGAAAAACCGGATCGTGGTGGACCAGCTCATGAGGACGAACCGTGCCGGGGTCTTCGCGGCCGGCGACCTGGTCGGCTATCCCGGCAAGGTGGACCTGATAGTCGCGGGTTTTTCGGAGGTGGCGATCGCGGTGAACGGCGCGGTCCGGCATCTCGACCCCAAGGCGCCGTCGAAGGCGGGGCACTCCACCCATCTGAAGGTTTTCAAGGACAAATAGAGCGAGATCACCACGCGGGGCGGCAGCTCCGCAACAGCCGCGGCCACGAGCCGATGAACCCGCGAAGGGTATACGAAGCGATGAGTGAAAACGGTGCGAAGAGGGAGAAGGTCGTGATCATCGGATCGGGCCCTGCCGCCTGGACCGCCGCCATCTATGCGGCCAGGGCGATGCTGGAGCCCTTCGTGCTCGAAGGCGCCGGCAGCCGGACCATGATCCCCGGTGGGCAGCTCATGTTCACCACCGAGGTCGAGAACTACCCCGGCTTCAAGGAGGGCGTGACCGGCCCGGAGCTCATGGGGGAGATGCGCGAGCAGGCTCTGCGTTTCGGAACCCGCGCCGAGTGGGAGGACGTGGTGGGAGTGGACTTCGCGGAATGGCCCTTCAGGCTCCGTACGAGCGGGGGCGGCGAGGTGCTGGCCGACTCGGCGATCGTCGCGACCGGGGCCAACGCCAGGTGGATCGGACTCGCCAACGAGGAACGGCTTGCGCAGTCGGGCGGCGGGGTCAGCGCGTGCGCGGTGTGCGACGGTGCGCTGCCCGCCTTCCGGGATCAGGTGGTGGCAGTGGTGGGAGGAGGTGATTCCGCGATGGAGGATGCGCTCTACCTGACAAAATTCGCCAGGGAGGTCGTCATCGTTCATCGCCGGGACGAGCTTCGGGCCTCCAGGATCATGGCCGAAAGAGCTCTGGCGCACGATCTGATTCGATTCGAATGGAACACCGTGGTGACCGATGTTCTGGGCGAGGAGACCATTGCCGGGCTGCGCCTGCGCGACACCGAGAGCGAAGAGGAGCGCGAGCTTGCGGTCGGCGGACTCTTCGTCGCGATCGGCCACACGCCGAACACCGGATTCCTCGAGGGCGCGCTCGCTCTACGGGAGAACGGGTACGTCGAAACGCCGGAGCCGTGGCGAACCGCGACCTCGGTGCCGGGCGTATTCGCCGCCGGCGACGTCATGGACGACCATTTCCGCCAAGCGGTCACCGCCGCAGGGACCGGCTGCATGGCGGCGCTCGAGGCCGAACGCTGGCTGGCCGCGAGGGAACCCCAATCGAGGAAACTATGAACCACCCCGACCGGCGCGGACCTGCGCCCACCTTCGCCCTCTTCTTTCTTCTGGCGACGATCGTCGCACCCCGACAGAGTCGGGCGCAGGAGGTCGTCGAAAACGACGTCGCGGCCTGGCCGCCCGTGGCCACCTTCTCCATCGTCGGCTACGACCCTGCCACCGGGGAAGCGGGTGTGGCCGTCCAGTCCCGGGTATTCTCGGTCGGGAACGGCGTCATCTGGGGCGAGGCGGGCGTGGGAGTCGTGGCAACCCAGGCGATCGTCGACGTCAGCTACGGTCCCCAGGCCTTGGAGCTGCTCCGGTCGGGAATGACCCCCGCCGAGGCCGTCGAACGAATACTCGCCGACGATCCGGACCCGGATCCGGTTCGCTGGACCAAGGAGGGTCGCCAGTTCTCGATCATGAGCGCCGACGGCGACGTCGCCACCCACACCGGGCCGCGCGCGAGCTCATGGGCGGGCCACCGCATCGGCAGACACTGCTCGGCTCAAGGTAACATTCTGGCGGGTTCCGCCGTGGTAGACGACACGGTCGCGGCTTTCGAGGAAACCGAGGGTCATCTCTCGCTCCGTCTCCAGGCCGCTCTCGAGGCCGGGCAGGCGGCCGGTGGCGACACCCGCGGCATGCAGTCAGCCGCGATGCTCGTCGTCAAGGAGGACGGCGGCGTCTGGCTCAACAACGACGTGGTGCTCAGGCTTCAGGTCGACGACCACGAAGCACCCATCGCCGAGCTGCGCAGACTCGTCGAAATGGCGGCGGCGCAGCGGGAACGGAGGCGGGGTCGGTGAGCGCCGTCCCCTCCCTTGCCGGCAAGGCCGCGCTGGTCACCGGAGGAACTCGTGGCATCGGCTACGCCATCGCCGACAAGCTCGCGGAGGCGGGGGCCCGGGTGGCGGTGGGCGGACGCAGCCCTGGAACGGCCCGCTCGGCGGCCGAGCGTATGGGGCGGGGGACGGTGGCGCTGGTCGCCGACCTCGCCCGGGCGGCTGAGTGCGACCGGCTCGTGGAAGAAGCGGCGGACGCCTTGGGCCGACTCGACATTCTGGTGAACAACGCCGGCGTGGGCCACTTCAAACCGGTGAGCGAGCTCTCCGCCGAGGAGTGGAACGCCCAGATCGACCTCAACCTGAGCGGTGTCTTCCACACCTCCAAGGCCGCCCTTCCTCACCTCGGCGCAAGCGGCGACGGACACATCGTCAACATCGGCTCGCTCGCGGGCCGGCACGCGTTCGCGGGCGGAACCGCCTACAACGCCAGCAAGTTCGGCCTGACGGGGCTCACTGAGGCGATGATGATGGACGTGCGCTACGACGGCGTGCGCGTCAGCATCGTCATGCCCGGGAGCGTAGCGACCGAGTTCGGAGGACGCCCGCCCGGAGCGGGTGCCGACTGGCGCCTCACCGCCGCCGACTGCGCGGACGCCGTGCTCCACATCGTCGGCTACCCGCATCAGGCGCACGCCAGCCGGATCGAGCTGCGGCCGAGCGCGCCGAGACGGAGGTAGGGGCGGCCATGACGATTGCGATTCAGGACGCTGTCGCTTCCCTCTTCCAGATCGCGGTCGAGGGCCTCTGATTATCCGAACTCGGGGACCGCGACACCCGCCGACGGGGTATCCTTCCACCCCCGTACCGCCATCAAGGGCGACCTGCGGCCGCTACCGCCGCGGCAGCCGGCGACCATCCGCCTAGCCGCGCCCGCGACCGCCGGGGACCGGAAGATCCCTCGAACGCCTGACCGGCACCACCAACCGAAAGATGACCGACTACAGGATCGAACGCGACTCCTTGGGGGAGATGAGGGTCCCGGCCGACGCCCTCTACGGCTCGCAGACCCAACGGGCGGTCGAGAACTTCCCCATCAGCGGGCGGCGCTTCGGGCGAAGGTTCATCGAGGCTCTCGGGTTCGTCAAGTGGGCGGCCGCAGAAGCGAACGCCGAGCTGGGTCTCATCGAGGAAGGCGTGGCGCGGGCGATCGCCGAGGCCGCCCTGGCGGTGGCGGAAGGTGCCCACGACAAGGAGTTCGTTCTCGACATCTACCAGACGGGTTCCGGGACCTCGTCGAACATGAACGCGAACGAGGTGATCGCCCGCCTCGCCTCGCGGGCGGCCGGGAAGGCGATCCACCCCAACGATCACGTCAACTTCGGACAGTCTTCCAACGATGTGATCCCCACGGCCATGCACGTGGCCGTCCGACTGGAGATCGACGGGCTTCTCGTTCCCGAGCTCGATCTCCTGGGTAGAAGCCTCGCGGCGAAGGCCGAGGAGTTCGACGGGATCGTCAAGTCGGGACGCACGCATCTCATGGATGCGACACCTGTTCGGCTGGGCCAGCAGTTCGGCGGATACGCGGCCCAGGTTACCAAGGGCCTGACTCGTGTGAAGCGGGCCGCCGAGGAGCTCGACGAACTCGCTCTCGGAGGAACTGCGACGGGAACCGGCATCAATACCCATCCCCGGTTCGCCCGCACCGCCCTGAAGCGGCTCGCGAGCCGTACCGGGACGGAGTGGCGCGAAGCCGACGACCATTTCGAGGCCCAGGGAGCCAAGGACGCCGCCGTGAACGTCTCAGGTTCGCTGAACACCCTGGCCACGAGTCTTATCAAGATCGCCGACGACCTTCGCTGGCTCGGATCCGGTCCGACTTCGGGACTGGCGGAGATCGTGCTGCCCGCGGTGCAGCCCGGATCGTCGATCATGCCCGGCAAGGTGAACCCGGTGATGAGCGAGGCGCTGATGATGGTGTGCGCGCGGGTCATGGGGAATCACCATACGATCACGATCGCCGGCAGCCGCGGCAATTTCGAGCTCAACGTCATGATGCCGGTGCTGGCGCATGCGCTTCTCGAATCCGTCACCGTACTGGGGAACGCGGCCTCCGCCTTCCGGACTCGGTGCATCGACGGGATTCGCGCCGACGAGGCCCGCATCCGACAGCTGCTCGAGCGCAATCCGGCCGTGGCGACCGCCCTCAATCCCTACATCGGATACGACGCGGCGGCGACGGTCGCGAAGGAAGCGGCGGCTCGCGGCGTCAGCGTGCGCGAGGTGGTTCTGGAACGCGGACTCGTCCCGCCCGATCAGGTTGACGACGCGCTCGACGTGCGGGCGATGACCGAGCCGGGGCTGCCGGAGTTAGGGACCCCGGATTCCGGGTCGGTGCCCTAATGACGCGGCGATCGCGCACGGCTCCCGCGATGGGTCTCTGGTGGGCGGTTTCAGCTTCCGGCTGCCAGGATGCATCGGAGAACGGTGCGCACCCGGGCGTCGATGTGGACGCTGAGGCGGTGGTAGTCACCGAGTCCGACGGGGTGAGAAACGCTCGGATCGCGGACCTGAATTCCCTGGAGCTCCCGGAATTCAAACTGACACTGCTCTATTCCACACTCGGCTACCTTGACCTGGTCGAAGTCGTCGGGGCGGTACTATTGCCTGATTCGTCGCTGGTTGTCGCTGATCGGGTCGCTCCCAACCTGACCTTCCTAGGTCCGGACGGGGAGCTTCGATCTCAGGTCGGCAGGGAAGGAGAGGGTCCGGGCGACTACTCCGATATCGCACGGATCGGGGTGGCCACCGATCACTCGCTGTTCGTGTACGACAGGGCCTTGCGACGCCTCACGTTTCTGGATTGGACGGGAAACGTCGTCAACGAGCGGCGGACCGGTTGCATGGGAGAAGTCGTTCCCCTCGCCCAAGTGAACAATGAGGGATTCATCGGCGTTCTCGAGACGCGACCGGTCCTCCCGCCAGGTGTGCAGCGCGGTCCCCTGTTCCTGATCGCGTGCAGCGGCACCGACGGATCTTTCGACACCTTGGGGGAGTGGCATGGCAAGGAGCGATACGTAACTTCGACCCAGCAGAACTGGGTCGCGGTAGGGTTTGGCCGGACAGCATTGTACGACGGGAGGGGAGTCCATTCCATCGTCGGCACCAACGACTCCTTGAATTTGACACGCTTCCGGGGATCGGCGGTGCATACCCAGATCCGTGGCGGTGTTCCTATCACCCGTATCGTCACCCCGCAGGAACGCGAGGAGTGGACGAATCTGTTCCTGAGCTCGATCCCGGAGGTGGCTCGAACTGGCTACCGATCGCAAACCGAGGTGCGGGATACCTATCCGGCTGTTGGGGCTGTCAAGGTCGATGCCGGCGGCCGGATCTGGGTCGGTGACTATGCGAAGCTGTCAGGTGAGAGGCGGTTGTGGTCGGTCATCGGGGTGGACGGCACGCCCATCGGTTCCGTTCGTCTCCCGGTCTTTCATCCGGAATGGTTTACCTTCAACAATGGCACTTTTACGGGACGAGTCCCCGTGGATTTTGAAGTCACCATCCCGAGCCCGCTGCATGAGTTGCTGGACATCGCAGTCGACCGAATCGCTTTGCTGCGCAAGGATGACTCGGGGGCGGAGTTCGTGGAGGTATACGAGATCGGGGTGCCATAGGGCTTGAAGCCTTGATTTCCGCCATTCCAAGAGGCTTTATCGGTCATTTCAGCAGATCGCTTCCAGCAATCGAGCCCGTCGATGACGGCTCCGTCCTTGATTCCCGGAGCAATCCGCGCGGGTCCTCCCGAGCGTGGATCCTCATGTCCATGCCCCTCGAGCGAGACGCCGCTCTCGGTGCTCGTGAGGGTTTCGCCTTCGCCGAGTGCCGCTAGAAGATCGGTATCGGAAAGAGGCGGATCTTCGCCGCTCGCTCCATGTAGCGAGCAGTGTAGGCTCTGATGTGGCGGCCCCTTCCGAAGATCTCGAGCATCTCGAGCTCCTGGGGCGCGACCACGGAGAGATAGTCCAGACCGCCCGGCAAGGGCATCTCGTCCAGATAGACCGTCGGCTCGACCGCCCTTCCGCGAATCCGGAGGCAGGTCGAGTTCATGAACGAGCCCGGACAGGGTGTCGGGAAGGTCAGGACGCGGCTCTCGATCAGTTCCAGGACGGTTCCTTGATGCGCGAAGGCCAGATCCTCGCGCTCGAAGGCCCGCACGGTCGTCGCGGTCGCCTTGCGGCGTGACCGGAAGCGGTCCACCACGATCTCCAACCCTTCGAGCAGGATGGGTTGCGGCTTGAGCTCGATCGTGACGTTCACCCCAGGCTCGATCTCGCCCTCCCAGACGAGATCGGCATAGCCGATAAGCGAGACCTCGAATCTGACCGTGCCCGAGTCCGCGAGCTCGATCGGAAAGTTGCCGCGCTCGTCGGTGAGGACGCCCCACTCGGCACCGTTAAGCGTCACGAGAGCCGCGACGAGGGGCGTCCCGTCGGATTCGTCCACAACTCTTCCCACGGCGACGAATCCCGTCTCCGGCTGGGGAGGATCCTGCGCGGAGAGCGCCCCGACCGCCCCGAGGGCGAGGAAGGGCACGCATGCCAAGACGAAGGCTGCGAGCTTTCGTGCCGGCGAAACGAGGGCCGTCGTCCTCAGGCCGTCCTTGGCGAGGTTCCGGACCGGCCGCTTCACCGTCCCGTTTCCGGGTGTTTCGATCCGCTCCATATCAAGGACCTAACCCGCGGGTCGGGTCCGGTTCCGAGCGGACAACAAACTCGGGTCGTCGGGGGTCATGGAGACGGGATTCCGGGTGGGCGGAGTGGGATCCGCGTTGACCGATCGCGACCCTTAGGGCAGATTGCAGCCATGAACGATTCCAGACCTGTCGACGGCGACGAACTCGGTGCGCACGTCTCGTCCTCGGGCGGGGTCGACAAATGCCCGGGCCGTTCGGCGGAGATCGGCGGTGGCGTCCTCCAGCTCTTCACCAAGGTTCCGCGCTTCTGGAGGGAACCGAAGCTGAAACCGGGCGTTCCCGACGCCTTCAGAGCGGCTCGCGCGGAGCATGGCGTCACCGCTGCGGTCTCTCACGACTCCTACCTGATCAACCTCGCCTCTCCCAAGCCCGACCAGTGGGCGAAGTCCATGGTGTCGTTCAAGGCCGAGCTCGAACGCTGCAGGCTTCTGGGCGTGGAGTTCATAGTCACTCACCCCGGCAACGAGACCGAAGGCGATCACCCCCGAGGCATTGAGAAGAACGCCCGCGGAATAGCCGAATGCCTTGAGGACGTTCCAGGCGAGACCAGGGTGCTCCTCGAGCTCACCGCAGGCTCGGGCAACAGCGTGGGCGGCAGCTTTGAGAACCTGCGGGCCATCATCGACCATCTTCCCGCCGCGGCGGCCCGTAGGGTCGGCGTCTGCTTCGACACCTGTCACGCCTACTCGGCGGGTTACGATCTCGTGGGTGACTACGAGGGCGTCTGGGCGGAGTTCGACGACGTGCTCGGTCTCGACCTGCTCGAGCTCCTGCACATGAACGACTCCAAGCATCCCTTCCGCTCGCATCGCGATCAGCACGAACACATCGGGAAGGGCACGTTGGGCGATGCGCCCTTCAGGAAGATCATGCTCGACGAGCGACTCGCCAGAGTGCCGAAGATACTGGAGACGCCGAAGGGGGACGACGCCGTGGAGGCCGATCGCAGGAATCTCGCCCGCCTGCGGAGCTTCAGGGCTTGAGGGCGCGGCGGGGTGAGGTTCGCTTTGCCACCCGCGTGGTCCGGTGGAGGCCTTGCCCACGGGCTGCCACGGGAATCCTCCCCGGCTTCCCGCTGCTGCCTGCGACCCTCGCCTCGATCCCGGCGCTGCTCGCACCTGCGCTTGCCCTCGCCCAGAGCTCTGGCGTGCTCGAACCTCTCCCGCTGGCGCGGCTCGACTTTGTCCTCGAGTTCGACGGAGTGGTTGACGAAGGGGGCTGGGAGCTGATCGATCCTCTGGCCATGACCATGTACTCGCCGGTATTCGACGGTCCGCTCACGGAGGAGACCGAAATCCGACTGGCCTACGACGACGAATATCTCTACGTCGCCGGTCGCCTTCACGACTCCGATCCCGCCGGGATCGAGATCAACACCCTCTACCGGGATCTCTACAGCGGCGACGACATTCTGGCGGTGGTCATCGACAGTTACAACGACTACGAGACCGCCGTCTGGTTCGTCTCAAGCCCGGCAGGGGTGCGAAACGACCGCACCGTCGCCAACGACGCCGAGTTCACCCAGGGCATGCCCATGAACTCCGACTGGAACGCGCACTGGGATGTACGCACCAGCATCGGTGACCACGGTTGGCATGCGGAGTTCCGCATCCCCTTTTCGACCTTGGGATTCCAGGTCGAAGACGACGTGGTGACCATGGGAGTCATCGCCTATCGATTCATCCCGCGCAAGAACGAACGCCACACCTTCCCTGCGATCGAACCTCGTTGGGGAGGCCTGGGCTTCGCGAAGCCGTCGCGCGCTCGCCGGGTGACCCTTGAAGGTGTGAAACAGGGAAAGCCGGTGTACCTGACGCCCTTCGCGCTGGGTGGCGCCGGATACCTTCCCGCCCTCCCCGACGGCGCCGACGCGTGGGAATCGGATCGCGACCTCACCCGCGAACTGGGCATGGATCTGAGGTGGTCGCCGACCTCCAACCTCACCGTGGATCTCACCGTCAACACCGACTTCGCGCAGGTGGAGGCCGACGATCAGCAGGTGAACCTCACCCGCTTTCCGCTCTTCTTTCCGGAAAAGCGCCAGTTCTTCCAGGAGCGAGCCTCGACCTTCCAGTTCAGCACGGGGGGATTCACCGACCGGCTCTTCCACAGCAGGCGCATCGGACTCGAGGGCGGTGAGATCGTGCGCATCTTCGGGGGCGCGCGGGCGGTGGGGCGGCTCGGCGGAATGGATTTCGGTTTCCTCGACATGCAGCTTGCCGGAAGCGACGGGGAGTCCGGCGAGAACCTCGGCGTGCTGAGGTTGAACCAGAGGATCTTCAACGACTACTCCTCGGTTGGCGGCATGATCACCTCTCGACTAGGGAATTCGGGTCGCGACAACGTGGCGGTGGCTCTCGATCTCTCGGTCCGACCCTTCGGCGACGAGTACGTCAGCGCCAAATGGGCTCGCACCTTCGACGAGGCGATCGAAGAGGCGGACGGCCTGGCCACGGCTCTCTTTCTGGCCCGCTGGGAACGCCGCCGGGACGACGGCTTCTCATACGTCTTCGAGGGCAGGCGGGTCGGAGCCGACTTCCGCCCGGGGCTCGGCTTTCAGTCGCGCAGGGATTTTTTCAGTTACGGCGGGGAGCTGCGCTATCGTCATCTGATGCCGGACGAATCCTCCCTCCAGTCCGTCGGCTTCAATCTGACGGGCGAGCGCTTCCACCTGATCGAAGGACGCGAGCTGGAGTCCGCTACCCTGGCTCCGGTCTTCAATCTGGAGTTCCGCACCGGCCACAATCTCGACTTCACCGCGACCCGATCCTTCGAGATGCTCGGAGATCCGTTCGTGATCGCAGGCGTGGAAGTGCCTGAGGGCGAGTACGGCTTCACCGAGGGCAAGGCCGACTTGCGTTTTCCCCGGGCGAAGAGATTTCGGGGGAACTACTCCGTCACGGCCGGCACCTTCTACGACGGCGCGCGCATCGGGGTCTCAGGCAATCCGACGTTCACCTTCTCTCGCCACTTCGAGCTCGGCGGCGGCTACGAGGTGAACCGGGTCTCCTTCCCGGAGCGCTCGACCGGCGTGACCACCCAGGTCTGGCGGCTCAAGACCCAGTTCGCCTACGACGCCCGCCTCTCCCTCACCCTGTTCGGCCAATACTCGAACGTCGCGGAGCTGACGAGCGTTAACGCCCGGCTTCGCTACCATTTCAGCGAAGGCACCGATCTCTGGCTGGTCTGGAACGAAGGATTGAACATGGAGCGCGCCAACGGACTCGATCCTCGCCTGCCGCTCTCGGCAGGACGCTCCTTCATGATCAAGTACACGCGGGCGCTCGTGTTCTGACAAACATGCGCTTCCGCGAAACGTCCCCATATTTCCCGGTGACCCCATCCCCCTGAA
>LXNJ01001805.1_pt1 | contig 12311 bp, 9 predicted proteins | sample 809081 | NCBI WGS metagenome assembly LXNJ01 (sample SAMN04870510, study PRJNA318959) | sponge metagenome | biome: sponge; feature: marine sponge reef; material: water | host: Petrosia ficiformis | place: Greece: Milos, Mediterranean Sea | collected 2013-05-29 | depth 5-7 m
CACCTTCACGTACCCGATTCCGCGAACATCGGGCTGGATGAGCCAGAAGACGACCAGAAACGTACCGTCCGGCATCACGGTCACCGCCGGCTCGCCGAATGAATAGTCCTGCCACTCATCGTGATCGCCGGAGGAGTCGCTTTGCGTCCGGACCTCGGCACTCCAGACGAGTTCGTCGGTTTCAATGCCGAAGTTTTCGTCCGTGGGCCGGGCGACCGCGAGTCGAATGCCGGGGTCGCCGTGCTGGCGCTGGTTGTAAACCATCAGCACCCGGCCGTCTGCCAGGGGGGTCAGCGAGATGGACTGGCCGAGCGTGCCCGTGGATCGGGTTGGCGTCCAGGACAGCCCACCGTCGTGGGAAAGGGCATATGCATTGGGATTGTCAGGCTTCCCGTGCGATGCGATGTGCCAGCACGCACCGAGAAGCCGGCCATCGGCCAGTTCAACGACCCACGCCTCTGCGGCCGTCGACCCGGCATCGTCGAAACGCAGCATCGAACCATGGGTCCACGTGACGCCCCGGTCCGTACTGCGCAGATACACCACCCGGCTGCGGTCCACCCGCACGGCGGGGTCGAAGGTATTGTAAGGAGAATAACAGCAGATCCAGGTGCCTTCCCGCGTCACGGTGAGCGCCCCGGGCGCCTCTGCCGAACCGGCGGCCGGCAAGACGATGGGAACCGGGTCGGTCCAGGTAAGACCCCGGTCGTTGGATGATGCCCAGAACATGGCGTTCTGCTTGATGCCCTCGGTCTCGTCGAGCCAGAACGATTCGCCGGGCTCGTTGATGGGGATGCGAATGCCCGTGATGTAGCATGTGTCGTCCGGCGCCTGGCTGATCGACCCGATGTGGGCGTAGTCGTCGTGCAGGTGGGGCCACAGGTAGGCCGGGTTAGTCCACGTCCCGCCACCGTCCTTCGAATGGACGATGACCTGCTTGAAGTCATTCTGCCCGAGCGCTTCCTGGACGGCGAAGGAACAGACCAGGCCGCCGTCTCCGGTGACCACGCAGCGGGAGCAGGCCGCCACCGCGTCCGGTCCGGTGGCGGGCTGCCGGGCGATCATACCCTGTTCCAGGATTTCGAATGCCATGTTGGTACTCCAGTCAAACGGACTTACTGACTAGAACAGTCTGCAAACCCCGGTGTGCGACACTACGAGACGCGCGCGTCACGGCTACACCCGCCGGAACTTCTGAATCCGATTGTGCGCGAAGGGTACTTCGCAGACATAGATATCGCCATGGGAATCCACCCAGATGCCGTGGGGGGCGTCCACGAAAAGCCCCGGTGTTTCGCCTTTGCCGCCCCACTGTGACAGCACTTCGCCATCCAGGTTGAGGATGCTGACCCGGCCCGGCGCTTCGGCCAGGTAGACGATGTCGTCTTTGTCGACATACAGGTCGTTTGCCGCAAACAGGTGGTCCCAGGATTCCAGGAAGCGGCCCTCGACGTCAAATATCTGGACCCGCGAGTTACCGCGGTCCACGATCAGCACACGGCCATCCTTGTCGACGCGGACGCAGTGAGGCGTGTCGAATTGTCCGGGGGCGCTTCCAAGACCGCCCCACGTACAGAGCAATTCGCCGTCTGCCGTAAAACGATGGGCGTAATGCTGGCCGTAGCCGTCGGTCACGTACAGGTCGTCGTTCAGGCCAAGCACGGCCCATGTAGGTGCATTGAAAGGTTGGCCGAGTTCACCCGGCCTATCGGGCGTTCCGAGCATGGAAAGCATATTGCCTTCGAGGGTAAAGGTCATGACGGTATGCAGCTCGACGTCGGTCATGTAGATAATGTCGTCCTCGCTGATCCAGATGGAATGGGGCACCTTGAAGATGTCCTGTCCCCAGTCGTACAGGAATCGGCCTTCGCAGTCATAGACGACGATCGCGGGATTGGGTTCGCGGTCGATGACGTGGACGCGGTCCCGGGAATCGCAGGCCATGGAAGAAACCACGCCGAGATGCCGGCCGGCGGCTCCGCCTCCCCAGCCTTCGACGAGTTCGTAGGTGTATTCTCCAGCTCCGTATACCATGTTGGGATCCCCTGGTCTCCTGGTCGCCTGATTGGAATTGCCTGCTTAAGAATGCGCGTATTTCATTTCGTTACCGCGTGATTTCAGTGGTTTCATACCAGGCCCGCACGGGCTGTGAGCACGGGTTCCCAGCATCCGCCGGGACGCTCTACTCCGTCCACGTCGGCCAGTGGAGGCGCATGGTCGTTCCACCGCAACACGGCGACGTCGCCGCAAGCACCTGGACGCAATGTGCCGATTTCTCCCTGTAGACCGAGGATATCAGCCGGACGGAACGTCACCCGGGCAAAGGCATCGCGCTCCGACATGCCGGCCGCGATCAGCTTGGACATCGTCCGGGGCAGGTCGTGCTGTGGGCTGCTCCCCACGTGCCGGCTGTACTGGTCGGTGGATATGGTATCGGGCAGGAACCCGTCGGCGATGGCAGCCTCGGTGACCGCGAAGCTGAAGGAACGCATGCCATGGCCGATATCGAAGAGTACGCCCCGTTCGCGGGCGTCGCGGACACTCGGGCGGATCCGGCCGTCCTTCACGACGCTCTCGGGAAAATCGTTGAAACAGTAGGTGACCACGTCCCCGGCACGCAGCAGCGGCAACTGGTCGTCCAGCGACCAATCGCTGGACAGGCGCGTTCCGACGAGCAGGGGTTTGCCCGACCGTTCGGAGGCTTCCAGGGCGCGGTTCATGATCTCCCTGGGTGGCGTTGGATTGCTGGGTCCGGTATTTGCCGCGATACCCCAAATGGCATCGCCTCCTGATTCGATGGCCGACACGCAGGCGTCCACGTCCGCGGCGTCCAGGTCCGGAAAGCAGCCATCGGGATGGGATTCGCCGTGGATGGACAGGTTGATGGCAAGTAGCACCCGCGTTCTGCATGCCTGGATCACGCCTTCCCTGTAAACCGGCCAATTGCTGGCCCCGGCATCGCCCTGGGACATGACGGTCGTCACGCCCCGGGGAAGAAAGTGGGCATCGGGATCGACACCGTAGCGGGAGCCGCCCCGTGCGGGATGCGCATGCAGATCAACGAGTCCAGGCAGCGCCAGGGCATCAGGAAAGTCGTAGATCACGGCGGCGGATCCGTCGACCGCGGGTCCCGCTGCCGCAATGCGTCCGTCTTTCAACGCCACGGCGCCCTGTCCGTCGAGGCCGGAATCCGCGCAGAATACGCGGCCTGCCCGAATGAGCAGGTCGTAGCGATGGTCTGGCATAGAAAGTCCAGTTCTTGCGGGGTTACTCGAGAACGTATTCGTCGGGATTCTTCAAGGCGAATACATCAATTTGATTATACCACGGGACCGAAAAAGGACCAATACAAAATCGCGCGAATGGACGCTGCATCGCGGATCGATTCCGCCGCATCAACACAGGTGCGTACCGTGAATGAAGGTGCCCATCACCCGGCCGTCATCGGAGCCGTACCCTGGATCATCAAAGCGTTCATCGATATTCCCAAGCTATGTGCAACGCGTCCCGGACTGGCCCGCTATAGCTGTCCCCGCGTCGCATCCCGCATTTCCACCATGTCGGAGGACGTTAGACCGTCGAAACGATCGAAGGAGAAGGCCTGCGTGTAGTCCGGCAGATCCTCGCCGGTCAAATGGGCGGCCAACAGTTCTCCCGCCGCCTGGGATCCCATCACGCCGTAGCCGGATAAGGCGCCGACGATGAACGCGCCTTCTACCGGCAGCGGTCCGATCAACGGCCGGTTGTCAGGGGTCTTGCAGTAGTACCCGCCGTCGACAGGCATTGCGTCGGCCGTTTCGAAATACACGCTCATTCCCGGAATCATCCGGGCGAGTCCGCGCACTACGATAGTCGGATATTCGGGGTCGAACTCGGGCGGGAACACGGCCTCGCTCGGTGTGGTGTCGTAGGTCCAGATGCCCAGGAAGGTCTGTTTTCCATCTCTGAATCGGGGTCGGATGTGGAGACCCGAGGGAAAGGATTCGGTGAGGTACCTGGTGTCTGGGCTGGTGGAGAGACGCTGCCGTTCTTCGTCGTCCCAGACCAGTTTGATCGGGTCGGTCCAGAGCATCATGGGCGCTCCGGGTGGCAGAACACCGGTCCGGTCTTCCACCACGACCTTGCCGTGCAATTCCATGAACACCGGTATATCCACGTCCAACATCCGTCCGGCCTCCCGTACCATTGGACCGGCTGCGAGGACAAGCTTTCCTGTTTCCATAAACGAGCCGGACTGGAACGACACACCCTTGACCCGGCCGTTACCGGTCATGACTTTCGTAATCCTGTCCTGTACGATCCTGCCGCCCGAGTCTGCAATGCGGCCGAGCATCCACCGGCCGAGGGACGGGACGTCCAGCCATCCGCAGCGGCGCACGTGCAGCATGGCGACCGTATCCGCTGCCAGAAAGGGAAAAAGATCCAAAATCGCATCGGCGTTCAGTATGAGATCGGCGCCTGCCAGGTCCGGCTCCAGGCCCTCGGGCCGAGCGGGGACGTAGGTTCCGCGATCACGATGTACGCGCAATGGCCCCCCACCCAGGCCGGACACGGCTTCCGCCTCTTTTTCCAGATCCGGTACACGGTCCGGTTCGCCGGTCAGAAATACGTATCCCCTCCGGTTCAACCCGATCGTGTTGTCGCTCTCCTTCGCCAACTCCTCCATCAGGTCGATGCTCCGGCTCATAAACCGGTACATGGGCAGATCGGGCCACCAGTTGCGATAGGCTTCCGTGCCGTAGGCGCTGGTCAGCGAGAGGGGCGGGCATTCATCGACAAGCACGACGTTTCGTTCGCCCCATCCGACCACCAGATGATACGCGGCGGAAACGCCGGCTATGCCCGCGCCGCAAATGACGATTTCCGCTTTAGAGGACATCGTGGTACTCATGGAAGCAGGGTGGCACGCATGTTCGCGGGATTTCGAGGTGTTTTCGGCCGGTTTCGGCCGTGGGAAGCGCGGTACAGGATGATCGGAGAATCGGGCGAGTTCATGCCTCGGCCACGGCCGGCCGCTTTTTCCAGGTCTGCGTGGCCTGCTCGAAGGCGTGGGCGAGTTGCAGGACCCCGAGCTCGTCTTCGTGCCGCCCGACGATCTGCAACCCCACGGGAAGTCCCGAGGATGTGAACCCGCAGGGTACGGAAATGGCGGGCAGGCCCGTCACGGTGACGTAGTAGCACGATTTCATCCAGTCGATGTAGGTCTCCATCTGCACGCCGTCAATTTCCGTGGGATACGGGGTATTCACGTCGAAGGGGGGAACCTGGCTGACGGGAAAGACCATGAATTCATGGTGTTCCATGAACCTGCGAACCCGGTGGTACAGGGTGGTGCGGTCCACCTCAGCACGAGCCACCTGAGGTCCGGAAAGGGCGAAACCGGCCTCGAGATTCCAGATGACGGTGTCCTTGATCTGGTCGCGGTGCTTCTCGAGAAGATCGCCGTAGCCCTGGATAAAACTCCAGGCGCGGAGGGTCTTGAATACCTCGTCGGCCTCCGTAAAATCGGGCTGGCCCGGTTTTACGGTCATGCCGAGTTCGTCGAATACCCCACGTTTTTCGTCGATAGCCGTCGTAACCTCCGGGTCCACGGGCAACCCCCCGAAATCGCGGCTCCAGGCGACCGTTACGCCCTTGAAATCACGTTCCAGGGGAAGCGAGAAGGACCGTCCAGGTTCCGGTATGGCCAGGGGCGCCCGCGGGTCGGGACCGGAGATGGCACTGAGCATGAGGGCGGCGTCCCCCACCGTTCGGGCCATGGGGCCCTGGACACTGAGCCTGCCCCAGGCGTTGATGGCTGGCCACCTGGGCACGCGGCCAGGAGCAGAGCGCAGCCCCACCACGTTGCAGAAATTGGCCGGGTTACGCAGCGAACCTCCCATATCGCTGCCATCGGCAATGGGGAGCATGCCGCAGGCCAGCGCAACGGCGGCGCCTCCGCTGCTGCCCCCGCAGGTCCGGGACGTGTCGTACGGGTTGAGCGTCGCACCGAATACAGGGTTGAAGGTCTGGGATCCAGCGCCGAACTCGGGCACGTTCGTCTTTCCGAAGGAGATTGCGCCGGCCTTCTTCAGCCGCTCGACGATCAGTTCATCCTGGTCCGGTATGAAATCCCGGAAGATCGGCGATCCGAACGTGGTGCGGACGCCCCTGGTCGACACCAGGTCCTTGTGGGCGATAGGCAGGCCGAAGAGGGGACCACGCACATCTTTTTTCGCGATTGCCTCGTCGGCTTTCCTCGCGCCGTCCATCGCCAGTTCGGGATGGTAGGTTACAATGGCGTTCACGACGGGATTCACCCGGTCGACCTGGACCAGGTGGGCTTCCATGACTTCCGTGGCGGATACGTCCTTGTTGCGGATCATGCGGACGAGGTCGGTCGCCGGGGTGAAACACAGTTCGGACAGGGACATCGTGCGCCTTTCAGTTTTTTTTCCGGTTTGGAATGAACATTCGGTTTGGATCCGGGACCGGGAAAAGGATCAGGAACGCGCCTTCCGTATTACGTCAGCGCAGGATTTCCCGCAGGGCTTCGACGAAAATCCGGCTCTCTTCCCCGTTTCCGTAGGAGACGCGGATCATGCCCCGAATATCCCAGGAAGCCTCGGCGTTGATGACGAGTATCCCGCGCTCGGCCAGGGAAGCGGTCACGCCTGCGGCGTCTCCCACCCTGATCAGGACGAAGGCCGCCTCGCTACGGACATACTCGAGTCCGAGTTCCTCGCACGCCGCGTAGTAAAGGGCCTTGGAAGCACTTGCCGCGTCCCGGGTGCGCGTCACGTGATCCGGATCATCGAGGGCGGCGATGGCTGCGGTCATGACCATGGCGCTGGGCGATCCGCCGTGAAACGCCTGGACGCGCTTCATCATTTGAGGCTGCGCCACGCCGTAGCCGAAGCGGAACCCCGCCAGCCCGTAACCCTTGGAGAAGGTGCGGACCACGAGGACGTTCTCGAATTCCCGCGCTAGCCCGGCGCCATCGGCGGCGGAGCCGTCCTCCGCCAGGTCCATGTAGGCCTCGTCCACCAGGACGATCACCCGATCCGGCAGGCCTGCGACAAAGCTTGCCAGCGCGTCGTGGGTGACAATGGTACCCGTCGGATTGTTGGGATTGGTGATGACTGCCATGCGGGTCCGTTCGTTGACCGCCCCGGCCATGGCATCCAGATCGTAAACGTAATCCGACGTCAATGGCGTCCGCACCGCCCGTACACCGGTCTCTTCCGCGTAACGGGACATCAACCCGAAGGATGGGTGGGGTTCGATGACTTCGTCTCCAGGGGACAGGAAAGCGCGGGCCATGGCGTGCATCAGGTGTTCGGACCCGTCCCCCACGCGGATCCAGGCGCCGTCCGATTGTACCCCGGGAAGCGCGAGATTTTCATCGTGGGGCACGCCGTGGAGTTCGGCCAGCTTGCGGAAGAGGGCGATCTGGCCGGGGTCCTCGTACCGGTTGATCCGGCCGCACCGCGCCTTCACGGCTTCGATGACCGCGGGGGAAGGACCGATGGGGTTCTCGTTACGGCTCAGGCGGATGATACCGGGCGGGAGACCGATACTCCGATAGGATTTGATGTCCCAGCTCATGTTGTGTCTTGTATCTTCAGATACTTTCCCTGGATCAGGGGATCAGTCCCAGTTCTTCGAGACGCGCCGTACCTGCAACACACCGACCAGGACCAACAACACGATGATCCCGCGTGTGAGCAACAGGTAGGGTATGTCTTCCGGATTGGCGTTGCGCAGTAGGAGCAGGTCGAAACCGGCCTGATAGGTCCACACGACGAGCAGGATCGCCAGCGACACCGGCGTCACATACTTGATCATGTAATAGAAAATCCGGGGTATCCGGATCGCCGCGCCTTCGGTGATTTCGTCCCAGGCCTTGTCCATGCCGAAAATCCAGGCAAAGATGATGATTTCAAGGAAGGAGAAGACGACCAGGCCCACGGTCCCGATCCAGAAATCGAATTCATCGATTACGCCATGCTGGATGTGGAAGGCGATGAAGTTTCCGAAGATGAAAAGGACGGAAATTACGAGCAGCGCGGCCTTCTTGCGCGACCATCCCATTTCATCCTGGAGGAAAGCCATGGGCGGCTGTGTCAGGGCAACGGTCGACGTGATGCCCGCGAAGAACAGCAGGCCGAACCACAGCGTACCGATGAACTGGCCCAGGGGCAACTGCTGGAAGATCAGCGGCATGGACTGGAATCCCAGGTCGTAAGCGCCGCCAGTGGCAATCGCCTCGGTGGCGGTAACGCCGAAGAAGGCCACGGCCACCGGGATGGCGATGGAGCTGCCCAGAACCACCTCCGCGAATCCATTGCTCATGGAGGTCGTAAGTCCGGTCAGGGCGACGTCCTGGCGGGCGCGGACATAACTCGCATAGCATTGCATGCTGCCGATGCCGATGCCGAGGGAGAAGAAGATCTGGCCGGCCGCCGCAAGCCAGACACTGGCTTCGGACAGGCGGCTTATGTCCGGGTTCCATATCCAGGCGAAGCCGGCCATCACGCTGCGGTCCGGGAAAGCCGGATCGGGTGTGCCCAGGGTAAACACACGGGCTACCAGGATGATGGCGAATACCAACAACATGGGCATGGCGAATTTAGCCAGGGTCTCGATGCCCCGGACGACGCCGCGAACCAGCACCCAGAACACGATGCCCAGGTTGATGAGGAAGAAGATGTACGCGGTGGCCAGGCTGCTGAAGTAGGAGCTCTCTGTTACGCCCTGAAAGCTGCTCAGGAACGCGCCCATCTCCTCCTGGGTACCGATGCCGAAGTATTGGCCGGTCAGAGAGAAGAAGCTGTAGGCGAGGGTCCAAGACTGTACGTAGGAATAGTAGAGGGCGAAGGCGACCGGCGCCGCGATGCCGAGCACGCCGATGTACTTGGCCGCGGGATGCTTCCAAAGGCGGTAGAGGATGCCCGGTGTCGTGCCGTGCCCGTGCTTGCCGCCGAACCGACCCACGCTCCATTCCACCCACATCATCGGGATGCCCACCACCAAGAAGGCGACGAAATAGGGGATCATGAAGGCCCCGCCGCCATTGGCGGCCGCCTGCACGGGGAACCGCAGGAAATTACCCAGGCCGATGGCATTGCCGGCCATGGCCATGATCAGCCCCAGGCGGCTTTGCCAGACTTCCCTTCCGTGGTTTTCGGACATCAAAGGCTCCTTCCGGATTGAACTCGGTTACTTCACCCTGCCCCGGCCGGCGACGGGCCAGATCACTTCCACCTGGCCTTCCCGTGCGCCGTTTAGCTCGTCATGCAGATTGAGGGCCATCTCCTGGTGAAGTGGGATCACCGACAGGCGCTCGCCGACCCTGAAATGATGGCCGCAGCGCGATACGTCCACGTGGCCGTGTTCCACCGACATGCCGTAAATCTCCGCGTCGGGATGTTCGATGATATGGCCATAGGGGGTAGGTGGATAGCTGGCGAAGGTCTTCATGCCGCCGTCGATGATGATGCGGTCCGGCGTCGGGGTGCTTACCACGGTAACGATCATGCGGCAGGCGCACCGCTCGGCGTTGAGCATGCCGGAATTTCCGATACGGCTCATGCCCTCCCAGATGTAGGAACCGCTGCGAGTCTCGGTGCAGCCCATGGCCTTGGAGTTCTCTTCGCCGCCGGTACCACCCCCGCTGATGATCTCGATGGGGATGCCCTTCCCGGTGATCCGCTCGACGGTTTCCTTCACGAACCCCCGGGCCTCCGGATGACTGGGGAAGATCATGATACCCTTGAATACGAGGCCGCGCAGGTCCTCGATGCGTTCGGCCAGGTCGGCGGCCGCTACGGGCGATTGCACGCCGCAGCGCTTCGTGCCCGTGTCCAGTTCGATGATCACGTTGACCCGGCAACCGTCCCGCAGCGCCTGTTCCGATATGGCCCGGGCCGTGATCTCGTCATCGACGGCCACGGTGATTTCCGCGCGCCGGGAAACGCGCGTCAGGCGTTCCACCTTGCGGGGACCCACGATGTTGTAGGGAATCAGGATGTCTTCGATGCCGGCGGCGGCCATGACTTCCGCTTCGCCCAGTTTCTGGCAACAAATGCCTATCGCGCCGGCCCTTACCTGCCGATGGGCGATTTCAGGGATCTTGTGACTCTTGGTATGGCACCTGAGGGAGATGTCGAGATTCCGACAATGATCCGCCATGGACGCGATGTTACGCTCCATCACATCCAGGTCGGCCACGTAGGCCGGGGTGTCCAGTTCGTCGATGTGCATGGTTGACCGATTCTATTTCGTTACGTGTCCGAATTCAGTCAGAGACTGCCCTTGGTGGACGGCACTCCGGATACACGATCATCCATGGCCACGGCCTCGCGCAGGGCCCTGGCCGCCGCCTTGAATACCGCCTCGACCTGGTGATGGGCGTTCACTCCGGCGAGGAGCGCGATGTGCAGGGTGACCCGTCCGTGGTGGACGAATGCCCCGAAGAATTCCCGCACCATCTCCGTACTGAATTCGCCGACCGCGGAACGGGAGAAATCGGCGTCGAATTCAAGGTGCGATCTTCCACTGACATCGAAGACCGCCCGCGCCAGCGCCTCGTCCAGGGGCGCATAGGCGTAGCCAAAGCGGGTAATGCCGGATCCGTCGCCGATCGCCCGGGCGAAGGCCTGTCCCAGGCAGATCCCCACGTCTTCCACCGTGTGGTGGTCGTCTATATGCAAATCGCCTGTGCAGGTGAGCTCGAGGTCGAAACCCGCATGTTTGGCGAAACTGCCCAGCATGTGGTCGAAGAAACCGATGCCGGTTTCGCCGTTGAGTGTGCCTTTACCCTCGAGGTTGAGCGTAAGGTCGATACGGGTTTCCAGGGTTTCGCGCGTTATCGTGGCGGTGCGAGGCACGTATCCCTCATCATCGGGTACAGGTAACCGTGTAGTGTCTGATCAGGATCCTTCAGGTTTGACCTGTAACTGTAGACGGCCACCCATGGTTTGTCAAGTGGTTATGGCGTGCAGGCGGGATGTCGGCAGTGGCACCGCGCTATCCAAAGTACCAGCGTGCGGAAATGGCGATTATAACGGCCGCCGTCGACTGAAAGGTCCGTCGCTCGCTGCGAAGGGCGGCCGGTAAATCGTAGGCCGAGGGCGTACCGGTACCGTACGGCGTGAGTCGTGGGACGAACCTGGGCACGGCTGCGCGGTAGGCGTCGTATTCTTCTCCAAAGAGCTGCCGCAGACTCTCTTCTTCCAGGGACACGATCAGTCCGTACTGCAACCCGAAAGCTGCCAGGAAAATCCCAAGCATGTAGGGCATCCATGCCCAGGCCATAACGCACAGGCCGAGGCTCAGGATGAAGTTGCCCACGTAGAGCGGATTGCGCATACGGCCGTAGGGTCCGCTGGTGACGAGCGAAGGCGCCCCGACATGGCGTGTCCGCGTGGCAGAACCTGCGTAACCAACGGCCCACAGCCGTATGGATTCCCCGAGCAAAACCACCAGTCCGCCTGCCGCAAACGTCCGCCAGTCCGGGTCCGCCATGATCAACACGGCGACCAGGAGAGGGATGGGCGTGTAGCTTCGGGCCGCGAAGACCCAGGCACGTATATCCATGGTGATGTAGGGGTGATCCCGGTTTTCCAAACGGTCCCTGGAACGGAAGGGAAAGTAACAGTCAATGTGGACGTTGATTGCGGTTCTGCCGGCGATTGCGGTCGATCTGATCGATCACCGCCAGGGAAACGCGCAACGCTTCCCGGCCGTCGCGGCCCGACACCGGCGGCGAAGTTCCATGCCGTGCGGCGTCGACGAAAGAAGCGAGTTCCGCGCTTAACGGTTCGGTCCTGTCCCTGGTTTTCTTCTGCCGCAGTATGTGACGGGTTCGCCCATCTCCGACGTCGATGGGGATCTTCAGACCCCGTGTCCCATCCTGTCCCGGTTCATCTATCAGCCGGTATATCTCGCTGTCGCCGGACAGAAAGTCCATGGAGATGTAGTGGTCGCGCTGAAAGATCCGCATCTTGCGCATCTTTTTGAGGGATATGCGGCTGGCCGTCACATTGGCCACGCATCCGTCGGCGAACTGCAGCCGGGCATTCGCGATGTCCACCTGGTCGGAAATAACGGCGATCCCCGTCGCGTCCACCTTCTCCAGGTCCGCCTGTACCAGGCACCGGATCAGGTCGATATCATGGATCATCAGGTCGTGGATGACGGACACGTCGGTTCCCCGGGGATCGAAAGTCGCCAGCCGGTGGGACTCGATAAACCCCGGTGCTACGGTTAATCCTTCCAGGGCCCGGAAAGCGCCGTTGAACCGCTCGATATGTCCGACCTGCAGTACT
>LXNJ01001806.1_pt1 | contig 12310 bp, 10 predicted proteins | sample 809081 | NCBI WGS metagenome assembly LXNJ01 (sample SAMN04870510, study PRJNA318959) | sponge metagenome | biome: sponge; feature: marine sponge reef; material: water | host: Petrosia ficiformis | place: Greece: Milos, Mediterranean Sea | collected 2013-05-29 | depth 5-7 m
TTGGCCTCTCCGAGCCCCTTTATGGGGCGGCAGACGACCAAGTCGGCGCCATTCAGCCTGAGACCGGCCGATCTGCCGGCCTGTTCAGACCTTCCCTAGGTTATATGGTTAGGCCCGGAGCGGGAATGGCCTTGACCCGACCGGGGCTTCCGGGACGCTCGCGAGGTCCGGGACGATAGATCTTCGCGATCGCAGGAGGTTCCGCAGTTTCGACGAACCTCACGATCCTGCCCTGCGTGTTAACGAAGTTCTGGGCGAGTTCGCCCACCGGCGCCTTCTTGCCGATCACGACTAGAACCAATGCTTGTGATTCACGGATGGCGGCCATCTCGAGTCTGGTTCGCAGAATGGCCTTGTCGCCGGTGACGACGACCCAACCGTACGAGGCCACTTCGCGGAGCCAGTCTTCATCGGGCGTATCCGGCGAGAAGTGATCGTCGTGGACTTCGACTTCGAGACCCGCCTCCTTGAGAACGTTCGCGAAGACGTAACGGCCGAGATCGCGGTCGACGAAGTACGTGGGAATCGGTCTACGCGGCCGTCTCGTAGAGGACGGCGTCGTGGAGCTGGCTCTCGTCCAGACCGTAGTCGTGGGCTATGGCAGCGATTTCCTCGCCGGCGTCGATGCGGTCTACGAGGGCCCGAGTGGACACGCCGGATCCGGCCAACACGGGTCGGCCAAACGAGATCCTCGGGTTGATCGAGATGGCGCGCGCGTTCGCCGATTGCCGCGGAAGTACCGGATAAAGCCGGAACGGGAGGCGTTGGTCGTCACGTTCCACGCGGTTGAGGCAATCCTTGAGCAGCGTTCGAAGTGCGAGTTGCCCCGACCGCGACAGATTGATCAGCTGGTCGAGCTGCTGAAGGAAAAGTTCGCCCCCACTGGTGAGGAGTTCGTCGTGCAGCAGCAGGCGCGAGATTCCCAGCCGTTCCTCCGCATACGAAAGCGCCGATCGCACGTTCCCCATTCTCGCGCCATGGACGCTCCGCAGAGCACGGAGCACATGAGCCTCAACGAGGTTGTTGAAGGACAGCAACCCTCCGGGCCGAGGAGGTTCGATCAGCGGTCGCCGGCCACGAGTCCAGTACGCCAGCGTGGCCCTTGGTATGCGGATGAACCGGGCCGCCTCTGAGACCCCGTATGCCGGGGCGTCTCGAATGTCATTGGGCATGAAGTGCGTGCCACCTCCATTCGTTCACGACGGGATGTGCAGGAAGTAACGGGGGCGAAACGATAGCCGCGGGAGCGCAGGGCCGCCACGTATCGACCGAGCTCGGCGACCGGCGTTTCCGACGGTTGATGCGGTATCGGCCGGGACGCACGTTGCAGTTTCGCTCGAGAGGCTGGGCGCACCTCGGGGCGATGTCGCGGGAAGGGCCCACGGCATGGCGACGCAAGGGAGGGGGGGAACATGTCCGCGTGGGTCGAAATCGCCGTTGTCAGCGGAATGGCGGCGGTCGGACTGGGGTTCTTCGCCATCCAGTGTTTCCTGATGTTGCGCGACGCCAAGGTCTGGCGGCGGCAACGCAGGGATGCGGAGATCGAAGCGAAGATCGACCGGAAGTACCGCGAACTCCAGCGCGAGGTCTACAGCGAGATCCGCCGCGAGATCCGAAATGAACTGCGGTATGAACTTCGCCACGAGATCCGCAGCGAATTCGAGCAGATGGAGCGACGACTCGGCGGTCGCATCGACGCCGCCGGCCAGCGACGCCTCGAGACCTCCGGGGCGGCTCGCGGCCTGCCGGAATTCGGGGGCCGGCTCTCGCAACGGGCGATCATGACCGATTCCGAGTGGGTTGTCCGCCTCCCTGCGTCCGGCCCCGCGTCCGACTGACCCCGGATGATGGCGCGTTGATGGGCGACCGGAGATTGGGCTGGGATCGGGAACCGGGGGCCGTCGCCCTCAGCCGCACATCGACCTTGTCCGGAGGCCACGCAGCATCATGGGACCGCACTTGTTCGGCGACATCGCCCTGCTGCTGGGCTTGATCATCGGCGCTACCGTCGCTCTGAGCCGCATGTTGCGCGGCGCGGAGAGCCGCCTGCGCAGGGATTTGAAGGAGGAGATCGCGAGCGTGCGCGAAGAGGGCGCCCTCGGACGGGCCAGACTCGAGACGAAGATCGACGCGCTGAGCGCCGAACTCCGTGAAGTCCCCCTTCCCGGCACCGGGACCGACCCCGCCTGACCTCGGCACGGGTTGCCCGCCTCCCGTCCCCGGCCCGACCTTCCCGGGCCACGGATTCCACAGGCGACACTGCCCGATAGCCACCCGCCACCGGCACAAGGTGCGATCATGATCGATTTCGAGAGCTTCCGCGCGAACCCGCGCGCCCGTTGCGGCGCCATCTCCCGCTTCCCCGCCCTCCTGCTCGCGGGGATCGCGAGTCTCGGCGCCCTCGGCCTCCCCGGCACCCCCGCGGGTCCCGGGACGCTCGCCGCCCAGGAGGATGACGACGCGGACGACCCGCCCGAACTGAACTCCGGGTTCATCTCGGGGATCGGCTGGCGGAGCATCGGCCCCGCCCTCGCCTCCGGGCGGATCGCGGACATCGCGGTGGATCCGACGGACCGCAGCGTGTGGTACGTCGCGGCCTCCTCCGGGAACCTGTGGAAGACGACGAACGCGGGGACGACCTGGACGCCGATCTTCGACAACTACGGGTCCTACTCCATCGGGGCGATCGCGCTCGATCCCAACGACCATCTCACGCTCTGGGTGGGGACGGGGGAGAACAACGGGCAGCGCTCGGTCGGGTACGGGGACGGGGTGTACAAGTCGATCGACGGGGGGCGCTCGTTCCGGAACGTGGGGCTCGAGACCTCCGAGCACATCGGGAAGATCGCGGTCCATCCGGACGACTCCGACGTCGTGTTCGTCGCAGCGCAGGGGCCGCTGTGGAACGCGGGCGGCGAGCGCGGGCTGTACCGGACGGTGGACGGGGGCGAGACGTGGGAGCCGGTGCTCGAGATCGACGAGCACACGGGCGTGAACGAAGTCTACTTCGACCCGCGGAACCCGGACGTGATGTACGCGACCTCGTGGCAGCGGCGGCGCCACCAGTGGACGATGATCGACGGCGGGCCGGGCTCGGGGATCCACAAGTCGACCGACGGCGGGAACTCGTGGCGCGAGATCAACCGCGGCCTTCCCTCGGGGGACAAGGGGCGCATCGGGTTCGCGATCTCGCCCCAGAACCCGGACGTCCTGTACGCGATCGTGGAGGCGAGCGGCGACGCCGGCGGCACCTTCCGCTCGGAGAACATGGGGGAGAACTGGTCGCGCACGTCCCGCTACCAGTCGGGCGCGCCCATGTACTACCACGAACTGTACGCGGACCCGCACCGTTTCGACCGCATCTACTCGCTCGACACGTTCGTGCAGATGTCGGACGATGGCGGGGAGACGTGGGGGCGGCTCCCGACGCAGGGCGTCCACGTCGACCACCACGCGATCGCGTTCGACCCGGACGACCCGGAGCACCTCATCCTCGGCAACGACGGGGGACTCTACGAAACGTGGGACTTCGGCGAGAGCTGGAACTTCTTCAGCAACCTGCCGCTCACGCAGTTCTACAAGGTCGCGACCTCGAACGACGAGCCCTTCTACTACGTGTACGGGGGGACCCAGGACAACAACACGCTCGGCGGCCCCTCGCAGACGGCCGACAACGCGGGGATCCGGAACTCGGACTGGTACGTGACGCTGGGGGGCGACGGCTTCGACCCCGTCATCGACCCCGAGAACCCGGACATCATCTACTCCCAGCTCCAGAACGGCGTGCTGTCGCGTTTCGACCGGGTCTCGAAGGAACGGCTCGACATCCAGCCGCAGGAGGACGCGGACGGTCCGCCGCTGCGCTGGTACTGGGACGCGGGGCTCCACATGTCCCCGCACGACAACCACCGTCTGTACTACGGGGCGCAGATCCTCTTCCAGTCCGACGACCAGGCTTCGACGTGGCGGCCGATCTCGGGCGACCTCACGCGGAACCTCGACCGCAACCAGCTCGAGGTGATGGGACGGGTGTGGAGCGTGGACGCGGTGGGCAAGAACCGCTCGACCTCGGTGTTCGGGCACATCGTGTCGATCTCCGAGTCGCCGCTCGCCGAGGGGCTCATCTACGTGGGGACGGACGACGGACTCGTGCAGGTGACGGAGGACGGGGGCGAGAACTGGCGCGCGGTGGAGACCTTCCCGGGCGTGCCGGACACGAGCTTCGTCCACGACGTGGAGGCGTCGCTGCACGACCCGAACACCGTGTTCGCCGTCATCAACAACTTCAAGCGCGGGGATTTCCGGCCCTACGTGCTCAAGTCGACTGACCGCGGCGTCACGTGGACCTCGATCTCGGGAGACCTGCCGGAGAACGGGCCCGCGTTCACGATCGTGCAGGACCACGTGGAGCCGGACCTCCTGTTCGTGGGGACGGAGTTCTCGGCCTTCGCGTCGGTGAACGGGGGGGAGTCGTGGCTGGAACTGGGGAGCGGGCTGCCGACGATCCCGGTGCGCGAACTCGAGATCCAGAAGCGGGAGGATGACCTCGTCGCGGCGACGTTCGGGCGCAGCTTCTACGTGGTGGACGACTACACGCCGCTGCGCGAACTCGCGGCGCGTTCGGACGAGATCCTCGCCTCGGAAGGACACGTCTTCGAAGTGAAGGACGGGAAGATGTTCCTGAGGTGGAGCCCGGGCGGGACGAGCGGGTCGGACTTCTATACGGCGGACAACCCGGACTTCGGGGTCACGTTCACCTACTACGTGGGCGAGACGCTGCGCACGCGGGAAGCGGCGCGGCAGGCCGAGGAACGGCGGGCGCAGCGGCGGGGAGACGACACGCCGTACCCGACGTGGGAGGAGCTCGAGGCGGAGGACCGGGAGGAGGCGCCGCGGGTGTTCCTCACGATCCGGGACGCGGACGGGAACATCGTGAACACGGTGAACGGGTCGACCTCGCGGGGCATGCGCCGGGCGACGTGGAACTACCGCTACCCGGGCTACAACCCGGTCACGGGCGGCGGCGGGGGCGGGGGCGGCTTCGGGGGGTTCGGCGGCGGGGGCGGCAACGGGCCCATGGCGCTGCCGGGGAGCTACACGGTGTCGCTCTCGCAGCGCGTGGACGGCGAGGTGACCGAGCTGGTCGGACCGACGCCGTTCGAGATCGCGCCCATGGGGGGCTCGGCGATCCCGCCCCAGGACCGGGCGGCCGTGCTCGCCTTCCAGCGACAGACCGGGGAGCTGCTCCGCGCCGTCTCCGGGACGCAGCGTGTGGCGGCGGCCGCGATGGCCCGCGTGACGGCCATGAAGCAGGCCCTGGACCGCTGGCCGTCGGCCGACCCGACCCTCCGGCAGGAGGCCCGCGCGCTCGAGCTGCGGCTCCTCGACCTCCAGGAGACGCTGAACGGCTCGCGCACGCGGGCCTCCCGCGCCGAGCCCGAGATGCCGGGGATCGTGTCGCGCGTGAACCAGGTCGTGCGCGGCCACTGGAACGGCCTGCACGGCCCCACGCAGACGCACCGCGAGCAGTACCGGATCGCGAATGACGCCTTCACCGCGCTCTATCCCGACATGCGGCAGCTGATCGAGACGGACCTGCCGGCGCTGGAGGGGCGGCTGGAGGATGCCGGGGTGCCGTGGACGACGGGTCGCGCGCTCCCCGACTGGCCGCCGAACGGATAGCGGGGGCGGGGGCGCGCCCGCGTGAAGATTCTCTCGTACCTGTGGAAGACGGTCGGGCCCCGGCGGGTGGGGCTCGTCGTCATGTGCGTGTACGCGGCGTGGCTCGTCTTCTTCTACCGCTACCACTGGGTGGACGGGATCAACCTCCTCATCCACGAGGCCGGGCACCTCGTCTTCTCCCTGTTCGGAGAAACGCTCGGCGTGCTGGCGGGGCCGGCGCTCCAGCTCGCCGTGCCGTTCTACATCACGTTCCGGCTGTGGAGGCGGGGGGAGGCTGTGCCGGCGGCGGTGAGCGCGCTGTGGTCGGCCGAGAGTCTCATGTACACGGCGGAGTACATGGCCGACGCGAACCGCCTCGCCCTCCCCCTGATCGGCGGCCACCCACACGACTGGCGCCTGCTGCTGGACCGCGCCGGCGCCCTGGAGTCCGCCGAGGAGATCGGCTTCGCGCTGCATGTGCTAGCCAGCGCCGCCGCGCTCGGAGCCGTCTGGTGGACCATCCGTCAAGAATCCGAGGCCGCGGCACGCTAATTCTTCACGCTCGAGGCGCTGAAGGTCGTCGCCAGCGACGCCGCTGGCGATCTGCTCATCTGGCCGCCGCCCGCTGGCGACCGGTGCCGGGTGCGCGAGACGCTGCGCTGGAGCAGGTTATCGGAGTCGGTCGCCGTCAGACTGGGAGTGGCAATGAACATCCGATCAACGTTGCTGGCGCTGGCCGCGTGCGCGGCCCTCACCGATGCGGCAGGGGCGCAGGCGATCCCGAAGTGCGGCGATCCTGACCAGCAGGAGGTCATCGCCGAGTGGCTCAACCTCGCCTCCGACGGCGACGGGTTCTTCGAACTCGACGCGGACGGCCTGCATGTCGAGCCCGAGTTCTGGGTGGCGCTCGACCTCACGCAGAAGAAGACACTCATGATCGGGGCCGATGTCTACCACGAGTGCGTGATCTGGCCCGATCTGATCGACAATGGCACCGACCCGGTGAACCGCATGTGGCTTTGCGGGATCGAGGTCTGGCGCCGGGATGCGGCTTGGGACGACTGGCGGAACCCGCCGAAACCGATCGCCGAGACGCTGCCGGGCAGGTACGGCGGCTGCGAGTTCCGGATTGATGGCGTGCCCGTCCACTAGATCGCGGTGAGTCAAATCAGCGTCTGCAGGAGTCGTTCGGCCATCTCGTCGTTGGACAACCTACAATGTGGCTCCGGTTCCTCATGCTCCAAGAAGGAGTCCTCCACCTCTCGGAAATCAATGTACCCGGTTACGGCGATGTCTGTGTTCCAGTAACGTTGCAGATAATGCGGTGAAATCTCAACGAAGAAAGCACCGCAATCCCATTCCGAGACGATGAGGAATGGCTGGTCGGCGAGGCGCGGGGTGCTGCTGTCTCCGTGCGGAAAAAACTCGACGCACAGGGGCTTCCCGGCATGGTCGGCAGACAGGACGAATCCACATCGGCCATTTCGATCCTCCAGCGGCGGATCGAGATCACGAAACGTGACGCCTGTGTGTCCGCTGATCTTCCGCTTGACGCTGGCGACAAGACCCTCGTAGTGCGCCCCTCCTGCCCTTCTCAGTGTCTCATCCACCGCGCTGCTCCCGAACCGTGATGTGGCCGTCCCCGGTCTCGTCCGTTCTCCACAGCCGCACCTTGAAGCGATGCTCTTCCTCTACCAGCTCCGGTTCGGTTCCGTTGTGGGCTCGCATCCCCGGAATAATCTTGTTTCTGACGCCCATGCCGCGTGCGTCGACGTATCCGTAGTCGCGCATGACATTGACCAGATTCTGGTTACGCGCGTAGCGCATGCCCGACTTCATCCCTTCGGGGGTCACGGTGTTAGGCAAACGACCGGGGCTCACGACTTCAAGTCGGTTCGAATAAATGACGAGCGTCACGTCCGTGCCGGTGATGCTGTAGTCGCGGTGGACTAGCGCGTTGCCAACGGCTTCCCGAATCACGCTCTCGGGGTATTCCCAGCGGTCAACCCGCCGCGCGCCTTCCAAGTGCGCGGACGGCGTCGTATTGCGGCGCACGAAGTCCCAGGCTTGATCGACCAAACCGGGTTCCACGATGGCTCCCTCTTCGTTCGAGAGTGGAACCAGAGGTCCTCTCAGATCCTCGTCCGCCCGAGTCGCGTAGTCCGGTTCTCCGCCGGGATAGCAAAGGGCCCGGATTCCCGACTGGGGAAGGGCTCGTTTCGGGTTCTTTCCGAACAGGAGCGTCCCATCAACCGTGGGGACCGTGCGGCCGGCCGTGGCGATTGCGAACTCAAGGTTCACGAGCAGTCTGGCCCGCTCGTCGGAGTTTTCCGGGAATGACCCTTCGGTGTCCACGACGCGCTCGAAGTAATCCTCCAGTCGCCGCGAATCCAAGGCGTCTACCGTCGTCCCCGGTACCGGCTTCAACCCGTATCGCAGTCCTCCCGACTGCTGGTAGAGACGCTGCTCCTCTTCGCGGGTTGCGTCGCGGATCGTGGTGCCAACCCGCACCTTCGTGACCCAGACCGATCCACGCTTCGCCTTGTAAGGCTTGTCGGGCGCGTCCGCAGGAAGCGTTACGACGCCTACAAGTCGTCCTCCACCCCAGTCGATTACTTCCCAGTACGGGATCACGGCCGGCTGAAGCCGGTCACGGGCCACCTGCATCACCCATTCCTCCGCCTGCCGCCGGTCGCGCGTTAGGCCGCTGACGGTCTGATCGTTTTCGACCCCGAGCAGGATGTGCCCTCCCTCTAAATTCAGTAGCCCTACCATCTCGTTCGCGAGCTTCTCAGGGGAGATGTCGTCCCGCTTGAACTCCACCCCGGAGTTCTCGTCGTTTCGGATCAGTTCGATCAAGTCCGTCCGGTTCATCACGCTTCCTCAGAAACCGTACTTCCGCCTTCTGGTCTCGAAGGCATCCTTGCCTCCTTCCAGGAGTTCCTCGACGAGCTCCTGCACCGTGGCATCATCGATCGACCCCATGTGCTCGCGTTCGACGTGTGCGTTCCCCGCAGCCGCGTCACCCGCAGGAGTAAGGCCAAGGATCAACTCGGCATCACCGAGTACCGGGATGTTCGCGTTGTGCGTCGAGAAGATGAATTGACGCCGGCATTTGGCCTCCCGCATGCGAGGGACGATGCCCTCGGTAATGAAGCGGTTGTCGAGGTCGTCCTCAGGCTGGTCCACGATCAGTGGCGCATCCGAGTCCAGCAACAGAAGGAGGAGCACCGCCGTCGCTTTCTGGCCGGTGGAAAGATCTTCGAGCGCCCGCCACACCGGCGATTCGTCGGAGGAGGCTGTATTCAAGCGAAGCACGGTCGTTGGAGGCAATTCGAGTTCCTCGATGAGCAGCAGCGTTTCTTCCGACGCCCCGGCAATCTGCCCTGCCGGGGCCGGCGTCATGGAATACGCCTCACGAAGAGCGTCTTCGCCAGCTCGGCAACGCTGCACGAAGTCCGGAAGCGAGAAATCAGGCTTCTCCCGCAGGGTCTCGATCGCGCTGGCCAACCGACCGCCGACGCGCTCGCGAAGCAGGTCGATCAGAGGCTCTCGATTCCCTGTCGCCGTGACTTCTACCTGCACCCGGCCTTTCAGCTTCTCGCCGATCTCCCGGGCTGCCTTGTCCAAGAGGCGAAACTCGCTGGCCTTGAGGTCTTCCCACTCGACCAGAAGGGATCGGCGGCGGTCCGCGAGCTCCTTCTCAAGCTGTCGCAGCAGGGCCTCACGTTTTCGCAGCGGACGGAGATTCTCGATCTCCGTCCGGAGACGAATGAACTCCGCCGCATCGACCGCCGATTCCTTCAAATCCCGCAGGATCTTCTCATAGCTGGCGTCCACCTCGCGCCGGTGGGGCTCCCACCGAGATCGAAGTTCGGCGATCTCCTCGTCCGCTCGTGCGAGAATGTTCTCGAAGTCGGTCGTCAGTTGCTCCAGAGCGTCGCTTAGCTGTTTGAGGACGCGATCCCCGTCGGCGAGAACATCCTTGCTTGGCAGTTTCGCAAGAGACTTCGCCGAGAGGAATTCGCGGTGTACGGGAAGTTCCTGACGGAGGCTCTCCAACCATTCTCGGAACGGCTCCACCCGTTCGGCGATTGCCTTCAAGATCCGATCCTCGCGAACAAGAAGACTGCGGTCTCGGAGTTGTTCTTCGAGGCCCGCCGCCTCGTAACGCTCCAGCGTTTCCTGAAGCCCCGGGAGGGCGGCCAGACGCTCCTCCAGTTCCTCCAGTTCCGTCCGCGTCTCCAAGACCGAACGCCTGGTCTTCCGCAGGTCTCGCCGGATCGCGGCCTTTCGATCCGTCAGAGACGGGTCGAGTGTCACGAAGCGCGAGAGAAGACCGGTGAGTCTTTTTCGGCTCCGCGTGAGTTCAGCAATTTCATGCTGACCGTATACCTCCACTCGGGGAAGGATATCTTCCGGCGACAGGTTCGAGACATCGCCATCCGACGTTCTCACCACTGGTGGATTGGGAACGGTACGCTCGATGCGGTACTCGGTCCTGACGGGATCACTGGAGCGTACGAGGAGTGCGATCTTCGTCCCTCCGCGGAGCACTTGTTTGATAATCCCTTCGTGTGCCTTGCGCGCCTCCATACCGAGGGGATTCAACCCCAATACGTACCGCAGACTTTCGATGACGGTCGACTTGCCGGCTCCTCGTCCGCCGACGAGAACGTTGAGGTTGGGATTCAACGGCATTCGCACACCGTCGAGAAACCCCGAATCCCAGCTAATGGAACGCAGGACAGCATGTTCGCCGGTTTCGAGGTCGCCCGCTTCAGGAGAAAGATGAATTCGTGAGTCAGGGTCCAGGAACGCCTGTCGCAATCCTTCGATCCCTACCGTGGACATCTTGATGAAGCACGTAGTCGACGGCTGGTCTAGATCCTCTGGCTTCGCGACGTCGTGTGCGTTGACCGCTGCCACGGCGAGACGTTCTCCGGCGGGATGCGGGCGCTCGTAGTCGGGGTTCTCGTTGGTGACGATGGACCTCAAACTGGGGTGCAGATCCCCTACTAGCGCTGGAATCTGGATCGCCGTGAGGTCCTCGCTTTGCCAGGCTCGGATCCTCGCTTGTCCCTGTAGCACGCTCAACAAGCCATTATCGCTGGTTACATGCGCAGCGATCGTGATTCCGCCCTGCCGCCGGACCGTTGCGAGGATCTCCTGGAAGGACTGGTTGGACAGGCTCGACGAAGATCCGGGCTCGTGAATTCCGAACTCGCCGAGAAAACGCTCCAACCGGCTCTGATCCGTGGTGGATTCGTAGATGCACAGAACGTGGATTCCCTCGGACGACGTGAGTTCGAAGCCGGGAAACACCGTGATTCCCCGTCCAGCGACGGCCTCCTGGAAGTGCGATATCCCCCCCACGTCATTGTGATCTGTGATGGCCAAGACGGATACGTCGAGTTTGACCGCCTTCGAGACGATCGCTTCGGCGTGCGCGCGCCCGTCGTCACGGTCCTTTTGGCCGCGGAACTTCCGTGCGTACCCAAGCGGGTTCACCTGAAGCGCGCACCGGTAGAACACTGCGCCCGCCGGGACGGATTGCCTAGTGTTTTTTTCGCTGCTGGCTGTCACGCTGCTTCCCTCCGCCCGTTCGTCATGTCTTCCAACGTCCCGTGGCGCGGGGTGAAGTCCCAGGATCACCTTGAGGACACTCTACCATGTCGACATCCCCGCGGGCGAATCACTCGACAACGTATCCCGAGGACGCACGGGAATGCAGGTCCATCCCCGTACTCGCGTATCACGATTGGGCGATGCTCATGGATACGGGTCTGACCACCCAGGGGGCTTCGACGGGACGAGGACTGAGCCACGAGGAGCGGCGTCGGTCCGCTCTCGCTATGATCGCATAAGGCAGATTCGTGCCATGGCATCGGAGATACCCACTTGACGAGAAGGAAGCCTGCACCGGACTCCGGGCGATCGTCGGGCAGTCGAGACGCCAGCGGCGGCGCGGCAGGGTCCGATGACCTTCAAGCGCCCGCCAAGGCGGCTACGCTGCATGAACTCCTTTCGCGGTCTCCGCTGAGCCGCCTCGACTTCGAGGAAGAAGGAGTGCGGAGTCCTGTGCGCGACACCCACGGTTGGTTGACTCCCGCGCGCGCTCACGGTTCCGAGCCGCCTCGCGGTGGGCCGCCGGTGGCCACGCTTTCCGAGTTGCTCAAGGAACTGGAAGACGACCGGAGTGATCGGTGATTCACGCCGACACGCTGGGTCGGCGGCGAGCGCGGCGGCTCTCCTCATGGTTCGGATGGGTGGCAGTCACCACGCCCCTCGCGGCGCAGGATGTGGACCCCGCAGCGTACGAGCACCTCGTCGAGCCGCGCATCGTGAAGCGGGCGGACGAGCGGGTGCTGGAAGTGCGCGCCGTCGGCGACCCCGACGAGGTAGGCCGCGCGGCGTTCGGACTCCTCTTCCAGCTCTACTTCTCGAGCGGAGCGGCGATGGGAGCGGCGACGGGCTTCACGCCCCCCGCGGCGCGCGCCCGCTGGCAGGACGGGCTCGACCGGATCCCGCGTGGCGAGTGGATCGGTCGCTATGCGCTACCCATCCCCGAAGCCGTGCACTCGCTGCCGGAGCACGCGGCGCCGGACGGCGTGACCGCCTCGATCGCGACGTGGGAATACGGAACCGT